>WNFF01006479.1_pt1 | contig 18154 bp, 13 predicted proteins | sample 5400441 | NCBI WGS metagenome assembly WNFF01 (sample SAMN13153345, study PRJNA577476) | soil metagenome | isolation source: 120 cm saprolite under Douglas fir tree site 2 hole 3 replicate 1 | place: USA:California | collected 2015-04-18 | reverse complement strand
TTCCGCAGCTCGTGGAATTGGAGAGCAATATGCTCGACGCGTGCAAGGAATCCGGCGTGAAGCACGTGGTGCTGAATTCGGCGCTGGGAGCGGGAGACTATGGGAAATCGTTTCCGAGCTGGCACCGCAAGGTGGAAGATAAGCTCAAGACAACAGGGATGAGTTACACGATCCTGCGGCCCAATGGTTTTCTGCAGAATATCGTGACCTACAACGCGCCGAGCATCCGCGCGCAGGGCGCGTTTTACGTAGCCATGGGCGACGCGAAGGTCAGCTATCTGGACGTTGGCGACATCGCGGTTGTGGCCGTCAAAGTGCTTGACGGAGGAGCGCACGCTGGGAAGACCTATGAATTGAATGGGCCGGAGGCGCTATCGAACGGAGAGCTGGCCAAGCGAATATCCAAGGTGGCGGGGCGCGCGGTGAATTATGTGGACATTCCGGAATCGGCGCAGCGCGAGGCGATGCTGGGTCTCGGCATGCCGGAGTGGCAGGTGACGGCGCTCTTGGAACTTCAGCAGTACTACAGGCAGGGTGGAGGGGCAAAGACGGATCCCCTGCTACAGACTTTGATCGAACGCGCTCCGGTGACGCTCGATCAATATCTGGCGGCCAACGCGGGGGAATTTCGGGATCAGGCCGCGTCGGCCTGAAGAGGGAGAGCCAGGATGGCTACATCGGCGGGAGCATCGGAAATCAAGAATCCCAAGACCGGCATGACGCACGCGGAGATGAGGGAATTCATCCGCAATCATTTCGAGGAATTCGTGAACCGGAAAAACCTTGGCATCGGCGAGACGAACTTCGCGCCCGAATTTGTGGATCACGGGGCGGACGTCCCGGCGGGAATGCCTCCGGGACCCGCGGGGGCGATACAGTACGTAGGCGCCGCGCTGAAAAAAGTTCCCGACATGCATGTAAGCGTCGAAGACATGATCGCCGAGGACGACAAAGTGGTGGTGCGCAACCGCTGGATGGGTACGGATGCGGCTTCGCAGCAGCGGCTGGAATTCTCCGGAATCGTGATTTGGCGGATCGCCAACCGGCAGATCGCGGAGCGCTGGGCGTATTTGGAGAGTCCGCACCCCGTGCGTACCTAGATTTGGCGGAATAGGAAACTGCCGGCGCGTTTCCTAAAATAGCGGATCTGCGCGACGAAGCGGACGCTGTCGCTACCGTGTTACACTCACCCTTCGCCTCATGCGCATCCTGGACCGGTATATCGTCCGCGAAGTATTTCGCCACGCCCTCCTCGGACTTGTCGTATTTACGTTTGTATTTTTCGTGCCACAACTGGTGCGCTTGATGGAGCTTTTTGTGCGCCACAGCGGTTCCGGCGCGCGAATCCTGACGCTTTTTCTCTGCCTGTTCCCCGCGGTATTTGTATTTACCGTTCCCATGGCCACGCTGATCGGCGTGCTCTTGGGGCTCGGGCGGATGTCGGCGGACAGCGAAATCATCGCGCTGACGGCGCTGGGCATCGGCCGCCGGCGCATACTGCTTCCTGTTGGTGTGCTGGCGCTCACCGGCGCAGTGGTGACGCTGGCCATGACCACCTGGCTGGGACCGCTGGCGCTGCGGACGTTTCGCACGCTACAGGCCGACCTGATCACCTCGCAGGTTTCGTTCGCACTGCAGCCGCGGGTGTTCGACGAGCGCTTCCCCAAGCTGGTTCTCTACGTCAACGATGTGAGCGCCAGCGGCACGCAGTGGCACGGGGTGTTCCTCGCGCAGACTGGTTCGGAGAGCGGCTCGCAACTCACGCTGGCAGAAAACGCGATCGTCATTGCCGAACCGAAACTTGGCAAGCTGGAGCTGCATCTGCAAGGCGGCACGACGCACGAATTCTCGCGCGACGATGCGGACCACTATTCCGTCACGGCCTTCGGGCAAAGCGATTGGCCCATCGAGTTCAGTGGCTTGGCAGCGGCCCCGCCGCGGCAGCTCAACAATCCCGAGCGGTCGATGCGCAAGCTTTGGAATGACAAGGGCCCGGGCTGGCGGGAGGCCCGCGTGGAACTGCACCGCCGCTTGGCGTTTCCGATGGCCTGCTTTGCGTTTGCGCTAGTGGCCGTTCCGCTTGGCGCTCAGCCGCGTCGCGGCGGCCGGGCAGCGGGTGCTCTGCTCGCAGTAATCCTCATTGCCGTCTATTACTTGCTATCCGTCATGGGAGCGCGGCAGGGCACGCTGCCGCCGGCTGCGGGAGTCTGGATGGCCAACGCGGTTCTTTTCGCGATGGGGCTGACGCTCTTGCCGCGCATGGAGCAATTCCGGGGGGAAAACCGGTGGTTCCAGCCGGTCTTCTATTTTCAATCTCGAAGACGGTTATTGCGGCGGCGGCGAGCGCAAGCCCGCGCCAGAGCCGCCGTGGCCAACGGATCGAATGGCGAGAACGCATCGCAGGAAATCATGGCGCAGTCCAGCGGAAGTTTCCCTCAATTGCTGGACATTTATGTATTGCGGCGTTTCTTTTCTTATTTTGCGCTACTCATGGGCGCGTTTGTCTTCCTATTTGAGACCTTCACGTTCTTCGAGCTGTTGGACGACATTGCGCGCCACCGCGTTCCCTTTCTCATCGTCGTGGATTACTTCCGCTACCTTGCTCCCTACCTGCTTTATCAATTGGCCCCGCTGGGGGCGCTGGTCGCGGTACTGGTGACACTGGGGATCATGAGCAAGAACAATGAAATCGTGGCCATCAAAGCCAGCGGCATCAGCATGTACCGGCTGGCGTTGCCGCTGCTGCTGGCAGGACTGGTGCTGGCGGGGACCATGATTGTCCTCGACGACACCTACCTTCCCTACGCCAACCAGCGCCAGGACGCGCTTCATAACTTGATCAAAGGCCGCCCGCCGCAAACCTACACGCACCCGCAGCGGTGGATATTCGGGGAAAGCTCAAAAATTTACAATTACGATCTCTTCGACCCCACGGAAAAGCTTTTTGGGGGGCTCACGGTGCTGGAGATCGACCCGGCGACATTTCAGGTGCGGCGGCGCATCTTTGCGTCGCGCGCGCGGTGGTCGGAGACGCAAAAGGTGTGGGTCCTCGAAGGAAGCTGGGTGCGCGATTTTGCGGATGGCGCCATTGTCCGCTACGACCGGCTGCCGCCGGTAACCTCGTTACCGGAGCTTACCGAGCCGCCCAGTTACTTCCACCGCGAGGTTCGGCAAGCGTTCCAGATGAGCTGGCGCGAGCTGCGGCATTATATTGACGGATTGCAGCGCGCGGGATTTGATGCCTCCACGTTGTCGGTGCAATGGCACGAAAAGATTGCCTTCCCGCTGCTCGCGCCGGTGAGCATGCTCCTGGCGATTCCGTTTGCGTTCCTGGTGGGGACGCGCGGCGCCGTGGGAGGCGTGGCTCTTGGTGTGGGTTTTGGCATCGCTTATTGGTCGTTGGCCAAACTTATGGAAGCCATGGGCGGCGTAGGGCAGCTGCCGCCAATTCTGGCAGGGTGGTCGCCTGACATCATTTTCTTTTTCTTGGGGATGTATTTCTTCTTCAAGATGCCCACATAAAAAAGGGAAGCTGCCGACGGGCGGCGCATTTAGAAATGTCTGCCCCCCCCCGACGACTTCAAGTGTTACTTTAGATTAATCAGAATCGATATCTTTTATTATTTGCCCTTCTTTTTGGGGGCTTGTTTTTCTTCAACTACTGCTTGAGCTGCGGCCAGACGAGCAACGGGCACTCGGAAGGGCGAGCAACTCACATAACTCAAGCCGGCGCGATGGCAAAACTTGACGCTATCGGGGTCGCCGCCGTGTTCGCCGCAGATGCCCAGCTTGATGCCGGGACGCGTTTTGTTTCCCTTCTCCACAGCAGTCTCAATCAGTTGGCCGACCCCGGCCTGGTCAATGGTCGCGAACGGATTCTTCTTGACGATCTCCAATTCCTGGTACGGCCCGAGGAAGGAACCGGAGTCGTCGCGGCTCATGCCGAGGCAGGTCTGCGTCAAGTCATTGGTACCGAAACTGAAGAACTCGGCAGTTTGTGCAATCTCATCGGCGGTGAGTGCGCCGCGAGGTACTTCAATCATAGTGCCAACAAGGTAGTTCAGCTTTACGCCCTTCTCCTTCATGACCTCGCCCGCGATGCGATGGACAACCTCGACCTGCAGGTCGAGTTCTTTCTTGAAGCCGACGAGCGGAATCATGACTTCGGGGTTCACTTTGATGCCGGCTTTCTGAACCTCGGCCGCGGCCTCGAAGATAGCGCGGGACTGCATCTCGGAAATTTCGGAATAGACAATGCCGAGGCGGCAGCCGCGGAAGCCGAGCATCGGGTTAAACTCATGTAATTCTTTAACTCGCTGTTTGACTTTTTCAACCGGCACTCCCATTTTCTTTGCCAGATCGTTCTGCGCGGAGCCCTCGTGCGGCAGGAATTCATGCAGCGGCGGATCCAGAAACCGAATGGTTGCCGGCAGACCCTTCAATTCCTTGAACATGCCGACAAAATCCTCTCGCTGGTAAGGCAGAATCTTGGCCAGCGCCTCTTTTCTGTGTTCTTTAGTGTCAGCCAAAATCATTTCTCGCATGGCGTCAATGCGATTGCCTTCAAAGAACATGTGCTCGGTGCGGCACAGGCCGATCCCTCGCGCCCCAAACGCGATGGCATGGGCCGTCTGTTCGGGAGTGTCGGCGTTGGTGCGCACTTGGAGCCGGGTGACCTTAGCACACCAGTCCATCAGCTTCTTGAAGTTCTGATACGTCTGGCTCTTGCTAGCGTCGAGAGATCTCTCGATCAGCACTTGAACGATTTCGGAAGCAGCGGTCGGGATTTGGCCGGGATACACTTCTCCGGCCGTGCCGTTGATGGAAAGGAAATCGCCTTCCTTATAGGTGACGCCATCGACGGTCATGGTCTTGGCCGCGTAATCGATCTGAAGCGCCGCTGCGCCACAAACACACACCTTGCCCATCTGCCGTGCCACCAGCGCGGCGTGCGAACTGACACCGCCCTTGGCGGTGAGAATGCCCTCGGCGGCGATCATGCCGCGCAAATCCTCAGGCGAAGTTTCATTGCGGACCAGCAGGACCTTCTCTCCTTTTTCTGCGGCCGCCACAGCACGATCCGCGTTCAAATACATCCTGCCGGCAGCGGCACCGGGCCCGGCCGGCAGTCCCTTGGCAATGCACCTCGCGGCCTGGACGGCCTTACGGTCGAACACGGGCGCGAGCACTTGGTCGAGCTGGTCGGCGGGCACTCGCCGGATGGCGGTCATCCAATCAATGAGCTTCTCCTTCTCCATTTCCACGGCGATGCGGACAGCGGCCAAGCCCGTGCGTTTTCCGTTGCGCGTCTGGAGCATGAAGACTTTGCCATCCTGAATGGTGAACTCGAAGTCCTGCACGTCCTTAAAGTGTTTCTCGAGGGTTAGGCGGATCTCTTCCAACTCGTGGAAGGCTTGGGGAAGGTAGTTCTTGAGCTGCGCGACGGGCTCGGGGGTGCGCACTCCGGCGACCACGTCTTCCCCCTGGGCATTGATGAGGAATTCGCCGTAGAAGACTTTTTCTCCAGTCGCCGGATCGCGCGTGAAGGCAACACCCGAGCCGGACGTGTCTCCGGTGTTTCCATAGACCATCGCCTGCACGTTCACGGCGGTGCCCCATTCCGAAGGAATGTTGTACTTGCGGCGATAAACCACGGCGCGATCGTTCATCCACGAACCAAACACCGCGCCCACCGCGCCCCAGAGTTGTTTCCAAACGTCCTGCGGGAATTCCTTGCCGGTACGTTCCTTGATGAGTTTCTTGAAGCGAACCACGAGTTCTTGAAGATCCTTCGCCGTCAATTTCGGATCGTCGATGTCCGCGTGATACCGCTCGTGCTTGAGCTCGTGGATGACCACTTCAAAAGGCTCGTGGTCCTCGTTCGGTCGTTTCTGCACGTTCATGACGACGTCGCCATACATTTGGATAAAGCGACGGTAGCAGTCCCAGGCGAACCGCTCATTCTTGGTAGCCTTGGCCAGGGTGAGCACGGTTTCATCGTTCAGGCCGAGATTCAGAATTGTGTCCATCATGCCGGGCATCGAGTCGCGTGCGCCGGAGCGGACGGATACCAGCAAGGGCATAGCGGCTTTGTCGCCAAACTTCGTGCCCATGATTTTTTCTACCCGCGCGACAGCTGCCTTGACCTCCGCGTCGAGCGATTTCGGATATGTCTTCTTGTTCCCGTAATAGTAGGTGCAAACCTCGGTGGTAATGGTGAAACCGGGAGGCACCGGAAGGCCGATGCGGCTCATCTCGGCGAGACCGGCGCCCTTTCCGCCTAAGAGAGTGCGGCGGCTGCCATCGCCTTCCGCCTTGCCCGCACCGAAGAAATAAACCCATTTAGTCACTGTAATCCTCGCTTGTCTTAGATGGAGTTGTGGAATGTTGTTGCTAGCGCCATTCCGCAGCGGCGGCCGGAACAAAATGTCGGCACGCCGACTCTTAAATAGTTCAAGTAATGCTTAAGGTCGTCAGTGGCGCTCTTCTCCGCCAATTTCTGAAAAATCGGCCACCGTCGTGAACTCGCGCAGCAATTCCGCGAGCAATGCCAGGCGGTTTTTGCGAACGGCCTCGTTTTCCGCCATCACCATGACGCCGTCGAAGAATTGATCGACGACCTTTCGGAGACCGGCAATATTCTCCAGGGCTTCCTGGTACTTCCCCGCGCGTTTCTGCGTTTGCACTTTCGTGGCGGCTTCGCGAACCGCGGAGTAAAGTTCACGCTCCGCGGCGCTCTCGAACAGCTCGGGATTCACCTGGCGAGTCTCGCCGGAAGCGACGTCGGCCTTTTCCAGGATCTTGCGAATGCGTTTGAAGGAAACCGCCAGCGGCTCAAAATTCTTTGACTTGCGAATCGCCTTCAAAGCCATCAACCGCTTCTGGGCGTCGACCAGGTCGTCGGCTCCGGCACGAAATACCGCGCTGACTTCATCGTAGCCAAAGCCTTCCCGTTCGCGAAAGACAAACTTGGCGCGGTCGAGGATGAAGTCCAGGATTTGCGTTTCCTGGTCCGGGGTGACGCCGCGCTTCGGTTTGTGCGTAAGAAGTGCCTTCGCGGCGGCGCCGATGGCCAAGGAAATTGAAGCAGGCAACTTCTTCTCCAGAATAATCTTAACGATCCCCAGAGCGGCGCGGCGCAAAGCGTAGGGATCGCTCGAACCGGTGGGCACCACTCCCACGGAAAAACAACCGACGATGGAATCAAGCTTGTCGGCCAGCGCGACCGCGCAACCGGTAAGGTTGCGCGGGATGGGATCTTCGAGACCTACGGGACGATAGTGATCGTAGACCGCGTCGGCGATTTCGTCCGACTCGCCTTGGGCGCGCGCGTAGAGACCTCCGACGATGCCCTGCAGCTCCGTAAATTCGCGAACCATCTCGGTAGCGAGGTCGCACTTGGCGAGTTCGGCGGCGCGGTCGGCTTCCGCAACGTGTGCCTGCATCATCCCAAGGTTGAACCACTGCTCCGTGAACCAGCGCGCGAGGGTGCGAATTCGCTCGACCTTGTCGCGATAACTGCCGAGACGTGATTCGTACGTGACGCGCTCCAGCTTCGGCAAGTAGTCGGCGAGCCGACATTTCTGATCCGCCTTCCAGAAAAACTGTGCATCGGCGAAGCGTGCGCGAAGAACGCGTTCGTGCCCGGCGCGGATGATTCCCTTGGAGTCCTTATCGACATTGATGACCGCAAGGAAGTGAGGCGCCAGTTCCCCGTTTTTCTTTTCCACGGCGAAGTACTTTTGGTGGTCGCGCATGACGGTCACCAGGATTTCGTCCGGGAGGCTCAGGAACGCCGGATCGAAATTGCCCTGCACCACCGTCGGGTATTCGTTGAGATAGGCCACCAGCTTTCGCAGGGAGGCGTCTTCGTGAATGCGGTAGTTCCCCCGATTGGCGTGGGCTTCAAGTTCCGCCGCGATTTTCTCCTGCCGGCGGATAGGGCGGACGATGACGCCATTTTGCTGGAGTCGTTTCTCGTAGTCCAAGAAGTTGCTGACGGGAATGGCGCTCGAACCAAGGAAGCGATGGCCGCGAGTCGAGCGGCCAGCGGCGATACCGGCGACAGACACTCTCAGGGGCTTGCCATCGAGCATGGCGACGATCCATCGGATCGGACGAATGAAACGCGGACCATCTAGTCCGGTCCACGTCATCGAGCGTGGCCAGGTCAAATCATGTACGGCTCGGGGGAGGATCGCGACCAGGATTTGTTCCGCCGTCCTGCCGAGTTTAATTTGTTTGGCGGCAAGGTAGTCACCCTTGGGGGTCTGAAGCAAATAGAGGTCGCTGACATGGACGCGCTGCTTCTCTGCGAAGCTCAATGCCGCGCGTGTCGGCGCGCCGACGGAATCATAAGCCACGGACTTTGGCGGACCGCTTACTTCCATCTCGACGTCCGCCTGCTTGGCGAGCAGTCCGCGGACCCAGGCGGTCAAGCGGCGGGGCGCGCTAAAGGTCTCCACCGCCACGCCCTCAAATAAATTCTCCGCCGTAAGCAGCTTCTCGATGTTGGTGCGGAGTTCTTCCTCGGCCTTCGGAAGCATTCCGGCGGGAATCTCCTCGCATCACGCTCATGCCCGCGCCTCACGAGGCGGCGCGGCGCCGCCAATCTGCAACAGGTAGGAAGCCGCCGTGCGGCACGCCAGTGCGCGCACGCGGGCCATGAGCGCGGCACGTTCGGTAGTGGAGATAACGCCGCGCGCATCCATCAAGTTGAAGAGATGAGAGCACTTAAGGCAGTGGTCGTAGGCCGCCAGCAACGGATAACGAATGCGCCCCTTCCCTTCCACCCCCTTGAATCCATCCAGAAGTTCCTTAGCTTGCTTCTCGTGCAGCTCAAATTCGGAGCGGATCGCAGGAGCGTCGCTACGATCAAAACTATATTCAGAAAACTGCTGCTCTTCCATCAGGCGAATATTCCCGTAAGTCTTGTCCGCGGACCAGCGCAAATCGTACACGTTCTCGACGCCTTGAAGAAACGCGCAAATGCGCTCGAGGCCGTAAGTGAGTTCGACGGAGATGGGGTCGAGATCGATCCCCCCGCTCTGCTGGAAGTAGGTGAACTGGGTAATCTCCAGTCCGTCGAGCAGAACTTGCCAGCCGATGCCCCAAGCGCCGAGGGTCGGAGACTCCCAGTTGTCCTCCTCAAACCGGATATCGTGTTCCTTGAGGTTGATGCCGATGGCGCCCAGGCTCTTGAGATAGATGTCCTGCACATCGACCGGTGAAGGTTTGAGGATCACTTGAAATTGGGAATGCTTGTAGAGGCGATTGGGATTTTCCCCGTAACGACCGTCGGCGGGCCGACGACTGGGCTGAACGTATCCCACCCGATAAGCCTGCGGGCCGAGCACGCGCAGGAAAGTTTCCGGGTGCATGGTGCCCGCGCCCACCTCGACGTCATAAGGCTGCTGGAGGACGCAACCTTGTTTCACCCAGAACTGCGAGAGCTGCAAAATCAAATCCTGGAAGTTGAGCCCCTTGGACTTTTTCTCAAGTTTTACTTTAACTTTCAAGTGCTCTCCAAAAGTTCCCGCGTCAGCAGCCGCCGCTCGGCGTGGTGCTCAATCCAGTCCAGAGCAGCCTCGCGCAATTCCCTGGCGCTGGCCTGCATGGGCTTCTGGTATTCGATGCGATCCAGCCGCTCACCGGTGAAGCGCTCCGCAAGATTACGCGCTTCGATGTGAATCGGCTTCATTCCGGGGCGCCGGCACTTCTCGCAAAACAAGCCGGGCTGATGGGCGTCGTAAAAAGCCGGTTTCGAGCCAAAGGGCGTCTCGCAAACGACGCAACGGTCGAATCGCGGCAGCCAGCCACCGAGCCTTACGGTCCAGAAGGCGAAGTAGCTCAACGGCAGGTTCCAATCGCCGGTGCGCTCGATTTCCCGAACGGCCAGCAGGATCAGCCGGAACATGGGCTCGGAAACCTCGTGCTCCGGCAAAATCAGCTCGGAAATCTCGCTGATCGCCGCCAGTCCAGTGCTAAGGCCGTAATCGCTCTGGGCCTTGTGAAAGGATTCGAGCAAATCGGCCTGCTGGATGCGCACCAACTCGCGCGTTTCCCTCTCGACGTACCAGAGCTGCACGTGCGAGAGAACCTCGAGCGTCGAGCCGTAACGGTTTTTCAGCCGGCGCGCGCCGGAGGCCACCCCGCGAACTCGACCCGAAGTGCGCCCCAGAAAACTCACCAGGCGGTCCGCTTCGCCCAGGGGAAATGTCTTCAGAATGATGGCTTCCGTCTCCCGCGCAGGCATGAGCAGTCGGCGCGCCGACGCTGCGCCGGACGACTTGCAGCATTTCATCCGAGACGCGCGCACACGCAGAGCTATTGTAATTACCACACGCGCTCTCCTCGCGCAATGTTCCCGTGGAAAATTTCTCGCCAACTCCGGTGCGCAACCGCGTAGGAATGCAAATTTGCCACCCAGAGAACTGCCTGCTTTTTCCGAAAGAGGCGGGATAAACACTGCGGCGCCAGGCAATTACGGGCAAGAATTTATTCTGTTAACCTGGGGCTTTCCCGCCTCAACATTATCGGACGCGCCCGCTGCTTTCCCAGCCCTCTTCATTTCCTTTTCATTTCCTCTCGGTTTCGTTACTCTGCTGCGGGCCTCTGCCAATGTTCATCCCTCTTAAGGACCTCAACCCCTCGCGCACCTATCCCTTCGTCAATATCACGCTGATCCTTGCCAACATCGCCGTGTTTCTTTACTCGCTGGGCCTCGAGGCTACTCTGCCGCCCCGGGCCTTTGAAGCTCTGCTCCTCTCTTACTCCACGGTTCCGGCCCGTATCCCTGCTTTCCTGGCGGGCCACGCCAGCTTCGAAGTGTCTTTCTTGCCCCTGGTCACCAGCATGTTTCTCCATGCCGGCTTCCTGCACCTCGCCGGGAACATGCTCTTTCTGTGGATCTTCGGTGACAACGTCGAGGACTTTTTCGGGCACATTCCGTACCTCTTCTTCTTCGTCGTCTGCGGGATCGGGTCGGGCCTGCTGCATGTGCTTTTCAATCTGCACTCCACCGTCCCCGCCGTTGGCGCGAGCGGGGCCATCTCTGGAGTCATGGGCGCGTACATCCTGCTCTATCCCCGGGCCCGGATTCTCACCCTGGTCTTTATCTTTCCTTTGCCCGTGCCGGCTGTGATCTTTCTAGGTTTGTGGTACGTCATGCAATTTCTCTCCGGCATCGACGCGCTCGGTCGCGGCGCTTCGGGCGGAGTGGCATGGTGGGCGCATATTGGTGGGTTCTTATTGGGGATGTTTCTGACGACGCTGGTCAGGCGTCGTTAGAAAAAATGCCTGCAGTCCGCAGCTCAAGTATTACTTTAGATTGAACTTTGAATTTGTAGTGCGAATTAGTTCGCGAGGGCGGCCACGGCGCACCGGCAAGAGTCGCGGTAAAACGCCACATTCCAATCGGCGGCGCAGTCACTAAGTGCGCTGGGCGACAGCTTCGACGGACTTCTTGGCGAGCCATTCGCCAATTTCTGATGTACGTTTGTCGCCACCGAGATCGGGCGTCACGAAATTCTGCTGCAGAGCCTCCCGCACCGCTGTCCGCAGCGCCGCGGCCTCCGGCGCCCATCCGAGAAATTCCAGCATCATTGCCGAAGCGAGGACAGACCCCATCGGGTTAGCGATTCCCTTTCCGGCGATGTTCGGTGCGGAGCCGTGCACCGGCTCGAAAAGCGAAGTCTTGCCCGGGTGAATGTTTCCCGACGGCGCAAGCCCCAGTCCGCCAGCCAGTTGCGCGCCCAGGTCACTGATGATGTCTCCGAAAAGATTGTTGGTGACTATCACATCGAACTGCCCCGGGTCGCGAACAATCTCCATCGCCAGGGTGTCGATATACAGGTGACGGGCGTCGACGTCCGCGTATTCCCGGCGGACCTCTTTGAACACCCTCTGCCACAGGTCATGGGCAAAGGTCATGGCATTGGACTTGTCGCTCATGCAAACGCGCTTCAAGCCACGCTGGCGGGCGTATTCGAACGCGTAGCGGATGATGCGCTCGACGCCTTTGCGCGAATTCACGTCCTCTTGAACGGCGATTTCGTCCGGTGTGCCCTTCTTGAAAAACCCGCCAACGCCCACGTAGAGACCCTCGGTGTTCTCACGGAAAACCATCAGGCGAATGTCTTTTTCGGTGCGATCGCGCAGCGGCGTGAGGCGGTCGTGAAGCAATTCCACGGGCCTGGCATTGACGTAGAGATCGAGTTGGAAGCGAAGCCCCAGCAGTATGTCGGCAGCGTGTTGATTTGAAGGCACGCGCGGATCGCCAAGCGCCCCGAAGAGAATCGCGTCGAATTCGTCGCGCAACATCTCCAGCGCACCTGCTGGCAGGGAAACCCCCTCGCGGAGATACCTGTCCGCGCCCCAGTCAAACTCGGCAAATTCCAGAGGCCGTCTGGCGGGAGCCGCCACAGCCTTTAACACCTTTACCGCTTGCGGGGTAACTTCCGCCCCGATGCCATCTCCGGGAATCACCGCCACGCGCGCCGCAGTGCCGCCGTTTCGCAAAGGAATGCCGGGCAAAGTTTTGCCTCCTAGACCGTTGATCGTTACGCCGGCCGAAAGCGGCGTGGAAAAGGCAACTGAGTTTTCCCCGACTGCGCATCCGTCGGCCCGCTATTCTTTCACCAATATGGCGTGCCGCGCCACCCTGCCACTCAGGCCAGCCGTTCTTTTCGCACGGTAAGTTTGTCGATGCGCTCCAGTCGCGGCTCGAAGCCGATACCGGGGCCGGTCGGCACGCGAATCGTTCCTTGCGGGGTCACCGTGACTTCGGGAAGGATGATGTCTTCCTCCCAATACCGTTTGCTCGCGGCCACATCCCCGGGGAGCGTGAAATTCGGAAGCGTTGAAAGTGCGATATTGTGCGCGCGGCCGATGCCAGATTCGAGCATCCCGCCGCACCAGACCGGAAGGCCATACCGCTGGCAGAGGTCGTGGATGCGCCGCGACACGATATAGCCGCCAACGCGGCCTAGCTTGATATTGATAATCTTGCAGGCGCCCAGCTCGATGGCCGCGCGCGCGTGCTCCTCCGTGTGAATGCACTCGTCCAGGCAGATCGGCGTATCCAGTTTTTTCTGCAGCTCGGCGTGGCCGTAGAGGTCGTCCCAGCCAAGCGGCTGTTCGATCATCATCAGGTAGAAGCTCTCAAGCTGCTTGAGGAGCGCCCAGTCGTTCAGCGTATACGAAGAGTTCGCGTCCACCATCAGCTTGATGCGGGGAAAATCCTGGCGCAGCCGGCGCACCGGTTCGAGGTCGTTCCCCGGCTTGATTTTGATCTTGATGCGCTGGTAACCGGCGGAGAGTTCCTTCTGCACCGCCGCGGAGAGGTCGTCGAGCGATCCCTTGATGCCGACCGAGACGCCGCAAGCAATCTCTTCGCGAACCCCGCCGATGAGCTTTGAGAGTGCCACGCCCTTTTGCTTGGCTTCGGCGTCCCAGACGGCCGCTTCCAAAGCACCCTTGGCCATGTTGTGTCCGCGAACACGCCCCAGCAAATCCCAAATCTTCTCGGCGGAGGCGAAAACTTTCCCTTTGACCAGTGGCCAGAGATATTCCCTAAGCATGAGCCAAGCGGTATCCGCAGTTTCCGGACTATAAGAAGGTGACTCTCCCGCAACGCATTCCCCCCAGCCAATCACGCCCTCCACATCTGCCTGCACCAGCAAAATGCGCCGGACGTCCGTCCGCTCCACGCTAGTCTCGAACGGCGTCACCAGCCTCATCCGCACTTCCTGCAGCGTAATCTCTCGTATTTGCATTCTCTTTCTCTAGCTGCGCCTTTCCTGAAAGCCCCTCGAACGCTCAGTAGGACCCGCCTGGAGCCTGCCCGACCGGGTCGGGGAGGCGGGCCGCTCGTGCGTAGTGGCGGGGCTTCAGACCCGTCATCTTTCCCCTCAAAAATCACTCCAAGGAGTAAGCAAATACGCCAGCTTTCCCGGCGCGGCGCGTAAGCCAACCGTCGCGTAGCCTTTTGCAAACCACCGACCGAACTCTCCCCGCACACGGGCCTGCACCACTCCAACCTTCGACGATCCCTCACCCAGCCAGCTCTCCAGCTCCGCGGGCAACTCGATAGCTGCGGGAGCCTCGACGGGATCTTTTGCCAGGTTTTCAATAGCCGCAACCACGCGCGCGGAATCGAGCTGCCATTCGGCGAGCAGCCGGTCAGTCGGCAAACCCCGGTGCAAAGGGCTCGTAGTGATGCCGTACAAATTCGGAAGATACTCCCGGCAGATCACCCCCAGCCGGTTCAAATTGAAGTGCGCGTTGCGAAGCTCCAGGGGATCAAACGTCCATTGAATCAGCCGGATTCCGCGGCCCAGAGCTTCCTCGCGCTGAAAAAGTTTGAGCAGGCGCCCAACGCCCCGGTCGCGGTATTCGCCGTCCACTCCCGTCATGTGGGAATGCAGGTAGGGCACGCGGCCTCGCAAGCCAGCGACCGCGAGCGTATAGCCCACCAGGCGGTCGCCGGCGAATGCACCCAGCGTTTGGCCGCCGGTATGCGCGGCCACTGCAAACATGGTGGCCGGCTCGACTTCCACGTCGGCTTCTTGCCAGATCCGCCGCTGGAGCTCCACGCAACGGTGGAACTCCTCCATGCTCTCGCACTTACGAACGACAATCTCCTCCCTCATGGCTTTGCTGGCATTCCGCTCGCTGCCGGTAACTTCGGCTTCCCTTCCGACTGCTTCACCGTTTCCCAGAACGCCTCCATCTCCTCGCGCGACACGTCTTTGAACTGCCGGCCATTTTTCCGGGCCAGCGCCTCCATTGAGCGGAACCGCTTCGAGAATTTCGCGTTGGCCTTCTTTAGCGCGATTTCCGGGTCGATTTTCAAAAATCGTGAAAGGTTTACCGCCGCGAACAGCAAGTCGCCCAACTCCTCTTCCATCTTCGGCTGGTCTTGTCCCCCCCAGGCTTTCTTCAGCTCTTCTGTCTCTTCCCGCAGTTTTTCGAAAACTCCACCCGCTTCTTCCCAGTCAAAACCGATGCGCGAAGCCTTGCGAGTCAGTTGAAACCCTTCCAGTGTTGCGGGCAGTGCGTGAGAAACGCCATCGAGTACGGAAGTCTCTCCCGCAACTTCTTCCCCGCCAGTCGAATTCCCCTTTTTCCCCGCGGTGCGGCGCTCTTCGGCTTTGATTTGTTCCCAGTTTCTCAACACCTCCGCGGAGTCTTTCGCGCGCGTCTTCCCAAAAACATGGGGATGCCGCCGGATCATCTTGTCATGAATCTCGCGAATAACCTCGGCCACCGTGAAGCGGCCTTCTTCCCGCGCGATTTGCGAATGAAAGACAATCTGCAAGAGCAGGTCGCCCATCTCTTCCGCGAACTTGGCATCGTTCCCGCTTTCGAGGGCTTCCACAACTTCGTAGGCTTCCTCGATCAGATAGGTTCGCAGCGATTGGTGGGTTTGCTCGCGGTCCCAAGGGCATCCGTTCGGCGCGCGCAAGCGCGCCTGCACGGCCACCAGCTTTTCGAACCACTGCCCCGGCGTCCATTGTTTCTGTTTCGCCGGCCTGCCGCCGCGGCCCGTTTTTCTTGCTTTCCTCGCCTTCTTTTGGCGCCTTGCCATTCGTCTCCATTCTAAATCAAGCGCCTCACTTTACGGTGCATCCGTGGCTTTGACAAGGCGGCGCCTCCACAGCGCTTCGGACTCCCCGCCTCCCGCGTCGCGACTCGAACTCCCAAACCCGTGATAAACTTCAAGAGATACGAATCGCTAAGGAAAGCACCTTGTCCGAACACAAAGACCACAAACCGGAAGAAGCGTTTCGCGTAATAGACCGCCGCCCCTTTACCGCCGAAGGCGAATTGCGCAAGGAAGTCGTTGAAGAAGAAGAGCGCGAAGCCAAGCGGGAAGCCGCGAAAGCGCCGGCCGCACCTGCCGGTCCAGCGAAAACAGGGGCCACTTTGCCTCCTGCCGACGCGCCCAAGCGCATCCCCGCCTTCGAGAATCTCGTTCGCATGCTCGGCAGCAACGCCGCCATGGTCCTGGGCGCCTACGCCGACCCGCGCACTGGCCAGCCGGTGATTGATCCCGACGCCGCCCGCGAGTTGATCGATATGCTTGACGCCTTGCACGAGAAGACCAAAGGCAATCTTGCTCCCGAAGAAGACAACATACTCCTGGACCTCCTCGGCAAGCTGAAGATGACCTTTCTCGAGATCAATCAGGCCGTCGCGGCCGAGGCCGCCAAAGCCAAGGCCAAGGCGCACCCCTAGGAAACGCCCGGCGGCCGGACCCGGCGCCGCCGAAAGATTGGTTCCAAAGCTTTCACCATGCCTGCCGCTCCATTAAAAATCACGGTTCTCGGCTCCGGGACCTCCATGGGTGTTCCCACGCTCGGATGCCCTTGCCGCGTGTGCAAATCGGATGACCCTCACGATAAACGTCTTCGTCCTTCCCTGCTGATCTCCCGCGGCGGCCAGAACGTGGTGATTGACACCACTCCGGACTTCCGCCAGCAGGCGCTCCGCGTTGGGCTGGAACGCCTCGACGCCATTCTGCTTACTCACGGTCACGCCGACCATATCCTCGGTTTTGACGACATTCGCCCCTTCAATATCCGCCAACGCTCGGCCATGCCCGTCTACGGCAACGAAGAAACGTTTCGCATCATCCGCCGCGTGTTCGCCTACGTCTTCGACGATAAACCGACCCTCAGCACCGTCCCGAGCGTAACGCTGAAGGTCGCTGATAGTCCGATTCAACTTCTCGGTATTCTTTTTGTCCCCGTGCCCATGCTCCACGGCGAGATGAATGTTCTGGGTTTCCGTTTCGGCCGCGCCGCCTATCTCACGGACTTCAGCAAAATTCCAGACTCTTCCATGGCCCTGCTGGAAGGTCTCGACGAACTGATATTGGACGCCCTGCGCGACACGCCCCATCCAATGCACCAAACGGTGGAACAAGCACTCGCGCTCATTCAACAGCTCAAGCCGCGCCGCGCGTGGTTCACGCATATCGCCCATGACCTGCCGCACGCCGAAACCAATGCGCGCCTGGTGAAAATGGGCTTCCCGCACGTGCAACTCGCTTATGATGGCCTCGAATTCGCAGTGCGGCCGGACGCCGCGGAGGATGTCTCACGCCAATCCGGAGATTCACGGGGCTCGCCGGCCGCGATCGGTGGTGCGAGGTCGACTAGACTATCGGCCTTTTTCTCCTCGCAAGCCTGGGCGTCGCGTTATGCCAAGTTTGGCCACTCCAGTGTCCTGGCGATCGGCAACTTCGATGGCATTCACCTCGGACATCAAGCGATTCTTCGCGCCACCGTCGAGCGCGCGCAAGCCCTCAACGCGGTTTCCACGGCTCTTACCTTCGATCCTTCGCCGCGCAAAGTTCTTCACCCAGAATCCGCGCCGCCGCGATTATCCACCAACGAGCAGCGCCTCGAGTGGTTCAACGCTCTCGGCCTCGAAGCGGTTGTGGTCCTCCCGTTCACTCTCGAACTCGCGCGCCTCTCCCCCGCTGAATTTGTCGAGCAAATACTCGTCCGCGATCTGAGTGTGAGAGCCATTCTGGTAGGCGAAAATTTCCGCTTCGGGCATAAGCAGGCGGGCGACGTGAAGCTGCTCTCCGAGCTTGGCGCCAAGCACGGATTTGCCGTCGTGATTGTCCCCCCGGTGTTCTATCGCGGAGAAGTGGTCTCCAGCACCATCATTCGCCGCGAAATCGCGGAAGGCGACGTGTCGCATGCCGCGCGACTTCTGGGCCGGCCCTTCGCCCTCACGGGTGAAATTGTCACCGGCACAGGGACGGGACGCCGGTTCACCTTCCCCACCCTAAACCTCGCCGCGGAGCAGGAACTCCTTCCCGCTCGCGGCGTCTACATCACGCGCTCGTGCTTTGAAGGCCAAACGCGCAGCCACCGCTCGGTCACCAATATCGGCTTGCGCCCGACCTTCAACGGTTCCTCGTTGAGCATCGAAACATACTTGCTCGACACCCAACTGGAAACAACACCGCAGCGCATGGAAGTGCGATTCTGGAAGCGCCTTCGCGAAGAAAAAAAATTCACCGGCCCCGAGGAATTGCGCGCGCAAATCGCCCTCGATATCGCGCGCGCCAATAAATTCTTCTCACGCCTGCGCCATTTTCGCTCCGTCCGCCAGCCGACCACCGCTGGCGGTTGAC
>WNFF01002321.1_pt1 | contig 18158 bp, 16 predicted proteins | sample 5400441 | NCBI WGS metagenome assembly WNFF01 (sample SAMN13153345, study PRJNA577476) | soil metagenome | isolation source: 120 cm saprolite under Douglas fir tree site 2 hole 3 replicate 1 | place: USA:California | collected 2015-04-18 | reverse complement strand
AGGGCGGCGCCGGGCTCGTCCGCCTTTCGGATGCCGAATACGCACTGTTTGCGCAATTGAGCGACGCCTACCTGCAGAAATTCCACATTCCCTTCATCGTCTGCGTCCGCCGCCACACGAAGGAGTCGATCCTGCGGCAGTACCAACGGCGCTTGCAAAATACTCGCCAGGCTGAACTTGAAACCGCGCTCAACGAAATCTTTCGCATTGCCGCGCTCCGGCTCGGCGACCGGGTCAAAGCCGCCGATGAACTGCCGGTTTCGGGCCGCCTGTCGACCCATGTGCTCGACAACCATGACGGCCGTCCGGCGCAGGGCGTGGCGGTAACGCTTTCCGAGCTTGGCGACGACGGTAGCCGCCGGGCGATTGTCCAGGCTGTAACAAACCACGACGGCCGCACCGACGGGCCGCTCATCGGTGGTCGTCCGATCCCGATCGGCCGTTATGAGCTGCGTTTCGAAATCGGTCACTACTATGCGTCGCGCAACACGCCGACCGCGGATCCTGCGTTCCTGCAATCGGTGCCGATCGAGTTCTTCGTCGCGGAACCGGAGGGCCACTACCACGTCCCGCTGCTGGTTACGCCCTGGAGTTTCTCGACCTATCGCGGCAGCTAGGCAGATTCTGGTGATGTCGATCCACCGCTTTGCTCGTCACCCGCGGGCTTGACCCGCGGGTCCATCTTCTTCGCGTGAAGATGGATTGCCGGGTCAAGCCCGGCAATGACGTCGACGAATGTCCGCGGAACGTGCTCTGGGGCGGGAGCAAATGGCACGGTTCTGGTATAGTGGGATTTCTCTACGGAGGAGGCTTGCGATGCCTGGAGTTCCAGTCGACGAAAACTTGTCTCTTCCGAAGTTGTTCACTCTAGGCATTCAGCATGTTTTGGTGATGTATGCCGGCGCCGTCGCCGTGCCTCTCATCATCGGGCGCGCTTTGAAGCTGCAACCCGAAGAGGTCGCCTTTCTGATAAGTGCCGACCTGTTTGCATGCGGGTTGGCGACCTTGGTGCAAAGTATCGGCTTTCCTGGCGTCGGCATTCGGCTGCCTGTGATGATGGGTGTTACTTTCGCCTCTGTGGGGCCGATGCTGTCCATGGCGGCATCGCCCGATGTCGGATTGCTTGGAATCTACGGCTCGGTTATTTCGGCTGGCGCATTTGCGCTCCTGGTTGCTCCGTTTATGAGCAGACTCTTGCCTCTATTCCCGCCAGTCGTGACCGGAACCATCATCCTGGTCATCGGCATCTCTTTGATGCGAGTCGGCATCAATTGGGCGGGCGGCGGCTTGCCGACTTTGACCCGCGTGGTGGATGGCGTGCCGGGCGCCTTCCCAAATCCCGGATATGGCCAGCTCCAAGGTCTCGCTATTGCGCTGTTCGTGCTGATCGTCATCCTCGCGTTAATCCGCTGGGGCAGCGGTTTTGTCGCCAATGTCGCGGTTCTGCTCGGCATCGTGGCGGGCGCGATCCTTGCCACTCTTCTCGGCGTGATGCATTTCGAAAAAGTCGCGTCCGCGTCCTGGATAGACGTCGTCAGCCCGCTCCATTTCGGCATGCCGAAGTTCTCGATCGTGCCGATCGTCACGATGTGCATCGTCATGATCGTGGTCATGATCGAGTCGCTCGGCATGTTTCTGGCGCTGGGCGAAATGACCGGCACAAAGATCGACGAAGAGGCGCTGACCAGAGGACTGAGAGCCGATGGGGTCGGCACCATGCTTGGCGGATTTTTCAATACCTTTCCGTACACCTCATTTTCTCAGAACGTCGGCCTTGTCGGCGTCACGGGGGTGCGGTCGCGCTCTGTGACGGCAGCTGGCGGCATCATATTGCTGGGGCTCGGATTGTTACCGAAGATAGCGGCGCTGGTTGAGGCTGTACCCCAGGTCGTATTGGGAGGCGCCGGGCTCGTGATGTTCGGCATGGTCGCCGCGACCGGCGCCCGTATTCTCACCAACGTCGATTTCCGGACCAACCGCTTCAATCTGTTCGTGGTGGCGATTTCTGTCGGATTCGGGATGATTCCTCTGATGGCGCCGAACTTTTTCAAGAACCTGCCCGACGAATTGCACCCATTGCTGGAATCCGGAATCCTCTTGTGCGCGATCGTTTCGGTGGTGCTCAACCAGTTCTTCAACGGATTTGGGAGCGCGAAGGAGGCGGAGAGCGACGCTATGGCGGTTGCGGCGTCCAGTGAACACGTTTGAGACCGCCATGAAGCGAAGCAGCGGACCATGTGGAATTCGATCATCGTCGATTGGGCCAGTCTGATTTTTCGTTGGCTTCACGTGGTCGCCGCCATCGGCTGGATCGGCAGCTCATTCTATTTCATCCATCTCGATCTCAGCCTGCAGGACCGCAACGACCTGCCTGAAGGCGTTGACGGCGAGGCTTGGCAAGTTCATGGCGGCGGCTTCTATCGCATCATGAAATTCCTGGTCGCCCCTAAGGCCATGCCCGACAAGCTCACATGGTTCAAATGGGAAGCTTACGCCACATGGCTGTCGGGCTTCATGCTCGTGGTGATCGTCTACTACCTTGATGCCGATCTCTTTCTTGTCGACAAATCCGTTCTCGATCTCACCTCCCAGAACATGAACTTGCCTTTGTGATCGGCGGTTACGTCTTCCTGGTCGGCCTGACTTACGCGTTCACCCATGTGCTGAGCGGGCGCGGCGCCTTCAACCAGATCGGCGCGATCATCGGCACCATCATGGTGGCGAACGTATTCCTGGTGATCATTCCCAATCAGAAGAAGACGGTGGCGGCATTGCTCGCCGGGGCGCGCCCCGATCCGGAGCTTGGCAAAACCGGGAAGCAGCGGTCGGTTCACAACAATTATTTGACCTTGCCGGTGATCGTGCTGATGATCAGCAATCATTATCCGTTGCTGTTTGCGACGCGCTACAACTGGTTGATTGTTGCGATCGTCCTTGCCCTCGGCCCGGTCATTCGCCACTTCTTCAATTCGCGGCACGCCGGTCAGGGGTCGCCGTGGTGGGTGTGGGGCGTCGCCGCGGCCGGCATGGCGGCCATCGCGTTGTTGTCGGCGGCGGGTCCGCGCGAGGCCAGGACCGGAGAAGTGCCGGGCGCGACTTTCGCCCAGGTCGAGCGGATCGTGCGCACGCGGTGCAGCATGTGCCATGCCGCGGAGCCGGTGTGGCCGACATTGGCGATGGCCCCGAAGGCGATCCGTTTGGACGACGCTGACCACATCCGCCGCAATGCCCGTCTGATCGGCCGCAATGCGGCATGGTCAAGCGCGATGCCGCCGGGCAACATTACCGAGATGACGGGTTCGGAGCGTGCAGCGATTGCGGCATGGCTCGCCGCAGGGTCGCCGGCACGATAGCGGACGGCAGGTCTATCACAGGGCGCCTCATGACCATGATCAGGATCGACGCTGGCCCTTTCACCTTCACGGCACGCACGGAGGTTGAGGCGGCACCAAAGACATGCGCCAAATTCAACTCCATGCTGCCCTACCGGCAAAAGATCATTCACGTGCGCTGGAGCGGAGAGGGCTGTTGGATTCCGCTGGGCAGCCTTGATCTCGGATTGACCCATGAAAATGCGACAAGCCATCCGGCGCCTGGTGAAATCCTTCTTTATCCCGGCGGATTGAGCGAAACCGAAATCCTGCTTGCGTACGGCGCCGTGCAGTTCTCCAGCAAAGTCGGCCAGCTTGCCGGCAACCATTTTCTCACCATCGTGGACGGTCGCGAAAATCTTCGGCCGCTGGGCGAGCTCGTACTTTGGAACGGCGCGCAGGACATCGTGTTTTCGGCGCAATAGAGCTCCTCAAGGAAAGGTTCGGCGATCGTTGTGCTGCGTAGGATGGGTTGAGCTCTTGCGAAACCCATCATGAGCGCGCCGCGTTGAAGGGCCGTCGATGGGTTTCGCTTTGCTCAACCCATCCTACACCGCCCTCCAAGCAGTTTCGCGAGAGCAGCGGAGAGGCCGATGCTGTCTACCGTCGATCGCGCACTCGCGCCCCGGCCGTGATCGCGCGCGGCAAGCGCCGCGCGTGCGCCGGCCTCAACCGAGCAAATAACCGGAACCGGGACCGATCCCTGAACGCTCGCCGCGAGACCGGCGAGCCCCGCGCCACCCAGTATCACCGAGGAGGCTCCGTCTTCGTTCGCACAGGCATTGCACGCGTCAACGAGGCGATCCAGGGCCGACGCCGGATCGCGAGCGATCTCATCCCCTGACTGCTCGACGGTGCAGATAGCCGCGAGGCGGTCGGACCGGCCAAGACCGGTCACCAGCTCGTTGAGCATCGGCGCCCAGGCGGCCCCTCCGGTCACGATGGCGAAGCGGCGACCGAGGCGGCAAGCGGCCTCGACGGAGGCTTCGGCCATCCCCACAACCGGCGCTGGTGAGACTTCCTTGAGTGCCGCGAGCCCCGGGTCGCCAAAGCAAGCCAGATAGACGACGTCACAATCCAAGACATGTTCCGCCAGAGCATCGAGCGCGGCGTGACCGGCAATCGCCGCCGTGGCACGGCTTGCAATGTAGGGGGCGCCGAACCGGCCGGTCACCGGCAGAATCGTGACCCCCGGTCCCGCGATCTCGCGCATGCGAGCAGCGAGGATGTCCGTGATCGTCGCCGACGTGTTGGGGTTGATCAGCAAGATACGCAAGCGCGTGGGCCTCGTGTTTTAGGGCACCGTTGACGTCATGGCCCGTTTTTAGCATGGACACGCGTTCGAGGGAGCGTGACGCCCATGGCCATCGTTGTCACCAAGGTTGAATTGAAGAGCGTGATGGACGCCTCCGGCATGGCCGCGTCCATCAAGGCCGGCGCGTTTGGGGCAGACGAGGTTGTTGCGGTGATCGGCAAAACGGAGGGCAATGGCGGGGTCAACGACTTCACCCGCATCCTCGCCGATCAGGCATTCCGTGGCGTGCTCAAGCAGCTCGGCAGCCGGCGCGAGGCCGACATCGCGAGCATTCCCATGGTGTGGTCGGGCGGTTGCGACGGTGTGATCACGCCGCACGCAACGGTATTTGCCCGCAACGCCAAGACTGGCCCGGCCTCCGCATCCCGCATCGCCATTGGCGCCGCCATGAGCGCTGAACTCCTGCCCGAGGATATCGGCCGCCCTGCCATGGTGGAAAAGGTCGCCGCGGCCGTGAAGGCCGCCATGCGCGACGCCGGCATTTCGGACCCCGCGGAGGTGCACTACGTGCAGACGAAGACGCCGCTTCTCACCATCGATTCAGTGCGCGATGCCGAACGCCGCGGCCATCAGGTGGCTTGCGAGGTGCACGACTCCATGGGGGTTTCCAACGGCACCACCGCGCTCGGCATCGCGGTTGGACTTGGTGAAATCAAGATGCCGCGTGCCGAACAAATCTGCCGCGATCTCGATCTCTATTCCTCCGTCGCCTCCTGTTCATCGGGCGTCGAGCTCACCCAGGCGCAGATCGTGCTGATCGGAAACAAAGGAGGCGCCGGCGGACGCTACCGGATTGGTCATGCGGTGATGAAGGATGCGCTTGATATCGACGCAATCTATGCGGCAATCCGCAATGCCGGCCTTGATCTGCCGGAACGCCCGCGCGCCGAGGACCTCGGCGGCCGCGTCGTCAATTGCTTCATGAAGTGTGAAGCCGACCGGCGCGGTACGCTCCGGGGCCGGCGGCAGATCATGCTCGATGATTCCGATGTCCACCATCATCGCCATGCCAAGGCCGCAGTCGGCGGCGTCGCGGCCGCCGCACTCGGCGATCCGGCGGTGTTCGTGTCGGTCGACGCCATGCACCAGGGCCCCCAGGGCGGCGGCCCGGTCATCGCCATCGTCGACGTGGGCGAATGATGCGGCGGAGGCCCGCGGTGCGCCGGCGCGTTACTCAGCTATCGATTTTGCTGGAGCGTGTTGCGATGAAGTTGATCCCACCCTTGCGCGTCACCCGCGGGCTTGACCCGCGGGTCCATCTCCTTCGCATGGAGATGGATTGCCGGGTCAAGCCTGGTCAAGCCCGGCAATGACGCTGCACAAATGTCAGCGGGAAGCCCCTAAGCCGCCGATCGCCGCCGCAGGGCCCGGATCAACCCGAGCGCCGCGAAGATGACAACGAAGGATACGCCCGTCGTCACCGTGCCGAGGGCGTAGATTTGCGGGTTCGTCACCGTCGTGGTCAGCCCCTCCAGCTCGAGCGGCAGCGTGTTGAGATCGCCCATCGCCTGACTGGATCGTGCAACTTCGTCCCACGACAGCGTGAACCCGAAGAGTCCGATCCCGATCACGCTCGGCGCAATGATCGGCAGCACCACGTGGGCAAAGCTTTGCCAGGGCGTTGCTCCGAGATCCCGCGCGGCCTCCTCGAGACGATGATCGAACCGGTTGAAGATCGCGAAGGTGATCAAGAGCCCGAACGGCAGCGTCCAGGTCAGCTGGGCGCCGAGGCCGGAGGTGTAGATGCCCATCGCGGTCGTATAGTGCTCGGCCACATAGGTCCAACCAAATGCCTCGGCCATCGACTTGATGGCATCGTCGATGAGGCGGAATTCAAGCCCGATGCCGAGCGAAACCACGATCGAGGGGACGATGAGGCTCGCCACCACCACGTAGAACAGGACATCCGCCCCGCGAAAACGTTTGCGATAGGCAAAGCCTGCCGCGAGCGATAGCACCACGGTCAGTACCATCACGACCAGGCCGAGGCGAAACGAGCGCCGGAAGGCGGCCCAGATGTCGACGACGCCGAGGCCCTCCCAAAGCTTTGCGAACCAGTGCAGCGAAACGCCGTTCATCGGGAACGTGAGACCGCCGTCGGGCCCCTGGAACGACAATATGAAGATCGTGATCATCGGCCCGTACAGGAACAGCACGAATAGACCGAACAGCGCCGCGAGCCAATAGAACGAGGACGAACGCTTCTCGCGCATCGGTCACAGCTCCTTGCGGACATCGACGAGCTTGCTAAGAGCCCAGATGATCAACAGAACGACGGCGAGCAAAATCACGGAATTGGCGGCGGCGGGCGGAAACTGCAGCGCCGTCATCTCGGTGTTGATCACCTTGCCGATGGAGGCAATCTGCTGGCCGCCCATCACGCCGACGGTGACGAAATCGCCCATCACGATGGTGATGACAAAAATCGAACCGATGGCGATGCCAGGCTTCGATAACGGAACGACGACGTTCCACAGCGTTTGCCAGCCGGAAGCGCCGGCGTCGTAGGAAGCCTCCAGCAGGGCCCGGTCGATCCGCATCATCGAGTTGAAGATCGGAACGATCATGAACAGGACGTAGAGGTGAACGAGCGAGAGGATGACCGACAGATCGGAATAGATCAGCCATTCGATCGGTTCGTGGACGATGTTGAGCTTGAGCAGGGTCGAGTTGACAAGGCCGTTGCGCCCGAGCAGCGGAATCCACGAAATCGTGCGGATGACATTCGAAGTCCAGAACGGGATCGTGCAGACAAGAAACAACGCGATCTGCAGCGTTGCCGATCGAACGTGAAATGCCAGGAAATAGGCGATGAAGAACCCGACCACGAGGGTGATCAGCCAGACTGCGACGCAGAACTTCAGCGTCGACAGATAGGTCTTGAGCGTGACGCAGAGATCGGGAAGGCGATCAAGGCAGCCTTCGAAGATTTCCACATAGCTGCGCACGGTGAATGCCGGCAGGATCTGATATTCGTTGTAATCCCAGAAGCTCACCATGACGGTCAGCGCGAGCGGCACGAGGAAGAAGAGGAGGAAAACCGCCGCGAACGGCGCGACCTGCAGCCATTCCGGAGCATGGCCGGAAAGCAATCGCGACGATGAGAGCAGCCGCGATGTTGGCGTCTTCAAGGGGAGCGAATCCCCCAAGCCTTTAGGGGTCAGATTTTCGCTGATCGGAATGGACATTCCGTCTCCGGGTGCGGGGCACTCGCTGGCCGGCATGCAGGAACTATGCCTTGTCGTCCTCGAATCGGCTCAGTCGAAATTGTGAGGCGGTGAAGCAGCTACAGCCTCATCCTGAGGAGCGCGCTCTTGCGCGCGTCTCGAAGGATGGCCGCTTGCTCGGCCGTGCTCTGTTGCCATCCTTCGAGACGGCCGCCTAAGAGGGCGGCCTCCTCAGGATGAGGTCCGAATGGTCACGCCGCAATGAACTCATTCCACTTCTTGGTCAGGTAGTCGTTTTCGTCCATCACGGAATTCCAGCACACCACCGAACCCATTCGCGTCTCGTAGGAGCCGCCGTCGCGCACGGTGCCGGCCTTCTCCAGCAGGGTGCCGTCGGGCGCCTTGATGTCCTTCGCGGCCGGCTTGCCTTCCATCCAGTACGCCCACTCGTATGGCTCCATCTTGCCCTTCGCGGTCTCCAGAACCGCAGAGTAGTAGCCCTGGCGATTGAGATAGGCCCCGGCCCAGCCATCGAGAAACCAGTTGATGAATTCGTAGGCGAGATCGGCCTTGCGGCCCGATAGCGTTCGCGGCACCCCGAACCCAGCCGCCCACGCGCGATAGCCCTCCTTGAGAGGTTGATAGGTGCAGGCGATCCCCTTCGAGCGGACGGCCGTGACCGCTGGCGACCACATCGACTGAATGACCACTTCGCCCGATGCCATCAGGTTGACGCTCTCGTTGAAATCCTTCCAGAACGCGCGGAACTGACCGGCCTTCTTGGCCTCGGTCATGACCTTCATGGTGAGGTCGAGCTCGGCCTTGGTCTGGTTGCCCTTGTCGCCGTATTTGTGTTCGCCCATGGCTTCCACCACCATGGCGGCGTCCATGATTCCGATCGACGGGATATTGAGGATCGACGCCTTGCCCTTGAACTGCGGATTGAGAAGTTCCTTCCAGCTTTCGATCGGGCGCTTGATCAAGTCGGGCCGAATGCCAAGCGTGTCGGCATTGTAGACCGTCGGTATCAAGGTGATCCATTCGGTCGGCGACTGCGCAAAGGTTCGCCCGTTCTGCCCTTCCAGATAAAAGACCTTTTTGGGCGCGGTCCCCTGGTCGCCGATCTTCTTGCCGCTCGGCAGCTCGCCCTTGGTGAAGATCGGGGTGATCCTGTCGGCATGCTTGATGCGCCGCGCATCTATCCCAAGCAAACTGCCCGACGGGATGACCTTTTTCAGTGAAAAATACTCCTCATCGACGATGTCGAACGAATTCGGTTGGGTAATGATCCGCCTGGTCACATCATCGGTGCTCAGCGGTATGTATTCAATGGTAATGCCGGTGTCTTCCTTCACCTTCCTGGCGATATCGAGGGATTGATTGACTGCGGTTCCGAGATAACGCAGGACCTTCGGTTCCTGCGCATGAACGGCCGGGAATCCGGTGATGCCTCGCGTTCCCGTCGCCGCGCCGGCAACGCAAGCCGCCCCTTTTAGTATTGAGCGCCGCGAAAAGCGACCGGACACTTTGGACGATTTCGACATGTCTCTCTCCTAAAGTTGTCTCTGCTGCTTGTGAGGCTTGGCTAACCGGACCGCCCCTGACGCGGCCTTAAGACAAGCGATGGCCATCCTGATCGCTCCAGTCGACCGCGACCTGCTGGCCGGGGTGCACCGCGGCGGAGTCAAATTCGGCTTCAGTCAGTGTTGCGGTCAGCTCGCCCGCGCCTTTTGCGGTAAGCGTCACTTGTACGTGCGTACCCTGGTATTCGACGCTGCGCACCATCGCCGAAAGGCGCTGCTGTCCGCCGCGATGCAGCCGCACGCGATCGGCCCTGACGGCAATTTTCCCGCCATCGGCCGCGATCACGTTGTGACCACCCATGAACTGAGCGACGAAGGCGGTTCGCGGCGCATTGAATACGTCGCGCGGCGTACCGGCCTGCTCGATATGGCCGCCGTTCATCACCACGATGAGGTCCGCAAGCGCCATCGCTTCGTCCTGACTATGAGTCACATGCAGGAAGGAGATGCCCAACTCCTTTTGCAGGCGCTTGAGCTCGGTGCGTACTTTGATGCGCAGGAACGGGTCGAGCGCCGAGAGCGGCTCATCGAGCAGGAGGATCTGCGGCCGCGTGATGAGCGCTCGCGCCAGCGCAATGCGCTGCTGTTGGCCGCCGGAAAGCTGTGTGGGGAGGCGCGCCGCGAAATTCGCCATGTCGACGAGCCGCAGCGTTTCGATTGCGGCGGCACGTCGCTCCCGCCTCGGAACGCCGCGCATTTTCAACGAGAATGCGACGTTATCGACGGCGTTGAGGTGGGGAAACAGCGCATAGCTCTGGAACATCATTGCGGTACCGCGTCCGGCGGGCGGCAAGTCCGTGACGTTGCGCCCGCCGATGATGATGTCGCCGGACGACGCGACTTCATGGCCGGCCACCAGGCGCAACGTCGAGGTTTTGCCGCAGCCTGAAGGGCCAAGGAGGCAGCAATAGCTGTTGGCCGACACCTTGAGATCAAGGCGGTCGACCGCCACGGTTGAGCCGTAGAGCTTCGTCAAGGCGATGAGTTCGAGGCCTGATCCGGTCATGCGTCCGTTCGTGTCAGCTGCATCGAAATCGTAGCAAACGACGTGCCATCTCAATGGGTCAGGGGAAGACGCTCAAATCGGGAGGAAATGCCTGCACTTTTGAAGACTTCAGTGAGCGGCGTCGCGGCGCGCCCGCGTCGGGAGCCAAGCTGCATAAGATTTAGCCACGGTGGAGGAAAAGCGGGCCGACGAGAGGCGGTTGCGTCAGTTGCGCTGGTCTGCGGCGGCGTTATTGTCACTATTGATACTTGCTGGAAGAGCGACCCATGCCGGGTATTTCCATCCATGTGGTTGACACCACACGTGGTGTCCCGGCTGCCGGTATGCGTATCGAAATTTTTGCACTTACACCCGAGCGCAGGTTGATCGCGAAGGGGGCGTTGGCGCAGTCCGGAGCGCTTGAGCACCCGGTCTCCCGCGAGAGGTTTTCGCCCGGCGCCTACGAGGTGCTGTTCCATGCCGGCGATTTCTTCGCTTCCGCCGGCGTCACGCAAGCAAGCCCGCCGTTTCTCGACATCGTTCCTTTTCGCTTTCAGATTGCCGATCCCGACCAGCACTATCATTTGCCGATGAAAATCACGCCATGGGGCTTTTCTATATACCGCGGGAGTTGACGGCATTTCGTGATTAGTTTGAGGATCAACCACATTCTGCTGCGTCATGAGACGATCTGCACTTTTAGAATCAGGGCCTCTTCCATGAGCGACTTCGACTTGGTCATTGCGAACGGCACGGTGGCGACGGCGTCCGACACCTTCAAAGCAGATGTCGGCATCCGGAATGGCCGGATCGTCGCGCTCGCAGCCGGCCTGAAAGGAGGCTTGGAGGCGATCGACGCCACCGATCGCCTGGTGCTGCCTGGCGGCATCGACAGCCACGTCCACGTCTCGCAACCCAGCGGCCCTGGCATCGTCATGGCCGATGATTTCGAGAGCGCCACGCGGTCAGCGGCATTTGGCGGCAACACATTGGTCATGCCCTTTTGTCTGCAGCAAAAAGGCGAGAGCCTGCGGCAGGCATTGAAAGACTACCACGCCAAGGCGGACGGCAAATGTTACGTGGACGTGAGCTTTCATCTGATCATTTCCGATCCATTGCCAAGTGTCCTGGGCCAGGAGCTGCCTGCGCTTGTCGACGACGGATATACCTCGTTCAAGGTGTTCATGACCTATCAGGATCTCGCCCTCTCGGATATTGAGTTGCTCGAGGTGTTCTCGACCGCCCGCGAAACCGGCGCGTTGGTGATGGTCCACGCCGAGAACTACGACGCGATCCGCTTCCTGACCGACCGCCTTGAGCGCGCGGGCAAGACGGCGCCTCGATATCACGCGACCTCGCGCCCAATTCCGGTCGAACGCGAGGCCACCTACCGCGCCATCAGCCTTGCCGAGCTGATCGATGTGCCGATCATGGTCGTGCACGTTTCCAATGGCGAAGCCATGGAGGAGATCCGGCGTGCGCAATCGCGTGGCCTCAAGGTTTATGGCGAGACCTGCCCTCAGTATCTCGTGCTGACCGAAAAGGACCTCGAAGGCTTGAACATGGAGGGCGCGAAGTCCGTGTGCAGTCCGCCGCCGCGCGACCTTGCCAGCCAGGAAGCCTGCTGGAGAGGGCTGCAAAGTGGGATCTTCCAGATCTTTTCATCGGACCATTGCCCGTTCAGGTACAACGATCCCGCCGGCAAGCTTGTGCCGAAGGGCCGCACAAGCTTCCGCTGGGTGCCGAACGGCATACCAGGCGTGGAGACGCGTTTGCCCATCCTGTTTTCAGAAGGGGTCGTGAAACGTCGGATCACGCTCAACCACTTCGTCGCCGTCACGGCGACCAATCACGCCAAAATGTACGGCCTTCATCCGCGCAAAGGGACGATCGCCATAGGGTCTGACGCGGATATTGCGATCTGGGATCCGACACGAAAGTCGACGATCGCCGCGGCCAACCTGCACCATGGGGCCGACTATACGCCGTATGAGGGGTTCGAGGTCACGGGTTGGCCGGTGACGACCATCGTGCGCGGCAAGGTCGTCGTCGATCGCGGCGAACTTGTCGGCTCGCTCCGACATGGTGGCCATGTAACCCGCGCCCGCTCGGATTATGCAGTGCCGGCCGATGCTCGCCAGTGACACCGAAACCGTCGCTGAGATCGCGGCAGCCTATCGGTCCGGTGTTGCGACGCCGGCCGAGATCGTGGCGCGCAGCTATGCCCGCATGAGGGCGCTCAACGATCCGGCGGTTTTCATTTCGATCCTTGACGAAACCCAAGCGCTCAAGGAGGCGCAAGCGCTGGAGGCGAACGGCGACTGCAATTTGCCCCTGTTTGGCATTCCGGTCGCCGTCAAGGACAATATCGACGTGCGCGGCTTTGCGACCACGGCGGCTTGCCCGGATTTCGCTTATCGCTGCGGTGTCGACGCGACCGCCGTGGCGCGGCTGCGCCAGGCCGGCGCCATCATCATCGGCAAGACCAATCTCGATCAGTTCGCGACCGGCCTCGTCGGCGTGCGGTCTCCCTATGGTGCGCCGCGCAATCCGCTCGATCCGAAGCTTGTCCCGGGCGGGTCGAGCTCTGGCTCTGCGGTCGCGGTCGCGACCGGCATCATGCCGGTGGCGCTCGGCACCGACACGGCGGGTTCCGGGCGCGTCCCGGCCTTGTTCAACAATATCGTGGGCCTCAAACCGAGCCTCGGGCTCGTCTCCACGGCCGGCGTCGTGCCGGCCTGCCGCACGCTCGATTGCGTGTCGGTCTTTGCCCACACCACGGACGACTGCTCGGCCGTGCTCGCCGTAATGGCTGGCTTCGACGGCGACGATCCGTACGCCCGACGCCGGCCGCTGCAAAGCCCCGGCGCCCTGCCGACGGTTCGCGTCGGCGTACCGCAGTCCGGTCAGCGCATTTTCTTCGGCGACCGCCGGGCCGCCGCCGATTACGCCGATGCGCTCGATCGGCTGGCGCGGCTCGGGGCCGTGATTGTCGATATCGACATCGAGCCGTTCTACGAGACGGCGCGACTGCTCTACGAAGGCCCGTGGCTGGCGGAGCGCTACGCGGCGACCCGCGACTTCATCGCGTCCTCGCCACAGTCGATGCATCCGGTGACGCTCGAAATCATCCTCGGCGGCGCCCGGCCGTCGGCGGTCGATGCCTTCACGGCGTTCTATCGGCTCGAGCGGCTGCGCCGCATCGCGCAACGGCAGTTTGAGGTGATCGATGCGCTGGCGCTGCCGACCGCGCCGACGCTCTACACGGTCGACCAGGTTCTGGCTGATCCGATCGGGCTCAATTCGCGGCTCGGCACCTATACGAACTTCGTCAACCTGCTCGACTTGTGCGGCCTCGCAGTGCCGGCGGCATTGCATCCTGGCCCCTCCGGCACAGCGCCATTCGGCATCACGCTGTTGGCGCCCGGCGGCAATGACGGCCTTCTTGCCGCGGTCGGCCGCCGTTTCCATGCCGACACCGCGCTGCCTCTTGGGGCGCTCAACCGCAAGCCGCCGCCATTGGCCGCGCTGCCCGACGAACGCAGCGACGCCGTGATGCTGGCGGTCGTCGGTGCCCATCTCTCCGGCATGCCGCTCAATCACGAGCTGCGCGCTCACGGGTCCCGGTTCATCGCCGCGACTGCCACCGCCCCCGATTATCGGCTCTACGCGCTGCCCGGCGCCGTCCCGCCCAAGCCGGGCCTGCTGCGCGTCGCCGCGGGCCAGGGCAGCGCCATCGCGGTGGAGGTCTGGGCGATGCTGCCCGAACCCTTCGGCCGCTTCACCGCCGCCGTGCCGCCGCCGCTGTCGATCGGGTCCGTGCGCCTTGCGGACGGGCGGTGGGCGAAGGGCTTTCTGGTCGAAGCAGAGGCGGTGAACGGGGCGCGGGATATTTCGAGCTTCGGCGGGTGGCGGGAGTTTTTGGCGAAGACGGGGTGAGGCGGCCATGTCCGCGATGGTGAGCCGGAACCGGGGGGTGCTGTATACCTTTGATTTTATGGCATAAAAAAGGGGTATTTCGTTTTGCTCGAATTGCGAAGCTGATGGCAATCACGCGCAGGTATTTAGTTACCTAGAAACGACTTTTGAGACGTCGCCCACAAGGCCCGCCTCATCCCTCTGCGATCACGCTCACATGCGCTGCTACTACGCGCCAGCCTTCGGGAAACCGTACCCAGGTCTGCATCTGGCGGCCGACCTTCCCGGGCATGGTCGGGCGATGAAACAGAGTCGAGGCGACGGCGGTATCGCGGCCGTAGGCCGTGATGACCGTGTGCGAGAGCGTGCGGGCGAGGCCTGCGGGGGAGCGTGCGGCACGAAACGCCTTGATTTGCGCATACCCGAACAGATTCTCGGTGCCGCCGAACCGGATGGTGCGCGGATCGTCGTGGAACAGGGCATCGAGCGCCACGACATCGTTGGCAACGAGCGCGCGTTCATAGGCCTCGAAGGCCGCCGTTACCTCGGCGACGACGTCCGGGAGGTCGATGTCCATGGAGCGTCCTACCCCGCCGGCTTCGGCGCCGCCACCGCGCCCCTCTCTTCCAACGCATAGGCGATGCGCAGCGCGACGTCCTCGCGCCAGGGCGCGGCAACGATCTGGACCGCGATCGGCAGCGGCATGAGCGGCACCGGGACCGCCACCACCGGCAGGCCGACGAACGAGATCGGCTGGGTGTAGATACCGAGATTCGCCCGCACCGGCATCTCAACGCCATCCAGCGTGAAGGTGTCCTGGCCGATCCGCGGCGCCGTACACGGCGTCGCGGGCAGCAGCACGGCATCGACCTCCTTGAACAACTCCAGAATGCGGGCCTGATACCAGCGGCGGAACTTCTGCGCCTGCACCACCATGCCGGCCGGCACCATGGCGCCGGCGATCAGGCGGTCACGCACGGCGGGGTCGAAATCCTTTGCCCGGGTGCGCAGGCGGTCGATGTGCAGCGCCGCCCCTTCCGCACACGTGATGACGTAAGCCGCGGCGCGCGCGCGCGGCGCTTCCGGCCACTCGACCGCGCGCGTCACGCCGAGCGCCGCCGCGACCGTGGCGAGGGCGGCATGCCCTTCCGGCGACAGGCCGTGGCGGAAATAGCCGCCCGCGGTGGCGATGCGTAAACCGTCGAGCCTGCTTGCGAGTGTGGGCGCTGCGGGCTCCGCCGGTCGCGCGGCGCACACCGGATCGTCGGCGTCCGGCCCCTGCATGGCATCGTAGGATGCCGCAAGGTCGGCAACCGAGCGGGCAAACGGCCCGACATGATCGAGGCTTGCGACGAACGGAAAGGTTCGTGCCCGCGTCAGGCGCCCATAGGTGGGCTTGAGGCCGAACACGCCGCACAGCGAGGCCGGCACCCGGATCGAGCCGTTGGTATCGGAGCCGAGCGCCAGCGGCACCAGCCGGCCGGCGACCGCCGAGCCTGAGCCGCCGGAAGAGCCGCCGGTCATGCGGGCGGGATCATGCGGATTGCGCGACGGGCCGTCGTGGACGTTCTCGCCCGTAAAGTCATAGGCGTATTCGCCCATGTTGAGCGCACCGATCAGCACCGCGCCCGCTGCCTCCAGCCGCTCGATCAGCGGCGCATCGCGCGCGGCCGGCGGCAGGTCGCGATTGATCTTCGAGCCTGCCCGAGTGGGCAGGCCCGCGACGGCGAACAGATTCTTCACCGCGAACGGCACGCCGGCGAGAGGGCCGAGCGGCTCGCCTTTGGCGCGGCCCGCATCGATTGCGGCGGCCTGCGCGCGGGCGCGGTCGGCCATTACGTCGGTGAAGGCATTGAGCACCGGATTGAGCGCGGCGATGCGGGCGAGTGCAGCCTCGACGACGGCGCCGGCAGTCGTTGCGCCTTCTCGCACGGCGCGTGCAATGTCGAGCGCCGACGCCTCCGCGGGGTCTGACATGATCAGGCCCGGAACACCGGAGCAGGCTCGGCGTCGTCAGGTAACCGGAAGTCTGCGACGAGCGCCGCGAGCCGGAAGGTCACTTCGAGATTGAAACGGATCGTCGGATACCACGCGGGCTCGACCGGCAGCGCCAGCACGCGGGCCGAGGCGGCGATGAATTCATCGGGATCAGGGGTGGACATCGGTCGCGCGGTCACATCGGCGGGTGCGGGATGGCGGCGATGAGGTCGCGCGTGTAGTCGGTTTTTGGCGCAACAAGCACTTCGTCGCTTAAGCCTTGTTCCACGATCTCGCCGGCCCTCATGACGATGACGCGGTCACACAGCAGGCGGACCACATTGAGGTCGTGGGAAACGAACAAATAGCTCATGCCTAGCTGCACCTTGAGGTCGGCGAGGAGATTGAGCACAACGGCCTGGACCGACACGTCCAAGGCGGCCGTCGGTTCGTCCAAGATAACAAGTTTGGGGCGCAGCGCAATTGCGCGGGCGATGCCGACGCGGGCCTTCTGGCCGCCGGACAGCTGGTGGGGAAAGCGGTCCAGCAACGCGATGGGCAGGCCGACTTCGGTTGCGAGCTCTTCGCAGCGCGCCCGCAACGCCGCACCGTTCTTGATTCCGCCTAACCGGATGAGCGGGTCCGCGATGGCGCGCGCCGCAGTGAAACGCGGGTTCAGGCTGTCGGTTGCGTCCTGAAACACCATCTGAATGCGCTTGCGCGCCGCTTGCGTGGCGAATTGCCTGGCCGGAATGGCGCCGATGTCCTCGCCGTCGAATTCGATCTTGCCTGACGTCTTGTCGATCAGCCGCATCACCATCATGGACGTCGTCGACTTGCCGCATCCGGACTCGCCGACGAGGCCGACGCTCTCGCCGCGCGCGATGGTAAAGCTGATGCTGCCGACGGCGCGGAACGGCTTTTCCTCATCCGGGTTGCGGCCGAAGAGCTTGGCGAACGCGCCCGTCATGCTGTTGCGCGGATATTCCTTGACCAGGTTGTCGACGGTGAGGAGAGGGGCGCTTGCTTTACCTCTCCCCGCTTGCGGGGAGAGGTCGGCGCGCGCTTGCGCGCCGGGTGAGGGGGCCTCTCCACGAGTCTCAGCCTGTGGAGAAGCCCCCTCACCCCGACCCTCTCCATAGTCCGTCGAAGACGGGCGTAAACGCCCTGATGGCAAGCGGGGAGAGGGAGAAGCAAGGTCGGGGGGAGGTGAGGATTGCACCTCCCCCGGCAACAGATCGCGCAACCCGATCCCGGGGCGTGGCGTCGCCTTCATCAGCTTGCGTGTATAAGGATGCGCTGGCGCAGCAAAAATTTGCCGCGATGGAGCGGCTTCGACCACCGTGCCTTTTTCCATCACGACGACGCGGTCGCAATACGCTGCGGCGAGGCCAAGGTCGTGGGTGATCAGGATCGTCGACATGCCGCGCTCCCGGGTCAGTTCGACCACAAGGTCCATCACGGCCTTCTGGGTGGTGACATCAAGGCCGGTGGTCGGCTCGTCGGCGATCAAGAGCTGCGGCCGGCAGGCCAGCGCAAGCGCTATGACGACGCGCTGGCACATGCCGCCCGACAACTCGAACGGATAGGCGTGATAGCGCTCCTCCGGATCGGCAATGCGCACGCGGCGCAACGCGTCGATCGCCTTACGCTTGACGGCAGACCGGGCCGCCTGCGCGTGGTGAAGGAGGACGTCTTCGATTTGCTTGCCGACCTTGCGGATCGGATTGAGCGCCGCGCGCGGGTTTTGGAAAATCATCGAGATCTCGCGGCCGCGCAGGTCGCACATTTCGACCTCGCTCACTTCGCGGAGGTCGACGCCGCCGAACACGATCGAACCGT
>WNFF01001621.1_pt1 | contig 18167 bp, 21 predicted proteins | sample 5400441 | NCBI WGS metagenome assembly WNFF01 (sample SAMN13153345, study PRJNA577476) | soil metagenome | isolation source: 120 cm saprolite under Douglas fir tree site 2 hole 3 replicate 1 | place: USA:California | collected 2015-04-18 | reverse complement strand
GCCCTGGGCCTGACGATCCCGCCGTCGCTCCTGCAGCGGGCGGATCAGGTGATTGAGTAAGCCCGAAGGGGAAGTGGTGGGTGACGGTCTCGGGCTCGACGCCTGGTCAAGATGGTCGAGCGCTACGCCCACGTGCGCGAGGGGCGGGACGCCGAGGTGATGCGCCAGATGGAGGCCGCGCGGGCGGCATGGGAGCGTCGGGAACATTCCCCACAAACAACCCCTCGGCCGATCACTCGGGCGTCGCGAAATGCGTGACCGCACAGGCCAGAACCCGCCTCCGGTCCCGAGACGGATTGACTAGCCCCCCGCGCCTCCGTAGCCTTGTCGCACCATGGAGGAGCGGCACGAGACGGTGATCGTGGGCGGCGGCCACGCGGGGCTCGCGATGAGCCACCAGCTGAGCCGGCGCGGGCGCGCCCACGTCGTGCTCGAGCGCGGGCGGGTGGCCGAGCGCTGGCGGAGCGAGCGCTGGGACTCGCTCCATTTCCAGTTCCCCAACTGGAGCCTCGCGCTGCCCGGGCAGCCCTACGACGGCCCGCAGCCGGAGGGCTTCTCCACGCGCGACGAGGTCGTCGCTTTCGTCGAGCGCTACTGCGCGGCCACCGCGGCGCCGGTCCGCACCGGCGTGCGCGTCGACGCGATCCGGCCGGCGCCCGGGACCGACGGCTTCCGGCTCGAGACCTCGCACGGCGCCGTCATCGCGTCCAACGTGGTGGTGGCGACCGGGCCCTACCAGGAGCCGGTGATCCCGGCGCTGGCCTCCGCGTTGCCGGCGCGGGTCGCGCAGGTGCACTCGCGCGCCTACCGCAATCCCTCGGAGCTGCCGCCGGGCGCGGTGCTCGTCGTCGGATCGGGGGCCTCCGGCTGCCAGATCGTCGAGGACCTGCTCGCGGCCGGCCGCCGCGTGTTCCTCTCGGTGGGGCGCCACCGCCGCTTCCCGCGTCGCTACCGGGGCCGGGACATGTTCTGGTGGATGGACCGGATGGGCGCGCTCGACCAGACGCTCGAGGAGCGCCCCGACGCGCGCGAGCGGCCCAACCCCCTCGTGACCGGGGTGGGCGGCGGCCACGAGATCGACCTGCGGCACTACGCGCCGCGCGGGGTGGCCCTGCTCGGCCGCCTCGAGGGAATCGAGGGCGCGCAGCTGCGCCTGGCGGACGACCTGGACGCGCAGCTCGCCCGGGGCGACGAGGGCGTGGTCGCCTTCACCCGCTCGGTCGACGCCTATGTGGCGCGCACCGGCCTCGTGGTGCCCGAGGAGCCGGGGCCCGAGCCGTCGCCCCCCGGGCCGGCCGCCGCGCCGATCCGGACCGTCGACCTCGACGCGGCCTCCATCACCGGTGTGATCTGGGCCACCGGCTTCCGCCGCGACTTCGCCTGGATCCGGCTGCCGGTCCTCGACGAGCGCGGCGAGCCGATCCACCGGCGCGGCGTCACCTCGTGCCCGGGGCTCTACTTCCTCGGGCTGCCGTGGCTGCACACCCTGAAATCATCCGTGCTCTGCGGGGTCGGCCGCGACGCCGACCACCTCGCGGAGCGCATTGCGTCGCGGGCGGCCGCTCCGGCGCTCGCCCCCACCCTCAGGAGACCATGATGGCCATCGAGCTCATCGGCATGATCGGCGTGAGGCCCGAAGGGGCGGACGGCGCCGCGGTGCACGTGATCGGCGGCGAGATCGACCTCGGCTGGGTGCGCGACTTCTCGCGGGCTCACGAGGGCGCCGGCTTCGACAAGGTGCTGGTCGGCTACACCGCGACCTCGGCGGACGGCTTCCTCGTCTCGAGCTACGCGGCGGCCCACACCGAGCGCCTCGGGTACCTGATCGCGCACCGACCCGGGTTCGTGGCGCCCACCCTGGCCGCGCGCAAGGCGGCCACCCTCGACCAGATCTCGGGCGGCCGGGTCTCGCTGCACATCATCACCGGGGGCAGCGACGTCGACCAGGCGCGCGACGGCGACTTCGTCGACCACGACACGCGCTATCGTCGCACCGACGAGTACCTCGGGCTCATGCGCCGCATGTGGACCGAGGAGCGGCCGTTCGATCACACCGGGGAGTTCTACCGGGTGACGAAGGCCGGCTCGGACGTCAAGCCGATCCAGAAGCCGCACGTCCCGCTCTACTTCGGCGGCGCCTCCGAGGCCGCGCACCGGATCGGGGCCCGGCACTGCGACGTCTACATGCTCTGGGGCGAGCCGCTCGCCGCGATCCGCGACCGCATCGCCGAGGTACGCGCCGCCGCCGGCCGCGTCGGACGGGACCCGCGCGAGCTGCGGTTCAGCGTCTCCCTGCGCCCGATCATCGCGCCCACCGAGGCCGCCGCGTGGGCCAAGGCCCGCGGGATCCTCGAGCGCGTCCACGCCAAGCAGGGCGACCGCACCCTGCCGCTGCCGGAGGCGGTGGGCGCCCGGCGCCTGGTGGACTTCGCGCAGCAGGCCGAGGTGCACGACAAGCGGCTCTGGACGCCGATCGCGGCGGCGGTCGGCGGCGCCGGCAACACCACCGCGCTCGTGGGCACGCCGGAGCAGGTGGCCGAGTCGCTCCTCGACTACTACGACCTGGGCGTCTCCACGCTGCTGATCCGCGGGTTCGATCCGCTCGCCGACGCGGCCGAGTACGGCCGCGAGCTGATCCCGCTGGTGCGGGCCGGGGCGGCCCGACGCGATCGGGACCGCCCGGCGGCCTGAGCCCGTGCCTCGCTTGCTCGCGGTCGTCGGCGCGGTGACCCGGCCCGGCCGGCTCGACGCGGCGGTGCGGCTCGCGGCCGACTGCGCGGGAGCGCTGCCCGAGGTGTCGGCCACCGTGCTGAGCCTGGCCGAGCACCACATCTCCTTCGCCGACGGGCGCCCGCTCGAGGGCTATCCGGACGATACCGCGAGGATCGTGAAGGCGATCGCGGCGGCGGACGCGGTGCTGCTCGCGAGCCCGGTCTACCGCGGCTCGTTCACCGGCGCGCTCAAGAACCTGCTCGACCTGACCCCGCTCGAGGCGCTGCGGGCCAAGCCGGTGGGCATCGTGGCGATGGGGGCCACGTCGCACCACTACCTCGGGGTGGACTGGCAGCTGCGCGCGGTGCTGGCCTGGTTCGGAGCGCTGGTGGTGCCGACGAGTGTCTACCTCGAGTCCGGCCACTTCCAGGACGGCCGGCTCGTCGACGCTGCGGCGGCCGCCGCGCTCACCGATCTCGTGCGCGCGCTGGTGGCGATGACGGGCCACGCCCGCGATCAGGCGGGACCACCCCCGCTCAGCGCGGCGGGGCGGTGACGAAGGCGCGGAGCAGGTCGCGCGCGGCCGCGCCGCTCCAGTCCTTGGCGCCGACCATGCGGCCGACCAGGCGCCCCTCGCGATCCACGAGATACGCGGTGGGCGGGCCCCAGACTCCGTACTGGTGCCCGGTGACGTCGCCGCTGCCGTCGAGCAGCACCGTCGCCACGTAGCCGCGCTCGCTCGCGGTGCGCTTCACGAGCTCGGCGCTCTCACGGAAGCTGATCAGCACGACCTCGAGCCCCTGCCCCTTCAGCTCCTGGTACAGCCGGTTGACGGAAGGTAACTCCTCCCGGCAGTCCGGTCACCAGGTGGCCCAGAAGAACAGCAGGAGCGCCTTGCCTCGGTAGTCCTCGAGCCGCACGGTGCGGCCGTCCAGCGCGGGCAGCGCGAAGGCGGGGGCCGGCTTGGGGGATTCGTAGACCTGCACGCCCATCTTCTCCCAGGCCGCCGGCGCGGCGGCGGGCTGCGCCGCCGCGACCGTGGCCCAGAGTGCCGCCGCGATCACGCTCCCCGCGGCGATTCTCGCGATCATCAGACGCCGGCCTCCTTCAGCGCCTTGAGCACCTCCGCGGGATCGAGCAGGTCGAGGGGATTGGCCTCGACCTTGATCCAGCGGACGACGCCGTTCTTGTCGATCACGTAGTACGCGCGCTTGGCGTAGCGGTAGATCGGGCTCTTGTCGTCGGTGACCAGCGCGTCATAGGCCGGAAGCATCGTGCGGCGGAAATCGGAGAGCAGGAGGTAGTGGACGTTGTTCTGCTTGCCCCAGGCTTCCAGCGTTGCGATATGGTCGGCACTCACGCCCACGACCTGGGCGCCCGCAGCCTCGAACTGGGGGAGGGCCCCCTCGAAGCTGAGCAGTTCCTTGGTTCAGGTGCCGGTGAACGCCTGGATGAAGGTGAAGATGACGACGGGGCCCTTGGCGGTCAGGTCGGACAGTTTGACCTGCTTGCCGCCGGGAGCCGCCAGGGTGAAGTCGGGCGCTTTCTGGCCGACTTCCAGGGCGGCGACCGGGGAGGCACCCGGGAGCAGCAGGGCCAGGCTGGCCAGCAGTAGGGCGGCGACCAGCGGCAGGGTGATACGGCGCATGGCAGTCTCCTTTCCGGAGTGATGGTGGACGCTCACAGAACGCCCGGCGGGCTCCCGAAGTTTCCGGGCCTCGCGCATAATGCGCTCATGCGCACCGTGCCGGGGCCCGGGGCTACCGTCGCCGACGGGGTGGCCGTTGCCTGGAGAATACACCGGGAGCGGGTGCTGCTCGCGGGTTGGGGCCGGGCCATCCTGCTGCAGCTCGCCCACCCGATGGTGGCGCGGGGGGTGGCCGAGCACAGCGGCTTCACCGCCGACCGCTGGGGGCGGGTGCGGCGCCTGCACCGGACGCTGCACGCCATGCTCGCGCTCACCTTCGGGCCCGCCGAGGACGCGGGGGCCGCCGCCGCCCGGATCAACGCGATCCACGATCGGGTCCACGGCCGCCTCGACCACGCGGCGGGCGGGGAGCCCGCCGGCGCCCGGTACAGCGCCCACGATCCGGCCCTGCTCACGTGGGTGCACGCCACGCTGCTCGACTCGTTCCTGGGCGCCTACCGGCTCTTCGTCGGCCCGCTCGACACCGCCGATGCCGACCGCTACTGCCTCGAGTCGAGTGGCATCGAGGACCGCCTCGGGATCCCGGCCGGCCACCTTCCGCGCACGGAGTCCGCGCTGCGGGCCTACCTCGAGGCCATGCTGGCCTCCCGGGTCGTCGAGGTCACCGACACGGCGCGCGCGCTCGCGCGCGAGGTCCTGGCCCCGCCCGCTCCACGCCTGCTGCGGCCGGCGCTCTGGCTCGCCGCGCTGCCCGCCGTCGGGCTGCTGCCGCCCGCGATCCGTGCGGGCTACGGCCTGCCGTGGGATGCCCGGCGCGCGCGGGCCTTGACCCTCGTGGCCGCGGTCACGCGCGTGAGCCTGCCCCTCGTGCCTCCGCCGCTGCGTTACTGGTCGCTGGCGCGGCGCGCGATGCGGAGCACGCCATGCGGTTGAGCGGCCTCGCCGTGACCCTCGCGGTGGAGTCGCCCCGTCAGGCCGAGGTCGCGCGCCTGCTCGAGGCGCTCGACGCCTACCATGGAGCGCTCTATCCTCCGCAGAGCAACCACCTCCTCGACGTGGAGGCGCTGGCCGCGCCGGACGTGCGGTTCATCGTGGCGCGTCGCGGAGCGGAGGTGGTGGGCTGTGGCGCGCTGCGGATCGACGGCGACTCCGGGGAGCTGAAGCGGATGTACGTGGTGCCGGCGGCGCGGGGCCAGCGGCTGGGGCGACGCATCCTGGACCGTATCGAGGCGGAGGCGCGCCGGGAAGGGCTGGGCTGCCTGCGCCTCGAGACCGGCGTCTACCAGCCGGAGGCGCTCGCTCTCTACCGGTCGGCGGGCTACGCCGAGCGCGAGGCCTTCGCGCCGTACGCGCCGGACCCGCTCAGCGTCTTCATGGAGAAGATCCTCTGACGGCCCCACCACATGCCGAGCACCGCCGCGGTGCCGCCGAGACCGACGGCGCCGACCACCGCGCCGCGCCGGAGCGTATCCCAGCCCCGGCTCACCTTGACCATGACGTGCCCGGGAATCGTGTCGAGGTCGGCGCGGACACGCCACTTCGCGAAGGCCAGCGGATCCGCCGGGTGCCAGTAGGCCCCCTCGTCGTCGACGACGCAGAGGTGCAGGTCGCACGTCTCCGGGTCGACGCAGCGGTCGGCTTTCCAGCCGATGCCGCGGCCGCGCATTCCGAGGCTCTGAAGGGTCACGCGAGCAGCCATATCGCACCCAGTCCGACCAGCACCGCCGTCCTGATCAATCCGGCCAGGCCCATGGTCACCCGCCTCCTCTCTCCGCTCCTGCTCATGTGACGCCTCCACTGCGTCCCGCGTTTCGCTACGTGTGCGCGACGCTGGACCCGAGAGCGGAGGCGGGTTGACCCCTCGCGCAGAACCGGTGTGTGGCGAGGGGTCCGTGTTTCAACCCGCTCTCCGCCTCGGGCACCCCAGAGCAGAGCAAGACGCGAGCCACGAGGAAAACAAAGTAAATCTCCCGAAACGGGGCGCCTTCGCTGCTCTGCGTTAGGAAAGGTGGTTACAGTACTGTGGAACGATTTTCCCTGAGGTGGCCAGCGGCGTGGCGACGCCCCTCGAAATCGGTGTTAGAGTACGCTGCATGCGCGGGGCGCTGATCACCGTCGAGGGGGTGGAGGGATCTGGTAAATCCACCCAGTGCGCGCGGTTGGCGCACCTTCTGACGGCCCGCGGCATCGAGGTCGTCCTGACGAGCGAGCCCGATGGCACCCCCCTCGGCGCCCGGGTCCGTGGCCTCTTCGAGGCCGACGGCCCGACCCCGACCCCCCTGACCCAGACCTTCTTCTTCATGGCGGCTCGCCAGGAGCACGTCACCCGGGTGATTGCCCCGGCTTTGACGCGGGGCGCCGTGGTGATCTCGGATCGCTACACCGATGCGACCGTCGCCTACCAGGGTTACGGGCAGGGCGTGGACGTCCAGACGATCGGGGAGATGAACACACTCGCGACCGGCGGGGTGCTGCCCGACCTCACCCTCGTGCTCGACCTGGATCCGGTGGTGGGCATGCGCCGCATCCGCGATCGCGCCCTCGACGCCTTCGAGAAGATGGACCTGGCCTTCCACCGCCGGGTGCGCGAGGGCTATCTCGAGATCGCCCGCAGCGACAAGAACCGGGTGGTGGTGCTGGACGCCGGCCGGGAGCCGGAGGTCCTCCACGCCGACGTGGTCCGGTCGGTGGACGAATGCCTGGCTCGGCGGGGCGGTGGTGGTCATGGCGCTTGAGGCCATCCGGGACCAGGACGAAGCGGTGACCCTGCTGCGTCGGGCTCTCGCCACCGGGCGGGTGGCCCACGCCTACGCCTTCGTCGGGCCGGAGGGCTCGGGTCGGAAGGCGACCGCGCTGGCCCTCGCGACCGCGCTGGTGGCCCCGGACGGCGGACCGGCGGCCGAGCGAGCCGCGCGGGGGCGCCATCCCGACGTGCACCTGCTGGGGCCGACCCCGCCCGCGGGCAATCCCAGGGGGGCCCAGGCGCTCCGCGTGGAGACGATCCGGGAGCTGGAGCGGCTCGCCTCGCTCAAGCCGATGGAGGCACGGGTCAAGGTCTTCATCGTGGACGAGGCCGAGAAGATGACCGCCTCCACCCCGCAGGCCTTCCTCAAGACGCTCGAGGAGCCGCCCGCCCAGACCGTGATCGTCCTGATCCTGACCCAGCTTCGCGCGCTGCCCCCGACGGTGCTGTCGCGCTGTCAGGTGGTGCGCTTCCGGCCCCGGCCCACTGAGGGCGTGCCGGCGCTCCTGCCCGACGTACGGGGCGAGGTCCACACGCGCAGCCTGCGCCAGCTCGCGGAGGCCCGGGCGCAGGGCGTGGAGGCCATCATCGGGCTCGGCGAGCAGGTGGGCCGCGATCGGCAGGCCGCCGAGGCCTTCGTCCAGGCGTGCTGGCTCTGGCATCGCGACCTGCTGTGCGGCCTCGGCGGCGCTCCCGCGCGCTTGGCCATCTTCGGCGAGCCGGCCATCGCGGCGGCGCGCGAGCGCTCGCTCGACTCGGTGCTGCGCGCCCTGCGCGATTGTCGTGAAGCGTGGCAGGCCATCCAGGGGAACGTGTCGCCGCGCCTGAGCGTCGAGGTGCTCGTGGGGCGCCTCGTGGAGGCGGCCTGAGGCCATGAGCGAGCCGATCGAGGAGGGCGCTCCGGAGGCGCTCGAGACACCCGCCGTCGACGAGACGCCCCGCTACCTGATCGGGGTGCGTCTGCGCGAGCCGCTCCTGGCCGACGACTACCAGACCACCGATGCCGACCTGCACGTCGGCGACTTCGTGCTCGTGGAGACCGGCGGGGCGTCCGTGCTGGGCGAGGTGCGCCGGCCGAAGCGGCCGGTCCCGTCGTTCAAGCGAGACCGCGTCTATCGGCGGGTCGTGCGCCGGGCCACCCGAGGCGAGGTGACCGAGTGGCGGGAGCGCCGGGCTCTCGAGGTGAAGGGGGTGGAGACCAGCGCGCGGATGGCCCGCGCGCGCGGGCTCGCCATGAAGGTGGTGGACGTCGAGATCGACGCGTCCCGCCGCCGGGTCACCGTCTTCTTCAACTCCGAGGAGCGGGTGGACTTCCGTGATCTGGTGCGCGATCTGGCCCGCGAGTTCCACGCCCGGATCGAGATGCGGCAGATCGGCGCCCGCGACACCACCAAGCTGCTCGACGGCATCGGGCCCTGCGGCCGCCAGCTCTGCTGCTCATCGCACCTGCGCAAGTTCGACCCGATCTCGGTGAAGATGGCGAAGGCCCAGGACATGCCGCTCACCGACAGCCGGCTCCTCGGCAACTGCGGGCGGCTCAAGTGCTGCCTGCTCTACGAGTTCTCGACCTACGAGGAGCTGCGCTCGCGGCTGCCGCGGGTGAACTCGGCGTGCTCGGCCTCCTGCGGGGGCGGCGGCTGCATGACCGGCAAGGTGCGCTCGCTGCGGGTGCTGAAGCAGTCGGTGGTGGTCGGGTTCCCGGACGGCACCGAGGCGGAGGTGCCCCTCGACCAGCTCACGTGGGAGGGGCGCGACCACATCAAGCCGGCCTGAGGCCCAGTCACCCGACGCATGAGCACCTTCTACCTCACGACCCCGATCTACTACGTCAACGCCCGACCGCATCTCGGGCACGCCTGCACCACCATCATGGCCGACGCGATGTGCCGCTATCGCCGGCTCCGCGGCGATCGCGTCTACTTCCTGACCGGCACCGACGAGCACGGCGAGCGGATCGCCCAGGTCGCGGCGGCGGCCGGGAAGTCGCCGCAGGCCTACGCGGACGAGATCGCGGGGGCGTTCCGCGAGACGTGGCGTCGCCTCGGCATCACCAACGACGACTTCATCCGCACCACCGAGCCGCGCCACAGAAAGGTCGTCCAGGAGGTGCTGCAGCGGCTCTACGACGCGGGGGAGATCTACTTCGGGGAGTACGGCGGGTGGTACTGCTTCGGCTGCGAGCGTTTCTACACCGAGAAGGAGATCGTGGACGGCAAGTGCCCCGATCACCAGACCGCGCTCACCTTCATCAAGGAGAAGAATTACTTCTTCAAGATGTCGAAGTACCAGGCGTGGCTGATCAAGCACCTCGAGGACAATCCGGACTTCATCCAGCCGGACCGGTACCGGAACGAGGTGCTGGGCTTCCTGCGGGAGCCGCTCCAAGACCTGTCGATCAGCCGGCCCACCTCGCGGCTCGAGTGGGGCATCCCGCTGCCGTTCGACGACAAGTACGTGACCTACGTCTGGTTCGACGCGCTCCTCAACTACTACTCGGCGGTCGCGAGCGGCGGCGAGAAGACGAGCGGCCTGTGGGAGCACGTCGAGCACCTGATCGGCAAGGACATCCTGAAGCCCCACGGGGTCTACTGGCCGACCATGCTGAAGGCGGCCGGCATCCCGCTCTACCGGCACCTCCACGTGCACGGCTACTGGTCGCTCGGGGGCAGCAAGATGTCCAAGTCGGTCGGCAACGTGGTGGAGGCCTTCCAGCTCACCGACAAGTACGGCCACGACGCCTTCCGCTACTTCCTGCTGCGCGAGATGAACTTCGGGCTCGACGCCAGCTTCAGCGAGGAAGCGTTCGTCGATCGGCTCAACGCCGACCTCGCCAACGACCTGGGCAACCTGGCGAGCCGGGCGAGCACCTTGATCGCCGCCGCCGGTCCCGTCGCGACGGTGACCGCGCCGGTCGAGGCGGCGGACCGGGAGATCGCGACCGCCGCGGCGGAGGCGCGGGCGGTGATCGAGCAGGCCATGGAGGAGTTCGCGTTCCAGAAGGCGCTCGGCGGTATCTGGGCCTTCATCGGGGCCGTGAACCGCTACGTGGACACGAGCGCGCCGTGGGCGCTCGCCAAGGACGCGGCGAAGCGGCCCCGGCTCGAGCGCGTGCTCTGCACCCTCGCCGACTCGCTCGGCTTCCTCGGCATCGTGCTGGAGCCGTTCCTCCCGGACGCGGCCCGGAAGATCCGCGAGGCGATCGGGGCGAGTGGCCCCCTGACGCTCGAGGCCGCGGTGGTCGGCCGCCTCGGGTCGGTGCCGCGGGTGACCAAGATCTCCGGCCTCTTCCCGCGCGTCGACACCAAATCCCCCTCCACCCTCTCCCCTCAGGGGAGAGGGCCGGGTGAGGGGTCCAAGGTTGAGGGGATCAAAGGTGAAGGGGCCGAAGGCGCCCGGATTCCGATCACCGACTTCCAGAAGGTCGAGCTGCGGGTCGCCGAGGTGCTGGCCGCCGAGCGCGTGCCGAAGTCCAAGAAGCTGCTCAAGCTGTCGATCCGGGTGGGCGAGGAGACCCGCACTCTGGTGGCGGGCGTGGCCGAGCACTACGAGCCGGCCGCCCTGGTCGGTCGCAAGGTGGTGATCGTGGCCAACCTCGAGCCGGCCACCCTGATGGGCGTGGAGTCCAACGGCATGGTGCTGGCCGCCTCCCACGAGGGCACGGTGTCGCTGCTCACCCTCGACAAGGACGTGCCCTCGGGCTCCAAGGTCAAGTAGTGCGCGCCGTGCTCGGGGAGACGTTCCGCCTCCTCGGCCACCACCTGCACCTGTTCACCCTGCTCTCCCTCACGGTGTGGCTGCCGACCCACGTCCTGCTCAACTACCTGGAGTTCTTCGATCCGGGGGAGGAGGCGGCGGGGCGCGCGCTGCGCATCGTGCTCACCGCCCAGGTGGTGCTGGATCCCTTCGTGGTGAGCGCCATGCTGTCCGCGCTCGTCCACATCAAGCGGGGGGGGCCGGTGAGCTACTGGCAGGCGCTCGCCGAGGGCTTCAACGCGTGGCCCCGGCTCATGCTGGTGCGCTTCATGGTGATCTGGGTGCTGCTGATGCCCTCGCTCGGCTGGCTCGCGATCTACACCGCGGCGCCCGCGGTGCAGCTCGTGGGGGGCGCGTTCCTGGTCGCGCTCTCGCTCCTGATCCTTTTCCTGCTGGTCCGTTTCGCTCTCGTCGACTCGGTGGTGGTGCTGGACGGGGCCTCGCCGCTCACCGCGTGGCGGCGGACCGCCGCGATCACCGCCGGCCAGCGCTGGAGCATCCTCGGGACCGCGGCGGTGCTCTTCGTGCTGATCTTCGGGCTCGCGGTCATCGGCGGGCAGGCCTTCCGGGCGGTACCCGGGGCCAATCACTTCGTGGCCCGCGTCCTCTTCGACTGCGTGCTCGCGGTCAGCCAGTCGCTCTTCACGATCTCGCTCTTCCTCTTCTACTGGCGCAAGCAGGGGATCCTGGCCCCGGCGGTTCCCGCGGCCACGTGACCGAGCCGTCCGTTCCGCCCGCCCCCCGCCTGCCGCTCGTGGGCTGGCTCGGGGGCTGGCCGATCTCGATCCTCTCGCTGGCCCTGGGGCTGGCCGCCCTCCTCGTGTTCCGGCGGGGGCTGCCGCACGTGGGCTGGATCGTCGGCTACCTGCTGCTGCTGTGGCTGCTCTTCGTGCTGATCACCGAGCTGCGCGCGCCGCTGCTCGAGCGCGGCCGGGGCATCGTGCTGACCGCGGCCGACTACACGATCCAGACCCTCTACCACAACCTGCTCCTCTTCGTGCTCCCGGCCTACTACGCGGCGACGACCCTCGACTCGCCGAACGTGATCTTCCTGGTGGCGGTGGCCGCGGGCGCGCTGGTGACCGCGATCGACCCCCTGTACCGACGGCTGGTGCACCCGCGCCCCTGGCTGAACCACGCGCTCCTGGGCTTCTCCATCTTCGCCGCGCTCAACGTGGCCCTGCCGCTGGTCGGGGTCCGGCCGATCCTGGCCCTCGAAGGCAGCGCGGTGCTCGCCGCGCTGGCCCTCGGCCCCGCCTTCCGGCGCGGCGGCGCCGCGAGCTGGTGGCGCGCCCACGCCCGCGCGCTCGGCGCGGCGGTGCTCGCGCTCGGCCTGGTGTGGGCCGGCCGCATCCTCGTCCCGCCCGCGCCGCTCTTCCTCGCCCGCGCGGTGGTGGCGCGCGGAGTCAGCGAGATGCAGCCGCTGGAGCCGGCCGAGGACGGCCGGCTCTCCGCCGCGACCGTGCTCGAGTGGGGCGAGGTGGCGGCCTACACCGCGGTGTACGCGCCGGCCGGGGTGCGCCAGGCCATCGGGCACGTCTGGTGGCGCGACCGTCAGCGGGTCGCGTACGTGGCGCTGCCCACGCCGGTGCAGGGCGGCCGCATGCAGGGCTTCCGCACCTACTCGCGCTATACCGAGCTCAAGCTCCCGATCCCGGGCCACTATCGCGTCGACGTCATCACCGCCTCGGGCCAGCTCATCGGCCGACTGCGGTTCACCGTGACTCCCTGAGGGGTGGGCGATGGACAGCATCTGGGTGGAAATCTTCCTCATCGGCGTGTCGATCCTGGCCAACGCGTTCTTCGCCGGCTCCGAGATCGCGCTGGTCTCCGCGCGTCCCTCCCGGCTGAGCCAGCTCCGGGCCCACGGCGTGCGGGGGGCCGACGTCGCCGAGACCCTCAAGAAGGACCCCGACGCGTTCCTCGCCACCATCCAGATGGCGATCACCCTGGTCGGCACGCTCGCCTCCGCGGTGGGGGGCGCCGCCGCGGCGGAGGCCCTCACGCCGCGGCTCCAGGCGCTCGGCCTGGCCGGCGCGTGGGGCCGATCGATCGCGCTGGCGATCGTCGTGCTCGCGATCGCGTTCGTGTCGCTCCTGGTCGGCGAGCTCACCCCCAAGACGCTCGCCCTGCGCAACCCGGAGCGGCTGGCCGCGCTGGTGGCCCGGCCGGTCGCCGGGCTCGTGCGCCTGCTCGCCGGGCCGGGGCGCGTCCTCACGTGGGCCACCCGCGTCATCCTCACCGTGATCGGCCAGTCGGGCGCCCCGCCCGCCGCGCTGATCTCCGAGGAGGAGGTGAAGTATCTGGTCCGCGAGGGCACCGCGCAGGGCATCTTCGAGGCCGCCGAGCGCGACCTGGTCAATCGCGTATTCCAGTTCGCCGACACCCCGGTGCGCCTGGTGATGGTGCCGCGTCCGAACATCCTGGGCCTCGACATCGAGACGCCGCCCGCGGAGGTGCTCACGCGCGCGGCCCGGCTCGGCCACACGCGCCTGCCCGTCTTCCGCGGCTCCATCGAGGACGCGCGCGGGGTCGTGGTGATCAAGGACCTGTTCCGCTGCGCGGCCCTCAACCAGCCGGTGAACCTCGAGCGCCTCATGCACCCGCCGCTGTTCGTCCCGGAGAGCGCGCCGGTGAGCGCGGTGCTGCGGCAGCTCCAGTCGAGCCGCCTGCACCTGGCCCTGGTGGTCGACGAGTACGGCCAGGTCGCCGGCCTCGTCACCACCGAGGATCTCCTGGAGGAGATCGTGGGCGAGATCCGGGACGAGCGTGAGAGCCTGCGACTCTCGTCCGTGTCCCGCCTCCCGGACGGCTCCTATATGATTGATGGGACCGCGACCATCCGCGACCTGCGCGAGCAGGTCGGGCTGCCGCTCGAGGAGTCGCCCGACTACCAGACGGTCGCGGGCTTCCTGCTGCACCGCCTGGGGGCGGTCCCGCGGCCGGGCACCATGGTGGTCGCGGGCGGCTACCGCTGGACGATCGTGGAGATGGACGGCCCGCGCATCATGAAGGCGAGAGCAGAGCCCGAGAAACCCGAGACGCGATGACCGCGCCGCCGCTCTTCGACACCCACGCGCACCTGCACTTCCCCGAGCTCGTCGCGGACCTGGACGGCGTGCTCGCGCGCGCGCGCGCGGCCGGGGTCACCGGCATGGTGACCATCGGGACCGACCGCGAGACCAATCCCGCCGCGGTGGCGCTCGCCGAGCGCTTCGACTCCGTGCACGCCACCGTGGGCATCCACCCCCACGACGCAGCGGAGGCCACCCCCGCCGACTTCGAGGCGATGGAGCGGCTCGCGCGCGGCTCCGCGAAGGTGGTGGCGCTGGGCGAGATGGGGCTCGACTTCTTCCGCAACCTCTCGCCTCCCGACGTCCAGGCCGCGGTCTTCCGCCGCCAGCTCGTGATGGCGCGGGATCTCGCCAAGCCGGTGGTGATCCACTGCCGGGACGCGCACCCGGAGGCCCTCGCGATCCTGGCCGACGAGCGAGTCTCGGAGGTGGGCGGGGTCATGCACTGCTTCTCGGCCGACGTGGCGGTGGCCCGGCGCTGCCTCGACCTGGGGCTCTTCGTCTCGCTCGCCGGCCCGGTGACCTACAAGAACGCGCGCGCCCTCCCCGCGGTCGCCCGCTTCGTCCCCGCCGACCGTCTCGTGCTGGAGACCGACTGCCCGTTCCTGCCCCCGCATCCCCACCGCGGCCAGCGCAACGAGCCCGCGTGGGTCGCCATCACCGCCGCCCACGTGGCGGCCCTGCGCGGGGTGACGCTCGAGGCGCTGGGTCCGATCGTCACCGCCAACGCGCGCCGGCTGTTCCGCATCAGCGACCGCTAACCCGTCGACGAAGGAGTCGCCCCATGGCCTACACGGACATCCTCTTCGAGGTGACGAGCCAGATCGCCTGGCTCACCATCAACCGCCCCGACAAGGGCAACACCTTCCGGCGCCAGACCGTGCTCGAGATGACCCAGGCCCTCAACGCGGCGCGCGCCGATGCGGGGGTGCGGGTGGTGGTGATCACCGGGACGGGCGACCGCTTCTTCTGCATCGGGGGCGAGAAGGAGCCCAACGACGGCCAGCTCCACTACCACAACGTGCCGCCGGTGGTGGATCTCTACACCCTGATCGACATGATGCCGGTGCCGGTCATCGCCATGGTCAACGGCTTCGCGGTGGGCGGCGGCAACGTGCTCGCCAACATGTGCGACCTCACGGTGGCGAGCGAGCAGGCCACGTTTCGACAGGTGGGCCCCGCGATGGGCTCCTACGACGCCGGGTTCGGGACGTGGTACCTGGAAGATTCGGTCGGCCGCAAGCGCGCCAAGGAGATCTGGTACCTCAACCGCAAGTACTCCGCCCGGGAAGCGCACGCGATGGGCCTCGTCAACGAGGTGGCGCCGCACGCGGAGCTGCGCGCTCGCACCGAAGCGCTGTGCGAGGAGCTGAAGAAGCGCGGGCCGCAGGCCCTGGCCGCGCTCAAGGCCGCGTTCCACGCGCGGCACAACGGGGTCACCGGCCTCTCACGCCTCGCGGTCGACCACCTCGTGGCGAACTATTACCACACCGAGGAAGCCAAGGAGATGGGCCGCGCCTTCAACAGCAAGCAGGACCCCGACCCCGGCAAGTTTTATAAGTAGTTCCCACCTCATCCCCCTCTCCCCTCAGGGGAGAGGGCAGGGTGAGGGGTGGTGGTCGAGGGCGCGAAAGGCCCTACCGCTCTCGCGCCAGCACCACTCGCGCCCGCGGCAGGTCCGCGGCGGCCACCAGCAGCACCACCTCCGCCTGGTCGCCGACGCTGAAGGGGTACACGGACTGGGCGAGCTGGCTCTGGAGCACCACGCGGATGCCCTCGCTCTCGAGGAGGCCGCGGACGACGAGGGCCTCCGCCTGATCGCGGCAGCGCCGCGCTTCCACGAGCGTCCCCGCGGGCAGGCTCGCCGCGGGCGGACCGCCGGCGGGCGCTCCGCCCCGGGCGGCGGGGCGGGTCGGGAAGCGGATGATCTTGGCGCGGCGCGCGGCCATGTCGGTCATGCTAGCACGTCCGGCGGCCGCCTCGATCGGAGCCCCGCGAAGCACGCGAGCGCGGTCACACCGGCCAGCGCGATGGCGGTGGCCATCGGCCGCGCGGTGCCGTCGAAGAAGTGGCCGACCGCCATGCTGTAGAGGGCCGAGCCGGTCAGCTGGAGGAAGCCCGCCACCGCCGCGGCCAGGCCGGCCATGCGCGGGAAGGGGCCGATCGCGCCCGCCATGCCGTTCGGCAGGGTGAGCCCGAGGCCCACCGCGAACACGTACATCGGCGCGACCACCGCGGCCACCGTGAGGACGCCGCTCCACGCGAGCGCGGCCAGGGCGAGGCCCGCCGCGGCCCCCAGGCTGGTCCCGGCCAGGATGGCGCGGTCGAGCCCGATCCGCCCGCCGAACCGGCCGGAGAGGAACGTGCCGGTCATGATCCCGAAGGCCACCGTGCCGAAGCAGAGGCCGAAGGCGCTCGGCGAGACGCCGAGGACGCCGATCAGCACGAAGGCCGAGCCGGAGATGAACGCGAACTGCCCGCCGAACATCAGGGCGTTGACCAGCACGTAGCCGAGATAGCTCCGGTCTCCGAGGAGGACCGCGAGATTGCGTCCCATCTGCCCCGGGTGGAGCGCGGTCGGATCGCGTCGCACGTTGGTCTCGGGCACGCCCACCACCATCAGCGCGACGAACAGCGCGCCGAGCGCGGCCAGCACCCAGAAGATCGCCCGCCAGCCGAAGGCCTCGTGCACGTAGCCGCCCACGATCGGGGCCAGCATCGGGTTGAGCGACTGGGCCATGCTCATGTAGGAGAAGACGCGCGCCGCGCGCTCGCGATCGTAGAGGTCGCGCACCACCGCGCGCGCGACCACCGGCCCGGTGCCGCCGCCCAGGGCCTGCAGCACCCGCGCCGCGATCAGGACACCGATCCCGGGCGCGAGCGCGCAGGCGAGCCCGGCCGCGGCGTAGAGGCCGAGGCCGCCGACCAGCACCCAGCGTCGGCCGTAGCGATCGGAGAGCGGGCCGTAGACGAGCTGGGCGGCCGCGAAGGCCATGAGGAACAGGGTGACGGTGAGCTGCACGGTCGCGGGCGGCGCCGCGAAGGCGACCGCGATCGCGGGCAGCGACGGCAGGAACATGTCGATGGAGAGCGCGCCCAGGCCCACCACCGCGGTCAGCAGGAACTCGACGCGCACCTGGCTCATATATCCCACTTGGGGGCTTAGGGGTAGACTGTCCCGGGCCCGGCCCGGAAAGGAGCTTCACCCATGCGCATCCTTGCAATGCTGAAGGGGGCGATCCTGCTCGGGCCGATCCTGCTGGGGGCCGTCTCGCTGATGGTGGCCGCGGGCGCCGCTCCCGCCGCGGCCCAGGGGACGATCAAGATCGGGTTTCTCTCTCCGCTCTCCGGCGCCATCGCCCAGGCCGGCAAGGACATGTACAGCGGCTGCGAGCTGTACTGGCAGGAGCACGGCATGCAGATCGCCGGGCGCAAGCTCGAGGTGATCCTCGAGGACACCGAGGGCCAGCCCGCCACCGCGGTGGCGAAGCTCCGCAAGCTCATCGACAGCGACCGGGTCAACCTGCTCGCGGGCGTCATCCTCTCCAACGTGGCCTACGCCCTGGTGCCGCCGATCGAGGCGGCCGGCATCCCCACCATCTACCCGATCAACTCGGCGGACGACCTGACCCAGCGCAAGCGGCCCAAGTGGCTCGTCCGCACCGGCTTCTCGGCGGGCGGGAACATGCACCCGTTCGGGGAATACGCGGCGAAGACGCTCAAGTACCGGAAGGTGGTGACGATCGGGCTCGACTACGCGTTCGGGTGGGAGACGGTCGGCGGCTTCCACAAGTCGTTCGAGGACAACGGCGGGCAGGTGATCCAGAAGATCTGGGTGCCCCTCAACGTCCAGGACTACGCGCCCTATCTGGCCCAGGTGAAGCGCGACGCGGACGCGGTCTTCGTGGTGGCCCTCGGGCGCTGGAGCGTGCTGTTCTCCAAGCAATACGCCGACAGCGGCCTCAAGGGGCGGATCCCGCTGATCGCGGGCGGGACCTACAACGACGAGCACGTGCTCTCCCAGCTCGGCGACGAGGCGATCGGGGTGATCAGCGCGCACCACTACTCGGCGGCGCTCGACACCCCGGCCAACCGCACCTTCCGCGCCGCCTTCGAGAAGGCGTACTCGCGCCCGCCGTCCTTCTACTCGGAGAACTGCTACACCGGCGCGCGGGTGATCGAGGAGGCGGTGAAGGCGGTGGGCGGCCGCGTGGAGGACCGGGCCGCCCTGATGGCC
>WNFF01006186.1_pt1 | contig 18178 bp, 15 predicted proteins | sample 5400441 | NCBI WGS metagenome assembly WNFF01 (sample SAMN13153345, study PRJNA577476) | soil metagenome | isolation source: 120 cm saprolite under Douglas fir tree site 2 hole 3 replicate 1 | place: USA:California | collected 2015-04-18 | reverse complement strand
TTCGCTGCAGTAGCCGGAGTCCGCTGAGGCCTGCTCCGGCTTGCGGCCGAGATTGGTCTCGATGGCCTCGATCAAGGGCACCAACTGGCCCTGATCGCTGCCGCACTGCGTCAGTTCGTGCGCGACAATGATCTGGGCGCCTGCGTCGACGGCGGCCTGGGCATTATAGGCCTGAACGAAGCCATCCTTCGACTTCATGATGCGGCTTTCCGGATCGGTGAAGTTGCGTTGCGACTTGGGATTGGGTTCATCCGATGGCGGCGCCGCCGGTTTGCCCGGCTTCTTGCGGCCTTCGGCCTGGCGCTGCTGTTCTTTTTCGGCCTCAATGCGACGCTCTTCCTCCGCTGCCAGCTTGGCGTCCGCCTCCAGCGCCGCCATCGCCTGCTGGATCTTCGCCAGCCGTTTCTGCTTGTCGCCGACCCAATCCGGCATCTCGTCGCCGCGCTTGTCTTTGCCGAAAGTCTCGTCCTCCTGGGTATCCGCCGCCTCGGCGGCCGCCAGCATGCGGGCGACCTCGGCTTGCAATTCCGCCTCGCGTTTCTTCATGCGTTCATAACTCATCGCTTTATGTTTCGACGCGTTCGCTTTGATCTTCGTGCCATCAAGCGCGACATGGCCGAGTTTGACCAGCCCTGCCGTTTCGCACAACTTCAGAACCTGCAGGAACAGCGCGCCGAGCGCCTTCAAGTGCCGCTTGCGGAAGTCGCTGATCGTGCGAAAATCCGGCGGATCGAGCGCCACAATCATCACAAAATCGTTCCGTTCGCGGCAGGCCTTCGCGATCCGCCGCGACGAATACAGCCCGCTCGCATAGCCGTGCAGCAGAAGCGCCACCATCATGCGCGGCTCAAACGGCGGCTGCCCGAGACCGCTCACATAGCTGCCCGTGATCTCCTTGAGATCGAGGCTCTCCCGCACCAGTTCAACGATAAACCGCGAGACATGGCCTTTCGGCACGAAATCCTGCACATGCGGCGGCAGCAGCAGCGTTTGATCGATATTCCAGGGGCGAAAATACTTGCTCATAGCCCAAGCTTGAATCAGACTCGCTGACAATTGAACAGCGACTATTCAGACAGGCTCCTAGCGGCTTTCCCTTGTCCATCACCTCTGCGATGCCATCGACGCCCGCTTCCAGCCGCGAGCGACCGTCAAACTGGAATCCAATATTGAGAAAGCGGAGGCGGACGGCCGTCTCGCCTATCTCCCCTAAGAGCTGGCTCGAAGTGATGGTTTTTGACATGCTGCAATATTAGAACAATTCAGGAACAACGTTAAGGCGCTTTTTCGGGGAACTTAGGGCAATGAGCTATAGGAATCCTCGCTATAGCTCAGTCTTTAAGGTAAAACTGAGCTATAGAAGGAGGACCACTATAGCTCATGACTTGGAACTGGGAACAGCCGGATTGGCCGAATTTCTCTTACAACTCAGAGACTTTGGCCCAACTAGAGCAGCGATTCCTGCTCCAGTCCGGAGAATTCATTGGCGCTTTCAAGCATGTCGGGGCCGATGATCAGGATACCCTCAAAATCGAGCTTATCGGCGACGAGGCCGTAAAAACCTCCGAAATCGAGGGCGAGATCCTCAACCGCGACAGCGTTCAATCGTCACTGCGCCATCAGCTTGGGTTGGGAGCAGAAGGGCCCGGCATAACACCGGCTGAACGCGGCATCGCGAAAATGATGGTCGATCTCTACCGCAGTTTTGCGGGCGCACTTACCGACAAGACGATGTTCGACTGGCACCGCATGTTGCTGAGCGGCGATTCATCCATTCGGGTTATTGGCGGCTACCGGACGCACGCCGAAGCAATGCAAGTCGTCTCCGGCTCGATCCATAAACCCATGGTACATTTCGAGGCTCCGCCGTCCAGCCGCGTGCCGGACGAGATGAAGCGTTTCGTCAATTGGTTCAACGATACTGCCCCCGGAGGCAAGACTCCGTTATCGCCGCTGACGCGCGCCGGCGTTACGCATCTGTACTTCGTATGTATTCACCCGTTCGAAGACGGCAACGGCCGCATCGGCCGGGCCCTCGCGGAAAAATCCCTCGCGCAAAATCTTGATCGACCCAGCCTGATTGCGCTCGCCTATACGATTGAGCGGAAGCGCAACGATTATTACGCATCCTTGGAGCGCCATAACAAAGAGACCGAGATCACCGGCTGGCTCGAATATTTTGCGAACACGATTCTGGAAGCCCAGAACAACACCATCAAGCGTGTGGATTTCTATGTCGCCAAGGCGAAGTTCTACGAGAAGTATCGCGGCGTGCTCAACGCGCGTCAGGAGAAAGTCATCGCCCGGATATTCCGCGAAGGCATCGGCGGCTTCACGGGCGGCTTGAGCGCAGAGAACTATATCAGCATAACCGGAACGTCCCGTGCCACGGCGACAAGAGATTTGCAGAACCTAATCGAGAAGGGCGCGTTGAGTAAGACCGGAGAGCTGCGTCACACCCGGTATCACCTTAATTTGGCCAAGCCGTAGCGAACCGCGGCCGGGTCACTCGGCGTTTATATCGGCCCTGTCGTGCGAGACGACACCGAGCGGAAGCTTGCATTATCGTGAGATCGTTTCTGATGCGAAACCGGTGCGGCGGCTGTTACGGATGGCTCTTGGACGATGCATCGCAGGCAACAACGGATTGCCTGGCCCGGGCGATCATTCTCCACGCGCGAGCCGGTGCAACTTCAATTGTCGGAAGGATTTCTTGCCCGCAATCGCGCCGAAGCGCCCGCTGTCGGACACGGCCATGGGTGCTTTACAGATTGCGCGATGATGGAATAGTGCCGCTGATTTGCCCGACGTGTCAAAATGTTTTCGCAGGATTCGCTCAAAGCATCCAGGCCGGCGAACCCCAGGCTACTTTGCATGGGGTTGTTTTCGATATTTTATTTGGGAGCGGGCATCGCGTCGGCCCTTGCGGCTGTCTTTCCCGATGATGATCGCAGGATGGCCTGCCAAGCCGTAGCTCGCGGCCGCGCAGCCTGTCTCGCCGCGAGGGGTTCGGCTTCCAGTCCGTCTTCGCTTTCGCTGCGCTCAAGCTACGCCGGACACGCTTCCCCCTTCGGTCCCGCGTGGCTGCGCCACGCATAGCCCGAAGGGCGAAGCGTGGTGGGCCCGGCAGGACTCGAACCTGCAACCAGACCGTTATGAGCGGCCGGCTCTAACCATTGAGCTACAGGCCCCGCCGGAGTGCCGCATCAAGCGACCAGCAACGGTGCCGACACCCCTTACAATGCTGCCCGTGATCCGGCAATGCCGCGTTCCCGCTTTGGAACTTTTGCGCGGCCGACGGCGTTGAGGGCGGGTCGACCAGGCGGGAGGCGTTGATGTTTCGCTGGGCTGTGATTTGTCTCGTTATCTCGCTGATCGCCGGTGGCCTCGGGCTGACCGGCGTCTCGGTATTCGCCAAGCGGCTGTCGCTGATCTTCTTCGCGCTGTTTTTCCTCGGATTCCTCGCGCTGGTGGGCTTTGCCTACCTGGTCAGTTCGGCGGTGGTTCACAGCGAAGTTGTGCCCGCGCTGGTGGCGATCAGCGTGTAGCGGGGAGAAGCACTTCGCCGCCCCTTTGCTTTCGTCATGCCCCGCGCGGGTGATGACGGCAAGAGGCTTCGGCCTCAATCCACCGACACCCCGGCGAATTCGACCACCTTGCGCCATTTCTCGGTCTCGTCGGCAACGAGCTTGCCGAATTCGGCCGGCGTCATCGGCTTCGGGATTCCGCCGACGTCGGCAAGCCGCGCCACCAGCTTGGGATCTTTCAGCGCCTCGCCGACCGCCTTGTTGAGGACGTCGACAATCTCCGGCGGCGTGCCTTTCGGCGCGGAAATGCCGTAGAAGCCGACCGACTCGAATCCGGGCACGGTCTCGGCGATGGCGGGAATATCGGGTACGCTGGGCCAGCGCCGCGGCGAGGTGACGCCGAGCGCGCGCACGCTGCCGCCGCGTGCCTGTTCGAGCGCGGAGGGCAGGTTGTCGAATATCAGCTGCACCTTGTTGGAGATGATGTCGGGAAACGCCAGCGCCGATCCACGATAGGGCACGTGCACCATGTCGATCCTGGTCATCGCCTTGAACAATTCCGCCGACATGTGCACCGAGGTGCCGTTGCCCGACGAGGCATAGGAGACCTTGCCCGGATTGGCCTTGCAGTAGTCGATGAATTCCTGGACGGTTTTGACCGGCATGGCGTTCGAGACGACCAGCATGTTGGTGAGCTGCATGATGCTCGCGACCGGCACGGTGTCGCGGATGAAATCGTAAGGCAATTTCTTGTAGAGCGACGTGCTGATCGCGTTGTTCGGCGCGACGAACAACAGCGTGTAGCCGTCCGGCGGCGAACTGATAGCTGCCGCGGCCGCGATATTGCCGCCGGAGCCGGTGCGGTTCTCCACGATAAATTGCTGACCGAAATGGTCCGACAGCCACTGGCTCAGGATGCGTGCCACGATATCGACCGGGCCACCGGCGGCGAAACCGATCAGCCAGCGCACCGGGCGGTTCGGATAATCGGCGGCGGATGACGGCGCGACGCCGGTGAGGATGCCCGTCAAACAAACCAAACCGAACAGGGCCGTGCGAATCAATGCGAACATAATTTCTCCCGTCATATTCTTGTCGTTGCGGTCGAAGACACCGTCACAACCGAGCTTTTGATGCCAGTCACATCCATGCTTTCATACAAACCGGAATTTGCCTACATTGCCTTTTGCCCAATGTTCCACCATGGGTCTACGGTGTCGCGTTGCGCCGATACCGGAGGATAGCCGATGAACATCGCCTATATCGTTTGCGCCGGCGCGTTGCTGCTGGCGGGCAGCGCGATGGCGCAGGATGGAGGCAAGATCATTCAAAAAACCACGATCAGTTTGGGAACGGCAACGCCCGGCGGCGGCTTTCCGCTCTACGGCAACGCCTTTGCCGAGGTCATGAACGACGCCGACAAGACGCTTGCGATCGAGCCGCGCAATACCAAGGGCAGCAACGAGAATATTCCGCTGCTGGAAGCCGGCCAGCTCGATCTCGCGCTGGTCGCCGGAGAACCTTCTTACGAAGCGTTCATGGGCATCGGGCGGCCGCGGATCAGGCTGAAAATCCTGACCGCGATGTATTCGAGCCCCGGCATGTTCGTGGTGCGCGCCGACAGTCCCTACAAGACCATTCGCGATCTCGTCGACAAGCCGGTCGCGTTCGGCGCAAAGGGCTCCGGTCTTCCGATCCTGTCGCGCTATGTGCTTGATGGTCTCGGGCTGAAACAGGACGACGATTTTCAATCGATCTATCTTGACCGCGCCGCCGACGGACCGACGATGGTGCTCGACGGACGGGTGGCAGCTCTCTGGGGCGCCGGCATCGGCTGGCCCGGATTTGCGACCATGGCGGCGAGCCCGGGCGGCGCGCGGTTCATCGCACCGGATGCCGGCGAGATTGCGCGGATCCGGGCGAAACACACATTTCTCAAGCCGCTGACCGTGCCGGCCGGCAGCTATCCAAACCAGAACGCGCCGATCGACGCGCTGGGATCATGGAGCTTTGTTCTGGCGCGCGAGAATCTTCCGGATGATGTCGCCTATCGGTTGGCGCGGTCGCTGCATGGTGTCGAAAGTACGTTCTGCAAGAAACTGGCGCAGGCCTGCGAAACCACGGCCGCGAACACCATCGCCGCAGCACCTAGCCCCGAGCTGATCCACCCCGGCGTGCTGCGCTACTTCCGCGAGATCGGGGTGGCGAAGTAGATGTGAAGCGAATAGCGAATGGCGAGTAGCGAATAGAAAAGATCGCTACTTGCAATTCGCCACTCACTATTCGCCATTCGCCTGCTTCACTTCTTCACCATCGAACAGGCCGGATCGGGCGGGCCGAACGCCTCCTCGCCGGAAATCTTCGCCAGGATCGTGTAGTAGTCCCACGGATATTTGGACTCTTCCGGTTTCTTGACCTGCACCAGCATGAGGTCGTGGACCATCAGATTGTCCTCGCCCAGCTTGCCGTTGCGGGCAAAGAAATCCTCGATCGGCCGCTCGCGCATCTTGGCCGCTACCTTGAGCGGCTCATCGGTGCCGCTGTCCTTGATGGCGTTAAGATACTGCATCACTGACGAATAGACGCCGGCCTGCCACATGCTGGGCATCCGGCTCATCTTGGCGAAGTAACGCTTCGACCATTCGCGGGTCTTGTCGTCCATGTCCCAGTAGAACGAAGTCGTCAGCAGCAGGCCCTGCGCCGCCGGGAGACCGAGCGAATGAATGTCGGTGATCAGCGCCAGCAGGGCGGCCATCTGTTGGCCGCCCTTCAACACGCCGAATTCACCGGCGGTCTTGATCTCGTTCATGTTGTTGGGTGGCCCGGCGGCGATGCCGATAATCTTGGCCTTGGAGGCCTGAGCCTGAAGGATGAACGACGACAAATCGGGCGTGGCGAACGGTGGGCGCACCGAGCCGAGCACCTTGCCGCCGTTCCTGGTGATCACGGCTGAAGCGTCGCGCTCCAGCGAGTGGCCGAACGCATAGTCGTCGGTGATGAAGAACCAGCTGTCGCCGCCGCGCTTCACCACTTCCTGCGCGGTTCCGACCGCGAGCGCGTGGGTGTCGAACACCCATTGGATGGCGTAGGGCGAGCAGAACTTGCCATGGAAATCAGCAGCCCCGGTCGAGTGTGCGATGAACATCCGCTTCTTTTCGTTGGCGACGTTCTGCACCGCCAGCCCAACCGCCGACACCGGCACGTCCACAATCAGGTCGACCTGTTCGGTGTCATACCAGCGCCGCGCAATGCCGGCGCCGATATCCGGCTTGAGCTGATGATCGCCGACGATCACGCTGATCGGCTTGCCCAGCACCTTGCCGCCGAAATCGTCGACCGCCATTTGCGCAGCCGTAACCGAGCCTTGGCCGGTCGGCGTGGACGCCGGGCCGTTCATATCGGTGAGAACGCCGATCTTGACGACGTCGTCCGAGACTTGGGCCCGCGCGGCCGGCGAGGCCAACATCGCGGCTGCGAACACCCCAAGCAGGGACATATTTCTGGCGAGCATCTCGTCTCCTTCCGTTAAATCAGGCGCGTTGGCTGCATGGCTTGACCGGGAGCTCAAGCCCAGCGGCCGGTTCATGTTTTAGCGATTATTCAGCCGTCCGCATCAACCGAACGTTGGCTTCAGGACACTGCTGCTGCGGATCAAGCGGCGAACCGGATTTGACCGGCGGGCGCCGGGTCGTAACCGGTGAGCTCCGCGGCCCGCTGCTTTAACCGTTCTTGCCCGAGGAAGCCGATCAGCGCCTGAACCTGCGGGCGGAAATAACTGCGTTGCCGCATCAGCAGATCGAAATCCTCCCAGACCAGCGGGACGAAATCGAGGCCGGCCGATTTCGCGGCGGCCCGCGTCGCGATGCCGCAGTCTGCCTTGCCGGCGCGGATCGCGGCCGCAAGATCGGGACCCGTGAGACATGGCGGATCGAGCCGGCGCACATCCCTATGCCCGGCGCCGGCGCGCGTCAGCAGTACGTCGAGCAGCATCTGCGCGCCGGCGCCTGGCTGCCTGACTGCCATTCGCGCCTGTGCGGAAAGAACGTCGGCCATGCTGTGCAGATGCTTCGGATTACCGGGCGGAAGCAGAAGCCCCTGTTCACGTCGCACCAGTCCGACCAGCACGGCGTCATGCAGGCCGGCCATCGTGCGCACCGCCGCGATATTGGCGTCACCGGCTGAACCAGTGGAAATGGCATCGCTGTGGAAATGGATGGCCGCGGCGATCACCTCGCCGCGCTGCAGGCGCTCGACACCCCGCACGGTGCCTTCGGCGAGCGAGGCAAGACCGGATCCGGATTCGCGCAACGTCCATTCCAGCAGATCGTCCTGGCTGCCGCCGACAATGGGCGGGGGGTCCGCAGCGGTCATGCCGGCGGGGCGCGCCAATCCCGAAAGTACCCAGAGGTCCAGTTCGTGACGCGGAAACAACCACTTGCCCGTCACCTTGCTGCCGGGAATCGCCCCTTCCGTCACCAGTTCGTAGAGCTTGCGCTCTCCGAGCCGGACGTAATCGGCGGCTTCGCTGGTGGTGAGGAAATCCATCCTGCATGTGTATGCATATTCCTGCTCATGTTCAACTATTTGACAATTGCGTAATCTGTGCAGAACACAATCGTTGGAGGCGAAATGTCCGACCATTTGAGTGCCTGGCAACTGGTTCTGGGCGGCGATCCGGTGCTGTTTGCGATCGTCGGGCTGTCGCTTGCCATCAGCCTGTCCGCGGTCGCGCTGGCGGCCCTTGCCGGCATGCCGTTGGGCGCGCTGCTTGCGCTGACCCGCTTTCCCGGCCGATCCGCTTTGGTGGTGTTGCTCAATGCGCTGATGGGCTTGCCGCCGGTGGTGGTCGGCGAGTATCGCGACGAGTTGACCGCGATGGACGTCAGCCCGATCGGTCGCATGACGACCCTGTTATGGGACGCGCGCTACAGCCTGCTGACCGCGTTGCTGGCGGGTTTCGGACGGGCCGCCGCCGAGGTCGGCGCTGTCATGATCGTCGGCGGCAATATCGACGGCTTTACCCGCACCATGACGACCGCGGTGGCGCTCGAAACCTCCAAGGGCAATTTGCCGCTGGCGATGGGATTGGGACTTATTCTGGTGGCGATCGTTCTGGCGATCAACGCGGCGGCGTGGGGGACGCGCGTCTGGTCCGAGCGGCAGGCAGGGTGACGATGCGGGCACCTTCAAGCGATCTTCCCCTGGTTCTCGAAGACGTCTCGCTGCAAGCGGGCGCAACCATGATCCTCGATCGTTTGAGCCTGGCGATTACGCCGGGCGCGCCGACGCTGATCGTGGGGCCGAACGGCGCGGGCAAGACCAGCCTGCTGCGGCTCTGCATGGGGCTTGCGACGCCGTCGGCCGGACGAATTAGCTGGGGAGGCCGGACTGACAGCAAGCCGGCGCGCCGCGCGATTTTGTTTCAACGCCCGGTCATGTTGCGAAGGACTGTTGCTGCCAATGTCGGCTATGCGCTGGCGCGGGTCGGCGCTCCCCGCAGCCAGCGTATGCCGCGCGTTGCCGCATTGCTGGATCGCGTCGGGCTCGCCGATCTGGCGCAGCGTCCGGCACGGCGGCTCTCGGGTGGTGAACAGCAGCGGCTGGCGCTGGCCCGCGCGCTGGCGCGGGATCCGGAGATCCTGCTGCTCGACGAGCCTACCGCCAATCTCGATCCCGCGGCGACGCGCAGCGTCGAGGAGATCGTTCTGATGGCGGCGCAATCCGGCATCAAGATCGTGATGGCCTCGCACGATCTCGGCCAGGTACGCCGGCTCGCGGGCGACGTGGTTTTTCTGGTCCGCGGCGCATTGTGCGAGCAGGACCGTGCCGCCGATTTTCTCGACAATCCAACGACACCGGAAGCCGCAGCCTTCCTGCGCGGCGATCTCGTGATTTGAATTGTTTGAAAGGAGTTAAGTCATGCCAAGCCGTTTCTTGTCTTTCGCGTTGGCGCTTGGCGTCATCGCCGCAGCCAGTCAGGCGCCCGCGGTCGCGCAGGATCGATCGATCATTGTCGCGTCGACCACTTCGACGCAGGATTCCGGGCTGTTCGGCTATCTGCTGCCGATCTTCAAGGCCAAGACAAATATCGATGTGAAGGTGATCGCGCAGGGTACCGGCCAGGCGCTCGATACCGCGCGGCGCGGCGACGCCGACGTGGTGTTCGTCCATGCCAAATCGCAGGAGGATAAATTCCTTGCCGAGGGCTTTGGCGTGAAACGCTTCGATGTGATGTACAATGACTTCGTGCTGATCGGTCCAAGGAGCGACCCCGCCGGCGTCAAAGGCAAGGACATCCAGACCGCGCTGAAGGCGATCCAGGCCAAGGCCGCGCCATTCGTGTCGCGCGGCGACAAATCAGGCACGCACTCCGCAGAACTCGCGCTCTGGAAGCAGGCCGATATCGATATCGCCGCCGTCAAAGGTCCCTGGTATCGCGAGATCGGGCAGGGCATGGGCGCGGCGCTCAATACCGCTGCGGCCATGAACGGCTATGTACTGTCGGACCGCGGCACCTGGATCTCATTCAGGAACCGGGGCGATCTCGAGATCGTCGTCGAGGGCGACAAGCGGCTGTTCAACCAATACGGCGTCATGCTTGTGAACCCGGAAAAATATCCCTCGGTGAAGAAGGAACTCGGCCAGACGTTCATCGACTGGCTTGTCTCGGCGGAAGGCCAGACGGCGATCGCCGGCTACAAGATCGATGGCCAGCAGCTGTTCTTTCCCAATGCGGAGAAGAAGGGGGCTTGAGCGTTCGCATTGTTCCGGCTGTGAACGCGGGACGACGAGAAGCAATGGTTGCCAAGGAGACGATGCGTGGCCACCATTCCCCGCATGATTCCAACACAGCGCCTGCCGGCTTCGCTCACTCCGCTCGACGTGGCGCTCAAGGCGTTGCTGGATCGGCTTGCGCCGGTCGCGCCGATAGAGCTTCCGCTGGCGCAGGCGCTGGGCTGCGTCGCCGCCGATATGCCGCCACTCAAGGCGATTCCGCCGTACGACATCGCCGCGGCCGATGGCTGGGCGTTTTGCGCCGGCGACCTGGTCGGCGCGTCGTCCTATTCGCCGCTGCCATTGACCCTATCGCCGGTCTGGGTCGAAGCCGGCGCCGCCATCCCGCAAGGGTGCGACTGCGTGATCGACACCGACCTCGTGGATCAGACCGGCCCAATGGTTCAGGTATTGGCGGAGGCGATACCGGGCCAGGGCGTTCGCCGGATTGGCGGCGATGTCGCCGCCGGAAGTTTCGTCATCGCCTCCGGCAGACGTGTTCGCCCGCTCGATCTGCTGATCGTGCGCGCGGCGGGACTGGAAAGACTAAATGTGCGCCGGCCGCATCTGCGTATCGTCAACATTCCCGCGACTTCAGGCGCCACGGCGACGGCACAATTGATTGCCGAGAACGCGCGCGGGGCCGGTGCCGATGTGATCGACGCCGAGGCCACCGCACGCGGCGCGGAACCGATCGCAAAGGCGGCCGGTATCGGTTCGTGCGATTTGCTTGTTACCATCGGCGGCAGCGGCGTCGGCCGCACCGACGCAACGATCGGGGCCTTGGCCCGGTGCGGCGAAGTTATCGCCCATGGCATCGCCATGCAGCCGGGCCGAACCTCCGCCGTTGGCAGGATTGGAAAAATACCCGTCATTATGCTGCCGGGCGCGCCGGATCAGGCACTCGCGGCATGGTGGACGCTGGCACTCCCTGCGCTGGACCGGTTGTCCGGGCGACCGCCGCGGCAGGCGGTAACGTTGCCGTTGGTACGCAAGATTGCCTCGAGCGTCGGCATCGCCGAGATCGTTCTGCTGGAAGTAAATGATGGGGCCTGGATGCCGCTTGCGGTCGGCGACCTTTCGCTCGAGACAATCGCCCGCGCCGATGCATGGCTGGCCGTGCCGGGCGGGGCTGAGGGGTTTGCTGCGGGCACGCCGGTCGATGCCTATATGTTGCGGGACTGATATGAGTTCCGAAATGACAAATGCGCCGATTCCGAAAAACCATGACAGCGTGGACCAGCATCAGTTCCTGACCATCCTGTCGCGCGAAGATGCGCTGGCACGTTTCGAAGCCGCGTTGTTTCCGCGCCCGACCCCAAGCGAACCGCGCGCGCTGGCGGATGCGCTCGGCTGCGCGCTGGCTAAGGACGTCGTGGCGCCGATCGACGTGCCGCCGTTCGATCGCTCCAATGTCGACGGCTTTGCGGTTCGATCCGTCGATCTGGCGCTGGCCAGCCAAGCGACGCCGGTTCGCGTCATGCTCAACGATGAAGCGATCGCCTGCGGCACCGCGCCGACGCGACCGGTGCTGTCGGGCACCGCCACGTCGATTGCGACCGGCGGTCCGCTGCCGCGCGGCGCCGACGCCATCGTCATGGTCGAGCATACCCAACCCGCCGGGCTCCGCGCGATCGAGATCCGCCGCGCCGCTTCGCCGGGGCAATTCGTATCCTATGCCGGCTCCGATATTGCGCGCGGCGAGACGCTGTTGCGCGCCGGCATCGTGATCGGCTCGCGCGAGATCGGCATGCTCGCGGCCTGCGGGATCGCGCAGGTTTCCGTCGCGCGCCGGCCGCGCGTCGCGGTCATCTCCACCGGCGACGAACTGGTTCAGCCCGGTCGGTCGTTGCGTCCTGCCGAGATTTACGACACCAACGGCGCGATCGTCACAGCGGCGGTCAGCGAGAACGGCGGCGAGGCTGAGTTCCTCGGCGCGATCGCCGATGACGAAGAAAAGCTTGAAGCCGCGATGCGAGCGGCGCTCGAGACTTGCGACATGCTGGTGCTGTCTGGCGGCACCTCAAAAGGCGCCGGCGACGTGTCCCACCGCATCATCGCCCGGCTTGGAAAACCCGGCATTATCGCGCACGGCGTCGCTCTGAAGCCGGGCAAACCGCTGTGTCTCGCGGTCTGCGACGGCAAGCCGGTGGTGATCCTGCCGGGATTTCCAACCTCGGCGATGTTCACCTTTCACGACATGATCGTGCCGGTGCTGCGGCGCATGGCGGGTCTGCCGCCGCGTTCCGATGCGAAGGTCACGGCCAGCGTCCCGGTGCGGATTGCCTCGGAACTCGGCCGCACCGAATTCGTCATGGTGTCGCTGGCCGAAGGCGATCGCGGCTTGATCGCCTATCCGTCCGGCAAGGGCTCCGGCGCGATCACCTCGTTCGCGCAGGCCGACGGCTTTTTGCGGATCGATGCGCTGGCCGATCAGATGCCGGCCGGGACCGAGGCCGAGGTGACGCTGTTCACGCCGCATGTGCGGGTGCCGGATCTGATGATCGTCGGCAGCCATTGCACCGGGCTCGATCTGGTGATCGCGCCGCTGGCGCGGGCCGGTCTGCTGGTGCGCTCGATCGCGGTGGGCAGCCTCGGCGGATTGGCGGCGGCAAAGCGCGGCGAATGCGATTTCGCACCGATCCATCTGTTTGACGATACCACCGAGAGCTACAACGTGCCGTTTCTCGCCGACGGACTTGAACTGGTGCCGGGTTGGCGGCGGATGCAGGGCATCGTGTTTCGCGCTGGCGATGCGCGTTTCGAGGGATTGACCACCGCGCAGGACGCGGTGCGGGTGGCGCTCGCCGACCCCGCCTGCATCATGGTCAACCGCAATCAGGGTGCGGGCACGCGTATCCTGATCGGCCGGTTGCTCGGTGGCGCGCGCCCGGAGGGTTACTGGAATCAGCCGCGTTCACACAACGCGGTCGCAGCGGCAGTGGCGCAGCATCGCGCGGATTGGGGCATGACCATCGCGCCGGTCGCGCATGCCGCGGGCCTTGGCTTTATTCCGCTGGCGGAAGAGCATTATGATTTTGCGCTGGTGAGGGCTCGAAAGCTGCGTCCGGCGGTGCAGGCGTTTCTTGCGGCCTTGGCGTCCGAGGAAAGTCGCGCGGCGCTGGCGCAGGCGGGGTTCAGGCCGGCGTAGTCGGTCGCGCCGCTCTCACCGATGAAGACAAGCCTTGGTCAGAAAACAAGCCTTGGTCAAATGAACGCCATGCCGCCGTTCAAGATAATGGTCTGGCCGGTCATGTAGTCGTTTCCAAGAACCATCACCACCGCCTGCGCCACTTCGCCGGGCTGCCCGAGCCGGCCGAGCGGAATATTGCGCGCCAGATCGGACCGGCCGCGCATCATGTCGGTTTCGATCAGCGAGGGCGCCACCGCGTTGACGGTAATGCCTTCCTTGACCAGCCGCGCCGCGTAACCGCGCGTCAGGCCTTCCATGCCAGCCTTTGACGCGTTGTAGTGAACGCCGATCGCGCCGGCGCCACGGGCGGCGCCGGACGAGATATTGACGATTCGGCCCCACTTTTTGGCGCGCATCGCCGGCAGAACGGCCTGCGTGCAGAGAAACGCCGATTTCAGGTTTACGGCAATGGTCCGATCGAAGTCGCTTTCGGTGAGGTCATCGATGCTGCGAACGATCGCCAGCCCGGCGTTGTTGACGAGAATGTCGATGGCACCCAGCGCCGAGCCTGCGAGATCGACCATCTTCGCGACGGCGGCGGCCTGCGATACGTCGGCTGCGATCGCGGTCGCACGGCCACCGGATTCCCTGATCTTCGCGACAACCGCGTCGGCTTCGTCGGCACGTTCCCGATAATTAACCGCGACAGCGGCGCCGGCTTCGGCGAGCGCCATGGCAATCGCCGCTCCGATGCCACGGGACGCTCCGGTCACCAACGCGGTGTGGCCGTTCAAATCCGGCTTGATGGTCATGATCGAAGTCCTTGTTGGCCGCGCAGTCGGCTGCCAATCTAGCGGAAGTCCGCAATAACGGCCACGATGACTTGATATCTTCGCGCTGAGACCAAGAGGATAGCGGCATGGAGGAAAGCCAGATGAAAAGCGTGATTGTCACAGGCGGAAGCGGCAAGGCGGGCAGGGCAGCTATCCGCGAATTGCTCAAGCACGGCTATCAGGTGATGAATGTCGATACGGCGGCGCCCACGGAGCAGCTATGCCATTTCATGAAGACCGACCTCAATGATCTCGGTCAGGCCGTCGATGCCGTGAGACTGGCTGCCGGTACGATCGACCGCCGCCGGGCCTCCATCGGCGAGCCGTCGGCCGTCATTCATCTGGCTGGTATCCCCGCGCCCGGTCTCGCGCCGGATGCGACGATCTTCCAGAACAATATGATGACGACCTATAACGTTTTCAGCGCCGCCATTCGCGCCGGAATCAAACGCGTCGTATGGGCATCGAGCGAAACCATATACGGCCTGCCGTTTACCCGGACACCGCCGGTTTTCGCGCCGGTCACCGAAGATCATCCGCTCGCGCCGGAATCGGGTTATGCGCTGGCGAAGACGCTGTGCGAGAAAATGGCGAGCGAGGTGAACCGCTGGAATCCCGGCACACGGTTCGTGGGTTTGCGCATCTCCAATATCTTCGAAGAAAAAGACTACGAACAGGTTCCCTCGTTCTGGGCCGACCCGGCCCAGCGAAAATGGAACCTGTGGAGCTGGGTCGATAGCCGGGATGTCGCGCAGGCCTGCAGGCTGGGGCTCGAGGCGGACGTAGCCGGTGCCGACAATTTCACGATTGCCGCAGCCGATACGTTGATGAAGACCCCGAGCCGGGAGCTGATGGCATCAGCTTTTCCAGGCGTTCCGGTCGATCCCAAACTTGGTCCATTCGATACGCTGCTCTCGATTGAAAAGGCGCGGCGGGTACTTGGCTACTTGCCGCAATATACATGGCGGACGTGAATTGGTGATGCGATGCCCCGCTGCGTCTTCCCATGGTCCCGGCGCCGACCGCCCGTTCAGCCCCCATCCAACGCCGCCAGACGTTCGGCCGCGGCGATGTCATCCATGGTGTTGGCGTTGAAGAACGGATCGAGCTCGTCCACCGGCCACTCCACGGTGGCGAGCCGGTAGCGCGCGGTCCAGCGGTCGATCTTGCGGATGTCTTCCACGACCAGCGCGTGGCGCAGCTCTTCGCGCAACGCGACGCTCCACAATCCGATCACCGGGTGCGACTGGCCGTCGGAGGCGGCGACCGCAAGCTGCGCGTTCTGTTCAGCGCGGGCGCGATGCAGGCGCGCGACGAGGTCGCGTGGCAGAAACGGACAGTCCGCCGCAGCGCTGAGGATCCACGACACGCCGGGCCGGTTCGCCGCGGCCCAGTCGAGGGCTGCCAAAATACCCGCGAGTGGCCCCGGAAAATTCTCCACGGTGTCGGCAATGACGGGCAGGCCGAACGCCGCGAAGCGTGCGGGGTCGCCATTGGCATTGAGAATGAGCCCGTCGCATTGCGGCTTCAGCCGCGCGATGACGCGCGCGAGGATGGTGCGGCCGCCGATCTCGCGCATCGGCTTGTCGCCGCCGCCCATGCGTCGCGCCAGCCCGCCGGCGAGCAGCACGCCGGGCGTCGCCGGCGCGTCTTTTGACGTCGCCGGAAATTCAGTCGTCACGGTCGCCGCCTTTGCGCTTGTGGCGCGCGGATTCCTCTTCGACGAAAGCCAGATTCTGATCGTAGACGATGCGCTCCTGGCCCGACAATGCGATGAAGCGTTTTCCCCGCGCCCGCCCAACCAGCGTCAATCCGACCTGCCGCGCCAGATCGACGCCCCATGCGGTGAAACCCGAGCGCGAAACCAGTATTGGAATTCCCATCCGCACCGTCTTGATCACCATCTCGGAGGTCAGCCGACCGGTGGTGTAGAGAATCTTGTCGGCGGGATCGACGCCGTGGCGGTAGATCCAGCCAGCGATCTTGTCGACGGCGTTGTGGCGGCCGACGTCTTCGGTGTAGCAGACCGGCGTGCCTTGCTTGCACAGCACGCAGCCGTGGATCGCGCCGGCCTCGAGATAGAGCGACGGCATGGTGTTGATGGCGTGCGTCATCTGATAGAGCCAGGAGGTGCGCAGCTCCGCCTTCGGCAGCGCGACGCTTTCGACCGCCTCCAGCAGATCGCCGAACGCGGTGCCCTGCGCGCAGCCCGAAGTCTGCGTGCGCTTCTTCAGCTTCTGTTCGAAGTTGGTATGGTGCTCGGTGCGCACCACCACCACCTGCAGATCATCGTCATATTCGACCTCGGTGACGACGTCGTCATATTTCAGCATGTTCTGATTGAGCAGATAGCCGAGCGCCAGATATTCCGGATAGTCGCCGATCGTCATCATGGTGACGATCTCCTGCGCGTTCAGGTACAGCGTCAGCGGCCGCTCCACCGGGACGTTGATCTCGACCGGCGCGCCGGCCTGGTCGGTCCCGGCGACGCGTTCGGTCAGCCGCGGATCGTGCGGATTTGGGACGATCACGGGGACGGGGGCTTTGTCGATCTTCATCATCGTTCCCAGGCTAGCATGACATTCCCTGTTGGCCGATATAAAGCACCTTTGGACAAAGCATAGCCCGGTTCCGCCGGAGGCTCGGAGAAATATGATGAAAGTGATCGGCCTGGCGGGATGGAGCGGCGCCGGCAAGACGACGCTGCTGACCCGCGTCATCCCCCATCTCCTCAGCCAGGGCCTGCGCGTTTCGGTCATCAAGCACGCCCACCATAGTTTCGATGTCGACGTGCCGGGCAAGGATTCCTGGGTGCATCGGCAGTCGGGTGCCGTCGAGGTGCTGGTGTCCTCCGGCAACCGGTGGGCCTTGATGCACGAATTGCGCGGCGCCAGCGAGCCGAGGCTGCCGGAATTGCTGGCGAAGATGTCGCGGGTCGATCTTGTCATCGTCGAAGGTTTCAAGTCCGAGCCGCACCGCAAGATCGAGGTGCATCGCCTCGCCAACGGCAAGGCGATGCTGTTCCCAGACGATCCCGGTATCGTCGGCATAGCGAGCGATGCGGCGGTTGAAACCTCGCTGCCCGTCGCCCATCTCGATGACATCCCCGCTATCGCCGCTATGATGCAGAGGTCCGCGATATCTGTCGAAGACGTGCTGGCGCGAAGCGCACCCGAAACCTGAGTTGTGAAATGGCGCAATTGTCCGACGATTGCTTTGCCTTTGGCGGCCCGATGATGTCGGTCGATGAAGCCGTCAGCATCATCGCCGCGCGGGTGACGGCGGTGCAGGACATCGAGACCGTTTCGCTTACGGCGGCCGATGGGCGCATCCTCGCGAAGGAGATTTCCGCTCCCTTGCCGCTGCCGCCTTTCACCAACTCCGCCGTCGATGGCTATGCGGTGCGCAGCGGCGATCTTGCACAGGTGGCGGAACAGGAACAGGAACGGGCCTTGCCCGTTGCGGGGCGCGTTCAGGCCGGCGCAGCGACGCAAGGGCCGGTCGAGCCGGGCCACGCCGTGCGGATTTTTACCGGGGCGCCGATGCCGCAAGGCGCCGACACCGTGTTCATGCAGGAAGATGTACGCCTCGATCAGGGCAGGGTTGTTCTGCCGATGGGCCTGAAACCCGGCGCCAATGTGCGCATGGCAGGCGAGGACATTCCTGCCGGTCATTCCGCGCTGGCCGCGGGCCAACGCCTGCGGCCGCAGGATGTGGCACTCGCGGCCGCGTTCGGCTTGACGCATGTCGAGGTACGCAGGCGGATCCGCGTCGCGGTGTTCTCGACCGGCAACGAACTGGTGTCGCCGGGGGCATCGCGCGGGGCAGCCCAACTATTCGACTCCAACCGCTTCATGCTGATGGCCATGCTGGTGCGGCTTGGCTGTGAGGTCAGCGATCTCGGTATTCTC
>WNFF01001690.1_pt1 | contig 18190 bp, 17 predicted proteins | sample 5400441 | NCBI WGS metagenome assembly WNFF01 (sample SAMN13153345, study PRJNA577476) | soil metagenome | isolation source: 120 cm saprolite under Douglas fir tree site 2 hole 3 replicate 1 | place: USA:California | collected 2015-04-18 | reverse complement strand
TGCTGAACGGATCGGCGCGGCCTTTTTTTGGCTGGGTTTCAGATCGCATTGGGCGCTACGACACGATGGCCATAGTCTTCGTCATGGAAGCGATCACGATCACCGTGCTCACGCTGGTGGTGGCGCGGCCTTTCTGGTTCATCATAATTTCGGCGCTGATGTTCTTTGCCTGGGGTGATATCTATTCGCTGTTCCCGGCGGCGATCGCGGACATCTTTGGGAGTAAACATGCGACGACGAACTATGGCATCCAGTACACCGCGAAAGGAATCGGTTCAATCCTCGGCGTACCCGGCGCAGCCTGGCTGGCTCTGACGGTCCACTCGTGGGTGCCGGTGTTTTGGGCCGCAGTCGCATGCAACGTCATCGCCGCGGCGCTCGCCCTGCTTTGGCTAAAGCCGCGGGTGAAGCGTTTAGTTAGAGAGCAAATGACGGGAACGTGACGTCGTGTTTTCGATAAGTTGGGCAATGACGCTGACGTAAACATCAGCTAAGGGAACCTGGCTTCGAGGCGTCGGATCTGTTCTCGGATAGATAGGTATTCTTGCTCTCGCTTCTCATCACGCTGGTAGAGGCCATCCATCTGCGTGGCAACTTCGTCAAAACGTTTACCGACCTCATTTCGAAACGGGCGAACCTCAGCCTGCAGTTCCTCCCGAAGAAGCAAACGCAAAGCTTTCATGTCGTCTTCTGTGAACGCCATGCACCGTGTTTATCACACCAGTAGCCTTAGGGCAATAAAGTACGCTTGACAAAAACATTACAAATGCGCGCATCTTCTTTCGACTGAGCAGAAAATCCAAGTTAATTATGGGCCGAGTTTTTCGACTTTGCTTTTTGCCCTTTATCCTTACCCGTTTCTTCTTCGTTGTCCGGACGACATTGAATCGCATGAAGAGACCGGATAAGATTGGCCACTGGCGAGCCGCGGCTCACGATTGATACTTGATTAGCGACCGCACATCATAACCCGCAAGCTTCTCGCGTCCGGGCAGGAATTCCAACTCGACGACAAAGACCAGGCCGACGACTTTTCCACCCAGACCTTCAACGAGATCGACCACCGCTCGCGCTGTCCCGCCCGTGGCCAATAAGTCGTCGGCAATCACGACGCGATGACCGTCGCCGATTGCGTCCCGATGAATCTCGAGAGTGTCCTGGCCGTATTCGAGAGCGTAAGAGATCGAAGCTTTCTCAGCCGGCAGTTTCTTTGGCTTGCGCACCGGCACAAAGCCGGCCCGCAGGTGATAGGCGAGGGCCGGCGCGAAAATGAACCCCCGCGCCTCTACGCCAACCACGGTATCGATTTTTTCGCCTTCAAACTCCGCCGCCAGGGCGTCGACGGTCTGGCGGAGGCCTTCAGGGTGTTTCAGCAAGGTCGTGATGTCGTAAAAGTTTATGCCCGGCTTTGGAAAGTCGGGCACCTCGCGAATCAGTTGTTTCAGTTGGTCCATGATGTGGCGTCGTTTCTCCCTTAATCGCTGCTCAGCAATCCAATTTCGGCGAGCGACATGATATCATCACCAGCGATTTCCCCGGCCACCCGCGTCCGAGTTCGAAAACGCTCGATTCATGCGAATTCGCGGTTTTCCAGTAACGCTTTTTCTCCTGGCGACACTCTCATCGTTTGCCGTTCCGGCACTTGCTCAACAACCGCAGAGTACACCCGGTCAAAGCGAAGACGTGGTTCGCGTCAATACCGCGCTGGTGCAAACCGACGTCACGGTTTTTGACCGGCGCGGAACCTTTGTCGAAGATTTGAAGCGCGAGCAATTTGTTTTGAAGGTTGGTGGCAAACCGCGCGAGATTTCTTTTTTCGAAAAGATCAGGGCCGGCAGTCACAGTGAAGAGGCGCAACTCGCGGCTGCCCGCGGCAACGCGATTAGCGGCAACCCGGGCGGCACCCCCATCCCGCTGGATCGGGGACGCACCATCTTCTTTTTTGTCGATGACCTGCATGTGCCGGCGACGGATATTGTTTCGGTGCGCGAGTCGCTGAAGCGTTTCGTCGACCGCACGATGGGCCAGAATGACGAAGTCGCCATTATCACCACCAGCGGCCAAGTCGGCTTTCTGCAGCAGCTCACCGACAACAAAGCCGTGCTGCGAGCCGCGGTCGGCCGGATCACGACGCGCTTCCAGCACTCTCAAGATGCTGAACGTCCGGCGATGTCTGAGTATCAGGCAATGTTGGTCCAGCAGAACGACAGCGACGTGCTGGATGTTTTCATAGACGCGATCCTGCGTGATTTTCCCGGCATCCCGCGCCAGATCGCCGGAGACATGGTCAGACAGCGCGCCTCGGCAATGCTGCAACAGTCGGGGATGATAACTACGAACACGCTCGCCGCCCTGGAGGGCCTGGTGAAGTCAACGGCTCGCCTGCCAGGACGGAAACTGGTGCTGTTTGTCTCAAGCGGCTTCCTGCTCGATCGTAACAACTCGGATGCCTTCGATCGATTGAGAAGAGTAACGTCAGCGGCGGCGAGTGCCGGCGTCGTCATCTATTCGATCGATGCCAGAGGCCTGGTCGCTTCCACCGTCGATCTTAGCGGCGGCGTTCCTTTCGACCCGAGCGGACGATTGGAGCGGGCGAGCATGGGAGAACTGGGCGCGACGCAAGACGGCCTCAACGCGCTGGCGCGTGACACGGGTGGCCGCGCGTTCTTTAACACCAACGCGCTCTCTTCCGCGGTAACTACCGCAGTGCAAGAGAGTTCGGTTTACTATCTGCTGGCGTGGCGGCCGGAAAGCGAAGAACAGCGGAGCCCGCGATTTCGTCAGATCGAAGTGAGCGTCGTCGGCCGGCCCGAATTGCTGGTGCGGTTTCGACGCGGTTTTGGCGAGGTTCAGCCGGCGCAAACAGCGGCGCAACCGAAGCGCGGGAAGGAACCCGCGGTGCCGAAAATTCCGATCGATGAATTGCGCGCAACCCTGCGGTCGCTGTATCCAGAGACTGCTCTGCCAGTTTCACTGACGCTCAACTTTCTTAATGTTCCCCAGCGCGGCTCAGTGCTGGCTACGTCGCTGAAAATCGCCACCAATCGAATTGGGTTGGAACCCGTGGGGGGCACGCAAACGGCGTATATTGACATCGCCGCGGTGATATTGAACGATCAGGGAAAAGTTGTCAGCAGCTTTGAAAATCGTCTGACGATGAAGGTCAATTCCACCGACAAATCGGCGCCGCCGGACAGCGTTGCTTATAACCACTTCTCGCCCATCAAACCCGGGCTCTACCAGGTACGCGTCGCCGCGCGCGATGAAAAAGAAGGTCGCTCCGGAAGTGGCTTTCAGTGGATTGAAATTCCCGACCTGGAGTCAAAAACGCTGGCGCTAAGCACCTTGATTGTGGGCGAGAGAAAACTGGGAACTGAAGGCGCGCCACGCATCGACCCGAGCAAACCGGGCGCAGAGAAGGACCCTTTCGACCAGGTTAGATTGAACATCGATCATCACTTCACTCGAACCTCGCACTTGCGGTTCTTGACCTTTGTTTACAACGCCTTCGGAGCCAAGCCCGTAGTTCCAACTCCCGAATCCCCCGACAATGGTCAAAGTAACGCGCCGATGATCCCGACCAGCGCCTCGGGCGCGGGACCTGACCTGGCCATCCAGGTTCAGGTGTTTCGCGATAACGAGCCCGTCATTACGGATCCATTGCACAAGGTTTCGATCGAAGGCATCGCCGATCTCAGTCGTGTTCCCTACGCCGCCGAGCTGACGCTCGACGGTCTGCGACCGGGCCGTTATGTTTTGCAAGTCACCGTAATCGATCGCATCGCCAAGACGAGCGCGTCGCAGCGATTCGCTTTCGAAGTTGACTGAGCTGGTGCGAACTCGCATAAAAGAGGCCGGCATCATTAAAAGCGAGGTAACGAAACGATGAAACGTCGCGAGTTCATGATCGGGAGCGCCGCTGCCAGCGTCGCGATCGCGTCGGCGCGCAAAGCGAAAGCCGGCGCGCCAACTGTGCTGGTTCCCGCCGCAATCAAGCCTCTGGTCATTTCCTCGGCCAATGGAAACCGTTTCAAGAACGGCGGCAACGTAACCTGCGTCCAGAAGGCGTTCGCGATGATCACGCAGGGTGCGGACGTGCTCGACGCCGTCATTGCGGGCGTTAACATCGTCGAACTCGATCCGCTGGACGACAGCGTGGGCTATGGCGGCTTGCCGAATGCCGAAGGCGTTGTGCAGCTTGATTCCTCTTGCATGCACGGTCCGAAAAAACAGGCCGGTGGAGTCGCCGCGATCGAAGGCGTGCGCACGCCTTCACTGGTCGCCAAAGCGGTGCTGGAACAGACTGACCATCATTTGATCGTCGGCAAAGGCGCGCAGGACTTCGCGCGCGGCATGGGATTTAAGATCGAAGACGATCTAAACACCCCGCACTCGCGCGAGCTTTGGCTGGACTGGAAACGCCGCATCGATCCATCTCACTATCTCGATCCGAAGAAGCGAGCGGAAGCCGGACGGCGCGCCACGATGGAAATGCTGGCTGAAGGTTTGCTCAGACCCGAAAGCCTCTACGGCACGATCAATTGCGACGGCATCAACAGCAAAGGCGAAATCTGCGGCGTCACCACCACCAGCGGCTTGTCCTGGAAGATCCCAGGGCGCGTGGGTGACTCGCCGATCCTCGGCGCCGGTTTGTATCTGGATGGCAGCGTGGGCGCGGCGGGCTCGACGGGACGCGGCGAAGCGAATCTCTATGGTCTCAGTTCGTTTCTGATCATCGAAGAGATGCGTCGCGGCGCGCATCCGAAAGACGCCGGCATGGAAGCGCTGCGCCGGATCAAGGCCAACACCATTGAGAAGCGCCTGCTCAACAGCCGTGGGCTGCCGAACTTCTACGTGAACTTTTACATTCTGAATGCCAAAGGTGAGTACGCCGGCGTGACGATGTATCAGGGATCGGAGGCGAAGTTCGCGATCTGCGACGCGAATGGCCCGCAGACGCTCTCGTGCGAAGGACTGCTCGAAGGCAAGCTTTCAGACTAGCGAGGGCCGGGAAGTCCTAGTTGCTTGCCTCAAGCTCTACCTGGGATTTCTCGCGGTTCCGGACCACCGACAAGATGTGCTTCTTCTCGCGGCTGAACTCGAATGCAAATGGCAAGAGGCCGGTCGCCACCGCGCGTCCGTCAATCGCTTCGATCAAATCGCCTTCGCGTAGACCGCTGCGCGCGGCAGCGGTCTGCCGCTGGATTGCGACGACCAACAGGCCGCTCTTCGCGGCCATCTGCAATGCGGCCCGGGCCGAAAGCGGGACCGTTTCGATGCCCACGCTTTCCAAACCTAGCTGGGCGGTGCTCACGCGCGGCATCTCAAACTGCCAATTGAAAGTCTGATCGAAAGCGGCGCCGAGCTTTACCGAAATCGCGAATGGGCCGACAGTGTCCGGTCGCATCACGGTAAACTTCACTTGTTCCCCGCTGCCCACGTCGCCAAGGAGAGCGGAAAAGTCTTCGGCACTCTTCACGGCGTCATCGTTGACTTTCATGATCACGTCGCCGCGTCGAAGCTCGGCCCGCGCCGCCGGTGTTCCGGGCATCACCTGCAGCAGCAGGATGCCCTCCTGATCCTCAAAGAGCTTCGTCAATTGATCTTCGCGCCAGCCGTTGGCGACGAACAGATTTCGCTGACTGAATTCCACCGGCTCGCCCCGAATCCCCAGCAGAGGTCTCGGCACGCTGGCCTGTCTTCCGAGGACCCGTCGCGCGGCGTCTCGGGCCGCCTCAGCGGGGACGAGACTCGCATTGTTTCCCTCGATCGCTTCGACGATACCCAGAGTATTTCCCGACGCATCGCAGGCGACACCACCAACCACTTCCGGCGAGAACTTTGCAGCCCGCACGTTCAGGCGCTGAAGTTTGCCGGAACTTAGTCGCGCCAGAGCGGAAACTTTCGCTTCGGTCTGGCCGACGCGCACATAGACGATGCCCGGCGCAGCTTCGTTAGGCGAGGTGCGTTCCGGCGCGAACACTTGAATCGTCTGGCCCACCGTCACTGTCTTCGGAGTAACCGCAGTTGTTGCCGGTGCAGTCATGCCCACTACTTGCAGCACCGACAACCCCGTTACACCGTCGAGACCAACATAACGAGCGACCAGTCTTTGTCCGTCGCGAGTGATTACAGTCAGATCGGGTTGCGCGCGCGGCGCCGTGGCTGCGCGCCGCGGGTTTGCATCCGGAAACATCCCGGGACCCTCAGCCGGAAACAACGGATGTTGGGAAAACTCGATCTCAGCCGCCGCTTGGGGCAGGCGCGCCGTTATCGTCTTATCATCAATTGCCCAGCCCGCAATAATGCTCGCATGCGCGTCGCTGGTCATTGAAAGCGGATCTATCATCGCCACCGTGCCTGCCTGGCCCGATTGTTTTAGCAGGAACCGCAGCATTTTGATCCCGCTTAAGCGATGCACGATGGTCACGACCTGTGGCGCCACCGCGCGTTGGTCGGGGATCACGGTAACTTTCGCCGGCGGAGCCGAAGCCACGCGCATCGGCCTTCGCCGCGGCTGAGTCTTCTCGGGAACCGCCGGCCCTGGCGGCGATTGAATCGGCGTGGGCGCCGTCGTGGTTGTCTGCGACAAGGCAGCCGCCGCCATTAAGACAAGCGTAACCACCGTCATAAACATAAACTGCAATCGAGAAAACATGGTCTTCATTTTCGTACTACCACCACTACCAAACTCGGTCATTCGCTGGACTCACGGGCGCGACGCGGCTACCGACGAGCAAACGCTGCGAGCCAAAGCTTACTGGCGGCAGAGAAATTCTTCTCGTCGCGCCGTTGTTGTCCTGTAAAGACAGGACCATTGGCTTTACCGGCGCGCTCACATAAACAGCGCCGGGGTTCTGGCCCTGCTTGAGGCTCGGTGCTGAACTCGCGCTTAGATCTCTGCTGGACCGGCCGGATTGAGATAATCCGGGATCTCGGAACTGAGGCTTGCGGCCTTGCACGAGATAATTCGGCGCGTCCGCATTAGTGCCCCTGGTCGAAGCCGGAGTCGCGGAGTCCGGCACGTCGGCCTGCTTGCTCTGCGGCAGGTTATCGGCTGTCGTCGAATTCCTTACTTTGACCTGGCTCGTCGAATTCACTGCTAGAGTAGACGCTTGCTTCGCGCCCCGCTGCTTGATCCATACGATTGACCCACCCAGCGCGACGATGACGAGGGCCGCCACGGCCATCGCCGGCGTACTCAGAGCGAAACCACCAAAGAACGATCGGAGCCCAAGCTTTTCGGTTTGGGCCGCAATGCGAGCCCGCAGCCGAAAGTCGAAATCCGCGGGCGCCGTAACCGGCTCAAGGCTGGTCAATAACTCGCGCAGGCGCGCGCGCTCGTTTTGAAACGCGAGGCACTGCGCGCATGATGCGACATGTCGCAGAGCCTGGGCGCTCAACCGCCCGCCACCTTCGTCAATCTCTTGCCGCGTTGCGCGGCATTCCATCCATTTCATCATTGCCACCACCTAAAGGTAATTGCGCATCTTGTCGCGCAGAAAATTTCGCGCCCGGTTGATGCGCGACTTCACGGTTCCTTCGCTCGTCTGCAGGATCAAAGCGATCTCGTCATAACTCTTGCCTTCGACGTCTCGCAGCACGAGCGGCGCGCGATACTTATCCGGCAAAGTAGCAATCGCGCGCTTGATCACTGCACGCCTTTCGGCATCGACGAGGCTGATATCCTGCAAAGGCCGCTCGTCCGGCGCGTCAAAGTCCCTGGGCTCCTGGCCTTCGCCCGAAGTAAGCAAGCCCGTCAGCGAAACCAGCCGCCGCCGTTTGCGCTTGCGCAATTCGCTGATCGCCAGATTCGTCGCAATCCGGTAGATGTAAGTCGAAAACGCATGCGTCGTCTGATACCGGCCCGCGGCGCGATAGACTCGCAGGAATGTCTCCTGCGCCAAATCCACGGCCCCGTCATAATCGTTCGTCATGCGATAGATGTAACTCGTGATCTGGTTGCGATAGCGACCAACCAATTCCGCGAACGCATCCTGGTCGCCGGCGAGCGTGCCTTGCAGCAGTGCATGATCCGACACCGGGCGAACCATGATTGGCGCAGGCCTCGGGGCGGCGAAATCCAAATCATCAATCGAGCTTAGCGTTCTCATCGGGCAGGCAGGCTCGCTCTCATTCTCGCTTCGGTCAGGAGCACCGGCATTCGTGCCTTCGCTCATATTTTGCGGGCTAAATTATACACCGGAGCCCGCGCCGACCCCGCAGTAAACACGCCGGCCGGGACAGCAAGTTCCGAAATGTCCTGTGGTTGACGGCGGACCAGAGACGGGTTGACGGCTGGCGGGATAGCCTTGGCTAGTGCTCACTGCTTACTGCGTTAAGGATTAACTGTGGACGCTGCCTCAGGATTCTGGAACAGCGCGTCTTCCATCTTCACGCCATAGGTGACCGTGGAAATGCGGGTTTCGACCGTTTGCTTGCCGTCTTCCGTTAAGACTGTTCGATACGGCACCCAGGTATTCTGCACCACGCGATAATCGTAAAATCGCTTCATGTATTTCACGGGCGCCGACGCGCCGGGCGGAGTCTCTTCGTATTCCAACCACAGCACCCGATAACTCCTGGCGCTCAAAAAGTACCGCGTCTTTCGATTGGCTTTGTCGGTCAGGTCTAAAACGTGGACATCTATGCCCTGATGCTTGTCCTTGCCGGCCGAGGCCAGTTTTGATTCGTTCTCTTTGTAGCGCAGCAAGGCGTCGATGCTGTGCGCCTGCTGCGAGATAAAATCCGCGGTGGCCTCGGCGCGCGGCTGAAACGGCGAGCCATTGATGATGCCGAAGATCTTGCCGTCGCCAAAGATTAGCGAGTATTCCGCCTGTGGCGTCTTATTGTCGATTCGGAACTTGTCTTTCTCGGGCTTGTCGCCACGAAGAAATCGCAGTTCGTAACGGGTGTCCTCGGACCGTCCGTCCGGGCCGATTCGCGACACCCGGCCGCGCTCGATACCGTTGCGGCGAATCTGATTCAACACGGCTCGGCCCTGACCGCCGCCGGCAACCGCAATTGCGATTTCCGCGATCTGCTCTGGCGTAAGGGCCTTCGGCGCTTGCGCGCTTACCGGTCTGCCAACAAAACTGCCGCCGGCAACTAGCAACAGTAACGTCGCCAGAATTGTCGTCGCCCGAAACATCGAAAGATTCTCCCCGACCTTCATGACCCCAAACTCCTATTAGTTAAACTCGCCTGGGTTGGTCGGGATTGTAACATAAGCTAAACCAGAAGCAGGGATGCTGATTCGTTGTCGGTAGTGGCCTGCACTACCATGTCTCTGATAAGTTTGACAACCACTCCGAGTGACGGATAGCTTGGTTCAAACAATCTTGACGGATGAAAGTACGGATCACCGTCCCGGATGACGGTCGATTTGTCCAATGAGAGGATAACAGAGATTCATGAAGCGAGTTGGCATCTTAGTTGGCCGGGAAAAGACTTTTCCCGAGGCGCTGATCAGAAACATTAACGAGCGCGGCCAGGGAGCAGTCACGGCTGACTTCATCACGCTGGGAGGCGTTCGTTACGATGCGCCGCCGCCTTACGACCTGGTAATCGATCGCATCTCGCACGAGGTGCCGTTCTATCGCGCCACGCTGAAGCGTTTGGCGCTGGAAGGCGCAATCATCATCAACAATCCTTTCTGGTGGTCGGCCGACGACAAGTTTTTCAATTTCTCGCTGGCGCGGAAACTCGGCGTCGCCGTGCCCAGGACGGTGCTGCTGCCGCAAAAGGACTACATCAAAGGAATCGTCAGCGAGAGTTTGCGCAATCTCGAATTTCCCCTCGATTGGCAGGCGATCATTGACTACGTCGGCTTGCCGGCGATCATGAAACCGTTTGACGGTGGGGGCTGGAAGAACGTTTCGCGCGTCAACACGCTGCAAGAGTTGATCACCGAATACGATCAGACCGGCACGCTGTGCATGACCCTGCAGGAGTTCGTCGACTTTGATCAATTCGTTCGCTGCTACTGCATCGGGCAGGAAGAAGTGATGATCATGGCCTACGATCCGCGCAAGCCTTACCTGTCAGGCGAGCAGTACATCTACGACCCGGATTATCTGGCGCCGGAATTGAAGGCGCGCGTGATCAAGGACGTGCGGACGCTGTGCGGGGCGTTGGGCTACGACATCAATACCGTCGAGTTCGCGATCAAAGACAACGTGCCTTACGCGATCGATTTCATGAATCCCGCGCCCGATGCTGAATTGCAATCGGTCGGCGAGTTTTATCACGGCTGGGTGACCGAAGCCGTAACCAATTTAGTGTTTAAGCGGCTGGGTGAAACAACTGAGCGCCCGCGCTATCGCTGGGATGCATTTCTTAATCCAGCGCCGGCCCGAACTGAAGCGGTTGCTTCCGTGTCAGAGCAATCGGGGCGTACGATCACGCCAAAGGCTATGTCGGGCAGGAAAAAAGGTGGAAAGGCGAAAGAAGCAACGCCGTGAAGAGCTCCCTCTCCCTCTGGCGGAGGGACGGAGTGAGGGTCTGAGGCAAAAAAAGATAATTTCGTCTTACTTTCGCACCTGGGCCCTCACCCTAACCCTCTCCCAGAGGGAGAGGGGACTCTCCTGGTACGTGTAACCCGCGATTATGAATCGCCGAGAACCGGCCGGCCTCTGCTCGCCAAAAGTTTTCGGGAGATCAGTGCGCCCGTCCAGGCAAGAATCGAAGAAGTCGCCAACGCCCAGCCGATCCCAGCAACTCTCTGATCGAGCGAAGGGCCAATCAAAGCAATCAACAGACTGGCAAAGCTGACGCGCGCGGCCAGAGACTGAGCCCGGTTAGCGTACTCCAGCCAATTCATGCGGCGCAGCTCGGTAGCCAGATAAGCCTCGTCATCATTGAGCCGCGCATAATAATCCGCTTCCCTGCGCGCCATTCGCGCGTCAGCTTTGTCGGGCGCGATCCGCGACGCATCGTTGTAATGATGAATGACGTGCGCCAGCTTGCCGTCGTTCAGCGCCACCTCCGCCAGACCGAGCTGAGCACGGAAAGAGTGAGCATCGATCTCCAGAGCCCGGCGAAACGACTTTGCCGCCCGGGCCGGATCGAGGTATTCGAGAAAACTTTCGCCAATCCGCTCCAGTAGCTGAGCATCATTCGCGCCGCGCTGCGTCGCCAGGCGCAGGGCCGCGCAGGCTCTCGAAAGCATCCGCGCCTCGCCCAGCGCGCTGGCTTGCGATCTCAGCAGGCGAGCGAATTCATAAATCAGCCACGGATCGCGTGGCGAAATGATCAGGGCGCGGCGGAATCCTTCGGCCGATTCTCGCAAGCGTCCGGCAACCCGCAGATCATTCGCCGCCTTTCGCAGTTTTCGGCCGCGTTCGATCTCCTCGGGCACGATTTCAGAGTCTGAAGCGGCTCGGTGCTGGGCGATTTTCTTGCCGGCGGCCTCGGCTGTTTCTTCCAGCACGGACGCCGAAGCAATGCCCAGTCGGGCTGCCTCGAGACGAACGTCTTTTGGACTGATGAGGTGATCGCGAAGTTCGCGCGCGCGGGCGTCAAGTTTGTGATCCGAAATCAGCGGCAGCAGGGTTTGCACCATCTGGCGAAATCTCCGCCCGCCCGATGCAAACGCAAACACACGTTCGCGCCCGGCAATCTCGATCCGGTACCGATAGCGGACGCTGCCGCCCCGCCGCAGCGTGCGCAGAGTCGCCACATCGACTCGCTCGATGTCTTCGACCTTCACGCTGGTTACGTTCCCGCGAATCAGTCGTGACAGAAACGCCGGCATCCCGGCTCTTGAAACCACGCGTCCGTCAAAGTTCAGCCGATCAGTCCACATCAACACCGGCGTAATTGTCCACGTGCCGGCAATCAGCAGCAGCGCGGTCAGGTCTCTGTGGGTTCGAAGGAATATCAGGGAAACAAACGTCAGCAGCGCCGCAGCCGCGAGGTAACCACCCGGTGACACCCGGACCGACGCCAGCTTTCTGGACCGAGGCGCAGCCAAACGGCCGCCGGCTGCCTCGGTCAACGCCTCATAAACTTGATTCTGCGACATATCGCTCAACAACGTTCCTTGAATGACCGTTTGAAAATTGGTCAGCAGAGCCTCGGCACGAACAAACGTTTCGCAGACGGCGCTGCCAAGCTGAGTGTAACTTAAATCGGCAATTTGGACGAGGGTGCGGGCTTTGTTTCTGAAGCAGGGCAGGATTCTCAAATTCCAGATGCGAAATTCCAGATTCGAGATTCGAGACTTGAGAGTCCCAATTTCAGAATCTCAATATGAGATTACAGATTTGAAGTAGCGACTTGAGATTTGGAATCTCAGAAGGAAAGATCCGGTGCCGGCGCCGGCGCCAGTTGCGCCCAGCGCGCGGGATCGATCTTCTTGAGGAGCTGACCAGCTTCGCGCGACGCCGAAGATTCCGGTACCGGCTTTCCGTCCTTGTCTTTTGCCTTGCGCGCCGCGTCAATCATGTTGAAGAGCAAATCCGCGGCTTCCTTTTTCTTACCCTGTTTGTTGTAGACAGACGCCAGGCGCAAATTCGCCGTCCCCGGTGTAACGATTGTAGAATTCACCTGTGCCAGCTCGGCGTAAAGCGCCCCCGCCTGATCGTAGCTGCCATCCGCCTCCTTTGCCTGGGCCAAAGCGAACTTTGCCAGGACGGCTGTCTCTCCGCTGCCCTGCGCCAGCGTCTGCAACTCACCGATACCCTTGGCGCGATCTGTAACCAAAAGGTTCGTGGCGATGAAATAGCGCGCTACTGAGCGATAAGGCTCGCCGTACTTGGCGGCGACCTTCTGAAACTCGTCGATGGCTCGCTGCGCGCGTTCCTGCTCAGTGCCAAAAACCGGATCCTTTGAGCTGGGCGCCGGCGAACTCGAAATCTCGGCCCGCGTGATGGCGATGGCCCGGCCCAGCGCCTGCTCGGCTTCCGCCGCGTGTTTGTTACGCCAACGCACGATGCCATAAACGGCGACGCCGATGAGCACGACTGCCAACAGGCCATAGAGAATCTGCCTGCCCCGGCCGGCGACCCGCCCAGCGAGCCGATCGGCGACCAGCATAGTGGTGTCGCGAAAGCGATCGTGCTTCAGCTCACGAGCGCGCTTTTTCTTGTATTTAGCCAACGATTTTCCTTTTGCAAGTACGCACGATCCGGCGCGTTCTTTTTGGTGTATGATTGCAGAAACAGCGAATTTAGCGGCGGGCTCAGGCGTTGTCAAGGAAGCGGGTCGCAACCGAACCGGAGGCGACGGCCATCAAAGAAAAGGTGAACGGCCGTTTTGAAATGGAAATGATTCGTTGGGAACAAAGCCAAAGCGCCGGGTGTCTAACTGGGCGTCTGTCCGGGAAGCGTCGGCGGGCGCGCAGTTTCAGGCTTTCCGTCCATGGGAGCACCTAATGAGCTACGGAGAGCAAATCGCCCTCCGAGGGCATGCGGACTTGAAAGAGGTTGCCTCGGCAGCTTCGACAGAGCTTCGTTCTGCTGTCGAAGATCGGTTCCTTGAAAGATTGCGACGCGGGGAGGTTGCGGCCTTTGAACGCCTGGTGGCTGAACGCTCGTCGGATGTTTACGCGCTGCTTTATCGATTAACCTCCGATGCCGAAGAGGCACGCGACCTGACGCAGGAAACGTTTCTGCGGGCTTTTCAAAGCATCAGCCGCTTCCGCGGCGATGCGGATTTGAAAACCTGGATTTACCGCATCGCGATCAATCAGGCGCGCAATCGTTGGCGCTGGTGGCGCCGCCGGCGCCGCGACGTTACGGTTTCGCTGGACGACAAACACGGCCCGAGTGAACAACCGCTCAGCGCCAGCCTGCGAGACGAAGACGCGGCTGACCCGGAGCAAGAAACTCTGGCGCGTGAACGAGAGGGTCAACTGCGAGGAGCCTTGCTGGGATTGCGGTCAGCGTACCGGGAAGCCGTGATTCTCCGCGATGTGGAAGGATTTAGTTACGAGGAAATTGCGACGACGCTCGAGATTAGCATCGGAACGGTAAAGTCGCGGCTGTCACGCGGTAGATTGGAGTTGCGACGAATGCTCGAAGGATCTTTGTAAAACGAATGGTTGACCCGCCCCGGCTTCACAACAACTCGGTGCCAAATGGGTCGAAGTGACGGCTTGGGAATGGGCGCAAGAGGTTTCGACCAACGAACGGAGCAAATTGAAAACGTGGCCAGCAACAACGCGTAGGCATGAGCTTCGGACCGCGGCCATGGATTCTCTGGCGTCTCGGCTTCGAGCCGGCGTTGCTTTCCAAAACGGGAAGCAGCCGGGGTCGGCCAGCCATTCGAACTATTGAGATGACTTATGTCGTGTGAAGACATTCAAGAATCGCTTTCGCTTTACTGCGACGACGGGTTAGCCCCAGACGCGCGCGCGAGCTGTTACCAGCACCTGGAGGTGTGTCCGGTTTGCCGCGCCCACCTCGCGGAATTGCGATCTATTCGTCAAAGCCTGGCGATGCTGCCCAGGCCGTCAGTACCGGCTGACCTCGTGCCGGCTATCAATCACTCGCTAATTGCCGAAGCCACTGCCCGCGATGTTCGCCGTCATGTCACTTTTGCGGATGTGATTTCTGAATTGTTGTGGCCGCGGGTGACGCGGTATGCCTTTAGTTCGGTGGCCTCGCTCCTCTTGTTCGCCAGCGTGTTTCTGGCCTTGCGCCCACAGTTGATTGCGCTGAATGAAGCCGTGCGCGCGTTCGACGCTGCCATGACGATGACTGACTCCATCGATCCGTCGGCCCGTTATGATATTAATCGACCGATTTCCCCTGAGAGTTATTCCGCTTTGCGGGCGCCTTTTAATGCCGAGTCACCGAGCCTCAACCCCAGCGGCGCCCTGGCGTCGCTCGGCAGGTCGTCTGTAAACAAATCCAATGGCCGGCGCGGGGACGTTGATGACATGATGGTCGTGGCGGACGTATTCAGCAACGGTGCGGCCTCACTGGCGGACGTGATGCGGGCGCCGCGCGATCGCCACATGCTCGAGGATTTCCAGAAGGCACTGAGACAGGACGCGGCGTTTGTTCCCGCGGACCTCGATCGACGGCCGGGAACCATGCGCGTCGTGTATTCCGTCCACCGGGTAGACGTTCACGATCGCAACTACTAAGCCGACGCCCGTGTCAGAAGCCCGACCGTCAGGGAGGGCCCGGTACGCAGCTAGTCCTCCCTGGCGGTCGGGCTCCTGATACGACCCCGTGGGAAGCGCGCTTCGATAATTCCTTTTCGATCCTTGCCCAGGCGGGCCGTGAGCATCGGATAGGTTTCCATCACGGCCGGCAGGTCTTCGATTCCCAGCAGGGCTTCGACGCGCGTGATTTCTTTTTCCGTCCCTTCGATCTCCATGAACAAGCCAAACGGCAACTCGTCGATGACGATTTCGGCCCTGCCCAGATCGAAACGCGTGCGGCGCTTTTCATAAACCAGCGCCGGCCGAAAGCCGAGCGCGGTCAGAATCGCATGGGCGGCTTCCGCATTCGTAACCTCAGTTTCTTCCTCTTGTTGGTGCTTGATTGAGGACTTTGAGGGAAGCCGCCGTTTGAAAGTCAGGATCGCGCGCGCGCCCACGCGACGCAGGCGCAGCGCACAACTCCCGAGTTCGAGTCTGCCTCCGCGATAGAGAGTATTCTCTTCAAACTCGACGGGTTTTGATGAAGCACCGATTTCGTGCAGGCGCCGCTCCACCGCTACCCGCCGCTTCTGCGTCAGCCGGTATTTCTTCTCGATCTCAATTGGCATGGGACGATTTTTGATTTTAGATTTCTGATTTGCGATTCAAGACCACAAAATGCCGCTCTTGAAAGAGCTCAATCTAAAATCCACAATCTGAAATCAAAAATGAGCTAGGCCTGTCTTACCCAGCGCCAGACTTCGGGAATCGTCGCCTTTTTGCCGGTCATCAACATGCCGATCCGATAGATGCGCGACGCCAACCAAACCAGGCCCACGATGGTCGCGATTCCGATTCCGAGCGACAACAGAATCTGCCAAAGCGGCGGCGTTTCGGTCACGATTCGCACCAGCATTGTAATCGGGGCTGAGAACGGGAACATTGAGCCCCAAAACGCCAGGGAAGAGTTTGGACTTCGAATGACGGCGAGCGACGACCAGAGGCTGATTGCCAATATTGCCATCACCGGCATCGCAAGTTGGGCGCCTTCCTGCGTAGTGGTAACCATCGACCCAATTACGGCGTAGATCGTCGCATAGATAAAAAAGCCCATAAGGAAATAAAGCAACAGATACAAGAACATCGCCGCAGGAACATGCGGCAAAGCCATTGGGATACCGCGAGCGGCCGCCGCCAGCGTCAAAGCGGCGAATGCCAAACCCCAAATGCTCAACTGACTAAGTGCCACCAGCGACACGCCAACCAGCTTACCCATCATTAACGGAAACGATCGTATGGACGAGAAAAGAATCTCCGCAATGCGGGTCTCTTTCTCTTCGACAACTGCTCCGAGAACCATTTGGCCGTACAAGAGAACCGTCATATAGATCAGAAAGCCAAAACCAAAAACGACTAAGAAACCGACCAACCCGCTTCCCGCTATCTTCTCTTCTCCTTTCTCCCCTATCTTTGTGCTGGCCAGGCTGACGCGCTTATTTGCCTCTCGCAGATCCTTCTGGTTGATATTCTTTTCTGCTAACCGTTCATCGCGCACGGCGTTGCTTAGCCGATCTTCCACTGTTTCCCGCGTAAAAATATCGCCGGTATTACGTGCGTAGAACTCAGCCTTCCCGTCTGCCAGAATGTTCTTCGGAATCACTACGTAACCGTCAAGCTCGCTCTTACGAACGCGCTCACCAAGCTGAGCTCTAGCCTGATCAATCGACCTTCCATCCAGCGAAAACTGTTCAACCGTGAAACCCGGCTCACTGTCCTGAGCCGTTTGCTTCATTCGATCCTGCTGATTGGCGTTTACGGCCTGGGAAGGAGATACTTTGGCGGGTTGTTCTTCATCTTCGCCGCGCGGACGGTTGAGGGCGTCACGAAAACGTTCGTAAACCTTCCCACTCTCATCGACAACCGCGAGTCTCGTGGGCCCGCCAGTCCGTATGCTCGCCAATAACATAGGCAGTACAACAAACGAAGCCATAATTACCGGCCCCAGAATCGTCGCCACCACGAAAAACTTCGTGCGCACGCGCTGGATGTATTCGCGTTTGACGACGGCAAGAAACTTTTTCATGCGGCCTCTCTAGCCTTTTCGATAAAGATGTCGTGCAGGCTGGGCTCGACCAATTCGAACTTGCTGACGTTGACGCCGGATTCAACCAGGCGTTTCAGCAGCGTTTGAGGACTCGCGCCCGGCACCAGCAGGACCTCGGTGTCTTCGCCCTTCTGACGAACATTCGCCACCAGCGCCGGGTCGTTAAGCAAACCATCGCCGCCTTCAAACTGGAGCGCCACGGCATTGCGGGAGAAACTGCGCTTGATTTCGCGCAACTTTCCGTCCAGCACCTTATGCGCCCGATTGATCATGCAAACGTCATCGCACAACTTCTCGGCAATCTCCATCTGATGCGTCGAGAGAATGATTGTCTTGCCTGCGGCCTTCTGCTCCAGAATCGTCTCTTTCATCAAATCGACGTTGACGGGATCGAGACCCGAAAACGGCTCGTCAAGGATCACCAAATCAGGATCGTGGATGACGGCGGTAATGAACTGCACTTTCTGCTGCATGCCTTTCGAGAGCTCTTTGGTGCGCTTCTCTTTCCAGGCCGATAGTTGCGCTTCTCTTTCCAGGCCGATAGTTCCAGCTTCTTGAGCCATTCGTCGATGCGCTTGTTGGCTTCGGCGCCGCGTAAATCTTTTAACTCAGCGAAAAAGCGCAACTGCTCGCCGACTTTCATTCTCTTATAAAGCCCGCGCTCTTCCGGCAGATAGCCGATGCGGTCTTGCAACGCCGTTTTCATCCGCTGCCCAAACAACTCGATGGTCCCCGAATCGGGAACCGTAATGTTGACGATCATGCGAATCGTCGTCGTCTTGCCGGCGCCGTTCGGACCAATCAATCCGAAGACGCGGCCGGGCCGCACTTGCAGACTGAGATCACTGACGGCGGTGAAGTCGCCGAAGCTCTTTGTCACGTGTTCGAGGATGAGTGTGGGCTTCGCTTCTTCCATACGGCTGCTTGTTACGAGAATGTTCAGTTAACTGTTTCAGTTGTAGCATAGACTATAGTCTGTGATTGTTTGGAAG
>WNFF01001609.1_pt1 | contig 18215 bp, 17 predicted proteins | sample 5400441 | NCBI WGS metagenome assembly WNFF01 (sample SAMN13153345, study PRJNA577476) | soil metagenome | isolation source: 120 cm saprolite under Douglas fir tree site 2 hole 3 replicate 1 | place: USA:California | collected 2015-04-18 | reverse complement strand
GCTCGCCGAACTTCCGCGTCGGGAAGCCGCCGGGCGAGATGATGGCGAGGTGGCTCACCCGCGGCCCGAGGCGACGCGCCATGTTGGCCGCGATGGCGGCCCCGAACGAGAACCCGGCGAAGCGCAGCGGGGCCCGACCGGGCAGCGCCTCGAGAAGCAGCGCGTGCACCAGGTCGAGATACTGCGCGCCGGTGGTCTCGCGCGGCACCGTGGCGGAGTCGCCGTAGGACGGGTGGTCGAGCGCGTGGACGGTGAAGCGGGCGCCGAGCGCCTCCACGTTGCGGACCCAGTGCTTCCACGAGCCCATGCCGCCGTGGAAGAGCACGAGGTCGGGCCCGTGGCCGGACCGGTGCACGGCCAGGCGGGGCGTCGGATCGGGGCTCACGGGGGAGCGGCGGTCAGGAGAGCCGAGGCCGGACGCGCTCGGCGAAAGCGGCCATCTGTGCGTCCAGCTCGCCGCCGTCCGCGGCGAGGAACTCCAGGACCAGCTCCTCGACCCCGCACGCGGCCAGCTCCGCGAGCTGCTCCACCAGGGCGGCCGGCTCGCCGGCCACCACGCGCCCGGCGTGGGCGGACGGCGGCGCGCTCTCTCCCGATCTCAGGATGCGCACGTCGTTGCGCAGGGTCAGCGCGGGCGGAGTCGCGCGGCCGCGGGCGCGGCTCTGGCGCGCCAGCTCCGCCACGCCGTCCCGCAGCTCCGCGGGGCTGCGATTGATCGGATGCCACGCGGCGCCGAACTCGACGGCGCGGCGGAGCGACGCCCGGCCGTGCCCGCCCACCCAGATCGGCGGGTGCGGCTTCTGCACCGGCTTGGGCTCGAAGTGGAGGTCGCTGAACTGGACATACTTGCCCGCGAAGGAGGGCGACGGGCTCGTCCACAGCTCCTGCATCGCGCGCAGGTACTCGTCGGTCATGGGCCCCCGCTCCGCGAAGGGAACCCCGAGCATCGCGCTCTCCGCCGCCACCCACCCCGCCCCCACCCCGAGCACGACGCGCCCGCCGCTCAGCGCGTCGAGCGACGACACCATCTTGGCGGTGACGACCGCCTGGCGGTAGGGGACAATCAGCACCGTGGTCCCGAGGCGCACCCGGCTCGTCGCGCCGGCCACCACCGCGAGGGTGACGAGCGGATCGAAGATGGTCTCGCCGAAGTTGGCCACGTTGGCGCGCGGCACCACCACGTGATCGCTCACCCACACCGAGTCGTAGCCGAGGGCCTCCGCCCGCACCGCCGCGTGGCGAATGATCTCGGGCGTGGCGAGGTGCCGGCAGTTCGGGAGCCAGACTCCGAAGCGCATCAGCGGTTCAGGTGGCGCAGCAGCAGCCCGGGGCGCGGCCACTCGAAGGACACCAGCGTGCCGCCCATCGACAGGGTCGCGTAGGCGGTGCGCAGGTCCTTCCCGCCGAAGCATACGTTGGTGACCATCATGTCGGGCAGCGTGTACTGGTCGACGCGGCTGCCGTCCGGCCAGATGTCGCTCACCGCCCCCGTGATGAGGGTGGCCACGCAGACGTGGCCCTCCCCGTCGACCGCGAGCGAGTCGAACATCTGGTAGCCGCCGAGCCCGACCACCACCGTGCCCTTCTCGCCGCGGTACGGTCCGTTGGCGGACTCGATCTGCCCGGGCCCCGAGAGCTTGAACGCCCAGCAGCGCGCGGTCGGGGTCTCGACCACGTAGAGGGTCCTCTCGTCCGGCGAGAGCCCGATGCCGTTGGGGCGCTCGAGCGGGAAGATCGCCTCCCTGATCAGGGAGCCGTCGGCCTTCGCGTAGTAGACGACGCCGCGGTCGCTGTCGCGCTCGCGCGTCTTGCCGAGGTCGGTGAACCAGAAGCCGCCCGCCCCGTCGAACACCAGATCGTTCGGGCCGCGCAGGCGCTCGCCCTCGCAGCGGTCGTAGAGGGTGTCGAACTTGCCGGTCTCGGGATCGACGATCTGGATGGAGCCGGTGACGTAGTCGTCGGCCTGGGCCACCGGGAAGAGCTTGCCCGGCCGCTCCAGGAACTTGAGCCCGCCGTTGTTGGTGACGTAGATCTTGCCGCCCGGGCCCATCGCCGCCCCGTTCGGGCCGCCCCCGAGCTTGGCGATCACGTGGATCTTGCCGTCCGGCGTCACGCGCGAGAGCGTGCGGCGCTCGATCTCGACCAGGACGACCGAACCGTCCGCCATCGCCACCGGCCCCTCGGGAAAGCGCAGCCCGGACGCGATCTGCTTGAAGGCGGGCTTGTGGGTGGCCATCAGGACCGCACCTGCCGCATGAGCGCTGCGCAGCGATCGAGCACGGGGAGCACCTCGTCGGCCTTGGCGGCGGGAAGGTTGAACAGCAGGCGGGCCGCGCCCGCGTCGCGGTAGCGCTTGATGAGGTCGCCGTCCTCGGCCACCCCGAACACGGTGATCGGCACCGTGGCCGGATCGCGGCCGGCCTCCCGGGCGAGCGCGGCGAACTCGGGCAGCTTGCCGAGCACGTCGCCATACGCGGGCCGCCGCGCGTGCGGCACCCAGCCGTCGCCGTAGGCGAGGGCCCGCCGTGCCCCGTAGGGGAACGCGCCGCCCACCAGCACCGGCGGGTGCGGCTTCTGCACCGGCTTGGGCCACGTCATCATCGGCGGGAACTTCACGAACTCGCCCGCGTACTCGGGCTTGGACTTCGTCCAGATGAGCCGCATCGCCTCCACCCGCTCGCGCATCACCTCGAAGCGCGACTTGAACTCGGTGCCGTGGTCGGCCATCTCCTCCGCGTTCCAGCCCGCCCCGACGCCGAAGAGGAAGCGCCCGCCGGAGACCTGGTCGAGGCTCGCGACCGCCTTGGCGGTCTGGATCGGGTCGCGCTGGACCACCAGGCAGATCCCGGTCGCCACCCGGAGCCGCGTGGTGGCCGCCGCGGCGGCCGCGAGGGTGACGAAGGGGTCCATCACGTCGTAGTACTTCTTGGGCAGCTCGCCGCCCGCCGGAAACGCGGACCCGCGCGAGAGCGGGATGTGCGAGTGCTCGGGCGCCCAGAGCGACTCGAAGCCGCGCTCCTCCAGCGCCCGGCCGAGCGCGGCCGGTCCCATCGAGTAGTCGGTGAAGAAGATCGCCGCGCCGAAATCCATGTGTCCTCCTGGCCCGCTCTCGCTCAGACGACCGCGGCCGAATCTACCCCCGTCGGGGAGGTGGGTCAACCGTGCTAGGATTCCCCGCGACGCGCATCTCCCCAGGAGGAATCCATGACGACGAAGTCCATGGCTCGGCTCGCGGTGCTGGTGGCCCTCGGTGCGCTGCTCTCGCTGCCCGCCGCCGCGCCGGCCCAGGAGACCATCCGCATCGGCTGCCCCACCAAGACCTACTTCCCGACCATCCTCGCCACCGTGGCGAAGGAGAAGGGTCTCTTCGAGAAGGAAGGGCTCCGGCCGGAGATCACGATCTATCGCGGCGGCGGGGAGACCTTCGAGGCGATCGCGGCCAACTCGGCCGACCTGGGCCCGGTCGCGGTGCCGCTCGTGGCGACCTCCCGGAAGCGCGGCGTGTTGACGAAGATCGTGGGCGGCAACGGCGACGAGTGGTCGGGCTGGATCCTCGGGGTGCGGACCGCGTCGCCGATCAAGTCGGCCAAGGAGCTGGACGGCAAGAAGGTCGGCATCACCTCGGCCGGCTCCGGCACCGACACCCTCGCCCTGTGGGGGCAGAGCGAGCACAAGGTGACGTTCCAGCGCGTCCCGGTGGGTGGCGGCGGCCTCGTGCCCAATCTGCTCAACGACAATCTGGCCGCCGCGGTGATCTACTCCCCGCTCAGCTACCAGGTGGTGTCGGAGGGCAAGGTGCGCGTGCTGATGGACTTCGCCACCGCCATGCCCCCGAACCTGATCGGCGGCTGGGCCGCGACCGAGAAGAACCTGACCGAGCGGCGCCCGTTCATCCAGAAGGGACTGAACGCGCTCTACGGCGCCCTCGAGTATCTGCGCAACAACCCCGACTACGCGATCAAGACCATCGCGGCCAACAACGAGCTGCCGATGGAGATCGCCAAGATGGAGTACGAGAAGACCTTCCTGCGCCTGTCGCGCGACGGCAAGATGACGCTGGCCTCGGTGGAGAAGGCGATGGAGCTGGCCGCCGCGAGCGGGGTGAAGGACATGGCGCCGGCCGCCGAGGTCTTCATGAACATGCCGATCACGCCGACCAAGCCCTAGGGCCGCGCTGATGCGGCGGCACGAGCGCCTGATCGTCGCCGCCGCCGCCCTGGGCCTCTTCGCGCTCTGGGAGACGCTGGTGCGGGCGGGCCGGCTCGACGCGAGCCTCGCCCCCGCGCCGAGCACGGTGGTCGAATCGCTCATCCGGCTGGCCGGGCGACCGGAGGTGCTCGCCAGCCTCTGGGTCACCGCGTGGGAGGTGCTCGCCGCCTTCGTGGTGGCGCTCCCGGTCGGCCTGCTCCTGGGCTTCGTGCTCGCGGAGGTGCCGGTCCTCGGCGCGCTCTTCCGGCCCCTCGTCAACTTCCTCTTCGGGGTGCCCAAGTCCATCTTCCTCCCCGTCTTCATCCTGGTGTTCGGGGTGAGCATCCCGCAGAAGATCGCCTTCGGCGTCTTCACCACCGTCTTCGTGCTGATCATGGGCGGCATCGCGGCGGTGCAGTCGGTGCCGCGCGAGCTGATCACGGTGAGCCGCGTCTACGGGGCGACGCGCGGGCAGATCATCCGCGAGATCTACCTGCCCGCGATGGCGCCGATCCTGCTCGAGTCGGCGCGGCTCGGCATGGTGTTCAACATCACCGCGGTGCTCCTGTGCGAGATCTACGGGGCGCGCGACGGCATCGGCTACCGCATCGCGGCGTGGGGCGAGAACCTCCAGATGCCGCAGCTCTACGCCGCCCTCGTGATCGTGGCCGCCGCCGCGGTGGCGGTCAACGAGGCGCTGCGCGCGGTCGAGACGCGGCTCGGCGCGTGGCGGCAGCGGACGTGAGCCGCGCCCTCGTCGCCATCCGCGGGGTGTCGCAGCGCTTCGGTGCCGGCCCATCCGGGGTGGCCGCGCTCGACTCGATCAGCCTCGAGATCCCCGACGCGCAGTTCGTGGCGGTGGTGGGCCCGAGCGGCTGCGGCAAGTCCACCCTGCTCTCGCTGGTGGCGGGCCTCCGGCTGCCCTCGAGCGGCACCGTGCTCTGCGACGGCGAGCCGATCACCGCCCCGATGCCGCGCAAGGTGGGCATGATCTTCCAGGAGGCGAACCTCCTGCCCTGGCTCTCCGCGGTCGACAACGTGGCCTTCCCGCTCAAGCTGCGGCGCGTGGCGAAGGCGGAGCGCCTGGCCGCGGCGCGGCGCATGCTCGAGCTGACCGGGCTCGCCGGCTTCGAGGACCGCCTCCCGCACCAGCTCTCCGGCGGCATGAAGCAGCGCGTGGCCATCGCCCGCGGGCTCGTGCAGAACCCGGCGGTGCTCCTGATGGACGAGCCCTTCGCCTCGCTCGACGAGCAGACCCGCATGGTGCTGGGCGACGAGCTGCTGCGCATCTGGTCGGAGACGCGCAAGACGGTGCTCTTCGTGACCCACAGCCTGAACGAGGCGGTCTACCTGGCCGACCGCGTGGTGGTGCTGAGCGCGCGGCCGGGGCGGGTGGTCGACGACGTCCTCGTCGACCTGCCCCGCCCGCGCAGCTTCGCGATGGCCGCGAGCGAGCGCTTCGGCGCCCTCAAGGACCGCATCTGGCAGCACATCAAGAGCGCGGAGCGGGCGTGACCTGGCCGGAGCGCCACCTGCGCCTCGCCCAGGCCATCCTCTACCTGGGGATCCTGGCCGCCTGGGAGATCCTGCCGCGCGCCGGCCTGGTCCCGCGGCTCTTCGTGCCGCCGCTCAGCGAGGCGCTCGGGGCCCTCGTGGCCGACCATCGCGAGTACCTCGGCAGCCTGCCCACCACCTTCGGCGAGATCTTCGTGTCCTACGTCATCGTCTGCGGCGGCGGCATCCTGGCCGGCCAGCTCGTCGGGTCCTCCGCGACCGCGCAGCGCATGCTCCTGCCGGTGCTGCGCTCCGCCTACGCGGTCCCGCTGGTGGTGCTCTACCCGGTCATGATGGTGTGGTTCGGCCTGGGCTCGCAGTCGAAGATCGCGTTCGCCTCGATCTACGCCTTCATCCCCACCATGCTCACCGCGGTCGCGGGGGTGGGCGCGCTCAGCCCCGCGCTCGCCGAGACCGCGCGCGCCTTCGGGGCCACCCGCGCGCAGCAGATCCTCTACGTGGCCCTGCCCGCGAGCCTGCCCTCCATCGTGGCCGCGCTCCGCCTGGGCGGCGCGCTCGTCATCGTGGGGGTGATCGTGGCCCAGATGCTCGGCGCCGCCGAGGGCCTCGGCTTCCTGATCACCCGCCATCGCACATTGCTGAACAGTCCCGGGGTCTACGCCGGCATCGTCCTCGTGCTCCTGATCACCGGCCTGCACGAGATCCTACTTCGCGGCCTGGAGCGCAAGGTCGCCGCGTATCGCCAAGGAGCGTGACGTCATGGCCCAGCCCGTTCTCACGACGACCCCCGTTCTCACGACGACCGTGATCGGAAGCTACCCGCAGCCCGACTGGCTCGTCGATCGCGCCCTGCTCTCGAAGGGCGTGCCCCGCGTGCGGCAGCGCGAGATCTGGCGGGTGCCGGAGCCCTGGCTCGAGCAGGCCCAGGACGACGCCACCATCGTGGCCATCCGGGAGATGGAGCGGGCCGGCATCGACATCATCAGCGACGGGGAGATCCGGCGCGAGAGCTACTCGAATCGCTTCGCCACCGCGCTCGACGGCGTGGACGTCGACGCGCCCGGGGTCATCACCGACCGCTACGGCAACCAGACCCACGTGCCGCGGGTGGTCGGTCGGGTGCGGCGGATGCGGCCGGTGGAGCTGCGCGACATGCAGTTCCTCCGCCGCCACACCGACCGGCCGGCCAAGATCACCCTGCCCGGCCCGTTCACCATGGCCCAGCAGGCCCGCAACGAGTTCTACGAGGACATGGAAGCGCTCGCGATGGACCTGGCCGTGGCGGTGAACGAGGAGGCGCGCGACCTCCAGGCGGCGGGCGCCGATCTCATCCAGCTCGACGAGCCGTGGCTCCGCAACGACCCGGAGGGCGCCAAGCGCTACGCGGTGCCCGCGATCAACCGGGCGCTCGAGGGCCTCACGGTGCCGACCGCCCTCCACCTCTGCTTCGGCTACGCGGCGGTGGTGCGCCACCAGAAGCCGACCGGCTACTCGTTCTTGCCCCAGCTCGCCGCGACCACCGCGCAGCAGATCTCGATCGAGGCCGCGCAGCCCCGGCTCGACCTGGGCGTGCTCGCCGATCTCGCGGGCAAGACCATCATCCTGGGCGTGATCGATCTGGCCGACCCCGCGGTCGAGACGATGGACCAGGTCACCGCGCGCATCCGGGCCGGCCTCGCCCGGGTGACCCCGGACCGCCTCGTCCTGGCGCCGGACTGCGGGATGAAGTACCTGCCGCGCGACACCGCGTTCGGCAAGCTCCGCGCGCTCGTCGACGGCGCCCGCGCGGTCCGCGCCCAGCTCGCCTGAGCGGAACCCGGTGTCGCGCCGGGCGTTGCGCCCACCGCGCCGCCTGGGGCATGCTCGGCCTCATGGCCACCCCCGTGCTCGTGCTCGACGATCCGCTCCCCGGAGTCCGCCGCCTCACCCTGAACCGCCCGGAGAAGCGCAACGCGCTCAGCAACGAGCTGCGCGGCGCGATCCTCGCCGCGCTGAAGGAGGCGGACGCGGACGCGACGGTTAAGGTCTCCGTCCTGCGCGGGGCGGGGCCCTGCTTCTCGTCGGGCTACGACCTCTCGGCCGACAACACCAAGGACCAGCCCTTCTACTCCCCGGGCGGCCCCGGGCAGTGGGCCCGTCACGTGGTGGAGGGCTGGTTCACGATCTGGGACCTGGCCAAGCCGGTCATCGCGCAGGTGCACGGCTACTGCCTGGCCGGCGGCAGCGAGCTGGCCGCGTGCTGCGACCTCGTCTACGTGGCGGAGGACGCCCGGATCGGCTACCCGCCGACCCGGCTCATGAGCCCGCCCGACAACCAGTTCCACCCGTTCCTGATGGGCATGCGCACCGCGATGGAGATGTATCTCACCGGCGATGCGATCAGCGGCACCGAGGCGGCGGCGAAAGGCTTCGCCAACCGGGCGGTGCCCGCGTCGGAGCTCGACCGGACGGTGCTGACGGTGGCCGAGCGCATCGCGCTGGTGCCCACCGAGCTCGCCCAGATCAACAAGCGGGCGGTCCACCGGGCGATGGAGGTCATGGGGCTGCGCGCGGCCATCCGGGCCGGCACCGAGCTGCAGGCGCTGGCGTTCTCGACCGCGGCGAGCCAGGCCTACCGCGCCCAGTTCAAGCGCGACGGCAGCAGCGTGCGCGATCTGCTGAGCCAGCGCGACGCCGCCTTCGGCGACTACCGGGAGCGCGAGCGGAAGGACTAGGCGGGGCCGACGAAGCCCACGTAGGCGCCACCGGTGTGCTCCGGTCCCACCAGGATGGCGCGCTCACCGGTATTGCGCACGCCCTGGATCGGCTCCGGCAGCCCGTGACCGATCATCCACCGCACCGCCGCGTCCATGCTGCTCGTGCGGTAGAGCACCTGGAACGGGCCCGGCCCGCGCCGGGCGAGCGCTTCCGCGGCGGGCCCCGGCTCGGCGGGCTGGGCCACCGTGAGACCGGTCGGCCCCAGGTTGAACACCGCCATGTCCGCCTTGATGACCGCGCCGCGCTGGATCGCCGCCTCGGGCAGCCCGAGCACGCGGGAGCAGAGCCGGGAGGTGGCGACCACGTCGGGCACCGTGATGTAGACACGATCGACCCGCAGCGCGCCGTTCGGATGGTCGCCGGCCTTGGCGACCTGCCGCCGGCGCTCCTCGAGGGACGTCAGGTGCTGGATGAAGAAGATGGGCAGCGGGACGCTGGGCCCGGGGAACGCGGCGCGCCAGCGCAGCTCCTGGCCGGCCGGGGTACGCCGGCCCCCGTCGCGGATCTCCCCCACGTCCACCCCGCGCCGGCGCATGGCCGCCACGTCCGTGTCGAGATCGTCGCTCTGCACCGCGATCACCCGGAACCCGCCGCCCTCGTCCAGGTACCGCGCGAGACCCTCGTCCGCGGTTCCGGGCGCCACCGTGCTCCGGTCGCGGATGCTCAGCACCTCGATGTACTCCTCGCCGGTGAAGGCGATCGCGTTGTGGGTGGCCCGGCCGGTGTGGGCGCCGCCGGGGTAGATGTTGAACCCGAGGCGCTGGTAGGCGTCGATCCCGCGGGCCAGATCGGGCACGCAGATCATCACGTGATCGACGCGGGTCAGCATCGGATGCCTAGCAGAACCGGCACGGCGGGTAGTCGCGGTTGTACACCGGCAGCTTCAGGTATTCCTCCGGCTTGTAGGTCCAGAACTGGGAGATCGCCGGGAAGGTGTGGATCACCGTGTTCTGCAGCTCGCCGTTCTTGCGCTCGACCTTCCGCACGTAGATGTTCTGGATCGGGTTGCCCCAGCCGTCGAGCTTGAGCGGCCCGCGCGGGGCGTCGGGGATCTCGATCGAGCGGAACGCGGCCATGAACTTCTCGCGGTCCTCCACGCGGCCCCCGACCGCCTTGGCCGCCTCCGCGATCCACCGCCCGCTCGTGTAGCAGGTCTCGGAGAAATAGGACGGGACCTTGCCGAACTTCTTGCGGTACTCGGCCACGAAGCGGCGGTTGGCGGGCGTGTCGAGCGCGGCGCTGTACATGAGCGGGGTGACCATGCCGAGGGCCTCGTCGCCGAAGGTGGGCAGGACCGACTCGTCGACGATGACCGCCCCGCCGATCACGGGCAGCCGTCCGGTCAGGCCCGCGTCGCGGTACTGCGCGGGAAAGCGGAGGGCCGAGGCCGCGACCACGATGATGAACGCGGCGTCCGCGTCGCGCTTGATCTGGCTGAGATAGGGCGCCAGGTCGGTGGCGCCCATCGGCGCCCACAGCTTCTGGATCACCTGCCCTCCCGCCTCCTCGAAGGAGCGCTGGAAGCCGCCGACCACCTCGTAGCCGAACGCGTAGTCGGTGCCGAACACCGCGACCTTCTTGTAGCCGAGCGTCTTGGCCACGTACTCCCCGAAGGGATGCGAGGGCTGGCTCCCGGTCCACCCGAGCCGCACCACCCACTTGGACGGCTTGCGCTGGGTCAGGTCGTCGGCCGCGATGACCGGGAAGATGGTCGGCATCCGGTACTCGTCCGCCTTCGGCGCGAGCGCGTAGCCGATGTGCGCGAAGGTCTCCCCCACCACCATGTCCACGCGGTCGCTCTCCACGAACTTGCGGAACTTGGTGATCGCGGTGCCCGGGTTGCCCGCGGTGTCCTCCACGATCACCTCGACCTTGCGGCCCGCCATCTGGTGCCCGGCTTCCTCCATGTACATCGCGAAGCCGTTTTCCATGTCGCGCCCGATCTGGGCCGCCGCGCCGGTGAGCGGGGCCAGGAAGCCGATCTTGATCGGCTTGCTCGACTGGGCGGCGGCGGGCGCGGGCGCGAGGCCCGCGGCGCCGGCCAGGAGGAGGGCGATGGAGAACAGGAGACGCGCGGCGAGCCAGGGTGTCGGCATGGTCCTCTGTCCGTCGAAGGGTGGGCGCTCCGTCATGGCCGCTAGCCTATGCCGGGGGCGGACGGGAATTCAACTGGGACGCGGCGAGGACGGGCTAACGGGGACGCGACCAGACCGGCTCGGCCGCGATCTCGGCCCCGGGCTCGGCGGCGGCGAGCCGCGCGAACTGCCGCTTCATGCCGTTGACCCGCGCCAGGTAACCGGCCACGTCGTGGTCGCCGCACCGCTGGCCCGGGGCGAGGCGGAAGCCGCGCCGGGCAAGGTCGTCTCCGGAACCCGTCCCGCACAGGTGGATGACCGCGGCCAGGTCCTGCTTCTGGCGGACGGTGGCGGTGACGATCCGGCGGCGCTCCAGCGTGCGGGCGACGTCGCGGTCGAGCAGGGCCGAGGTCATCTCCACCGCGTGGCTCGGCAGCACACGCACGTAGAGCGCCCGGAACCAGCAGCCGTCCTCGATCACCACGTGGTCCCGCACGCAATAGCGCCGCGCCTCCCGGAAGGTCGGGTCGGTGATCTGGTACATGCCGACCGCGCTCGACGCGGGCCGGTACACGTCGAGCGGGTTCCAGGCCACCTGCCAGCGCCAGTAGGTGCGGGCCACCGGGTCGCCCGAGCCCTCCACCTGGGCCAGCGCGGCCAGCAGCTCGGGAGAGATGGTCGCGGTGGAATGCCGCCGGAAGAGCGGCGCGTACTGCCGCCAGGTCTCGGGCGGCGCCTTGGCGAGCGTGCCGCTCACCGGAAAGAACAGCTCGGTCGGCTTGCGGATCACGTGATACGTCCAGTTCACCGCGGACCAGACCGCCACCAGCACGATCAGCCCGATCACGAAGCGCACCGCCAGCGGCGCGGCCCACATCCGGCGCCAGAGCCGCCGGGCCCGCGGCGAGCGGAGCCAGCGGATCGCGCGGCGGGCGCGTCCGGCACGGGTCGGGCGGGGGAGAGCTCGGGCCACTCGCGTCGCCATGGGATCCTTCAACTCTACGCGGTGCGACCCTACCGCGCTACTTGAGGGCGACCGACTCCCGGAACCGGCGGAGGGTCTGCACGTGATCGGCCGCCGTCTTGAGGCCCATGCCACCCGTGTTGACGCAGAGATGGCTGACGCCGCGCATGGCCTGCCACGCCTGCAGCTCCTTGCCCCAGTCGGCGGGCGGGATCTGGGGCAGCGTCATGCGGCCCTCGATACCGAACGCCTTGGGGTCCCGGCCGGCATCGCGGATCATGCCGTGCATCCGGTCGACCACCTCCTGCGAGGCCGCGCCCGGCCGGAAGTGCGGCATCCATCCGTCGGCGACGCGGGCCATGCGCCGCTGGACGATCTCGCTCTCCCCGCCCATCCAGACCGGGATCGGGCGCTGCACCGGCAGCGGGTTCAGCCCCGCGTCGGTGATGCGGTGGTGCTGGCCCGCGAACGTGACCAGCTCCTTCGTCCAGAGCGCCCGCATCACCTCGACCTGCTCCTCGACGCGGCGCCCGCGGGTATGGAAATCCTCGCCGAGCGCCTCGAACTCCACCGGGTTCCAGCCCACTCCGACGCCGAGCCGCAGGCGTCCGCCCGAGAGCACGTCCACCGCCGCGGCCTGCTTGGCCACCAGCGCAGTCTGCCGCTGCGGGAGGATGATGATGCCGGTGACGAGCCCCACCCGTCGCGTGGCCGCGGCGAGGAAGCCAAAGAGCACGAACGGCTCGTGGAAGGCGTGGCGATAGGTGTAGGGCCCCTTCCACCCACCGGGCCGCTCCGGGTTGGCGCCCAGCACGTGGTCGAAGACCAGGATGTGGGTGAAGCCCATCTCCTCGACCGCCTCCGCGTAGGCCTTGATGGCCCCCGGGTCGTTCCCGATCTCGGTCTGCGGCAGCACGACACCGATCTTCATGGGGTCCTCCTGGTGGAGCGCGTGCGATTCACCGGCTGCCCGGCACGGTGCCGGCGGGGAGCGATTCGATGTGGGCGCAGATGTCGCGGGGGCGCGTGATCCAGACGCGATCCCCGTGCCCCAGGATGTGCTGGAGCGCCCGCCGCAGCCGGCGGATGCGGTACGGGCGGCCGAACACGAACGGATGGAGCGAGATGGGGCACACCAGCGGCTGGCGGGCCGACTGGGCCAGCATCTCGTCGAACTGGTCGGTGATCATGTCCGCGAACTCCTGCGCGGTGTGGTGATACCAGATGACGCCCCGCGTGTCATTCACCTCGATCGGATACGGGATCGAGAGGATGCGCCCCTTGCGGGTGGAGAGCCAGATGGGCTGGTCGTCCATGGTCCAGTCCATCACGTAGCGGTAGCCCGCCTCCTGCAGCAGGTCCATGGTGACCGCGCTGTTCGAGAGCCACGGGCTCATCCAGCCCACCGGCGGGGCACCCTCGTGCCGCTCGATCGCCGCGGTGGCCTCCGCGATCAGGGCGCGCTCGCGATCTTCGGCCAGGTGCCCCTGCTCGTCGGAGTTGGTGAGGCCGTGGCCCAGGATCTCGTCGCCCCGGGCGCGCAGCTTCGCGGGAATGTCCGGCGCCATCTCGTAGACCGCCGCGTTCATCTGGGCCTCGGCGGGAAGGCCCAGCTCGTCGAGCAGCTCGAAGAGCCGCCAGATGCCGACCCGGTTGCCGTAGTCCCGCCAGCTATACACGCTATGGCTCTGCGCCTGGTCGGGCGGCGCGATCGCCGCGCCCTTGCCCACCCCGAAGCCGAAGGCCTCGATGTTGAGCGCCAGGTACACTGCGAGGCGCCGGCCCCCGGGCCAGGAGTAGTCGGGCCGCGTGGTGATGCTCGAGTAGTCGTAGCGCCCGTGCGTCGGCAGCATGTCGCGGTCCCGCCTCCCGGCCCTCTCGGTTGACCTTCCCGGTCCCCCAGACTACGGTAAGCGCCATGCTAACCGCCAACGACGGCTCCCGCTCGAGGTTTTCCCGTCCGCGCGCGCGGCCCGCGAGTGGCCGAGGCGGGCGACGACCGCATCCCGGCCCGTCATGAAGCGCCAGAACATCCAGCCGGCGTCGCTCAGCAAGCGGGTCGTGGGCGGCCACGTGCTCTACTCCCACGTGGTAGTCGTCGAGGGCAAGAAGACGATCTTCGTGTCGGGCCAGCTCGCCCGCGGCCCGGGCGGCGAGGTCGTCGGGGCCGGCGACATGCGGGCCCAGCTCCGCCAGGTGGGCGAGAACATCAAGGCGGCCCTGGCCGCGGCCGGCGCGACGCTCGCCGACATCGTGAAGACCAACACCTACGTCACCGACATCGAGGAGTTCTTCAAGCACGTCGACGTCCGCATGGAGTACTTCGGCGCGCTGCCGACCAGCACCACGGTGGAGGTACGCAAGCTCGCCCACCCCGATCTGGTCGTGGAAGTGGAGGCGATCGCGGTCGTCGACTGACCGGCCGCCGCGAAGGGGACCGGCCCGGGTTCCACCGCCGGCGCCGGGGGTGTATGCTCCCCGCCGTGGAGCCCGGCCGACCGCGACCGCTCGGCGTCCTCGTCATCCTGATCACTGGGCTGATCACCGGGCTGGTCATCGGGGCCCTGGCCCTCTGGCCGGCGGTCCCGCCCGCCGGGGCGGCGGAGGGGCAGATCACGCTCGCGGTCCATATTTCATTGGCCCCCACCTGGTTCGACCCGGCCGAGACCGCGGGGGTCATCACCCCCTTCATGATGCTGTACGCGCTCCACGACGCGCTCGTGAAGCCGATGCCGGGCAACGCGTGGACGCCCAGCCTGGCCGAGTCGTGGACGCAGTCGAAGGACGGGCTCACCTACGAGTTCGTGCTCCGCAAGGGCGTGCGGTTCCACAACGGCGACCTCCTCACCGCGGAGGACGTGAAGTTCTCCTTCGAGCGGTACCGGGGCGCCGCGGCGGGGACCCTGAAGGCGCACGTCGCGGCGGTCGAGATCGTCGACGCCCACCGCGTGCGCTTCCGGCTCAAGCAGCCGTGGCCCGACTTCATGACGTTCTACGGGACGCCGGCCAGCGGGGCCGCCTGGATCGTGCCGAAGGCCTACCTCGAGCGCGTCGGCGACGACGGGTTCAAGAAGGCGCCGGTCGGGGCGGGCCCGTACCGCTTCGTGTCCTTCAGCCCCGGGATCGAGCTGGTGCTGGAGGCCCACGACGGCTACTGGCGGAAGGCCCCGGCGGTGAAGCGGCTCGTCTTCAAGTCGATCCCCGACGACTCCACGCGCCTGGCCATGCTCAAGCGCGCCGAGACCGACGTGGCGTACTCGCTGCGCGGCCCGCTCGGGGAGGAGGTGCGGCGGACGCCGGGCCTCACCCTCAAGGTCACCTACCCGACCTTCACCCAGTGGCTCACGTTCACCCAGCAGTGGGATCCAAAGTCGCCGTGGGCCGACCAGCGGGTGCGGCTCGCGGCGAACCTCGCCATCGACCGGAAGACCCTGAGCCAGGCGGAGTATCTCGGGTTCGGCAAGGCGGCCTCCAGCATCATCCCCCGCGAGTACGAGTTCTACTGGGCACCGCCCGAGTACCCGCACGATCCGGCGCGGGCGAAGCAGCTCCTGGCCGAGGCCGGCTATCCGAAGGGCTTCGACGCGGGCGAGGTCGCCACCGACGTGGTGTTCGCGCCGGAGGCCGAGGCGGTCATCAACGGGCTGCGGTCCGTCGGCATCCGGGCACGGCTGCGCCCGATGGAGCGCGCCGCGTTCTACAAGGCGGACCAGGACAAGCAGTTCAAGCAGCTGATCCGGGTGGGCAGCGGCACCGCCGGCAACGCGGCGACCCGGATCGAGGCGTTCGTGCTCTCGACCGGGATCCGGTCGTATGGAGGCTACCCGGACATCGACGCGCTCTTCCGGGACCAGGCCGCCGAGCCCGACCGCAAGCGCCGCGAGACCCTGCTCCACCGCATCCAGCAGCTCATGCACGAGCGCGCGATGTTCGCGCCCATCGTGGAGCCGCCGCTGCTGACCGGGGTCGGGCCGCGCCTCGCGGAGGTGCCCACGATCCCGGGGCACCCCTACCTCTCGCCCTACGAGGACCTGCGGCTCAAGTAACGCGGCCCGCTTTGCTGGATGGCGCGCGGCGTGTGTCGTGCCTTGCCGGGAGGACCAGGATTCGCCTATACTTGCGCCGCCGGGGGAATCATGAGTCTCCACGCCCTTTATCGCATTGCCGATCTGGCGGCACACGTCCGAGAGCCCGCCGAGATCTACGATCCGGCGGTCGATGCGATGGTCGCGGCCACGGGGGCGGATCGCGCCAGCATCCTGGTATTCGACGACAGTGGCATCATGCGCTTCAAGGCCTGGCGTTCTCTGTCGGACGGCTACCGGAGGGCGGTCGAAGGACATTCACCATGGACCCTCGATACCCGGAACCCGCTCCCGATCCTGGTACCGGACGTATCGGTTGATTCCTCGTTGGGGCATCTCCGCGACGTTATTCTGTCCGAGGGCATTCGCTCGCTTGCCTTCATCCCGCTCGGCCATCGCGGCCGGCTTCTCGGGAAGTTCATGGTGTACTACGACGAGCCCCATGACTTTTCCGACGTGGAGCTGAAGGTCGCCGCGATGGTCACGCACTACGTGGCATTCGGCCTCGATCGCGTACGGGCGCAAGCCGAGATCAACGAGCTACTCGAGCGCGAACGCGCGGCACGCCGTGATGCCGAATCGATGAACCGCGCCAAAGACGATTTCATGGCGATGCTCTCGCACGAGCTGAGGAATCCCCTCAACGCCATCGTGAACGCGGCCAGCGTCCTGGATCAGACCGGCAGTCAAGAGCATGTTCCAACCAAGGCTCGGAATGTCATCCGCCGTCAGAGCACCCATCTGGCTCGGATGTTGGATGATCTGCTGGACGCCGCGAAGGTCGGCCGAGGCCACCTCGAGGTAAGACCGGAGCTCATCGACCTGCGATCAGTGATCACCATGGCGGTCGAACACCAGGCGTCGCGAATCGAGGCGAAGCACCAGGCCCTCGAGGTCTCGCTCCCCGATCAAGCGGTGATCGTGAAGGGGGACCCGGCTCGCCTCGAGCAAGTTATCGGGAATCTGCTCGACAATGCGTCGAAGTACACGCCAGAAGCAGGCTCGGTCTGGTTGACCCTCGGCGTCGATTCTGACGACGCGATCTTGCGAGTACGAGATACCGGAGAAGGCATCCCGTCCGACCGCATCCATTCGGTCTTTGATCCATTCACGCAACTCAATCCCACGTTGGATCGCAGCGCGGGGGGGCTCGGTGTCGGCTTGAGTATCGTCAAGCGGATCGTCGATCTTCATAGCGGAACCGTCGAGGTCAAGAGCGAAGGGGCGGGCGCGGAGTTCACGGTGAGACTCCCGGTCACGGCCGAGATTCTGCCGACTCCCGCCGAGTCCGCAACCCCGGCTCTCGTCCGCCGCCGAGTCGTCGTTATCGAGGACAATGATGATGGTCGGGACGCTCTCGTCATGGCGTTGAGGGCGGTGGGGCTCGACGTCCAGGCCGCGAATAGTGGTCAGGCCGGGATCGAGCTCGTGCTCCGGGGTCAGCCGGATCACGTTCTCGTAGACATCGGGTTGCCCGACCTCGATGGATACGAGGTCGCCCGCGTGCTACGGCTTCGGTTGGGTCAGCGCCTCAAGCTGGTCGCGCTCACCGGCTACGGCCAGCCGGCTGATCGCAAACGATCAGCGGAGGCTGGCTTCGACGCTCATCTGGTCAAGCCGGTCACGCCCGCGGATATTGTTCGGCTTCTCGCCACCGATCTGGCGGAATAGGGCCCGCCTCGGGTCGCCGCGCGCGGCCGGGTGAGCTCGCGCCCCGCGTGCGGCTCACGTGACGCGGCCGGCGAGCCGGCGCTCGATGCCCGAGGCGATCTCGCGTCCCAGCGCGGCGCCCCGCTCCGCGAACTCGCGGCAGAGCCCGGTGTAGCGCGCGGGGTCGAGCAGCGTCTCCATCTGCGACGGGGTGAGCCCCGCGCTCACGTGCGGGTCCAGCGCCAGCATCTCGCGGAACGGGCGCGATTCGGTCACCGAGGCCTGCGCCGCCTCGTAGACCGCGTCGTGGGCGCGCTGCCGCCCGATCTGACGCCCCAGCTCGAGCATCAGCGCCTCGGCCATGATCAGGCCGCCCGAGAGATCCAGGTTCTCGCGCATGCGGTCCGGGAAGACCTGGAGCCCGTCGAAGAGCACGATCATCCGCTGCAGCAGGTCGCCGGTCAGCTCGCACGCCTGCACGAGGGCGCGGCTCATCATGATGCTGGTGGTGCGGTCGGCCTCGTGCTCGGTCTGCATGGCCTCGAGGGCCAGGGGCACCAGCGCCCGCACCTGCGCGGCGGCCGCGATGATGTCCTGCGAGAGCTTGGGATTGCGCTTCTGCGGCATCGTGCTGCTGCCGACGGTGCCGGGCGGCACCGGCTCCTCGACCTCCCCGAACTCCTGCTTCATGAGGGTGTAGACCTCGCGGCCGATCTTGCTGCACGTCGAGGCCAGCATGCCGAGCAGGGTCACGTACTCGGCCTGGTGATCGCCGATGGTGCGCGCGGGCAGCCGCATCGGGACCATGCCGAGATGCGCCGCCATCTTCTCCTGGGTGGCCAGGCCCAGCTCGCCGAGCGAGGCAAGGGTGCCCGCGCCGCCGCCCAGCATGGCCACGAACACGCGGCCCTCGCAGCCCTGGAGGCGCTCCACGTGGCGGCCCAGCTCGTCGATCCACACCGCGACCTTGAAGCCGAAGGT
>WNFF01005991.1_pt1 | contig 18222 bp, 17 predicted proteins | sample 5400441 | NCBI WGS metagenome assembly WNFF01 (sample SAMN13153345, study PRJNA577476) | soil metagenome | isolation source: 120 cm saprolite under Douglas fir tree site 2 hole 3 replicate 1 | place: USA:California | collected 2015-04-18 | reverse complement strand
TAGTATTGAGCCCGGAGCTGCCAAAAACTAAGCGCGGCGTGGAGCTAGTCGCGTGAACGATTGAGAAGTCTCCCCGCATGAAGAAAGCGCCCTTGACATAGGTCGGGGTGACAGTGAATGCGAACGCGCCGCTGCCCGGACCATACAACAAGTTGATGGCGTTGGGGTCTAAGACATTTCCACTCGACTTAAGGTATTCCGGACGGGCGGCCAACGATACTCCGTGTTTGAAAATGCGCGTGACCAAAAGAGCGCCACCGTTGGTGTGCGCGCCCGCAAGAATTCCGATGCTCGCATTCTGTTTCACGTCGGTGTACTGAAAGTACGGGTTGATCACCCATGCCCCTTTGCTGTACGTGTACAGGACGTTGTAGATCTGTGAATTATTTAGGTATAGAGGGGTCGCAAGCGTGTTCTTCGCGTAGGCTCCTGCATTGCCCATGCCTACGAATGCCAAGCTGTTCGCGGCATTGAAGGCGTAAGTCAACGACCCCGACAACCATGAGTAACGGTTGGAATAAAAACCATCGTTCCAGCTGAATGCTGTGGTCAGCTTCTTGTGGGTATAATTGAGTTGTATGCCTCGGTTAACTGCATTTTCCTGATTCCAGAGGATGCCCCGCTCAATGTTCATGTTTTCGAAGCTGAACGTATACTCTGCCCCGATCAGGGTTGGCAACGCACCTACTTCTACGTTGAAATTGCCTTTAACCAGCTTCAGATAGCCTTGCGGGAACGGGCCGTAGATGTTTTTTACCGTGTCGCCGGTCGAAAGAAAGGGCGTGCCCAAAGCTGGCAGGTTGTAGGCGCCGCCTTGGAGGTAGAATTGCCACCAGCCGGTGGTCTTTTGGATAAAGATCTGCGCATTACTGACGTCCCAGTGCGAAGACGGATCGCCCGCGATGTGATTTCCTTCGCTCCAAGCCATGCCGCTCAGAATGCCTGTGACCTCCAGTTTTCCAGACGTCTCGCTGCCCACTGAGATCTCATGAGGAACCGCCGTTGCCAGCGGCCCTGCCATCGACGGCATGGGCAAAGGTGCCGGTGCGGCTGCGGGCGGTGCGGCCGGTGCTGCCGGAGTCGAGGTGTCGGGCGCAGTAGTGGGGGAAGTTTGCGCCACGCTGGTGGCGGTTGCCCCAAACATCGAGGCGATTAATGCTGCGGCAAGCACAAGGCTTAGTCGTGAAGTTTTGTTCATGATAAATGCTCGTTTTCCTCCCGTGCAGGCTTGCGGTCAACATGGACTCGTGCCCGCGAAGTGATTGCAAGTTATTGCGTTCTCCAGGGGGTGTCCAATTGATTGTTTTTTTCAGTGCGATTAGGGAAACTTTGAAAAAAGAAATCTATGGAGGCGATAAACAATGTTTCTGCCCGATGAAAACAAAAGGCCAGTCCGTGAGCGGATGCAAGAGCAGGCGAGGAAACACGAATCGGATGGATTCGGTTTGTGAATGGCAGGCGACAACGAGATTGCACGAAATTCGCTTACCTCCATACAACATTGACCCCCCGGCTTCAACGCTCTTGCGGTGTAGCCTATGAAAATGGACAGAACCGCATCCCTGAATCGCGCCGCAATGGCGCGACGGGGTTCAAGGCTCGAATACTTCACGATCGTTTGGAATAGCCTTGAGGGAGTAGTTGCTCTAGTTGCCGGATGGATGGCTGGCAGCATTGCTCTCATCGGTTTCGGAGTTGATAGCTTCATCGAAGTGACCTCCGGAGCCGCGCTGCTCTGGCGCATGTCGGCTGACGCCGACGTGCAGAGGCGCGAAACCAACGAGAAGCGAGCGCTCAGAATCGTTGGCCTCTGCTTCGTCGGGTTGGCGGCTTACATTGGCTTTGAGTCGTTGAGCGATCTCGTCCGAAAACACGCACCGGAACGCAGCCTGCCAGGGGTGGCTCTGGCCTGTCTATCGCTTGTCGTCATGCCTTTGCTGTCGCGGGCTAAGAGGAAAGTCGGCAACGCGCTGGGTAGCAGTGCCATGAATGCGGACGCGAAACAAGCCGAATTTTGCGCCTATCTTTCGGCCATCCTGTTGATCGGTTTGCTTCTGAACGCCCTATTTCGGCTCTGGTGGGCTGACCCAGTCGCGGCTTTGGTTATGGCTCCAATCGTCGCTAACGAAGGGATTCAGCGCCTCAGGGGCCGGACCTGCGATGATTGCCAATGAATTAAGTTGTTAATAATCAATAAGTTGGATATATTACCACCGTGGTTCTATTCCCCTTTGGGTGATTGTCCCCCCGGCCTGCCCAGCCTATAATCGGATCACTCTGGTAGGAATTCTCCGTCAGGTTCCGGGAAGGTAGGCGCAGAGGTGTTTCTTGCCTCTGTACGAAAGCACTAACCCGGTATGCGCAGACGTCTGCAACTCGCCCTGATGGCAACCACTGCTATCGCGACCCTCCTTTCTGCCACGCCATGCGTGCAGGCGGGTACGAACGCCCCGATTACCCCCACCACCGACGAGACCGGCCACAAGGTGTACGTGAACGACGTTGTGGCTTCGGCCCCCAGGCAAACGTTCCGTTCGCAGCAAAGCCACCTGGTTTTCTGGAGCACGACCGAGCGCCGCTGGAAGGCCGTCCCGCACGCCAACGTTCAAGCCGCAAAGTCGGCCGCTGCGGAAGTGGACGAGTATTTGGGAAAACCGTCCGCCGAGCAAAACTCTCCTTCCCGCAGTGGGTTTACGCAAAAGGACGTTGACGCTGCGATTGACAAGGCGGCCTCCCGCCACAACGTGGATCCGAACCTGGTCCGGGCGCTGGTAAAGGTGGAGTCCAACTTCAATCCCAACGCCGTTTCCCGCAAGGGCGCCATGGGATTGATGCAGCTCATGCCGCAGACCGCGCGTCAGTTGAATGTGAGCAATCCCTTCAACCCTGAAGAGAACGTTGACGCCGGGGTGCGGCACTTGAAGCGCTTGCTGGAGAGCTACGGCGGCGACGTGCAGTTGAGCTTGGCGGCTTATAACGCCGGAAGTGGCGCCGTGGCCCGTAGTTCGGGGATCCCGCGATATGCCGAGACGCGAAATTACGTTCGGCGCATTACCAGCCTTTACGGCGGGAACCTTGGTAGCAACTATTTCGGGGGCGCTTCACGGGAGCCGGTCAAGGTGCAACGGGACGCGCGGGGCGTGCTTTACATCAGCAACACAGATTAGGGCATCTCAATACCGCGGAAACAGAAGTCTCTCAGGGTCGCGATTTGAAACGCTTTGGTTGTAACCCGATCGGTGCTGCAGTGCTGTGCATCCTGCTGACGGCGGGCTACGTACAGGCGCGCGTCCATCGCTCGGAATCGTGGGCCGAGACCCAGTTCGACAAAGCCGAATCGCAACGCGAAACCCTGGAAGGACGCGCCGAGCAATCGCGCACCCGTCGCGAGTACGAAACCGTAATTACTGCTTACCGTCGAGTGGTTTTGGAAGCTCCGACTTCCTCTAAAGCTGACGACAGCGCGTTCGCTGTGGCCGAGATCACTGCCGAAATGGGCCGGCGCTTCCAGGATGACAACGCGCTCAATTCGGCTCTCCGCGAATACAAATTCCTGCGCAGAGAATATCCCGGCAGCAAACATCGCATTGCGGCGTTGCTTGCGATCGGAAAAATCTACAAGAGCGATCTGGGAGATGATCCTGATGGCCGCGAGGCCCTGGAAGAATTGCTCCGCCGCTATCCGCACAGCCAATCGGCCGAGCAGGCTCGCGCCGAGCTAGGCTCGCGCGTGGAGCCGGCGTCCTCAAAAAGTGTTGAAAGGGAGAAAGCGAGCTCCAAGCCAGATTCAACGACGGAGAAGAATCAAAGTTCACACGACAGCGCTGGACCGCCCGCTACCAACGACGACAGTGGCGAAAAAGTGGTCCGAGTAAACGCGGTGCGGTACTGGTCAACCCCGGACTACACTCGCGTCACCGTGGATATGGAGGAGGACGTCCAGTTCGAGGCGCAGCGCATTGGTCATCCTGACCGGATTTTCTTCGATCTCAAGAACACCCGGCTGTCCTCGGAGCTGATTGGCAAGAGTTTCGACGTGGATGACGGACTGGTGAAGAGGGTCCGCGTGGCGCAGTACAAACCTGGGCGGGCGCGGATCGTGATCGAAACGGCTGACCGTGCCAGCTACAACGCGTCTTTGCTGCTGAATCCGCCCCGGCTCGTCATTGATATTCACAATGATATTCGCAACGAAAATTCTGATCAGGCTCGGAGTGCCGGCTGCCCGGGCGGGGACGCCCGTGATTCCAAAACCTCGTATCGCGGAGACACGGGCGTTCCCGCCCGGGCAACCGTTGGCGCGCCGCCCTGCGCTCCGATTGATAATGCCGCCGCACCCAAAGTCATTCCAGCGGTAGAAGTATCCACCATGAAACCCTCGTCATCTGCTGGTGCAAGCTTGCCCAAGAAAGTCATTGTGGAAGCAAGGCAAACGTAAAATCTGCGAAGTCAGACTCCGCGAGCAACGCACTGAGAGGCCGCGCCACCTCAGCCAGATCCATGCGCGAAGCCCAGCCCACGTCGAGTGGTGACCGCTCCCTGATCCGCGCGCTCGGATTAAAAATTGGCAAGATCGTTGTTGATCCTGGCCACGGCGGTCACGATACCGGCACCATCGGACCAAACGGTTTGCTGGAGAAAGACCTGGTACTCGACGTAAGCCGGCGTCTCGGCAAACTGCTCGAAGCCCGGCTCGGCGCGGAAGTTGTATTCACCCGGCGCGATGACAGGTTCATCCCGCTTGAGACTCGCACCTCCATCGCCAACCAGGAGCAGGCCGATCTGTTCGTATCCGTTCACGCCAATTCCAGCCACGATCCCGATGCGCGCGGCGTCGAAACCTACTACCTGAATTTCACCTCCTCACCCGAGGCCCTGGAAGTTGCCGCACGCGAAAACGCCGCCTCCGACAAGGACATTCACGAGCTGCAGGACCTGGTAAAGAAAATCGCCTTGAAAGAGAAAATAGAAGAGTCGCGCGAGTTCGCCTCCGACGTGCAGCAGTCCCTGCACAGCGGGCTAGCCGGCAAGACTTCCGGAGTCCGCGACCGCGGCGTGAAGAAAGCCCCATTCGTTGTCCTGATCGGAGCCAACATGCCGTCGATCCTGGCCGAAATTTCCTTCATCAGTAATCCTGGAGACGAAAAGCGCCTCAAGTCCCCCGACTACCGGCAGCGAATTGCGGAATCGCTCTACCGCGGAATCTCACGCTACGTGAATGGGCTGGGCGGGGTCAAAGTGGCCAGCAAGGTCGAGAAGGCATCGGCGGAGTAGGCGCAGACTCTAATGACCCGCAGCGCGGGTCTGTGCAGGCACGCCAATTGCTCTAACATCCTCGTTGCACTGATCCAGCCAGATACGGCCTGTGAACCGTGTGTGCTCTGACACAGGTGTGTCGCTGTTGACACGTCCCATTCACTTCGACTCCTACAACTCCTGTCTTGTCAATCTGAGCGCGCGGGAGACCATCTTGCTGGGCAATAACCAACATTAACTCGCAAACTCGCAGGAGAGAATTCCTTGATCAAACGAATTGCCGCGATTGCATTCATTTTTATCTGCACTTCCGTCGCGTGGATGATCCTCGCCACGACCGTCATCTACCGCACCCACGATAGCGACGAGCAACTACAAGGGCGAGTCGGTTCCACCTGGGGGACGTCCCAGGAACAGGCGCCACCCACGGCGACTTACTGTAAGAACGAAATCGTCCCGACCACCAGCCAGGAAAACGGCAAGGTCACGATTCGAAACGAAAACGTCAAACGGTATATCAATCTCCCGGTCGACGCGAGTCGTATCCAGGCAAACATGTCGCTCAACTACCGTCAGAAGGGCCTACTCTGGTACAGCACTTATGTGGTGGATTACGCCGGCGACTACAAGTTCCGCAATGACTCTGGAGAGCAGCAGACGGTCGCCTTCCGACTGCCATTCCCCGCTCAAAAAGCTGTGTACGACGGCCTCACGCTGGTCATGAACGGTCAGCAGATGTCGCTAACCACCGACGATCAGGGGACAGTAGGTCAGGCCACAGTCGGACCAAGTCAAGTCGCAGAGTTGCACGTCGCATATCGTTCACAAGGTCTAAGCAGCTGGCGGTACAAACTAGCCGATGGAGTCGCTCAAGCTCGCGACTTCCAGCTCACCATGCGCACGAACTTCAAGGACATTGACTTCGCCGACGACACCCTCTCCCCGACCTCCAAACAACCCACCGCCGACGGCTGGGACCTAACTTGGCGTTACTCAAACCTGGTCTCGGGATTTCAGATTGGCATGACTATGCCTGACAAACTCCAGCCCGGTCCTCTGGCCGGCGAAATCAGCTATGCCGCGCCGACGTCGCTGTTCTTCTTCTTTTTCCTGATGTTCATCATCACCACGATGCGCGGTATTGAACTTCATCCCATGAACTACTTTTTCCTGGCAGGCGCGTTTTTCGCCTTCCATCTGCTGTTGGCGTATCTGGTTGACCACATTTCCATTCACGCCGCTATGGTGATTGCCTCAGTTGTTTCCATTGCGCTGGTCATTAGCTACCTGCGTCTGGTGGCCGGCCTTCGTTTCGCGGTGGTGGAGGCGGGGACTGCGCAGCTGATCTATCTAGTCCTGTTCTCGTATGCGTTCTTCTGGAAAGGCTTCACCGGTCTGTCTATCACCGTAATTTCTGTGATTACGCTCTTTGTGGTGATGCAAGCAACCGGCCGGATACGCTGGTCAGAAAGGTTTGCCGGGTACGCGGCGATGCCGCCTTCGACCGGACATGGCGTCCCTATGGCTGGAAACCACGGCTAGACATGCGGGGGCCGTATCGGAAAGTTCGACCAGGCCTGCGCGCCCCGCAACTGGAAACTTTCTTCCCGGCTCTGTAGTCTAATCGTTAGGGGAGTATGCCTCCCCCTAGCATGAGAGTTCCGCGCCTTATCGCTGTTTTCCCACCGTTAATCATTCTATTGGCGGGCATTTGCTTTGCCACTAAGAGCGCAGCTCCGGCGTCGAATCCTGCAATTCTTCCGCAAGCTTTTGCCGGATGGCAGATCAGCCAGACGGCCCGTGCCAGCGCAGATCCCGCAGCCGCCGATCCGGTAAACGCCGCCCTGCTCAAGGAATATGGATTCACTGATTTCGCGGCCGCAACCTACACCCGCGATGACGGACGGAAGCTCACGCTCAAAGCCGCCCGTTTTCAGGATGCCAGCGGCGCATACGGAGCGTTCACTTATTACCGGGTGCCGGACATGCAGAACCAGGAAATTGGCACTAAGGGAGCATCGCTGAATCAGCGAGTACTTTTTTTTCGCGACAACATTCTGGTGGACGCGGTTTTTGATCGCCTCTCAGCCATGTCCGCCGCCGAGTTGAGGGAACTCTCCGATCATTTGCCGCGGCCGCAGGGTTCCACGGAAAATCTTCCCGTCCTGCTCAAGTATCTGCCAGCGAAATACTTTGTCGGCAACACCACGAAGTACGTTGTCGGCCCCATTGGACTGGAGAAAACCGCAGCCCCGCTCGCGGCTTCCTACGTGGACTTCAGCAAAGGCGCAGAGGTCTTGCTGGGGAACTACCAGACCTCGGATGGTGGCGCCACCCTGATGCTGATCAACTATCCCACGCCGCAGATTGCAACTGCGCAGCTGAATCTGATCCAGTCGGCAGGGCCGGCACATCAACTCGGGGAAACGCAAATCGCGGTCCGCCGCACCGGGCCCATCGTGGTTTTGATCAGCGGCCAGATCGGCAGCGATGCCAACGCTCTTCTTTCCTCGGTGAACTACGACGCCGATGTGACCTGGAACGAGAATACCTATTTCACTCGCCGCGACAACGCCGCCAACCTCATTGTCGGCGCGATTCTGCTGACCGCGATTCTTTGCGGACTCGCGGTACTCTTTTCAATCGGTTTTGGCGGCTTCCGCATCGTCGTCCAACGGCTGTTTCCCAACAAAGTGTTTGACCGTCCCGAGCACCTGGAAATCATTGCCATGCACCTCTCGGAGCCGGCCAAGAAACCTGGCGATTCCGGCGTAAGCCCTTCAATCAACGCCGGTTGACTCCTCCCGAAGCAGTTCCTGTCTCAAAACGAGTCACTTGCGCATTCCTGATGAGTAATGTACAAGCCATTGAAAACAAGACATTTATTTCCAAAAAAGTTCCTTGACACCCCCGTCCCCCGCTCATAAGATTTCGCCAGAAAGTTTTGACGGTTTACTCTCCGTTGGAACTATTCTCCCTTAAAGAAGAGGCCACCCTGTTGCCGGGTGGCCTTTTTGCGCGGACCCACTAGGATTAATCGATGCGATCTTCAGGTTTTCTTGGAACGTCGCTGGCTTGCAATTCGTATCTCGTGTGAGATGAGGGAGGCCTTATGTTCTGCGATGGATGCGGTACAGCGTTGCAGGCGGCTCAGCGGTTTTGCAGCGGATGCGGGAAGGAATGCACCGGTGTGATCGCAGTGGGCTTTCCCCGCCGAAGCCGCGTGCAGGAACATGTTCGTTTGCTGGCCATCCTGTGGTTCGCCTTCTCGGCGCTCAATGCGATAGGCGGGGTGATCCTGGTCATTCTGGCGAACACGCTGTTCCTCCACTTGCATGATATGGGCGCGCCGGAGGCGCCTACCGCGTTCTTGCACCCATTGCTGAGTTTTGTTGGTGTGTTCATCATCATAAAAGGCGCGGCTGGATTCCTGGCAGGCTGGGGATTATTGCAGCGAGAACCCTGGGCGCGCATTCTGGTTCTGATTCTCGCTTTCATATCTTTGATTAGCCCTCCTTTCGGAACCGCGCTCGGGATCTATACGCTGTGGGTCTTGCTGCCGGCGCACGCGGAAGAAGAATACGAAAGATATCAAGCCGTCAACGCGGCTTGATCGCACCATTCGCGTTGATTACGCGTCGAACTGGAATTCTGGCAGGCTCCGTGGTGGCCGCGAAAGCTCAGCGCTTTGCGGCCTGCTAAAATCAAAATCAAGCCGACGTAGCTCAGTTGGTAGAGCAGCCGATTCGTAATCGGCAGGTCAGCGGTTCAAGTCCGCTCGTCGGCTCCATTATCTCAATCACTTACACATTCCTCGCATCGGTACGATTCTGTCGTCGTAGGTCCGCTTAGTACACTCCCTCTGTCGTTTGAGGACCGAAGCGTCATCGTGCCTTAGATTACGCGAGCTTAATTCATGCGGAGGGATGCAGAGAATTGAACTCTGATCTCATATTTGGTAAACCCAGTTCGTAGCCCTGCTCCCTCATCCGTTGGACCACTCTCCACACTAGAGCGGCGGAGAGATTCAAACTCGCATCGCCCTACCTCAGCATTGTTAAATAGAAAGCATTGTCTCCTGAGCGCAGGTCCTTTCCGTAGGAGAAAACAACTCCGGTTCCGAACACGCGCAGCTTGGTTTGCGCCCCAGCGTCCCAAAGCCACTTCTGTGAACCTAGCGTTGAAGAGGGATCGGTGATCTTGCCGGTATCAAGAAATGGCCCCATCCTCAGGGCCAAAATTCCATTTCCATACAGGTTCTTATCCGTTTCCCAAGTGGCGAGGAAGTAATTACGCCCCAGAGGAGCGCTGCCTTTGCGGCCGTCGCGCGTGCCAATGTGCGCCCGCATGGGAAGATTGTTGTCCCGCTCCAATCCCAGCATGAACAACTCGTCGAAGGGTACGGTTCCAAAGGTCTTGCCTGCGCGGAATCGCTGCTGCATCTCGTAGTCGTCACCCTCGGAGCGGGGGAACCAGTGCCATCGCAGAGAGCCCTGAAGCTTCTCGGAAGACTCCTCGGGCTGCGACCACAGACGTGCCGCCTGAGACGAAACTTCTGCATCCACGGTAAATCGCCTCTCGGGCATGCGCCAGAGGGTGGCTCCCAGCTCCGCCAGTTGTTTGAGTTGATAGCCTTTGGCCAACAGCGCCGGGGTCAACACCGGCCCAGGGACGACGCTGCGGAAATCGCGATGAGAAATCTCCGTCCCCACGGACCAGTGCCACAGTCCGCTCGCATGAGACGCAAGACCAAACCCCAGCACCTCGCGACGCAGATTCAGGCTCGCCAGTGGAGGAGACGCCAGCGCGACCGAATTCAGGATGACCCAGTTTTCGTTGCGCAGATCCGCTGCGACCTCGTAGCGGTATTTCGCGCTGCCCTGGAAGGGACTGGAAAACTGGGCCAAGACTCGCCGTTTCTGCGGATCCCAGCGAAGCAGGGACACGAGATTGATCGCTTCATGGCGAAGGTTGTAATACTCGGGATCGACGCTGAGAAACGGCAGTCCCCGCAGTAACAAGAACAATGCCTCCCACCTGGTGCTGCCGAACCCGTTGCGCTCCTGACTGCGAAACCAGACGTCGAACTTGTCATCTTCGCGCGCACGCAAATCCAATTGGTACCGAGGGAAGATCTCCAAGGAGCGGATGCGCGCGTCCGTGGCTAGAAGCTCCGACCGTTGCAGCAGGCTGGCGGGCGAAAATGCGAAGGCCCGATCAAGTATCGCGGGGGAGACCTGGGGAACGGGATCCGCCTTCGATTCCGCAACCTGCGGTTTGCTGACACGGTTCCAGTACTTCAGCGAGGCTTCAAGATTCCCCTGGAGAAAATAGATGGTTCCGAGAAAGTCGTTCGCATAGGTATCGTGCGGGGCCAGCTTGAGGGCTTGCCGCAAGCGACGAGCGGCCTGGGTATAGTGCTTTTGCTTAAATGCCACCCCCGCCAGTTCGATGAGGAACCGCGGATCGTTGGGGGCGAGCCGAAGTCCAGCCTGAAAAGCGTTTTCAGCCTCCTGCCAACGTTCCAGTCGCGCCAGGGCGGTTCCATAGGAGAAATCTAAGTCGGCTGAGCGCGAGCGCAGTGGTCCCAGCAGCAGAGCGATGTCTTGCCACCGTTGCTCGGTTGCGAGTTGCCGGACTTCTTCCGCCGAAGGGACTGCAGCGGGAGCGGTCTGAGCGGACAAACGCAGGCAACTGCAGAGCAAAACAACGAAAATACATAACCTCCGTCGCTTCCAGGCACATTGCTCTCGACAGCCGCGGTCTTTAGGTTTCAGCATTGGGATGTGACATGGTGCGGGACGGTTCGGCTGGATGCTCGACCCGCACAACTGCCGAAAGCACGGACCCAGAGGAAGTTCGAACTGAATGCGAGCCGGGTGCCGGGGTCAGTGCGAACCAGCCTCAGGAAGAGCGAGCAGAGTCCAACGCCCGGCACCTGTCCACTCCTGCTCGAAACTGGAACGGTCCTCCTTGAGGAGTTTACGCTGGGCAGGATCGTTCAGGAGCACAAGCTGACGCTCCTGGTCCAGTCCGGCGACGACCACATAGTGGAGCGGCACAATTGACCCCGGCTTCAGCGCCGTAATCAGGGGGCGGCCCTTTTCCAGGTGCTGCTTCAGATCCGACCACTGTCCGGCGAAGGTGAACGTGACATATCCGTTCTGTTGGAAATACCGCTGCATGTCAGAAGCATGAATCCCGTGGGCCGCGTCCGAGTGCAGAGCGCGCTGGATCTGCGCCGCCTCGGCGGTCGGATTGCCGGATCGACCCTGTTGCAGCTGCCAGTACTGCATCACCATGGCGATGCTGGCCGCACCGCAGCCGTCCTTTTCCTGCTTCACAAATGGGACATCGACCCAGATGCCGGAAGGGCCGGCGGCGAAGAGTGAGCCGCCGACCCACAGCATCAGGACAAGAGTGCGGATGACACGAGGCATGGGATTGCGATCAGCGCACTGCGACAATAATCAGAATCAGGGCAGCGATGAGGATCAAGATAATAATCAGGTCTCGGTCGGCGAGGCGGCCGGCAGCAAAGTCCGCCTGCGCCTTGCGAGCCCGGGACGCCAGTTGTGACAGTTCCGCGTCGCTAAGGCTGGCCACCGCCTTCTTCACCTGCTCCGGGTCTGTGTGAGCTGCCCTCAATGCCCGCTGTGCCCTTTCCGAGGAGAAGAACTCCTTCAATGTATCCAGATTCTGTTGCCTCACCCGCGAGGCCTCCACGGCAGCTTTTTGCAGCTCCGAGGAACTCACCAGGTGTTCGGCAGTCTGGGCGAAGAGGTTTTGTGGAGTGGCAAAGATCATAGCCAGAACACACGCCGTCAGGGCTCGAACGCACTGCTTGGGATCAAAGTGCATGTCTCGCAACCTCCAACTAGATTTATGGCCAGATTCAGGAATTCTACACGCTTCCGGCCCCTGGCCGGATACACCCGTAGCCAGATAACGTAGGCCGACGCTTTCCTTGGGTGCCTCTAGCCACCGCAAATTTCTTCCATTTCAGTACGTGCCAAGTTAATCCCGCGTCTTCCACAGCGGTTCAACAGAGATTGCACCAGCCTGGTTGCAGTCGTTACCTGAAAGGTTCCTCAAACGACAACTTTGCCCTTGCGATTGCGATGCAGGCTTCCGATAATGTGCAGCAGGTTACTTTTACCCGTGTACCGATACAGCCGAGAAGACCTGGTTCGGATCCTTCGCGTAACTACGCGGCAGCTCGCGGCATGGGAAAAGGCCGGTCTGCTGACGTCTGCGGAGAGCTACACCTTTTTTGATCTGCTGCAGGTCAAGAAAGTCCGCGACCTGTGCGCGCGGCATGTGCGCCCGGTAGAGATTCGGCAGTCGGTGACGGCCATGCAGAAGCAGGCGGCGGGAATGGAGAACCCTCTGCTGGAGGCGAGTCCGTTCATTTCTGGCCGACATCGTGTTGCGTTTCGCCACGACGGCATGTTGCTCGAGCCTATTGCCGGCCAATTCATGCTGGATTTTGCCGGCAATGAAAAGGTAGTGACCAGTGTCCCCGTGGCACGAAATGCGCCTTCGCCTGCTCCGGCGCCCGACGAACAAGTTTCGGGAGACGTGGCCGAGCTTTTCTCCCGCGGAGTTGGGCTGGAAGAAGACCCGCGAAACCAGCTGCAAGCGATCACAGTTTATGAGCGCGTGCTGGAGCTTGATCCGCAGCACGCGGCCTCTCACATTAATCTGGGCACCCTCTACTACAACAGCCAGGACTACAACGCCGCCGAAGACCACTATCGCAAGGCGATTCAGATTGATCCTCGCTATGCGCTGGCCTACTTCGATCTTGGCAATGTGCTCGACGAAACCGGGCGCGTGGCCGACGCGATTCAAACGTACCTCACCGCATTGCAACTGGCTCCCACTTATGCCGACGCCCACTACAATCTCGCGCTGGCGTACGAAAAAATGAAAGAGCCGCGCAAGGCGCTCAAGCACTGGCAGGCGTATGTAAAGCTGGACGCCACCGGGCCCTGGTCAGTCCACGCACGCGCACAGATCAAGCGTATTCTGAAGTCGGATTCGCTGAAGTTGGTACACGGCGGGCACGCGGACGCCAAGCCTAACTAAGTAGTTGCTCGCTCTTCTCTCCTTCCTCTGGTGCTAGAATTTTCAGGCGTCTTTCTTTCACGCAGTTGGGAGTCTCCTATGCCTGAAACTGTCTTGCAGTCTGCTCCCGCACCAATCGCATCGTTCACCGAAGACGAGATTCTCTTTCGCGACAACGTCCGGCAGTTTGCCGATGACAAAGTCCGTCCCCTCGCCAAGGAGATGGACGAAAAAGGCGTCTTCGACAAAGGGCTGATCGAGCAATTCTTCCAGCTTGGGCTGATGGGAATTGAGGTTCCGGAGCAATACGGAGGCGCGGGCGGAAAGTTCTTTGAGGCGATCCTGGCGGTCGAGGAACTCTCTCGTGCTGACGCATCCGCCGGCGTCATCGTGGACGTGCAGAATACGCTGGTGAATAACGCGCTGCTGCGTTGGGCAAATCCGGAGCAGAAGAAGCGATATCTGCCGCGCATGGCCGCCGACACCGCCGGAGCCTACGCGTTGAGCGAGGCTGGGTCAGGTTCCGATGCATTTGCGCTGCAGACCCGCGCCGATCTTAAAGGCAGCGACTACGTTCTGAATGGGCGCAAGCTGTGGATCACCAACGCCAAAGAAGCGGGAGTATTCGTTCTGTTTGCGACGGTTGATCCGGCCGCTGGGTACAAGGGAATCACTGCGTTCATCATCGAAAAGGACTTCCCCGGCTTCACCGTCGGGAAAAAGGAAGACAAGCTGGGCATCCGCGCGTCTTCGACTTGCGAACTGATTCTCGAAGACTGCCGCGTGCCCAAAGAAAACGTGCTCGGCGAAGTCGGCAAAGGATACAAGATCGCCATCGAAACGCTGAACGAAGGCCGCATCGGAATCGGCGCGCAAATGTTGGGAGTAGCCCGCGGAGCCTGGGAGTATGCAGCGAGATACGCGCAGGAGCGCAAGCAATTCGGCAAAGCGATTGCGGAATTTCAAGGCATTCGCACGAATGAAAGATGCAGGGATGCCGTTCGTGAAGGAAGCTGCCATGACTAAGCTCTTCTGCTCGCAGGTGGCCGAGCGCGTGACTTCGCTAGCCATCGAGATTTATGGCGGCTACGGTTTTACCAAGGACTATCCGGTAGAAAAATACTGGCGCGACGCAAAAATCGGCAAGATTTACGAAGGCACGTCGAACATGCAGCTCGCGACGATTGCCAAGCTGGTTCTGGGCAAATGACGGTGTGGGTCGGACATTCTTGTCCGACGCCTTTGACTTCGACTCCGCACTTAGGCCGGCAACAGCAAAGTCAAGAGCGTCGGACAAGAGTGTCCGACCCACAAGGTATTGCTCGATCTTAGCTGACCTTCTCTCCCACCGACTTCGCCTGAGTAAACAAATTCAAATAATCCGGCCCGCCTGCTTTCGAATCCGTCCCCGACATGTTGAATCCGCCAAACGGATGCGCGCCCACCATCGCGCCCGTGCACTTGCGATTGATGTAGAGATTGCCCACGTGGAATTCGCGCTTGGCCGTCTCGATCTTTTCGCGCGAGCCGGTGTAGACTGCGCCGGTTAGCCCAAATTCAGTGTCGTTGGCGATTTCCAGGCCGTGCTCAAAATTCCGTGACTTGATCACCGCCAGCACCGGGCCAAAGATTTCTTCCTGCTCCAGCTTGGATTTCGGCTGAACGTCCGCGATCACGGTCGGCTGGATGAAGTAGCCTTCGCCAGCGCCGGATGCGCGCCCGCCGCCGGTGATCAGGCGTCCCTCGCGCTTGCCGATTTCGATGTAGTTGAGAATAGACTTCATCGAGCCTTCGTTGATGACCGCGCCCATATTGGCATTGGCGGCGGGATCACCAATGGTGATCCGCTCGACCCGATCCTTCAACCGCTCCAGAAATTTGTCGTAAATGCGTCCGTCAACGATCGCCCGCGAACACGCCGAGCATTTCTGTCCCTGGAAGCCGAATGCCGCGGCCGCGACACCCTCAACGACAGTCTCGAGATCAGCATCCGCATCCACGACGATGGCATCTTTGCCGCCCATTTCGAGGATGGTGCGCTTGATCCAAATCTGCCCCGGAGCCCGGTCGGCGGCGACTTTATTGATTCGCAACCCGACTTCGCGCGACCCCGTGAACGCGATGTAGCGGGTTTTGGGATGAGCAACGATCGCGTCTCCAAAGCTAGCTCCGGCGCCGGGACAGAAATTCACCACGCCCTCCGGCATTCCAGCCTCTTCAAGCAATTCGATGAACTTTGCGGCAATCGTCGGCGAGTCGCTGGATGGTTTCAGGATGACAGTGTTCCCGCAAACGATGGAAGCCAGCGTCATGCCCGCCATGATTGCGCACGGGAAATTCCACGGCGGAATCACTGCTCCGACCCCGAGCGGAATGTAAAACAGCTGGTCATGCTCACCCGGCAACTGCACCGGGGCGTCGATGTTCGAAAGCCGCTGGGCTTCGCGGGCATAAAACTCGCAAAAATCAATGGTCTCGCCGATGTCGGCGTCAGCCTCAGCCCAATTCTTGCTTACCTCAAAAACCAACCATGCCATCAGCTCAAATTTGCGCTCGCGCAGCAGATCGGCGGCGCGGAACAATAGAGAAATACGTTCGTCAAAGGATGTCCGGCTCCAGCTTTCGAAAGCCTGCAACGCCGCCAGCATCGCTGGTTCAACGTGCTCTTTCCCGGCCTTCTGGTGAATTCCAACTACTTGCGACGGATGCGCCGGATTCAGCGACTGAATCTTCTCAGCGGTACGGATGCGGCGTCCGCCGATCACCAGGTCGTACTCGCGGCCCAGTTGGCCTCGGACGCGATCGAGCGCGGCGCGCATCTCGCGAGCGACTTCGGATTTGGTGAAATCCGTGGCTGGTTCGTTGCGGAAGGGGCCGGCGTGGGCGCGCGAAATTGGACGTACAGGAGTTTCAAGGATTGCCATGACTAGACCTCGGGATAAGGTTGGCAAGAATTTGCTAGGCCCTATTTTACACCTTCGACCGACAGGCCGGTGCAGGTTGCAAGGGCTGTTGCCAAATAGGACTATATATCGGATAATAATTATTATCCGATGATAAGTAATAGCGACTTCCGTGCACTTTGCCGCCAGCACAGCCTGGCTGCTACGCATCAGCGGTTGGTGATCTACGAGACGGTGATGTCGCTACACGGACATCCCAGCCCAGAACTGATCTACGAAGGCGTGCGAAAAAAGATACCGTCCATTTCTCTGGCCACGGTTTACAAAAACGTCCGCACATTCCTGGATAGCGGCATGCTGCGCCAAGTCAGCTTCCACCACGGTTCGTTGCGGGTCGAGCCCAACGAGCACGAGCATCATCACCTGGTGTGCGTTCGCTGCAAACAAATCACCGATCTGGACGCAGAGAGCCTGGGCCCAGTTCGCGTAAAGGAGCGACTTCCGCGGGGGTTTCAGGTGACTCGAATCACGGTTGACGTTCTTGGAATCTGCGCGGCGTGCGCTGCCAAAGAGAATCCAAAACAGAGTTTAAAACGAACTTCATTTCAAACTAGACGGAGATAATCATCAGTTCGCGAATGTGAACTCATTTTTCGGAGGCTCTGCACGAAGTCCGCTCCGCAGCGCGCTTCCCGTTAAATGGTTTTGTATTTCAGCACAATCCTTTATTAGCCAACACATTAGGAGAATGAACTTATGGAAAAAGAACTCGCCACGCAGGAGCAAAACTTGTCAACGGAAGCCAAGTGCCCATTCAGACACACCGCAGCTGGGGCCCAGACAAATGCTGGCTGGTGGCCGAACCAGCTGAACCTCAAGATTCTCCACCAGCATTCCCCCTTGTCCGATCCCATGGATAAGGAGTTCAACTACGCGGAAGAATTCAAGAGCCTCGACCTGAATGCCGTTATCAAGGACCTCCATGCCTTGATGACGGACTCGCAGGATTGGTGGCCGGCCGACTTTGGCCACTACGGGCCGCTGTTCATTCGTATGGCGTGGCACAGCGCAGGCACGTACCGAATCGGCGACGGTCGCGGCGGAGCGGGAGCCGGCCAGCAGCGCTTCGCGCCGCTCAATAGCTGGCCCGACAACGTGAACCTCGACAAGGCGCGCCGGCTGCTGTGGCCCATCAAGCAGAAATATGGCCGGAAGATCTCATGGGCCGACCTTATGATTCTCGCAGGCAACGTTGCCCTCGAGTCGATGGGCTTTAAGACTTTCGGTTTTGGCGGCGGGCGCGAGGATGTCTGGGAACCCGAAGAGGACATCTACTGGGGCCCCGAAGGCAAATGGCTGGCGGACGAGCGCTACAGCGGCGATCGTGATCTTCAGAATCCTCTTGGCGCAGTTCAAATGGGTCTGATCTACGTGAATCCGGAAGGGCCCAATGGAAAGCCGGATCCAATCGCTGCGGCGCGGGATATCCGCGAAACGTTCGCCCGCATGGCGATGAATGACGAAGAGACCGTTGCGCTCATTGTCCAGAGCCGGAAGCCGCCCCCATCGAGGAGCAGGGCCTCGGCTGGAAAAGCAAATTCAAGACTGGCAAAGGCGCTGACGCGATCGGAAGCGGCCTGGAAGTCATTTGGACCACAACGCCCACGAAGTGGAGCAACAACTTCTTCACCAACCTGTTCAGCTACGAATGGGAACTGACCAAGAGTCCGGCCGGCGCGCATCAGTGGACACCGAAGAATGGCTCGGGCAACGGTACGGTGCCGGACGCGCGCGACCCGTCAAAGCGTCACGCGCCATCCATGCTGACCACTGACCTCTCCTTGCGGTTTGACCCTGTTTACGAAAAGATTTCACGGCGCTTCTACGAGCACCCGGATCAGCTCGCAGACGCGTTCGCCAAGGCGTGGTTTAAGCTGACGCACCGCGATATGGGGCCTCTCTCGCGGTACCTCGGCCCGCTCGTTCCGAAGGA
>WNFF01001888.1_pt1 | contig 18231 bp, 12 predicted proteins | sample 5400441 | NCBI WGS metagenome assembly WNFF01 (sample SAMN13153345, study PRJNA577476) | soil metagenome | isolation source: 120 cm saprolite under Douglas fir tree site 2 hole 3 replicate 1 | place: USA:California | collected 2015-04-18 | reverse complement strand
ACGTGTACGCGCTCAATGCCAGCACCGGGGTCGTGCTCTGGAAAACACCTACCGGGAAGGGTATCCAGAGCTCGCCAGCTTACGCCAATGGGGTTGTATATGTTGCCTCACTTGACGGTAACATCTACGCACTGAACGCCTCAAATGGGGCGATACTCTGGAAGTTTCCGCTCGGTAAAAACTCCTATTCCTCACCTATCGTGGTCAACGGGTGGGTCTATTGTGCGGCGACGAACGGCCAGGTTTTTGGCTTTAGCCTTTAAAGGATAGGAAAGGAAGATCGACATTCATGAACAGGACATCACAAACTACTGGAGCGCGTGAGCGCGTTTTTAGAACAAGGTGGGCCATAAGTACGCTCGTGCTTGCCCTTGCGATAATCCAGCCTGTTGAAAAAATGCTTGTACTAAGCTCATCAATAAAGTAGAATTGCCTTCCTTCATGGGTATTGAGGAATCCGAACGAATCAGCGAGGGAAAGGCCAAAACTCCGAAAAAAGGCGAGTAAACCACCTACAATCAGCCAAAAAGAGGACACAAACGGCCTCTGCGGGGAATGGACGATGTCCCCAGCCGCGCTTCTTGAGCAATCTCTTGAGATTTTGCCCTGCGGCGCGCATCAGTGCCTCACAGTTGACGCGCCAAAGCAAGCGCAGTCGGAAGCGTCGCATGCCATGCCACTGTTTGCCCTCAGCGAAGAGCGGTTCGACCCAGACACCGAGCTTCCGATAGGCTTTCTTGTAGGCTTCGGTCGGATAGTAGTCTCTGACCCGATCCAGTACCTCCTCATCGACACTGCGGCAGAGACTTCGCCCCTGCTTACTGGTGGTACACTGCGCTTTGAGCGGGCAGGCATTGCAGTCCTTGGCATAGGCGCGATAGCGCCGTGACCGTTCGGTCGAATGCCAGGGAGCGAAGTGGAGTGCTTTGCCTGCCGGACAGATGTAGATACCGCACTCTGCCTCATAGCGGAAGCGACCTACGCTAAAGAACTCGCTACGGTGCTCGTTATCGGGGAGAGGAATGTAGGCACGGATGTGCTGACTTTCGATGGCCACAAGGTTCTCTTCGGTGCCGTATTTGCTGTCTCCGGTGGCTTGTCTCGGCCACACTTTCCAGCGGAAGCGCGCTCGCCAGAGCAAGTCCAGCATGGGCTTGTTTTCGGTGACTTCCGAGGGAGCCACTAACACCGACATAGTGGGTCTGGTAGCCCAGGTGCGAGCCGCCTTTGGTCAGCATCATGGACGCATCCGGGTCGGTGGTGCTTACACGCAAATCGGCCACCCGTTGATAGCAGCGATTCGTGATCCGGCGATCTTGTGCTCCCGACTGCTCCATCCAGTCATGGCGCTCTTCATTGTGCTGAGCAAGTGCCTCGCGTGCTTCTGCTGAGAGAGAGATCGGAAGTTGTACGGGTACTTGGGTCTCCTCCCCCTCAACTGGCCGACTTCTTATGGCTTCTTCTTGAAGCCTCTGCCGCTCCTTCTCCTCTGCCAGCTCCTCGGGTTGGGCATCAAAGAGGTTCGCCAGATGTGCCTCCACCGCAAAACGCGGCTTGACCGAAGCGATGGAGGCATTGGCCTCGACTTTGGTCGCATCGATATAGAGTTCTCTTCCCCAGACCAGACCTGCCTCTTGACACTGCTCCACAATCTGCTCAAAGAAACGGCGGAAGACCTCCACGCCATAGCGTTCACGGATACGGGTCAGACTGGAATGATCGGGCAGTGGCTCATCTAAATCGTAGCCCACATACCAACGCACGCTGAGGCGATCAGCTGCATGCCGCATCAGCAGGCGCTCTGAGCGAATAGCTTCAAAGAACATGACGAGTTGCAGCTTGAAGAACACGACGGGGTCAATCGAAGGACGCCCCTTGCCCGCGTAGGTCTCTTGCACAAATTCACGCACAAATGACAAGTCCAGCGTTCGCTCCAGATGCCGGTAGAAGTGGTCTGCTGGCACCAACTCTTCCAATGACACCTGAATGAGTTGAGCAAAGCTGCGTTCTTTCTTGCCCATCATAGTGGTAGCCTTTGCCTTTCACACGACTGAACGTCACTCGATTCCCTACCACCTTTGCTCCTGTTCTGCAAAAGGCTGCTCGATGGTGCGATGTGCTGGTTATCATTTCATAACTCCAAAGAGAGAATACACACCATTTCACTCCTTTTTCTCCGTAGTCTCATGCTGTTGTACCTATTATTCTGTATGCTGGGAGTATGATCGGTACACTCTCGGCCTTTTGAATACTGGAAAGGAACGTATAGCTATGACCAATTCTTCTGCTCAGCTTGCTGTAGCGCACGATCTGAACGAGATAGAGGCCCTCCAAGTGCCGACCAAAGCGGTCAATGCAGGGTTTCAAGTGCTTTTGTCTCTGGCGAACCTTGTCATCTGGCTGAGCATTTTGCCGATCAGCCAAATCCTCTTGCCGACGCAAATTGCCGCTTTCAGTGCGGCCAATAAGTTCACGAACCTGACCATCGCGACCGTTGTCGGCGTCCTTGCTGCGGTCATCACCAATCCCATTGCCGGTGCGCTCAGCGATCGCACCACGTCGCGCCTGGGTCGGCGACGACCCTGGTTTCTCGTCGGGTCGATTCTCTCGGCGGTGGCCCTGGCGCTGATGGCCAACTCCACCAGCTTTGTCGCGCTGGTGGTCTGGTGGGCGATCTTCCATATCGCAGCCAATGCCATCCTGGCTGGACTCTCAGCCGTCGTCCCCGATCAAGTGCCCGTGCGCCAGCGTGCGACGGTCGCGGCCTTTGTCAGCCTCTCCTTGCCTTTGGGAGCGGTCATTGGTGCGCTGCTAGTCACCCGCGTCGCCAAGTCAACACAGCTGTCCTATTATACCTTCATTGGCCTGCTGCTGATCGTCATGGCGCTCTTCATCCTGGTGCTCCGTGACAAGCCACTCCCAAAGGAAGCCGCCCCGCGCTTTCATCTCGGTACTTTTCTCGCAGGCTTCTGGGTCAATCCAGTGAAGTATCCTGATTTTGGCTGGGCCTGGCTCACACGCTTCCTGGTCTATCTGAGTTACTTTACGGCACTGGGCTATCTCTTGTACTTTCTGCAAGATGCGGTGCATTACCAGAAGGCGGCACAGGGCGTCACCACCTTTCAAATCATCCTGACGGCTACGCTGCTGATCGCCTCGGTGATCAGTGGTCTGCTCTCTGACAGGCTCCAGCGACGCAAGGTCTTTGTCATGGGCGCAAGTCTGGTGATCGCGCTCTCCTTCCTGATGCTGGCGTTCTTCCAGACCTGGCTTGCCGTCGAGCTTGCTGGTGCCGTGCTGGGCATCGGTTTTGGAGCCTATCTAGGGGTCGATATCGCGCTGATTACCCAGTTGCTGCCCTCGGCCAACGCCCGTGGCAAAGACCTTGGGGTGATTAATATCGCTAATGCTTTGCCACAAGTCGTGGGGGTCACCATTGCCGCTTTCGTGGTGAATACGTTTCACAGCTACACGGTGCTCTTTGTGCTTGCAGCCGTCCTGGCCGTGCTTGGGGCGGTCCTGATCCAACGGATTAAGAGCGTGCGCTAAGCACGAGGAAACGTGGGCGGGAGAGCTGCCAATGACCCAAATGGGAAGCTCCTTCGATTGAGCGGTCGTTCGGAAAATGGTGACTCGAAGGGAGCAAAACTCGTGACGCTCTCTTGTTCACGAAGAGAGAAGAGCAGATGCTGTTTGAGCCTTCTTTGTGTCGCTCCTGAGGGGTGAATCGTCCTCCTCTGGCGTATGTGTCTGTTTTCTTGGTGATTAGCTCAGATTCTTGCATGAGTAAGGGGGAATACATTCCTTACTGCTGATGAGCTTTGAAAGAGACTCATATACTAATTGGTGTGAGCAGAGAGCTTGCAAGAGGCAAGAGATCTGCTAGACTGATGGGAACAGCGGGAGAACCTAAGTCGGGACTTTTTCAACAGGCTGAACCATTGCGGGCGCTATCGTGGTATCAACTGTAGCCCACATTCTTTGACGAATTTGGACCCAGCGTTCTCGCCGCCCTGACTCAGTCCAGCCTTCCCGGCGTTCCTGCCACATTCCAGGAGGCTATCGACTCAGGTCATGTCCGAGAGAGCATGCAGGTTGGAACGTGCCCTCGTTGGACCAGCAGATAGCCGTACCACATTGAGCGTGTCCCAGACACACGAGGTGTCCTTCACGGGACCGGCCTGGCCTGCTTCATCGGGTTTGCCCTCCACAGGCTTCTCCCCTGCGACCTGTAGCCACAGAGGGCGGTGCTGGCAGCCCTCAGCCGCTGCGTTTGAAACGCGGCTGCCAGTGAAATTCGCGGAAGAAGCTATGATGCACATTCACGCTGCCGTTCCAGTCAGCGTGCACTTCATAGCGACAATGCGGGCACCAGAACAGTTTCCCCCATTTCACGCTGACGCGCTGGCCGTGTTGGTAGGAGAACCTCTCCCCCAACTGGCCACAGCGAGAGCAATACTGACTGGTCCCATGCGGGTTGACTTCGACCGTGACGGTGCCTTGCGCGAAGGCTTTCTCGCGTGCGTACCGGTTGATCTTACCGCGCAATTGATTCGCCCGCTTGCGGTTCATACGCCGCGATTTGCTTGGCCCTTTGGACTTGATTTTGCGCAAGCGCTCAAAGAGCAGCACGCAGCCGGGATACCTGGCGCACACGTTGGCAATGCTGCGCGCCACCTTGTGTGCCGCGTCCTCATTCATGCGATCAATATGCTGCCAGAGCTGCCGGTTGCTGTGCTCCCCCTTGACCGGCTGACCCGACTGCCATTGCTTCTTCGCGATGCGCCGCAGATGCCGATAGCGGTGCTGATCGAGCCCGTGATCGCTGACAAAGACGGTCTGCAGGATGCTGCCATGCTGGCGAACCGTGATCACGGCGAGATTGCGCACATTGAGGTCGATGGCGACCGTCACCAGCTCAGGATCGAGCTTGCTGTCTTTGACTTGCTTCGCCTCGATCTTTTTGCGCTGCGGAAAATGCAGTTCAGCCGTCTGTGCCCGCAGGACCAGGGTGGGACTCTGCTGCTCCCAGCTCTCATCGCGGTGACGCTGCTCAAAGTAGCGGCTGCACACCACGGGATAGTTCACCCACCGCCACGTCGTGCCATCGTAGACCTTGAGCTGCACAAAGCGCTGCTTCACCTCAGCGCCCTCTAGCTGGAGGGAGCAGGTGCCCTGGTAGAGCGTCGGGTGATCCGTGGCCCCGGGCAGCCCCGGCTCTCCTTTTTTCTTGCCGCTCTTTTCCCACTGCGCTCGCTGCGACAGATACGAGCGCACTTTGCCAATGGCATCCTTGATCACGCTTCTGCGGTAGATGAAAGGCAGAGTGGGAAAGCGTGCGCTGAAGTTCCACCCCTCCCAGGGATGAGGATGGGCTTGCGTCTCCACGGTGCAGGCTTCCGCCCAGGTGAGCAGTTCGTTGGAGGAGATAGCCCGCTCGCGCATCTCCAGGTGCTTCTCCGAATAGTAGGGGACGCGCTCAGCCAGCTTGTCGGCATGCGCCAGAAAAAAGTCAATGTAGAAGGCGCGTGCCCTATTCAGTACCTCGACCGTCGCGCTGAGAGCGGCCTGTTTGTCCGTATTGGCTCCTCCCTGGTCTCGCTTGCCCAGGTGAAGCACCAGTTTGGTGGTGCGCGTGGCCTGGCCCATTCGGTATCGCTCCTTATGAGAACAAAGGTTCTTGATGGCTCTAGTGTACTGCTTTTGTGCCTTGTTGTCAAACTTTTTCGATCGTCGCCTTTCCACGACACATGGCGGCGCATGCAGGGATCATGCGTGATGCTGAACCCTGCTTGTGAATAGGTGAAACTATCGCAGTGTCCTTAGAGACTGTCGCACAATAGTCAGCACATCGGAAAAGGTGGCATGGTGCTTCTGATACCAGGCAGCTTACGGGACTGGGATATCCCCATTGGGATGCAGAACCTGCCCAAAGAAGGCCACCAAGCTATAGAGGCCAAACAGACAAGGCGTGCTTCGTTCAACGGTGGAGTCTGACCATTGATGCTGGCTACCGACGTCGCACGGCTCTCCTCAAACGTCACTTCGATCTGCCAATGCCTGCGTACCAGGTCGAGATGCCGCCCAGGGGGAATCCTATTCAGGAGTCAAGCTGGTGATGAGATAGACGACTTGCTGGGAGGTCTGCCCGTCGTGCGTGTCCGTGCGGGTCAGAAAACAGGTATGTAAATTGGCCAACAATAACGGCTGATTATCCTTCACCGGAAAGACGCTGTCGGCCTCAAGCTCGTGGAGCCGCAATGTACTCTTCACCGGTACGGAGTGCGACGAAGAGCGTAGGTTGATGTGACACCCGCAATGCTGGGGCACCGTGGCTCGGCCTCTTGAATGACATCGGGGTACAATTTGTGCTGCGCTGGCCCAAACTGCTAACATCACGCGCAGGTCTGGGATGCCCACACCCACCGCTGTCGGATCACGCATGTGCTGGTGTTCCCCGTGTGGTATGCCGCCTACACTGGTTCCTTGTGGTTGGTAGTGGCGCGCTCTGGCAAGAGACGAGGTGCGCTGCTGCCTGGACCTCAAAAACAGCTGTACACAATACGATGAGAAGGTAGTACTTTCTTGGAAGCAGGTCTACAACCACCTTTTTTAAAGCTTAGGCTCTATTTAGATCGCCATTAGATTGCTTTTAGACTGTTCTACTTTCACAGCATATCGAGCTATCCATCTAACGTAAGCTATAACGGAGCCTCGCCCGATTTCCTGACACAGGCATTGATGCAAACCTTACCGCCGGCAAAAATCTTCAGATACTCTATACTCCTTTTACTTTGCTACTCAGAATCGAAAAAGGGAGGATCATCACCCGACACTCGCCAGACACTCCTACTCGGTTCACGGATTGCGTATCCGACTTCGCTCATGTATCGACGGCCCGGCCCCTTGCGGGACAGGCGGCAGACTAAAGAGCTGTCGCCCGGTGGAACGTCGTAGTCCGTCCGGACGCGGGCCTCTGGGAGGGGCAACCCGAGATCACCCCAGCTATCCAGGAGTTGCGGAGCATCTCAGCCGTCAGCTGTGCTGGTCTCCTTGGGAATGGTCACCGACGCGAGCGGAGTCGCCTGGAAGCCGTCACTCAAGTCTTTAAGGCCCTGCCGGGCCATGAGACAGTGGCTGATAGCGATCCAGATGGTCGATGCGCTCCTCGATATACGGGGTCTCACGTAGCAAGCGCCCTCCCCTGGTTGCCCTGCCTCCATCGAGCACCCAGCGCAACTCGTCCAGAGCGCGTTTGAGTGCACGGCCCTGGCCAAGAAGCGCCGCATACTCGTCACCTGCAAACACGCGGTCTCGCCAGTACCTCATCCACGCCAGGTGGAATAGGATCGGACCACAGGCACAAGGCAGCCCGACCAGGGTGAGTACGCACCAGGGGAACGGCGGAAAGATCGCATACATGCTGCGCGTGAGCAGGTCAAAGCTGCAGGTATGGGCCAGTTCGCGAGCCAGCAAGGCAGGGAAGTGCCCGCTATAGAGGAGCCCACGGTCAACCACCAGCACGAAGCCGATGAAACGCATCTGCATCCCCTGGTCGTCATCGCGCACACGCCATACCCAGGGACGCTTGAGGGGCGGCGCCCCCGGTATCGCCACATGTGCTCGCGCCAGGCCCGCATATACCTGCTCGAACCGCTGGATTTCCCGGCCACTTGGCTGACACCGGACGCCAAGCCTGCGCCGCTCACGATACGGCGCGACGAGCCCCCTCACGAGGGAAAACAAGTGCAGGGCGATATAGACCACGACAAAGAATAGGGCAAGGCGCTCCTGCGTCAAAACGTAGGAATGCCAGTGAAGATGGCCTGCCTGATCCCAGGTCGATACGAAGCCATTGTAGAGCTGCACCACCTCATAACCCGGGCCAGGGATAGCAGTATCTCCATAGTAGCGAAACTGAGTAAACATCCAATAATGATAACAGAACCACACACCTACAACACCCTCGACAAACCATGTAAGGACGAGTAGTGCAATCCACATACCGGTTACCTCCTAACTTTTTGAATATCTTGGCCATCGATCTATGAGTAGAGCAACATACGGTTTCTCATATACAAGAACGCTACTGGCTGCACCTAACGGTACGCATGGAGGTTCCAACATCAGGTGTTCGCCCAACTGAGCGTTTCCACTCCAGCAATACCATTAAAAATCTACAGGGCTGTCGTCTGCTGGTTCCTTTGGTGTTCGTGGCATCGGTACGGACGTCGCATGCAGAGGGAGCACTGCTGTGTGGGGTGTCCCCTGCGACGGAGCAGTGGTCGATTGCTTCTTTTCCTGACCCTGGCCCGAAGGTCTCATCTGTCCCCGTGGGTGCCCTGTTGATGAGTGGGGAGACAGTGGTGCTGCAGCATCCGCTGGCTGCGACGCCAACCGGGCCGCAACAAACGCGGTGGCCGCCTGCATCAGCTCGGGGGGCAACGCCAACGGGTAGACCTGGCACCAGGCACCCAGACCCCCCGTAATCAGCGCAATCGTGCCCCGTGAGAGCTGCTGGACTTCTTCAATCGGCATGGCATACGCGCGCTGCATCCTGACAGACGTGTGCTTCTTCGGGATGTCTTGACTCCCAGGGAACAGGGGCATATCCTCCTCGCCATCGATGAACTGGGTAAATGCCGGTTGGTCACGCATCCCCGCATACTTGACTACCTCCTCGGGGTCGCCACATCTGTGCAGGAGCTTGATCGAGGAGGCCGAAAGTATTCTCGCACGCTCCGGCCCTAACCCTTGATAGGATTGCGCCGAGGCCCACATTGCCATGCCCGCCTCGCGCACGCGCTCATAGAGATTGGTCGCGTTGGAGGTCTTCAGCACCCCGAACTCGTCGATGATCATCAGCACCTGCATCCCCGCCTGTTTGCGGTAGGTGGCGTAATGTGCACATTCTTCGAGCAGGTAGCGCCCGATGCTGGCGGCTTGCTCCTTGAGCGCGCTACCATCCAGCCCGATGTAGACCGCATCACCGTCCTCAAACGCGAACGTGCCATCTAACCCTCCGTTCACAGCATCGAAAAATCCTTCAAATGCTAGGGAGGTCGCATCGATCTGTGGAGCCACCTTGCGGATTTTGCGCTGCGCGTACCAGTGCCGCCTGCCGGCGTAGGCACGCCTGAGCCAACCCGCATCGAGCCGCATGAGCAGATCCTGGCTGCTACGGGGTGGTCCACAGGGCGCATGAACTGCAAGCGAGATCAAGGCCGAATCGACGCGTGCATAATAGGGATGGATGCCTGGATCCACCAGTGCCATGAGCCGGTTGTAGAGGGCGGCAGCATCACCGCGCCAGCCGTCGTAAGCCTCGTACGGATAGACCCTAATCCGCCCTACTCCAGCGTAGCGCATGGCTGCCACGAACTGCGCCGAGGTCTGCTTACTGCCTTTCAAATCGAGGAAGATCACCTGCATGCCGTACCGCACAGCAATGGTAGCCAGGCGCAACAGCGTGATAGTCTTGCCGTACCCTGGCTCTCCCAGCACGACGCCATGTAGCCGCAGGGCCTCGAGTGGGATACACAACTGGTTCCCGTACACCCACTCGTAGAGATCGCCGTCGAGGCAAGTGCCAAGCGGTTCGAGCGCAGGTGACTGAACCGGATAGCGCGGAAGCAGGCGCACACGTCTGGTCAGAGGATGCAGCCCCTCCAGAATGAGTGCACAGGTCGGCGCAAAGCAGAGGTGGAGCAGCCAGAGGAGCCCAAGCCGTTGCGGGCCAGCCACCGGGGAAGCAGACAGCAGGCCACCAAAGAGCGCATACAGTAGGGGATGCCCAAACCAGATGATCAACGCATAGACGACGAGCCCAACCGCGGCCATGAGCCAGGTCCCACTCCAGCGCTCGCGATAATCCCAAGTCTTACTCGCCCGCCACCAGATAAGTGCGCCAATACCGAGTGCGGGCAGAGCGAGAGCCGCGGTGACCGGGAGAAAGACGGAGAGCAGCACCATCCGCAGATCGCACGAAACACGCGGTGGTGAAGGGAGGGGTGGGCATGGCCTCTGTGAGTATGGAGGGGAAGGATCAATCGAAGGCATAGGTGCATCCTCTCTTCGCTAGGAAAGCGATTCAAAGGTTTCGAGCGAGAGCACCTTGACGCGCGGTTGCAGGTCGGCAGGTAAGCGATCTCGCGCCTCCTCCACAGACCGGCGCGTGTGTGCTGTGACGAAATACCAGACAGTGGTATAGATCAGGGAAGACTCACCATCCGCGACGGGATTTCCTGTGATGAGCAACTCGGAGAGGATCGCGTCCAGTTCTTGCGGGGATTTGGGCGATCGCTCCACTTCCACCCCAATCGCACTGGGCGCCCACACTTGGGCATCCGGCAGGTGAGGGACCACTGACCCCTCTTCGCGCCTAGGCTGGGCTGCTCGTAGCATGCGTTCGCTGACCCAGTGGAAGTCCGGGTGGCGGCGTTCAAGTTCGAGGCGCACACGATTGATGTTGTGCAGGTGTTGCAACGTACTTTCTGCGGGGGTACGTCGGGCATAGGGAAGGTGCAGCATCTTAAGCCCATCCGGAGTGACACTGACATACCCGGGCTCGCCATCGTAAATGCGCTGGTATTGCGCCAAATCCAGGGTGACCCACCGGTCAACCACCTGGAGCACCGCCGACAGCGTCAGCCCCGTTGGCGAGACCGGCTTGCCTCCTCGTCCGGGCATCCTGTCCAACAGTTCCCGCACGTGATCGAGCCTGGCTGCATACTGCTGGGCAATCCACTCAAGCACAATCAGATCGCGTCGTTTAATGAGTTTCTTGCCTTTATCACGCCGCTCTTTCCTGGACCACCCCCTCCCGGCAGAAGTAGGCTGCTGTTGTTGATCTCTCCCGTGTTCCTGGTGTTGTACTTCTTTATCCATAGGAGCCGCCTCCCTGGGGACAACTACAGCCATAGACAATGCGTGAACAGATAAACATAGATGACTCTCACTCCTTTCTTTCTTGTACGGTTCAAATATATGCAAACAACCAGGGGTGTATCTGATGCAAAAAGCTAGTATTCATACTCCATCCACTCGGCTCCCTGCCGCACGCGTTCGCAAGGTGCTCCTCAAGCTCTTGCAGGTACTCCACTTCCACAAGCGGAATCGCAAAGCTTTCTACAAGCAGTCTACAAGGACTCCCCAAGCGGTCTACACTAAAGAGCAAGCGCTGGTAGTGTAGACCTTCCTGCTGTCTTGCCAGCTTCTACTCTCACGGAGAATCTCGCTATCAACTTTATGATCTGTGTGGAAGACACCAGAGGCGTGCTGCTGGGAGCGAGAAAGCCCCGGATTGCCAGGGGCCACGTGTCACCGCTTGCAGATCTGTGATATTCACTTGCTCCAGGAATGCAGGTGTTCTATAGCGCTTTGAGTAGCGACCATCGACCCACATCTCCTTGGCCCTCTCGTACCACCTGTGGTAGGCTATCCCTACTCTAAACTCATCAAAACGCACGGGAAGGATGATCGCTCCGTGCAGCCAGTAGTACACTCTGCCGAAGTACAAAGCGTGTAAGTATTTTTCCCAGTAATGGGGAGCGTATCGCTGCCCCTCTCTCAAATCATTTTCATACGGCGGCATCCACAATACATGGATTCCCATCGCAGCGTAGATTCGCGTGCGCCTGGCTATACTCGTCGGCGAAAGCTCACTGCGCTGCATCTCGATCGCTACATAGTGTTCACCCAGCCGGAAGCTCACATCGGGCTTAACGCTCCCCAGGTAACGCTCCACCATCAACTTGGTTACGCAGGGATGGGTTCGCAGGGCTTCGTAGATTTCAAATTTCGCAAGCCAATGCTCAACACTTTCCCCTGCTCCACACTGGCACGTCGATGGAGGAAGATGCGCAAAGTGATGCACGACGACCGATCCTTTTTTAAGGATCACCGTCTGCCTACACTCTGGGCAAGAAAATGGGCCTTCTTCCCTGGTCGCCTCCCAGGCGACGACTTGCTCGCCAAGTCGATTGTACGCACTCAGCATAGCTATTTCTCCTTTCTGATATCAGCGGGCAATATCCTTCATTACGAATCCGTCCCCTCAGCTCCAGACGGGTCCTCATCCAGCGGCACAATCTGCTCCCATTCTTGTAGAGTATGAAAAAAAGTGACGCGCTGAGTGCCCTCCAGGATGACCCCGACCTGTGTATCCCAATTGCGCCACAATTTCCCTTTCCCTTTCGGCGTCAAGACAGACATGGCTCTTCGTAGACGCTCTACATGTGCGGGTTTCGTTGGGAAGGGATACCCTATAGACTCGCGAGTTGGAAACCCGCACGCGATGAGGTACACATCGGTCATGTTGGGATCGTTGTACGGCCAGCCATGTGGGTCAAGGTACCGGTATTCGTCTTCCTGGCATGGCGCGTCCTGCTGCTCTCCTGGAGGAGGGGGGACAACAACAAACCGGACAGGTTGAATCTTCTCAATATCCCCAGGGCGCTCAAAGTACACCAGCTCCTGCGTCGCGTCCAGGATCACCCCAATCTTATGCAACCCGTTGTGGATTACAACGCCATTCCCCTCGGGCGTGCCGACATAGTCAAAGATCTGTAGATGGTGCTGCCGATTCTCGCGCTCATCCGCAGCACAACCTGCTCTATGCACAGGTGCAGGGGTGTTACCAACGTCTTTCACTCTATCCCCAGCGGTTTTCTGATTCTCTGACACTTACGCTCTCTCTTTCTCTCAACTTGAGTCACCTGAGCTTTCCCCACAGGCCTGTTACCCGCGGAGAACGCTTTTGAAACACCCTCTGTCACGCCATCCTCATGTCGTCTGCACAACATCACCGTCTTGCGGCAGGCGAACGTCTTGTCCATATTCACACCGGCTTTCTCTGGCCCTCAAATGATGGTTGATGGCCGTGATTACGATTGATAACACTGATTGTGGTCCTGTGCTGATGATTACCAACCTGCTGCCAGTCTTCTGCGTCCATAAGATGATCTGCTGGTGTAGCCTGCACATCAGCGTCTCTGCGTAGCGGGGCGTATTGCCGCACTTGGGATGGCATTGATACCGAATGATCAGTTGTGTCATCACCGTAATCACTGTCATCAGTTAAGCGTGAACGGGATTGCTCGGCACGCTCAAGAAGAAGATTTTTGGGAGTGGCAAAGTAGCGATTGTGATCGTGCTGGACCTCGTGAGCATCTTCCATCTTGCGGAGCAGCGAGCGGACCGTGTGATAATTTTTCTGCAGCGCTTCTGCCACCTGTCGTGGGGACATTCCCAGGGGGGCCTGCTCGGTGAGTAGATCGAGAATATCCTGGCGCTCTTTCGTCCTTGCAATATCCGTTCTGTCGCCAACAAGCCTCCATGTGGCCGTTGTCTGATCAAAAGTGAGCGCGAGGCGCAGCTCTTGTTCTATATCGCGCCCTGTCACATACAGGGTCGCCTCCTGCTGACCGCGCTCGCGCTTGAGGATCAGTATGCTATCCACAGCTCCTACCATGCCGATAGAACCGGTGACCTCATCGAGTGGATCATCGGCTCGCATCTTTCGCAGGTGGTGGATAACGAGCACTGAGACGCGATAGGTATCAGCTACGCGCTTCAGTGGTGCCAGAGACTGATAGTCGTCCTCATACTGGGAACGCATGCTTCCTTGCAACCGGGGTGAGACCTTCGCCCATGTGTCAACCACTACTAGCCGCACCTCGGAATGTGCTTTCAGATATGCTTCTATATGCGTGAGCCCCCCTTGATCCAATCGCGGCCATTGCACCTCAAACACGATGCCAGCAGGTACAGCGCCCATCGATGCGAGCAACTGCTTCGCACGCGCCTGCAATCGGCGTTCGTTGTCCTCCAACGCCAGATAGAGTACCCCACCTTGTTCAACGGGTATTTTCCCGAGTACGGCACCGCCAGCGGCAATCGCGAACGCAAGGTCGAGGGCAAGCCAGCTTTTACCCTGCTTAGGCTTGCCGGCCAGCAGGATCACTCCTTCAGGCAACATGCTGGGAACGGCCCACCGCACAGTAGGGAGTTTCTTCGCAAGTAGCTCTTTTAACGTAAAGGGAGCAGGGATGTATCTGGACGATGAGATCATACGAAATCCTCTCTTCCTCGATGAGCACCCAGCAGTGATAGTCATCGCCCTGGTAGCAGAATGGTCAGGCCACAAAGAGCATCTCGTAATCTTCTGCCCAGGGTTTAATCGCCACAACACAGACGTATGGTCGATAGGATGTCCTGATTTCAGGGTAAACTAGGACAACAGGCATACACGACGTAAGTACATTTTAAGCAGTAACATCCACATGAGAGCACAGCGGCAGCAAGCAGGCAGAGACGGCCTTAAGGTCCCATCGCGGCCGGTCGAGGCTCTTCAGAGATCCCGCTCATAGCTTATGTAATCATGATAAATAAATATGCCTGAAAAGTCCACGACCACAGTTTGCCTATTTCTGGCCACCGCTCTACCACCAGACCATTTCTAGACCAGGCAGGGGGTGTATGAAAAAGTTGTAGGTGTCAAGCCAGCAGACGAGATTGATGCTCCCAAAATTCGTCGTAGGTGTGATTGAGCTTAGCCGTGCGCAAGGGCAAGACCGCATCTAACCCATCTGGAGTCCAACGCATGCCAGTTCGCTTGGCGCGGGTATCCACTACAGTTTTACAAGCCGCCGAAGCCTCGCCACTGCCCACATGCATGCCTTGTGCACGAAACGCGGGATAGCGCATCCGCTGGGCATTGGTGCTGAAGTAGTCAACGGCTTTTTCTGGCACACTACGGCTTTTCCTCTGCGGCTGGGGCGATTTTGGGGAGCTTGCCAAGAGCAGCAAGCAGTTCCTCAATCTGGCCATGAACCAGCAGCGTGCACGCCTGTTTGGCCCAGATGCAGGCATGCACGCTGCTCGATCCAAAGACCGCATGGGCCACTTCCCACACGTGAGGCTTCGCATGATAGAGGTCGACAATCTGCACGGCACCAGGAAAGTGCTCAGCCACCAACTTCCAGATCCAGGGAGCTCCATCTCCTAACACGACGATCTGCTTGGCTCGGCTGAGCCCTGGAGGCTTCGCCAGCGCATAGAGCAACTGGCCAAAGCCGCCCTTGGCCGTGCGCCGAGCAACGTAGCGCAGACTGCCGTCTTTGGGCGTATCGACCCACACCTCTGGGGCCAGCTCAGAACGTTCTGGCCCTCGTTCGGCCTCAAACACCGCCCCGACTTTCATTTCGCGATAGACATCGCCTTTCCGTTCCTCCTCTTCCATTGGCACACTGCCACGACGCATCCGCGCTAAGATCCCATCTAATTCAATAGAGAGACGTTCAAGATCTTTGCTACTCTTTTGCGATGCTTGCTCCTCCTCCTGCGTCTTTGACTGTAATGCCTCCTCAAACAGAGCTTTGACCACCTCATCTTCTCTCTCTGCCAATGCCTTGCCCACCGGTTTCATCAAGTTGAGCGCTTGTCGGGCAGACATCCTCAACGGGAGCAGTCGACGGAAGGTCTCGGCGGCCTCTTCCAGCGTGAGCATGGCACATACATAGCTAATGTACTGTTGCACCCCTGGGGTGGTTCTTTTCCCTTGCACTCCCCATTTCTCATCAGCCGGGGCTCGGCCATGAGAACACTTCGGTGCCTGTTCTTGCTCTGCGGCTGGCTCTTTGTCTTCCTCCACTTGGCACTGATAGTACGCCCTCTTCCACTCCACCTCGCCAAACAGGGTTAAAAGCTTTTTCGATCGGTACCCCACCAATTTTTGCTGGTGTCCACATTCCCCTTGCATCTTGGTGGGAACTGGCTCTGACTCTTGCCTTCTCCTCATCCCACCTTCCAGTAACTTCCTGCCTATTTTGAAGATCCCCTGATAGATCTTCTCCTCCAACCCTTTGAGATCTCCTGCTTCAAGCCCTTCGACTTCTTCTATTACCTTCAGCAGTTCGTGCTCTGCTTCTTGGTACTGTGCTCCTTTGGCTGTCTCGTTCGTTTCCATTTTCAGGAGCTCCTCTCTGCTCTTTGGTTTTTTGGCAAGGTAGAGACCACGCTTTACAGATGAGGATACTCCCTTTTTCTTTCTTTGCCTACAACTTTTTCATACACCCCCAGGCAGGCAAGCTCTTGCGAATCGACACGCTTCTTGTGTACAATGGGGGGAACGCAAATTCTATTGACGATAGTGGCAGGCAAGGAGATGGTGGTAGAGTTTCATATACTCGAGCTATCACCTGCGCCATGGCGTGGTCGAGGAAGCACTTGCACACTGATGTGGATAAGCGAGAGGCTGATTAACCTTCTGGACATGAAAAACAGAGATCCGAATTTACGGCTGAAGCGTGCGCGTGAAGCATGCTTTTTAACACAGGCACAGCTTGCGGAAAAGATTGGAGCTGCTCCTCGTTCAATTAGTCGCTATGAAACAGGTGAGAGACTACCCGATCTTTTCATTCAAAAAAAGCTGTGCGAGGTTCTGGGAAAGACGCCTGAAGAATTAGGCTTCTCCAGTAAAGCGTTCGAGGGTAGTATTGAGCAGTATACCCGTCGAACGCTCCACGAACAGGAACAGCCTTACCCATCTATCTGGAATGTGCCCCCTCGCACCCCATTCTTCATCGGCCGCAGCGACACCTTACAAACACTGTATGACGCCCTTATCGCAGGCAAAACGGCGACACTGACCCAGGCTGTGAGCGGTCTGGGGGGTATAGGCAAGACGCAGACCGCTATTGAATATGCCTATCGATGCCGCGATAAATATCAGGCCGTCCTGTGGGTGCAGGCTGACACGCGCGACAATCTGATCGCAGGTTTTTTGGAGGTAGCCAGACTCCTAGGCCTATCGGTAACAAAGCAGAAAGAGCCAGAACGTGTTGTCGATGCCGTCAAGGAGTGGATGAAAACCCATCCTTTATGGCTCCTGGTTCTCGATAATGTTGAGGACTTGGAGATACTACAAGAAATCATTGCGGCCGCAAAGAGAGGCCATATCATCGTGACAACCCGCTCTCAGACGATGGGTGGCTCCCTGATCAACATAGAGCTAGCGGACATGACGCTAGAGGAGGGAGCCCTGCTGCTGCTCCGGCGTTCTCAGCGCATCGCACCTGATGCCATACTCGAAAACGCCTCGGAGGAGGACCGTGGGATTGCAAAACACCTCTCGCAAATGATGGACGGGCTCCCGCTCGCACTAGACCTGGCAGCGGCATACATCCAGGAGACAGGTCATAGCTTATCCAGCTATCGCAGACTCTATCAAGAACAACGCGCCAAACTGTTGAACTGGCATAGTGCGGCTAGTTCTCCTTACCCTCGATCTGTTGCCGCAACGTTGTCTCTCTCACTTTCAAAAATTGAAACGAACAGTCCCGTAGCAGCCGATCTACTGCGCCTCTGCGCTTTCCTCCACCCGGATGCCATCCCGGAAGAAATAGTGATAGCAGGGTCAGCTGTGCTTGGCCCATTGCTTCAAAAGGTGACAAGCACAGCTGAGCTGGATGAGGTCATTGCCGAACTTCGCAAATACTCACTTGTTCGCCGGCTCGACAATCAAATGCTCAGTATTCACCGTCTGGTGCAGGCTGTATTCCTGGACAGGATGGACCAGGACACACAGCGCGGATGGGCTGAGCGAACGGTACGCGCTGTTCACAAGGCGTTACAAGCTGCTGATTCTACCGCGTTGCATCGAGACGAACGGTATATTCCCCAGGCGCAGACCTGCGCAATGTTGATCGAGCAATGGGCATTCTCTTTTAGAGAGGCTGCAAGTCTCTTGCTGCTAGCAGGGCACATACTGCGGGAACGCGCACGTTACACGCTGGCGGAAGTCTTTAGCCAACAGGCACTGGCGGTCAGTGAGCGGGTCGAAGTACCAGAAGACACTGCCCTCGTAGTTAACTGCATTCTCAACCTGGCATTCGTCTATCAGTTTCAAGGCGAGTTTGCGCGCGCCGAACCGCTGTTTCAGCGAGCACTGGCAATCGGCGAGCAGCGCTACGGGCCTGAGCATCCTCTCGTGGCCGACTCGCTCAATAACCTTGCATACTTTTACGCGTCCCAAAACCACTATTCCCTGGCGGAGCAGCTCTACCAGCGGGCGCTCACCATTTACGAGCAAAAGCTGGGACCCGAAGACCCGGCGCTCGCTCCCGTCCTGGACAACTTAACGGCGCTCTACCTTGAGCAGGGCAGAACCGCTTTGGCAGAACAATGCAGTCGGCGAGCAAGCGAGATCCGTGAAAGAGCGCTGGGAAAAAG
>WNFF01001607.1_pt1 | contig 18239 bp, 11 predicted proteins | sample 5400441 | NCBI WGS metagenome assembly WNFF01 (sample SAMN13153345, study PRJNA577476) | soil metagenome | isolation source: 120 cm saprolite under Douglas fir tree site 2 hole 3 replicate 1 | place: USA:California | collected 2015-04-18 | reverse complement strand
TCGGACTCTCCGCGACCGCCAGGCCCAGCGTCGCCTTCTTCTACGGCCATTCGATCCCGATCGCCCAATTGTCTCACTTCGACTGGGTTGTGGTGGAGCCGGAAGACGTCAACGACAAGGAGCTGTCTGCATTGCAGAGCAAAAAGGTCGAGGTCTTTGCCTATCTCAGCGTGGGAGAGGCCCACCGAAACAGGCGCTGGGCCAAGGACCTGAACCCGGCATGGATCATCGGATTCAATTCCGCTTGGAACAGCGACATCGTCGATCCCGCCCAAGCCGGCTGGCATCAAATCATTCTCAAGCAAATGGAAAACTTCTGGCGCGCCGGGTATCGCAGTTTCTTTCTAGACACCCTGGACAGTTATGAGTCGGTATACAAAACGGACCGGGACCTCGACATCCGATCCCAGGGAATGGCCACCCTGATTCGCGCGATGCACGAGAGACTTCCCGGAGTTCGCCTCCTGCTGAATCGGGGCTTCCGCTTTCTCTCTCAAGTTTCGTCACTGGCCGTCGGAGTGGTGGCAGAGTCCCTGTTCGAGACCTGGCGCCCGTCAGAAAAGCGCTACGCGACAGCCCAGGCCGAGGACACCGAGTGGCTGCTCGAGCAACTCAAGAATGTATCAAGCCGCGACCACCTTCCCATTATCGTGATCGACTACGTTCCGCCCGGCGACCTGGTAAAAGCGAGAGCCATTGCGCGGCGGATTGCCTCGCTCGGCTTCATCCCCTGGGTGGCAACCTCGTCGCTGGACTCGATGGGAGTCGGTTTACTGGAAGTGGTTTCCCGGCAAATTCTCGTCTTGTACAACGGTGAAGAACAACCGACGCCCTGCTCGAGCGACGCCCATCAAATGGTCGTCCCACTCTTGGAGTATCTCGGATACGCGGTGGACTACCTCGACCTGAGAGGCGAGCTCCCCGATCAGAACCTGATCGACAGTTACCTCGGTTTGGTGACCTGGTTCTCCAGCGACACCGTTCCCCAGCCCAAAAGATATCGCGCTTGGTTGTCGAAACAGATTGTTGGAGGCCTTAAAGTTGCCATCTTTGGACGATTGGGGTTCGAGCCCGATTCGGCCCTCTTGAAACAATTGGATTTACGGCCAGTGGCCAGGACGCCCCGACCGCCGTTCTCCGTCGGCGCGAGCAGCGAGCTGATGGGCTTTGAAGCGAAGGTTCTCCCGCCGTCGGAGATCTCTTTCCCCTGGAACGCAGGACCATCCTTGCGCAGCCACCTGAATGTCCAGGACTCGCTCAAGCAAGAGCTCAGCGCGGTGGTTACCGGCTCTTGGGGAGGAATCGCCGTCGACCCTTTTCTCCTCGAAACCCTGGACGAACATAAGCGGTGGATCTTGAATCTGCCTGAGTTTCTCCGACTCTCGCTCCAGCTTCCGATCATTCCCGCCCCGGACGTCACCACCGAAAACGGCCGCCGGATTCTGACCATTCACATCGATGGAGATGGGATCGGCAATCGAGCCACCATGCCGGGTACGCCACTCGCTGGCAGGGCGATTCTAGAGAAAATGCTTCAGCGATTTCGTCTTCCCACCACGGTTTCGGTGATTGAAGGCGAGGTATCAAGCGAAGGCATGTACCCGGCTCTCGCTCCTGAGCTCCAGGAGATCGCACGTGAGATTTTTGCGCTCCCTTACGTGGAAATCGCCTCTCACACTTTCAGTCATCCGTTTGAATGGGAGCACCTGCCGCAGGGCAAGCTTGTCGAAGAGGTGAATCGGTCGCGTCCTGCGGGGCAGAAGGCAACCCTTTCGATTCCCGGTTACCGATTCGATCTGGATCGGGAAATCTCGGGATCGGTCGACTTCATCAATAGCCGCCTGGCGCCCGAGGGGAAGCGGGTCAAAGTCTTTCTCTGGAGTGGGACGGCGAATCCATTGCCCGACGCATTGGCCAAGACCGTGCAGGCGGGCTTGCTCAACGTCAACGGTGGCAATACCACGATCACCGAGGAGGCGGCCTCCCTCACCGAGATCGCTCCGATCGGTTGCCCGATGGAGGGAAACTATCAAGTCTACACTCCCGTTCAGAACGACAACATCTACACGAATTTATGGACCGGTCCCTTCTACGGCTACAAGCAAGTCATCGAAACATTCCGTTTGACGGACTTGCCTTACCGCAAAAAGCCCATCTCTCTCTACTATCACTTTTTCTCCGGCTCCAAGGTCGCTTCATTGAAGGCCCTGGAGAGCGTTTACCTTTGGGCCTTGTCTCAAAATCCTTTTCCGATCTGGCTGAGCGAATATGCGGTGAAGGCTCGCGATTTCAATTCGGTCACTTTCGTTCGAAGACTGGACGGCGCGTGGGAGGTCGACGGTCTGGACAACATCCGGACGCTCCGGCTCGACCCGGTCCTGGGTTGGCCCGATCTCGAGAAATCGGAAGGGGTGATCGGGGTCCGAGACCTCGCGCAGGGAAGATACGTCAGCGTCGTCGGTGGGCGGATTCGCCTGGCTTTGACCGATCATCCGCCCACGGCTCCCTATCTGGAATCAGCGAATGGCTCCGTGCTTCAATGGGATCGCCAGGGTCAAAACATCGGCTTTCGCATCCGCGGACATTTGCCAATCCAGGCGCAGTTTGCCGGGACCTCTCGGCTCTGTCAGGTCAAAGCCGGAGGTCTGACGATCAAGGGCGTGTCCAAGGACGGACACCAGTCCTTCCACTTTGCAGCCGCTGACACCGGACCGGCGACGCTCACGTGCCGGTAGTCCTCTCACCCAACTTGCGCGACGATGAGCGGCTCCTCAACCCGCTCTCGGTGACGGTGATGGTGGTCGCCCTGGGAGCGCTCCTGGTGCTCCTGTTTCCCAGCGATCAAATGGAGGAACGCCTGGCCCAGTTCGAGGTGGCGGACGAGATCTCCGCCAAATACCTTCAAGTCTGGCTAAGGGTGGAGCCCTATGACAGCTCAGCGCGGCTCTTGTTGGTTCGCCACTTGCGCGCGCTGGGTCACACCCACCAGGCGTTGGCCGAGCTTCAACCGCTGCTCAAACAGAAGGGTCCGCTGGGAGCTCAGGCACGCCAGCTCTCGGTTCATCTTCGGCTGGTGAAATGGCAAGCTTTAGCCGTCGATGAACCCGAACGTGAAGCATTGACCGGGGAGCTGATTGCATCAATTCGGGGATTGTCGAAAGAGGAGCTTGCCCCGGAGGAAAGGGTTGAGCTCGCCGTCGCCTGCTTGTGGATGGAACGACCCGAGTTGGCGGCGAACATCTACGCCCAGCTGGCATTGGAACAGCCAGCTCGAAGTTTCGATCGCTGGTTGGAGGCAGGCCGATGGTATCTTGCCTCCGGGCGCCCCGACAAAGCAGCGAAAGCGTTTGATTCCGCGGCCCGTTCCACGAGCTCGGCGGTCGAAGCACCCAGAGCCGCGGTGCTGGCGTTGGACGCGTCTCGCGCTTCAAACGACGCACTGGAGCGGGCCCGGGTATATGCGGCGGCGTTCGCCAATCAGCCAACCGTTCTGGATCGCGCGGTGAGCATCGCCCTGGCTGCGAACAACCCTCGTCTCGCGTCGATCTGGATGGAGGCCCGAGCGCGCCTCGATCCAGAGGATCAGTCTGTCCTTCGGCGGAAGCTCGAGGTCGAATTGGCCGCCGGCCATCTCCAAGACGCCTTTTCGACATCCCTCGAGCTCGTCCGTCTGGAACCGAAAAACAATGCCTACCGCCTTCGATTGGCGGAAATTTCGGAATGGGTAGGGCAACCGCAGCAGGCGCTGACGCAATGGACCTGGTTGGCCACTCATTCCCCCTCCACCCACGCGCAAGACAAAGCCTTGTCCCTGGCCAAAGCCCTCTGGGACTGGGACGCGATCGTTTTGCTGACGGACTCGCGCTCGCGCCGAACCGGCCTGTCGATCCCGGAGTTGCTGCTCGCCAATCGAGCCCTCGAGGAGTTGGCCGAGCCCGATCGGGCTGAGAGCTTGACTCAGACATATCTGGAGCGCCGTCCCGGGGATAAAGAGGCCTGGGAGTATCTGGTTTCCTTGCGGCGCAGAAAACGCGACCTCGAAGGCGCACTGCAGACCCAGGAGGCGATCGATGCCAGGTTTGGAAAACAAACGAAGAGCCTCGTCGTGCAGGCCCAGATTCTACGGCAGCTTCGCCGGCCGGATCAGGCCCTGGCGCGCCTGCGGGACCATTCCAGAACAGCTGATCCGAACGAGGCTGACTTCTGGGCGTTGCTCGGAGATCTGGCCTGGATGGGACGCGATTACGCCACGGCCGAGCAGGCCTATCTCTGGGGATGGAAGGCAGGGGTTCTGGACGAGGTTTCCACCGAGCGCCTGATCGAAGTCTCGATGCGAACCGGTCCGCCCTCCAGATGGCTTCCGATCGCCGAGAAAGCCTGGGAGAAATTTCAGAAACCCACCGTCTTGTTGCGCGCAATGGATGCGCTGGCTCGGACCGAACAGTGGGACAGGCTCGCCTTCTTCATTGGACAGATCCGTGCCAATGAATCGGCGTTTTCAGGACATGAGCTCTATTGGCTTGCCAGGGCGCGTCTGGCCGCTCATCAGCAGCGCTACGCCGAGGCGTTTCAGGCATTCCGCCATGCCCTGTCGATCCAGCCCGGCTCGGAAGTCGCCAGATCCGAGAGGCTGGCTTTGGCCCTGGAGCACGGAAGTCGCTCGGAGCTGGCGAGTGCCGCGGACCCCTATGGCCTGAAACTGACGGACGATCCGGGAGAGCTGGCGCTCTACGCGGATTCGCTGTCGCGGCTCGACCGCCGATCTGAAGCGCTCTGGTGGTTCCGCCGCGCCGCGATGGCCAACGACGCTCTGCCCGGGGCCAGACTGGCTTACGCCACCCAACTCGAGCAGTCCGGCTACCTCGAAACAGCCAATCGGGTGCGAGGGGATTCGCGGCGGCGTCTGCACTCCACCGTTTCCGTCCCTCGCCTCGACCTCTCCTCGGCTCAAGCCCGTCAGTCCCTGAGGTTGTATGCCGAGCTGGTTTACCGCCGGGAGGGAGTGGCTCCGGCAATGCGATGGCTGCAGCCGCTCTTGGCCGTTTCGGATCCCGAGGCGCGAGAGTTGGTGATCAACTGGCAGGTGGAGCGCGGCAACATTCCGATGGCGCGATCGTTTGGCCACGCGAAGCTTCATCCCTGGACTCGCCTCGCCCTCGCCATGGCAACCCATCAATCGGCGGAGATCCGAAGAATCACCACCGAAGAGGGAGACTCACTCTCAAGCATGGACAAGGTCGCCGCTCTACGGCGTTTGAATGAGCCCGATCGCGCGCTGCGATTGACGCGATCCTCGCTCGCGGGGGCGCGTGGCGCCGATGCCGAGGCACTCAACGTCCAGCTCCAAGACTTGAGCCGCGAGCTACCATCGTCGGCAAAGGTCACCTCAACCCTTCACCAGCTGGGGCCTCTGCGCCTGCTCGGGGTGGCGGCCGACTACGACCAACCCACTTCCTCCACCCATGCATTTGGATTCACCGCGCAGTTTGCGCAGCTCACTCTTCGGGGAAGCGAGGGCAGCCTGAAAAACGACGCGGGAGAGGCGCAATTCGCGCTTCGTTCCCACTGGCGCACCACGGCCGGCGATTCTCTTCTGCTCGCGGGGGGGAATCTGCGCGACAATCAGTGGCTTTGGACGGGGAAGGCTTCCCATTCTCAAACGCTCTTCACCCCCTCACTCGAAGCGACCGCCCTCGGCGCGTTCAACGAGACCGCGGACGAGAGCGGCGTCCTTCGCATGCAATCCACCCGGCATGAGATTCAAGCGGGCTTGAATTTCAATCTGACTTCGCGCGAGTTGATTCAAACCAGCCTCGGTTATCGCCATTATCAAGGCCGTTCGGGCGGCCGGCTGGCGGATGGATTGCTTCTTCGCCTCGATCTGGTGGAGCGCCTGTTCCTCTCTCACCCTGACTTGCGCATCCGTCTGGACGGTTCAATCGCCGCCAATCGTCCGAGCAGTACGCTCCCTTCCGACTTTCTGGCGTACGTTCCTCCCGGGACGCCGCCGAGCGCTCTGGTGCCGGCGAGCCTCAACACCGTCGGGGTCGGCCTTTCCTGGGCCTGGGGTCCGGCTCAAAGCAGAGGTTTGATTCAAGCGCTGAGATACGAAATCGACACCTGGTGTGGCTGGATCGGACCTCCAGGACGTGTTGGCTATAGTTTCAAGGCCAGCGCGGGGCTACCTGTGCTGCGGATGGGAGAGATAAACATCTCTGCTTTCCACGGAACCTACCATGGCGCTCTCCCCGGGCAGACAGACACCTCGGTAGAGATTGCCTATCTCCAACGTCTGTTGCTGTAGAATCCGAGGCTTGGGGGTTTATCGCGTTTTCATGAACCGAGTCATCGCTTGGAACATTGTTTTGCTCTTGAACCTGGGATGCGCCGTGACCCAAGTGTCGCGGGGCCCCGCAGTGGATCTGAAGGCACATTGGGTCCAGCTCCCAATGCTGAATTATTGCGAAAACCCTCACGCCGGTGAAAGAGCGGAATCGATTGTGGGCACGCTGCTGCGCGCACGCGGAGTGGCTGATTTGTCGCACTATCCCGCCTCCCGGGTGGACAATGGCCCTCCCGACTTCGACGAGCAGCGGCGCTTCGAGGACAGCCTGGCGTGGGCCCGCACCAAGGGTTTCGTCTACGGCTTGACCGGCACCGTGGAAGAGTGGACCTATCGCACCGGGCTGGATGGAGATGCGGCCGTCGGGCTTACGCTTCAAGTGATCGAGCTGGAGTCGAACCGGGTGGTCTGGTCGGCATCCGGCTCGAGATCCGGATGGGGACGCGAAACTCTCAGCGGAGTCGCCCACAAGCTCATGGACTCGCTGCTCTCTGAGCTCCGTCCATGATTCATTCGAGGCTCTTCGCCGCGCGATCGGAAGCGGAGGATCCTCGCCCACCTCCCCGATGGCTGGCAGTGGTCGAAACGGCGGTTCTGACCGGAGGCATCACTCTTCTCGGGTACGGACTTCATCACGGTGATCCCTTCTTCCTGCGAAGCCCGTTTGCCTGGTCCGCGGTGGCTCCTTTCCTGGTGGGCCTGCGCTACGGGTTTCAGTATGGATTCGCCAGCGCGCTGGCGTTGACGCTCGGAATCGCCCTGAGCTGGAAGAGCCATCTCCTGCCGATCGACAGATTCCCTGCCCACTTTGTCGCGGGCCTGGTGGTGTTTGGCATGCTCGCCGGCGAGTTTTCCGACACCTGGACCAGGCGTTTGCGTCGGTTTGGAATCACCGGCAATTACCTCCAGATGCGCCTGGAGGAATTCACCCACGCCTACCATCTCTTGAAGATCTCACACGATCGGCTGGAGCAGCGCGTGGCGGGAACACCGGTCAGTCTGCAAGAGGCGTTGAAGACGACCCGCCGGCAATTGCTCTATTCGCGCGATGGGCCACCTCCAGTGTACGGCCTGGAGAATCGGATTTTACAGCTGTTCGGGGGTTACGGATCGGTCCAGATCGCATCCCTCTACGCGGTGGAGAACGGTCGGCTCGCCGCTCTTCCGCTCGGCCACCTCGGTGCAGGCGTGGAGGCCAGTGGAGACGATCCGATTATCCGGCAGGTACTCGAGACCGGGCGTTTGATCACCGTTCGAGATTCAGCGGTGTTTCATGACGGAACAGGCTTGCTGGCAGCGGTTCCCATTTCGGATGTATCGGGCCGCATCTGGGCGATCGAGGCGATCCGGGACATTCCAATGGTGGCTTTCACTCAAAAGACCCTGCAGATCTTGGGGGTCATCGCCGGCCACATCGGGGATCTGCTCGCCTTTGGACCTGCGATGTCCAGCACCGATGAGCCCTCGACGATGGAGTTCGGGCAGCATCTGGCAAGAGGCATCGAAGATTGCCGGAAGTATGACTTGCCCACGGTTTTGCTGGTGATGACCCTGGATCCATCCGATCGGGCGGAGGAGGTCGAACGCTTGATCGTCGATCGCCGAAGGCGCCTCGACCAGCTGATGCTCGCTACCAATACAGCCCAACAACGCGTGTTCTTGATGTTGATGCCACTGACCGACGTCCCGGGCGCTTCGACTTATCTGGCCCGCATCGATGCGCTTTTGAAATCGCGGCTCGGCCTGTCTGCTCAGCAGCTGAATCTGATCGGGCAACACTATTTGCTGAAGAAGAACGATGACCCTGAGAAGCTGTTGGCCCAGACTCAAGCGCGTTTGTTGATCGAACCGTCCAGCGATGCTCGCCTTCGCGCTGCTTCTTGAGCTGCTCGGTGGCGTGCTGCTCGTCGCGGGCAGATCGCTTTACGCCTGGGAGCTGCTCTTCGTCCTCCTTCAATGCCTCTCCAGCGCGGCGATGACCGTGTTCGTGGCGGACGCCCTTCCCGACAATGAGCATCGACGCCGGCGGCCGGAGCTGTTGTTCTTGTTCACGCTGGCGGTCCTGGTTCCGGTCATTGGACCTGCGGCGATGGCCGCGGGAATTCTCATCCCGGTGAAGAACAAGAAGAAACAAGATCCGATCAGCCTGCTGATCGACCTCAAAGCGCCTCCCCTGCCCTTTCGCGCTCCCGAGGTCAGTCAAGAACCGATGTCTTCGGAGGGCCGGCTGCTTTCCGTTCTTCGTCACTCGCTAAATCCCGACCAGCATCTTCGCGCGGTGGTGGCCACCCGATTGCTTGCCGATCAGGACGGCGTTCTGATCCTGGCCGATGCGTTGAAATCCCAGTTCGACGACGTCCGTCTTCTGGCCTACGGCCTGGTGGATTCAAAACAGAGGAGGCTGCTCGGGCGCATTCAGAAGATCACCAAATCGGCGCAGGCCGCGGAGGGGCGCACGCGAATCGGCCACCACAAGCAACTGGCGTATGACAACTGGGAGCTGGTCTATCTGGGGCTCATTCAAGGCGAGATGCTGCTCCCCGTATTGGCTTCCGCCGCGCAATTCGCCAGGCTCGCGCTGGAAGGCCACCCTCGTGACGCATCCTTGACGTTGTTGTTCGGTCGAATTCTCCTGCGACAAGGCGAGCTCGCAGATGCGGAACGAGCATTTCGCCACGCTTTGGATCTGGGCCTGCCGGGCTCGGCGGTGAACCCTTATCTGGCGGAGGTGGCTTTTCGCCAAAGGCGGTTCGCCGACATCGCCGGGCACTTGCAGGATGAGTCGAATGAGTGGGCCCCGGAGAAATTGACGGCGATGGTGACCTTTTGGACCTGACGGCTTCAGCGACCGGCGGAGCCGGGGCGGCCGATGTCGCTCTGTTGCTGGAGGGCACGTATCCAATGGTAAGCGGAGGGGTCTCCAGCTGGGTGCACCAGATCATCCAGGGGTTGCCGGAAATCACCTTTGCTCTGTATTTCATCGGCAGCAGCCCGGATGCCTACGGGAAACTCAAATACGACTTGCCGGCGAACGTCGTGCATCTCGAGAGACATTATCTTTCGACCGCGCTGGAGTCCGGCTCCCCGAAAAGCTTCCGTTCCTGTCCCGCCGCTTACCAGCGCAGCTCGCAGCTTCATGACTACTTACGGCAACCCAAGCAAGGCCTGCCCGGCGATTTGATCCAGGCCTTCTTCAAAGAGCTGGGTGGACCCACGGGTCTGACCCGATCCAACTTCCTGCGCAGCAAGGAATCGTGGGATCAGATCGTGGATAACTACAGACAGCACTGCACCGACCCATCATTCGTGGACTACTTCTGGACGATCCGGTCGATGCATACGCCGCTGTTCTTCCTCGCCGATCTCGCGCGCGGCATCCGGCCGTGCAAGGCATTTCACTCGATTTCCACGGGATACGCCGGATTCGTGGGCGCGATGCTACGTCATCTCCACGCGCGTCCGCTGATCCTCACCGAGCATGGGATTTACACCAAGGAGCGGAAGATCGACCTCTTCCAGGCTCCGTGGATCAGGGACACGGCAGAGGTTTTCAGCGATCAACTGACCGATGACATTGGTTATCTGCGGCGGCTGTGGATCCGATTTTTCGAGGGCCTGGGGCGGATCATCTATGACGCGGCAGACCCGATAGTCTCGCTTTTCGAAGCGAACCGTGAGCGACAGATCGCCGATGGCGCCTCGAGGGAGAGGACCCATGTCATTCCCAACGGGGTTGACGTCGCGCGCTTCGCGGCTCTTCGAAGCAAGCGAACCGATCCTTCGCCTCCGATCGTGGGCCTGATCGGCAGAATTGTCCGGATCAAGGATATCCAGACGTTCATCCGCGCGATGCGCCTCGTCTGTAGTCGCATTCCGGCCGCCGAGGGCTGGATCATCGGCCCGGAGGACGAGAACGCCGAATACGCCGAAGAGTGCAAGGATCTGGTCCGGCAACTGGGTCTGGAGAACCGGGTCAAGTTTCTTGGGTTTCGTCGACCGGAGGAGCTGCTTCCGCAGATCGCTCTTCTCTGCTTGACCTCGATCAGCGAAGGACTTCCTCTGGTGCTCCTGGAAGGCTTCGCCAGCGGGGTCCCGGCGGTAACCACCGACGTCGGCTCATGCGCTCAACTGATCCGGGGTATCGACGAACCGGATCAAGCGCTGGGAGAAGCGGGTGCTCTGGTGTCGATTGCAAATCCCCAGGACACCGCCGCGGCGATCGTGGGCCTGTTGCAGGACCCCCGAGCCTGGAAATCCGCCCAGAGCGCGGCAATTGCACGGGTGGAGAAGTTCTACACGCAAGGGCAGATGTTGGAGCGCTACCGGGACATCTACCGGCAAGCGATCGACAGCTAAGCAATGGCGGGCATCGGTTTTGAATTACGTCGCCTTTTGAGAGACCAGAGTTTTCTTGGGCTCTTGCGTGGCTACGGGTATGCCGGGCTGATCACCTCGGGTCCCTGGGTGTTTTCGATCTTGGGGGTGTTGCTGATCGGGATCTTGAGCGTGGGGAAGCTCATTCCCAATCCCAAGATCGCCCTGTTCCTGGTGTCGATCAACTACCTGATCGCGATCTCGCTGATCTTTACCGGGGGCTTTCAGATTCTGTTCACCCGCTACATCTCCGACCGGCTTTATGAGAAGCGGGACGATCTGGTCATACCCAACCTCGCCGGCGCTCTGGCTCTGGTTGGATTGAGCGGGGCCGCCGTCAGCGGCCTGATCCTGGCGATCTTCTTCAAGGAGGATCTGGTCTACAAGCTGTTGATGGTGGGGACGTTCGTGACTCTTTGCGAGATCTGGATCGTGGTGGTGCTGGTCTCCGGCTTGCGCGTTCCGGAAAAAATATTGGGCAGTTTTTTCATCGGCTATTCTCTCTCCGTCGGCGGCGCTCTCGCTTTGCGCTCGTACGGAGTCAATGGCCTCTTGGCCGGATTCTTGTTCGGCCAGGTGGTGATGTTCTACCTGATGCTGGCAGTCATCATCCAGAATTACCCATTGGAGAAGCTGGTGCAGCTCCATTTCCTGGAGCGCAAGAAGATCTATCTGAGCCTGGCGGCGACGGGATTTTTCTTCAATGCGGGAATCTGGGCGGACAAATTCATCTTCTGGATCAATCCTGAAACTTCCACGTCGGTGATTGGACCGCTTCGGTCCTCGATCATCTATGACTTGCCGATATCCATCGCGTATCTGTCGATCATTCCCGGGATGGCGGTGTTTCTCGTTCGCATCGAAACCGATTTCGCCGAACAGTATGAAGCCTTCTATGGCGCGGTCCGCGAGGGGGACACGCTGGATCACATCCAGAAACTCAAGGCGAGCATGGTCTATACGATTCGTCAGGGGATCTATGAGATCTTCAAAGTCCAGGGCCTGACCGTGCTTCTTTTGATGTTGGCAGGCCCGGTCATTTTAAGATTCTTCGGGCTTTCTCATCTCTACCTGCAGCTGTATCAGGTGGATCTGGTGGGAGTGGGCGTTCAAGTCGTGATGCTCGCGGTCTTCAACGTCTTCTTCTATCTCGACCTCAGGACGATCGCCTTCTGGCTGTCGATTCTGTTCGTGACCGCCAACATTGGACTGACATTGCTCACTCAGTCGCTCGGGCCGATGTACTACGGCTATGGTTTCGCCGTGGCCGTTTCTCTCACCAGCCTGGTTGGGTTGGTGATCCTCTCGAGGAAGTTGCGGACCCTGGAAATCGATACCTTCATGATGGCCGGGTAGGCCAAAGCGAGGGATCACCCGGCCGGCACGACTAGCGGAACTTGCTGATGGGATCGTCGCGCAGGGGTTCGTTCGGCGACCCGGCCATCAGCGGGCGCTCGGTGAGCTCGCCGGCCAGAACCCCCTGGAACTCTTCCGCGAAGGCCTGCCGCACCATAAAGGCGCCCGCGCGAGTTTCGATCCGAACAAGCACTTCGCTGCTTTCGCGAGCCGCGTCGGAAGAGATAAACGCGCTCGTGCACGCCAGGAGTCCGCAAGCGATCAACAATCGTCTCATAGCCACCTCACAGAATGACCGTGGGGGAGTATTTACTATCCGCGAAGGAAAACAAGCCTCCGATGCCCCGCGGTACAGGGCCGATAATAGGCCGGGAGATCGCTATAATTCGAAGTCGAAGCCGTCCTGAGGGGGGGTGAATGTACGCGCGCTGGAAGAGTTCCGTCCTTGCCAGGTGTCGGCGAAACGTATGAAGCGCTGTGAGGCCGGGCGTCGTCGCAAGCGGAGGGTTCGACGATTGAACACGTGCTCGCCAGAATTTGTCCCAACGCATGGCCTCGGCGTTGAGAATTTTCCCAACGAGACCGAATCAGGCCTCAGCGTGAGGCTTCGGCGTAGAGAAGAATTCTATACGTATAGAATTTTTCTCTACGCTTTAGGAGCCTGTTGCCTTTCGTAGCACTTGACATGTTCGTCGGATCAAGCACTTCGGTGGGGACAGCAGCGCGCCTAGTTCGGAGGACGGTTCGAACGACAGCTCGCAATCATTCGCCCGTGCTTCACCTCAAGTTTTCAGAATCGTCACAGTTCCGACATTTCGACATGGTCGCGAGGTGTTAGAGGGGCCGAGCATCAAGGCCCCCATTGACGGGGAACCCTTAAACGACTGGGGAGGCGATGTGAATCGGTTCACTGCTTGGAGTGCAGCTCTTGTCCTCTTCTTCGCCGCGGCGGCTTCGGCGCAGTCCGCGGCTTCGGATCGTCCTTCGGCGCCTCCTCCGACCACCACCGAAACCATTCCCCCAAAGGCGCCGGCCGGACTTCCTCCGGTCACGTCAAAATGGGCGGCCACCTTCTACGGGTTTGTGGAGGCGGACTTCATTTCAGATTCGACGCAGAGCTTTAACGATCTTGCCGGCAATGCCGCGATCGCCCGTCCAGGAACCTTTCCGGCAGGATTCAAGCGCTTGACTTTTGGTGTCAGAAACTCGCGCCTCGGGTTCAGGCTCAGCGCGCCCACCTACGCCGGGATCAAGTCCAGCGCGCAGGTCGAAATGGACTTTCTTGGCAACCAGCCACCGAATGCTTCTGAAGCCTCCTTCTTTACCAGTCCGACCTTTCGAATCCGGCACGCCGCGATCAAACTGGAGAGTGACTACATCGATGTCCTGATCGGCCAGTACTGGCAATTGTTCGGCTTCCAGCCTTACTTTCATCCCAACACGGTCGATCTCCAGGGAGTACCGGGTGAGATCTACTCCCGATCTCCGCAGCTTCGCCTGTCTCACATCTTCAAGATGCCGACGGTGAGCGTCGAAGTAGCCGCGGCCGCGTCCCGACCGCCGCAACGAGACTCGCACACTCCCGATGGGCAGGCGGGAATTCGGTTCATCCTCAACGACTGGAAAGGAGTTCACACCGCGGGCGGCGCCGGTACGTCTGCCGATGCACTGGCGATCGGCTTTTCGGGCGTCCTGCGGAAATTCGACGTGGCCGAATTCAGCGCGACTCCGACGACGAATGTCTCCACCACTTCGAACGCTTATTCCATCGACGCGTTCATCCCGATCATCCCCGCCTCGATGGAAGACCGAGGCAATGCATTGTCATTCACCGGCTCCTTTCAGAATGGATCAGGTACTGCCGACCTCTATACCGGTTTGAGCGGAGGCGTCGCTTTCCCAGCGCTTCCTGGAGGCGGGACATACACGCCGAATGTCGACAATGGACTTGCGGTCTTCTATTCCGACGGAACCCTTCACACCGTGGATTGGCGTTCTTACATCGTCGGCCTTCAGTATTACCTGCCCCCGTCAGGCAAGATTTGGGTCTCCGGAAACTTCTCTCAAATGTACTCGGGCAATGCGCTCACGTTCGGCGCGCCCTCGAGGATTTTTGATCGCTCCTGGTGGGCGGATGGCAATCTGTTCTTTGACATCACTCCCGCGGTTCGGCTGGGGCTCGAATACGCGTACTTCCACCAGACCTACGGCGACGGAGTGGGCGCGTCAAACCATCGGTTTCAACTTTCGGCGTGGTACATCTTCTAGCGTCGGCTTCTGGCGCCCCGTGCTGACGCCTACCGCGCGGTCACCCAGGATGGATTGAGCGCAACCGATATCGTCGACACCCGTGCGGAGTGGTCCCTGCTTCCAAACGCGAGAGGCGCGCTAGAAGACTGTCACGGTAATCCGCTCCGACGGTTGCTTTCCCAGGTCCAGGGTGTATGAGACGGTCCAAATCCTGGCCGCGCCGTTCCGGTTGAGCCTTCTCGATGGCGTCCTTTCAAAAGACATTTCAGGTCAGAACCTCGGAGCACAACCAGGTGGTGGATGTAACCGAGCAGGTGCGGCGGGTCGTTGCCGAATCCAAAGCCGAGCTCGGCCAATGCGCTGTCTTTACGCCACACGCCACCGCCGCGGTGACGATCAACGAGAACGCCGATCCAAACATCGGCGCCGATTTCATGAACGCGCTCCGAAAGCTGATCATCGAGCACGACGGCTGGTTGCACGACCGCATCGACAACAATGCCGCCGCTCACATCAAGTCGGCGCTCGTCGGCCCATCGGTGGTGATTCCGATTTCCGCCGGCGAGCTGGCGCTGGGCACCTGGCAGAACGTCTTCTTGTGCGAATTCGACGGCCCGAGGACGCGGCGGGTGATCGTCTCAGTGCTGTCCTAGAGTCCAGGGAGCGCGAAGCGAATACGACCCACGAGGAAGGCGGTTTCCGCCGAAAACACCACCCTGCTGATGGGTGGATCCGAATCTGCGGCAAACAATCGCGGACCGGCCCGTCCCAAAACGGTGAGACTGATGGTCCCCAACTTCTCATCCCCCTCGTAGGCGGCGATCATCAACACCGCTGTATCAAATAGGTTGGGCTCAGACTCAAAGCCGAACGTGCCGGCGGCACAGTTCTCGCTGAGCGTCATCTCGATGGAAGTTGCTTCCTGACTGAAGAGAACACGGTCATCTCCCCAACCCAACAGGGTTCGGACCTCGACCCCCGGATCAAACGTCAAGGTGCAATCGCCAGCGGTGAGCTCTGTGATCACCGTGAAGTCGGGCTCGGTGATTTCAAAAGGGGTCGTGCGGTCGAGGTAAGCAGCGTCGGATACCGGGATCGGCGTGAAGTCGTCGACCCCTGGGACAGCCACACCACGACCCGTGACAACCAGGGAGACTGCGGCGATTAGCAGGTACTTTTTCGAGGTGCCCATCTTCCCTCCCCTCTCGAGCGGGTTTGCCGGCGGCGCAAGCGTAAACAGCGCCGAGCCGCCGAGCAGCACGCGACCTTATTCCCCGGCAAGGCCGAAGGGAAGACCGAACCGCACTCGCAAAGAAGCGCCAATCGTCACAGATCCAACGTCTGAATCAGTTCTGGGCGTGAGTCGGCGCCGGGGTCCGATTCACGAGGATCGAAACTTCCAGCTTGTCGCTGCTCTTTTCCGGGGCGACCTGCACCGTGGCCTTCCAGCGGTTGCCGTCGCCATCGGCCATCGTCCAGTGGCTCTCGCCCCGCGACGAGCCGGCCGAAGTCCATCGCTCGGCGAGCGATTCCCCCACCCACTTGAGAACCCCCGGCGCCCCGCCTCCTTCGACCTCCCAGCTCTTTTTCCACCAGTGCGTATCTCCGTCCTGTTTCAACAATCGAATGCTTTTCGCCTTCTCTCTCGGAAAGGGCCACCGGAGGAAGCGAATCGGCTTGTCCGCAAGCGCGGCACGCGCATAGGTGGATTTGGGGTCCCAATTGTATTCCATTCGCAGCGCAACGGCTTGTGCAGCCCCAAAGCCTCGCATCTTGCTGACCACGTACAAGGCGCCATCGATTCCCGAGGACAGCCCAGCCGTGGTGATCACCTTGCCGTTATCGACGTACCGCTTGTCGCTGACGACTTTCGTGTTTGGCGCCGATTCTCTGAGCGCGTCAATGACAGCGTAGAAGGTCGTGGCGGATTGCCCTTCCAGAAGGCCCGCCTTCGCCAGCCAGAAGGCCCGCCTTCGCCAGCCAGAAGGCGCCATTGCACACCGACATCACCTGCTTGGATTTCGGCGCGACGGTCTTCACCCACTCGACGACAGCGGCATTTCCGGTGTCGACATTTCCACCCGGCGTCACCAGAACCTCAGGGATTGGCGCATTATCGAAGGTATAGTTTGGAGTGACCTTCATGCCCATCGAGGTGGTCAACGTGCCTGGCTTTTCCGCCACGGTGTAGACATTGAATCCGGCCTGGCCGAAGACCTCGTAAGGGCCGGTGTAGTCGATGATTTGAACGCCCTCGAAGATCAGGATGGCGACTTTCTGCCGGTCGTCCTGGGCCGGGCTGTCGGTCCGCATCGCCAACCGTTTGCCGGTGTTCACGTCCACGAAGGTCCCTGGGCTTTCCTTGAATCGCCCGATGCAGTGCTCGCTTGCTCCCAGGTAGATGCGGCCATCCACCACGGTGTGGAGCTTCTGGGTGCCCGGCATCGAATCGCTCAACACGCATTTCCCGTTGAGCTGCAGGCCATACTTCTCCGGATCGGACGCGAACTTCGATCGGTTCTCCTCGGACTTGAACCAGTACCTGAAATCGCCCCGCTCGGCGGAGTACCGAGGCTGGCCTTGCGCCGTCTGCCCCTGAATGAGCTCCACCGGATCGAGCCCGTCAAGGGCGAGCTTGGCGTCGGATGCGGCAGCGCTCGCGGACAACAAGCACGCGGACCACAGGGATAGTCTCATGATTCACCTCTAGCTGGCAGCACGGCGTTTGGAGACGTCGGAAAATCGGCCCCGGTAGCTGCTTGGCGGCACGCGGAGGATGCGCACGAAGGCGCGGCGCATCGATTCGGCGGTCCCGAAGCCGCACTGGGCGGCAATGGTATCCACGCCCTCGGAGGTCTCCTCGAGGCGACGGCGGGCGGCCTCGACGCGAAGCTGTTCCACGCGCCGGGCAGGCGTCTGTCCCATCGTTCGCGTGAACACCCGGGCGAAGTTGCGCGGGCTCATCGCCGCCCGGCTCGCCAGGGCCTCGACCGAAAGATCCTCCTCGAGGTGGTCCGCCATCCACGCCTGAAGATCCGCGATGCGTGGGTGATCCGACAGTTGCTCCTCGAGCTGGGTGCTGAACTGGGACTGTCCTCCGGGTCGATGGAGGAAGAGCACGAGCTGTCGCGCCACCTCCCGCGCGAGGGTGATTCCATGGTCTTCCGCGACGAGACTGAGCGCGAGATCCATCCCGGAGGTGACTCCCGCCGAGGTGTAGACGCTTCCCTGCTGGATGAAGATCGGATCCGGCTCGACCGAGAGCCGAGGGTACTGCCTGGCGAGGCGGGCACAGCTCGCCCAGTGCGTGGTGACGCGCTTGCCGTCAAGCAGACCCGCTTCCGCCAGGATGAACGCGCCGGTGCACACGGAAGCCAGCCGGCGAACGCGGGGAGCCATCCGGCGAAGCCAGGCGATCAGCGATCGGTCTCGAACGGCCGAGTCAGTGCCACGGCCGCCGGACACCACCAGGGTGTCCAGACCACCGCGCACGTCCGAAAAAGCGCGCGCGGCGATCAGCGCCAACCCCGACGATGTGACCACCGGGCCGGCCTTGTGTGCGAGCAGCTCGACCACATACGCGGGGGGACCTCCTCCCTCGCGCGAGAGCAAACGGGAGGCCCGCGAGAACACCTCGAGCGGCCCCGCGATGTCGAGCAACTGGGCCTCAGGGAATCCAACGGTGGCGATACGCCTGGTCGAGTACGAGCTCATGGTCGCATCGTGAGCGCGCGGCGGCTTGTCTGCAATGACAATGTGCCCACAGATTCTGCCATACCTCTTGAACGGTCCGAAGTTGCATTAAAGGCCGCAGGTCGTGCGGCTGTGAGCGCGAGCATCGCATCGCCCTTTGCGAAGCCGCTCCGTCAGACTGAAGCGATGCAGGAGGCTTCGCTTTCGCATTTTCGCTCGCTTG
>WNFF01001605.1_pt1 | contig 18243 bp, 14 predicted proteins | sample 5400441 | NCBI WGS metagenome assembly WNFF01 (sample SAMN13153345, study PRJNA577476) | soil metagenome | isolation source: 120 cm saprolite under Douglas fir tree site 2 hole 3 replicate 1 | place: USA:California | collected 2015-04-18 | reverse complement strand
GGTTGGCGTCGCGCCGGCGGGTGCGCCTTGTCAAGGGCTCGCACATCGTGGTGCCGCAACTGTTCGATCATGGCGGCGCCTACATGTTCCAGAACCCCGACCGCCGCATCGTGTTCGCCCTGCCGTACGCGGGCGCTCATACGCTGATCGGCACCACCGAACTGGATTTTTCCGGCGATCCGGCACAGGCCGTCGCGACCAGCGGTGAAACTCAATATCTCTGCGCGGCGGCTTCCCAATATTTTGCGCGGTCGATTTCGCCCGCGGATGTGGTGTGGAGCTATGCGGGCGTGCGACCGCTCCATGATGATCATGTGCCCGACGCTAAGGCCGCGACGCGGGACTACGTGCTGGAACTCGATGCGCCGCCGGCGTGCGCACCGCTATTGTCGATCTTCGGCGGCAAGATCACCACCTACCGGCGGCTCGCCGAGGCTGCGCTTGAACGCCTCGCGCCGTTTCTTCCGTCATTCAGCCGGCATCGCGCCGGCTGGACAGCATTCACGGCTCTGCCCGGAGGGGTAGCTTGCGACCCCGCCGCACTCGCCCAGAAGCTCGCGCGGGACTATCCATTCCTTGAACCATCGCATGCGAGCAGGCTTGCGGCCACCTATGGCGAGCGCGCGCAACGCATTCTTGCCGGCGCTCGCACCACGACCGATCTCGGTATGGCCTTCGGCGCAACGTTGACGGAAGCCGAGGTGCGTTATCTGATGGGGCAAGAATTCGCCAGAACCGCCGCCGACGTGCTGTGGCGTCGCACTAAGCTCGGGCTTGTGTTTTCGGATGCCGAGGCGGCGGCGCTCGATCGATTCATGGCCGCCGCTTCGGCGGCGCAGGTGGCACCGTAGCGTGCAAGCACCGTTGGGTGGGTTGAGCGCAAGCGAAACCCACCGTCGGCCTTGCCGCTGGAAAGCCCTGATCGGTTTCGCTATCGCTCAACCCATCCTACGGCCGAATTAGTACGGCGTGTCCTTCACTTTATCAATCGGTTGGGCAGTATTGGACGGCTGAAACGTAATGAGGGAGCGCAGCGATGACAGATCGTGGAAGTTATTGATGAGCCACAAACCCGCCAGCGCGATGGCGCCGGCGATCAAAATTGTCGGGAGTGTCACGATCACGGTGCCGATGAAGGTCGCGACGGCAGCCAACACGTTTATGGCCGCTGTCCAGAGCTGCATCGCGGCAATGAACAGGAAATAAACGACCGCCGCAGCCACAATGAGGAGCAGCATTTGTTTCCAAAGCGGCCAATGCTCCCACGGCGCCTGCGTCACCCTGATGATCTGGTCGCTCGACCACGTCCAAACGAGCTGAACAAATCGGAGGACTTCGGCAATGCTCCGTTCCAGGAATTGCTGGGACTGGCCGGAGACCTGTTCCATGGCCGAAGCTCCTTGCCCCCGCCCTGGCGAATAGTTCAAGATGACGTGCGTGGCAAGCAGCTTCGAACGTACTGGAGCGCACTCCGCTCTTATTCATCCGGCGTCATTGCCGGGCTTGACCCGGCAATCTATCTTCATGCGAAGAAGATGGACCCGCGGGTCAAGCCCGCGGGTGACGACCAACGGGTGGATCAACCTCATCGGGACAAGCTCTACGCATGCTGATCGCTTAGTGAAGCTGCTATAGGTTCACTCGCCCGGTTCCCGGGGCACGTCCGATGCGAACCCCCATGGGTGCCCGATGACTCACATCCTCGCCATCGACCAGGGCACAACGTCCTCCCGCGCCATTGTGTTCCGCCGCGATTGTTCCGTCGCTGCTGTCGTTCAACGGGAATTCCCCCAGCACTTTCCGCAGTCCGGATGGGTCGAGCATGATCCGGAGGATATTTGGCGCACGGTGCTCGCAACCAGCCGCGAAGCGGTCGCCCAGGCGGGCGTTGCGGCGCGCGACATCGCAGCGATCGGCATCGCCAACCAGCGCGAGACCGCCGTGGTGTGGGACCGCGCCAGCGGCAAGCCGATCCACAATGCCATCGTGTGGCAGGACCGGCGCACGGCTCCCATGTGCCGCAGGCTTAAGGATGCAGGCGCCGAGGCGCAAATCGCAACGCGCACCGGCCTGTTGCTCGACCCCTACTTTTCCGCCTCCAAGATCGCTTGGCTCCTTGACCACATACCGGGCGCACGCGAGAGAGCGGAGCGCGGTGAGCTTGCCTTCGGCACTGTAGATTCGTTTTTGTTGTGGCGGCTGACGGCAGGAGCCATGCACGCAACCGACGCCACCAACGCGTCGCGCACCGCGCTCTACGATATCCACGCCAATACCTGGAGCGATGAGCTCTGCGCCCTGTTCGGCGTACCGCGGGCGATGCTTCCCGACGTGCGCGACTGCGCCGCCGACTACGGCGCCACGGCGCCGGAGCTGTTCGGCGCCGCGATTCCAATTCGTGGCATCGCGGGCGACCAGCAGGCCGCGCTGATCGGCCAGGCCTGCTTTGCGCCCGGCATGATGAAATCGACCTATGGCACCGGGTGCTTTGCGGTCCTCAACACCGGCGCGACTGCGATCAAATCGCGCCACCGCCTGCTCTCCACCATTGCGTATCGGCTGGGCGGCGAGACCACCTACGGCCTTGAAGGCTCGATCTTCATCGCCGGGGCCGCCGTACAGTGGCTGCGCGACGGCTTGCGCGTCGTGCCCACCGCCGCCGCCACCGGCCCCATGGCGGAGGCCGCCGACGCGAGCCAGGACGTGATCCTGGTGCCGGCCTTTGTCGGGCTCGGAGCGCCCCATTGGGATGCCGAAGCGCGCGGCGCACTGTTCGGACTGACGCGCGACACTGGGCCGAACGAGCTTGCGCGCGCCGCGCTCGAGAGCGTGTGCTTCCAGACGCTTGATCTCCTCGATTCCATGCGGGCCGATTGCCGCGACAACGGTTGCGCCGCCGAAGGTCGCAACGATTTGGCCGACACGGTTCTGCGGGTCGACGGCGGCATGGTGGCGTCCGACTGGACCATGCAACGGCTCGCCGACATTCTCGGCGCGCCGGTCGACCGTCCCACCATTCTGGAGACCACGGCGCTCGGCGCCGCCTATCTGGCCGGCCTGCAATCAGGGCTCTATCCCGAGCCCCAGGCCTTCGCGGCGCGCTGGGCGCTGGACCGGCGCTTCACCCCCGCCATGGATGACGCGACCCGCCGCCGCAAGATCGCGGCCTGGAGGGATGCGGTCGGGCGGACGCTGAGCGGGGGTCGCTTAGCGGGGTAAGCCATCGGCAAACCTGATCGACAACCTTGAATTCTACGGGTAACCCGTATATATGAAAAGCGACGATTTCGAATGGGACGACGCTAAAGCGGCGAGCAATCATCAGCGTCACAAGATTACGTTCGACCAGGCGCGCGAAGTGTTCGCCGATCCCTTCATCATCGAGTGGATTGACGAAGGACAAGACGAACACGAGCAGCGTTTCAGCGCGCTCGGCATGGTCGAAAATCGTCTCCTGTTCGTCGCTTACACGATGAGGGGAGACATGATCAGGATCATTTCAGCGCGGCGGGCGGAATCCTTTGAACGACGGAGGTATCATGAAGAGAATCAAACATGATTGGAAGGAAGCCGATGCGCTGACTGACACGGAAATTCACGCGGCCGCTTTGGCCGACCCTGACGCGCAACCGCTGACTCCGGAGCGGCTGGCCAAGATGCGCCGCGTGCCGCGCACGAAATCAATACGACGCGCGCTCGGCCTTTCGCAGGAGGAATTCGCCACGCGCTACCATATTCCTGTGAGTACACTGCGTGATTGGGAACAAGGCCGCTTCGAGCCGGACGCCGCCGCGCGCGCCTACCTTACAGTCATTGCGCGCGAGCCAGAGATTGTGCGTCGCGTCTTGGAACGCACGCCATGAAAATTCAAAGCCCGCAGGGCTCCACCCAGAGCCCCAGGCCTTCGCGGCGCGCTCGGCGCTGGACCGCCGCTTCGCCCCCGCCATGGATGACGCGACACGCCACCGCAAGATCGCAGCGTGGAGGGATGCGGTCGGGCCGACGCTGAGCGGAGGGCGCTTACCGCCATAAACCATCGGCAGTGCCTTGCTTCTTGAGCGGCGAACAGAGTTGCAGGTTTCGATCAATGAAGGGCGACAGAGGCCCTTCACGACCGGCCAGCGGGGCTGCAACGTCGGCTTGCGTTTTGAACTGACATTTGGGAGCGCCGGCATCTATTGGCGAGCCAAAGCAAACTTGCCTGGTGGTGCGGCGTCATAAATTCCTTGATCGGGACGCCTGACGAAATGCTCCTGCTCCCAGATTCGACGTAGCTGACATAACTTTCTTTTTTCCCCCCGGACATTGCCTCTGCGCGAAAACAATATTCTATTTCACGCTACATCCGCGCGCGAGCGGAAGCGGTTGGGCCGCACGAGGGGTACCGACATGTCCGTCACGACCGAAACAGCGGGGTGGTCCACCACGGCAGAGCCTCGGCCTTGGATCACCGAGGATTGGCTGTCGGTCTGGATCGGCTTGGGCATTTTCGCGTTGGCGCTGGGCTGGCTTTGGGGTGTTGATTTGCTTGGATGGGTCATCACCACGTCGGTGTGGATCGATCCCGGCCTGGCTCTTGGCACATTTTCAAAGGCCTATGCCCAACTTGGTGGCGCTGGCGCTTTGGCTGTCACCTATCTGGCGCTCCTGGCGGTACTCACCGCAGGGGCAAGGGTTCTCGGTCTCGACTTGAGGCGCTTCGCCATCGCCTTCACCGCCGTGTTCGCCTTTGCGTATGCGAGCTGGATTATCGGCAGCTACGCCTACGTGGCGGTGGTCACGCCGGCCGACCAGCAAAAGTTTGGCATCGGCTGGTCGCTGAAGCTGACCAACGAAGGCGGCTATGTGGTTGCGCTGTTGTTGGGCCTGATCATCGCCAATTTCTTTCCGCGCCTGGCCGAATGGCTCAAGGAGGCAATCCGGCCCGAACTCTATATCAAGATCGCCATCGTGATACTGGGCGCGTTTCTGGCGGTGACCGCGGCGGGCCGGCTCACGCTCGCGACCTCGCTGCTGTGGCGTGGGATTGCGGCGATCATCGAAGCCTACCTGATCTACTGGGCCGTTGTTTACTACATCGCCCGCAAGTGGTTCGGATTCAATCGCGAGTGGGCGGCGCCGCTCGCATCGGGGATCTCGATCTGCGGCGTATCGGCGGCGATCGCGGTTGGCGGAGCGATCCGGGCGCGGCCGATCGTGCCGGTGATGGTTTCTTCGCTAGTCGTGATCTTCGCGGTGGTGGAAGTGCTCATCCTGCCGTTCCTGGCGCAGACCTTCCTGTGGCAAGAGCCCATGGTCGCCGGCGCCTGGATGGGCCTGGCGGTCAAGACCGACGGCGCCGCGGTTGCGGGAGGTGGTATCACCGAGTCACTGATCCTGGCGAAGGCGGCGGCCGAAGGCATCCGCTATCAGCCCGGCTGGATCCTTGGCGTCACCGCCACGGTAAAAGTTTTCATCGACATTTTCATCGGTATCTGGGCCTTCGTGCTTGGCTATATCTGGACTAAGCACATCAATCCTACGCAGAATGGGGCGCGCGTGGCCGAAATCTGGCAGCGCTTCCCGAAATTCATTATTGGCTTCGTCCTGACCTTCGTGATCGGCCTCGCTCTTGCGCTCGGAACGCCGACCGAAATCAGTTCCAGGCTGCCCGCCGCCATCGGCGAAGCCAATACGTTTCGGGTCATCTTCTTCATTCTGACATTCTTCTCGATCGGCGTTCTCTCCGACTTCAGGCGGCTGTGGCAGGAGGGCATCGGCAAACTGGCGGCTGTTTACGTGCTGAGCCTGTTCGGTTTCGTGATCTGGGTCGGGCTGATCATTTCCTGGCTGTTCTTTGCCGGGGTCAAACCGCCGCTCGCCAGCTGAGCCTAACTCGCCAGCTGAAACCTTTAGGAGAATCTGCAATGCCGGGGCCCGACCTCCAACAGGAACTGCAGAACGCGCCGCCCGAGCCGCTATTGCCGGTCGAGAAGAAGCTGATCGGTTGGAGCCTCGGTATCGGGCTGGCCCTGCTGGTCGTCCTCCTGCTCGTCAGCCGTTTTGTTCCGGCATCCTTGTAGCCCGCATGGAGTGCCGGTCTTCCGGCACGTAGTGCGGGGAAAGCCGCGCCAACCGGCACCGCCGCCCCGGATTACGCGGAGTTTACCATCGGGCCGGCCAAAGGCCGGACCCGGTGGCTCCATCGGGGCTACGGGCTACGGCCGCGCCATGCGCCGCGTCACCCATTCATTCACGGCCGGCAGCTGCTGCGCGGAAAAATCCGCATCCGTCATGATGCGCTCATAGGACCTCGCCGCCACGGTGCGCCCGCCCGCGGTTGACTGCGCCGGCGCGAAGTTTGCGAGCTCTTCGGCGTGCGCGGCGTCGGTGAAGTTCGTCATCAGGCCAGCGGGGAAATACTCCGGGAACGACGGCCCCTGCTTTGCGGCCAGCGCGGCGAAATTCGCCTTGACGAAATTCCAGGCGAGATCGCGATGCTCGCCTTGCGACGCGACCTCGGAGATCAGCCGGCCGACGAGGGTCGTCGGCAGCTCGTCGGTCAGCGCCATGGCGAGCGTTTCGTTGGCGAGGGCCGGATCGCGCGCGCTCGCGGCCGCCATGTAATAGCGCACCCGCTCGTCGGTGTTGGTGGTGCCGCGGCCGAGCGCCAGCAGGGTGTCGTAGATGGCGCGATCCGCATAGCGGCCGGCGAGGCTGGTGACAGTCTCGCGCAGTGCGGTGGGGAGCGATGTCGGGTCGCTCACGAATCTCGCAAAGCGACCCTTGGCTTCGCCCACGATGGCGTCGTCGCCAAAAGTCCCGAGCACGCCGATGAGGCGGGTGCGCAGCAGGGCTTGATCTGGCGGCTCCGACGCCGCCGCGTCCCAGCCGATCCGGTCGAACACCGGCCGCAGTGCGGCGCGCCCATAGGCCTGAAATGCCGCGCGTTCCGGCCGGTTCCATTGCAGGCGGTCGATCCGGGTAAGGGCGCGGATGATCTGGTCGGTGACGGCCCGGTTGTCGTCGCCGGTCAACTGCTCGACGAGGTCGAAGAACGCGGCCGGCGCGGTGCGGCCGGCCTCGACCAGCGCCCAGGTATCGCCAAGGAGATTGGTCCGGTCGGCCGGCGCGAGGCGGTCGATCGATCGCGTCAGCGCTGCGAGCAGCGCGGCGTCATATTGGACCCGGTAGTAGCCGACATCGCCGGGGTTGAGCTTCACGGGATCGCCGCAGCGCCCCGCCGCGATCTCGGCGGCGCCGTCGAGAAGCACTGTCTCGTCCGCAACGCCTTCAACGCCGCCACGCGCCACCGGCACGCGCCAACGTTGCGGCTGAGGCGCAGGATCGTGGACGGTGAAGCGCTCCTGGCGGAGCGCGACGCGTTGCATATCGCCCGCGCAGGACGCCTGCGCGATCACCAGCGGGATGCCGCCTTGTTCTGTAAAGCCGGCCGCAACAGCCGTTACGGGCTTGCCGGACGAGGCCGCAAGCGCGCCCCATAAGTCCGCAGTGGTGGTGTTGCCGTAGGCGTGCTGCCTCATGTAGGCCCGGATGCCCGCTCGGAACGCGTCATCGCCGAGATAGTTTTCCACCATGCGAATGATCGCCTGTCCCTTCGCATAAGTTATTGAATCGAACGCCGCCAACGCCGCGGATTCGTCGGCGATCGGCTGCTGGATCGGATGGGTGGTGCGGCGGGCGTCTTCGCTCATGGCCGCCTGCTTGAAGCCGCTGCCGTTGAGCCAGGTCTGCCATTCCGGATGGAGAGCTTCGGCAGACTTCGCCTGCATCCAGCTCGCGAAACCTTCGTTGAGCCAGATGTTGTCCCACCACGCCATGGTGACGAGATCGCCGAACCATTGATGCGCCATCTCGTGGGCGATGATGCTGAAGATGCCGCGCCGGGCATCGCTTGCGCGGGTGGCTGGATCGAACAGCAGGCGGCTCTCGAAAAACGTGATGCCGCCCCAGTTCTCCATGGCGCCGCCGAAGCCGCCCGGCACCGCGATCAGGTCGAGCTTTGGCAACGGATAGGCGATGCCGAAATAATCGTTGAAGTAGCGCAACAGATCGACCGCGGTGTCGAGCGCGTAGCGCCCATGCTCGCCTTTGCCTCGCGTCGCCACCACTCCGACGGTGACGCCGCCGGCATCCGCGGTGGTGCGCTCCAGGTCGCCCGCCGCGAGCACGAACAGGTAGCTCGACATGCGCGGCGTCGGCTGGAATGCCACGCGCTTGTTGCCGTCGCCGGTCGGCTCCTCCTGGGCCACCGGCATGTTGGACACCGCAAGGAACGCCTGCGGCACCGTGGCGGTGAGCGCGATGCTCGCCTTGAAGGCGGGTTCGTCCCAGCTCGGAAAGATGCGGCGCGCGTCGGCGGGCTCGAGGTGCGATGAGATCATCCGCTTGCGACCCTCGGCGGCCGGATAGTCGACCATGAACAGGCCGCGGCCGAAGCGGTTGATGCGGCCCGTGAAGGAGATGCGCAACTGATGGCGGCCGGCCGCGATCGGGTGCGGGAAGGCAAACGTCACGGTCTGAGCTGCCGCGTCGGAGGTGATCTCCGATGCCGCCTCGCTGTCGACGGCCGCTGCCTCGATGGTCATGTCGACCGCGTTGAGCACCAGGCGTTCGGTCGGCGCCGTCACCTCGACGTCGACTGACTCCGAACCCGAGAAAGTGAGCTTGTCGAGGTCAGGGGTAAGATCGAGCGCGTAGTGGAGCGGCACCACGGTCTTGGGCAGCTTGCCGGGCGTCGCATCGAATGAGAATGGCGACTCGGCCGTGGCCTCGCCGGTGGCCAATGCGAGAAGGAGCGCCGGGCCGACGTGCCGTATCCAATAAGTGAATGGCCGCTTTCGATGTGAAGTCATATGCCTTCTCGGGGCTGGGTGCATCAAGCCAGTTGTATGGGGAAGAAGATGCAGAGTCGAGCCGAGCGTGCTCCGACGAGATTGGACCACCTCTTGGCCGGTCATGCCCGCGCTCGTCGCGGGCATCCACGTCTTTCTTGTCTTGGTTCAGCGAGCAAGACGTGGATGGCCGGGACAAGCCCGGCCATGACTTCGAATAACTGGCTCAAGCACCGTTTCAGCTCCGATCCGAATCTCACCGCGCGGCCAGCCTTTTGTACACTGCAATGGCCTGCTTGAGGTCGTCATATTCCTCGCACGGAATGAGGCAGAGGTTTTCCAGTTCGGTGAGCATTTGCTCAGCCTTGGCGGGCTCGCCAAGCACAAGATACGCCTCGCCGAGATGCTCGCGGGCGCCGCGGTGGCGGGGATTGAGCGTCAGCGCCTGCTGGTAGTGGCCCATGGCGGGCTCCAACTGACGTAGTCGTCGATAGGCATAGCCGATGTAGTTCTGGATGTCGGCATTGAGCGGATCGCGCAGCGCGGCGAGCTCGAACGCTGCGATCGCACCAGTCCAATCCTGCGCACTCAGCGCCTTCTTGCCGGCCTTGAAATCAGGCTCGAGTTGCGCCCAGTCGGCATCCGATGCCGCCGCCGCCATGGTGGTGCAGATCGGCAATTCTTCGAGCGCGATCGCCGTCTCGACTCGGCGGTCGGGCCCGCCGAACAACGGTGCAATCACGTCCCGCCACCCCGGCGGGCTGATCGTGTAGACGGCCACACCGGCGGCCAGGGCGCCGAGCATTATGGCCAATGCGATCGTGCGGATCATCATTGTCTCGTGGGATGCGGCTGCCGGGGCCGGCAGCCGACGAGTCCCTCTTTGTGCATCGCCTATACTATCATCTCCGCGCCAGAAATGCCTTAGCCTCGCGGATTTCCGGCCGCTCGATATCGGCGTTCTTGGCGAGGTCGACGAGTTTGCCGAAGTACGCGGATGCCTTCTGGCGGTCGCCTGCCGCGTCGGCGGCGCGGGCGGCTCCCCAGTACGCGCGGAAGCGGTTCGGGGTCTGCTTGAGCGCGGTCTCGAACTCGGTCAGGGCAGCTGCCGGCTGCCCCACCTCAAGCAGCAAATCCGCCAGCAGTTCGCGGAGCGGATAGAGGCGATTCTCCATCGCGATGTGCTTGAGGCTGCCGTCTTCGCTGTCAGCGGCAGCCCGCATGAATCGCACGGCCTGATCGCGCGAGCCTTCCTTCAGCGCCACCCATGCAGAGATGGCGAGCATCTGATCTTCAGTGCGGTCGGCCCAATAGGACTGGTCGGCGCGTTGCAGCGTCGTGCGCAACGTCTTCATCGCTTCGATCTCGTCTTTGGCGCCGGCGAGATTGCCGGCGCGCGCCATGCCGAGACCGCGCGTGAAGCGGATCAGCGAATCCGCCATGGGATATTGGGTGGGAACCATCGGCAACGCGGCGGCGCCAGCCCAGTCCGCCCGTTCCAGGACATAGCGCGCCGGCATGGCGGCTTTGGCGGTGAAGTTGGGGAAGCTGATCGGACGGTCGCCGCGGTCGGCGGTGGCGAGCGACTTCTGGGTCATCGCAGCGGCTTTGGCATCCTGCGCCAGCTGCAGGTGTGCGTAGACCGTAAAATCCGACGCATGGTAGTAGTCGGGCTGAAGCTCAAGCGCAGACGCGTTCGCGGCGATGGATTCTTCCCACAGGCCGACCATGGAGTAGATGTGCGACGGCATATGCCGTGCGTGCGGCACCGCCGGCGCGATGCCGGCATAGCGCCGCGCCGGCGCAACGCCCTTGTCGGCAAGCGGCGCAAAGTCGAAGGTGTGAATGAGATAATGCGTCACGCCCGGATGCTGCGGGTTCTGGTCGAAGAGTTTCTCCAGAATCGCCGCAGACTTGAGCTGGTTGGCGTAGGTGAGGTCGCTTTTCTGCGCCGAGGCTTGCAGCGTCAACGCGTATTGGGCCTGCACCTCGTAGTCGTCCGGATAGCGTTGCGCCATCTGCTCCATCGCGGCATTGTAAGCGACCAGTCGGGCATCCACGGCGACCTTGTCGTGGTCGCGGAAATAGGCGCTCAGAGCCTCGATCCAATCGCGCTCGCGCTGCGTCTTCGCCCCGACCGCCCGGGCCTTTTCAAGGGCGTCCCAGGCCGCCTGCGCCTCGGCCCGTGTGGGCGCGACCGCCAGGGTGTTGCCGAGGTAGTCCATCGCCACACCCCAATGCGCGATCGCGCAGGTGGGATCCTGCTGGAGAATGCCTTCGAACGTCCGGCGGGCAATGATGAACCAGTACGAATGCAGCATTGCGACGCTGCGGTCGAACTCCGCCTGCACCTTTGGATCGCAGGAGGTTGGGAAACTCACCTTGCCGAGCTTTTGGTCTTGCTGGGCGACCGCACCGCCGGCAAGCGCCGCGGTGAGCAGGCCGGCGGCAAACAAAATCCGTCTCGATTGCGTGTTCATCGGAAATCTCCTGTCTCACTCCTCATCGTGGACTCGTCACGACCGGCTGCATCACGTTTTTCACAATATACTCGCCGATCTGAAGTCCCATCCCCGTCCCGACGCGGGCCGAGAAGCGATAGTGGAAGCCGGCCCAGATCCGAGCATTTGCAACCTCTTCGGCAAAGGCCGTCATGTTGGTCCAACGGTGGGTTACGCCGGGGGCCGTCCGGCTGCTTATGGCGATCTCCGGGATGTCCACGCTTCCGAGCGCCGTCTTGATGACACCGGCGACACTGCCGCTCAGGATGCAATGCGCGCACGGGTATTCGGGGTGCATCGGCGTGTTGTCGATCGGCTGCCAAGTCGCCTCGCGATCGGTGGCCGAGTTGCCGTCGATATCGCCGTTGCGAATTGCCGTAATCGGCCGCCAGAAGTTGTAATGGTACTTGGCATCGAATACGGCGATGAGTGCGTCGTTGAGCCCAACCGCCACCAGCGCCATGAACCGCGCGCTGTCGACGACACTCATCTGCTTTGCGGTCACCAGTTCGCGTGCGAACGGATGATAGGCTGGGGGACCGGCCATGAGCCAGAACCGGGCAGTTTCGGTCTGCTGGGCCGTCCGCTTCGCACTGTTCTGTCCACCATAGTCTTTGAGCTCGTTGTAGTCTGTTGCCCACTCCTTGCTCTCCAGCGAAATTGGCGGGTTTGGCCGAAATTGGGATCCCTTGGCCATGGCGAACGGCTTGAGGTCCGGCCACATCGAGGCCGCCGTGATCGCTGTCGGCACGTAGACGCCCGGCGCGGTCCTTGGCCGGTACGCATCGGGCGCATCCGAGCCGTCGTTCGCCCGCGCCGCCAGGACCTTTGCGGCGACGGCCTCGCCGAGCTTGATACCATCCGATTTCGCTGCGCCATCGGGTATCGACGCGAGGTAGGTCCCAAGGTCGGTTTTCATTTCACCCGCTGTCTTTGCATCAATGGTCGCGAGGACCGCGGCGGCTGCGGCTGCAGCGGCCGCTTCCTTCGACGTGGCGGCGTCGGCAGGCAGCTGCACCAGATACGCCCGGTAGCGATGCTCGATCGAATTGACGGCGTCGAACATCGCGGCGTGGACCATCCCCATCATCCGCTGAGCCGTGTAGACCTGCTGTGTCACGCCGCCGGGCCCCGGCGGCATAACGACAGCGACGGCTTTCTCGTCCCAATCGGTGATGACATTGGCGCGGGCCGGCGCAGCGCCGATCGCAACCCAGGCGCCAATCGTGGCCGCCGGAACCAAGCAACTCATTGTGTAGGCTATTGAAGCACGCATATTTTCCTCCATGAAATGCTTGAAACACCGTTTTCACCGCCTGCTTGTGATCGACGACAGCATGGCAGAACGGCAGAATCCGCGCGGCTGTGAAATGACGGCCCAAGGAGCCTCAGGCGGCGCCTTGGTTTAGCCTCGGTCTCTGGCTACCGGGACGCCGCACCGAAGTCCTGATAAAGCGATAGCAGAAGAGTGATTTTTCGCTTAAAATTTAATTATCGACCAATGATCGTCCCGCTGGAGCGCTGAATGGACCATATCGTCCATCAGGTTTTGCGGTTTGACCGTTTTCTGCTCGATCTGACGCGCGGATGTCTGCGTGCCGGCGATCAGGATATCGACCTGCGGCCCAAGGCGTTCGAGGTGCTATGCTACCTCGCAGCGAACGCCGGGCGGCTCGTGCCCAAGCAAGAGCTTTACGACGCCGTTTGGCCCAACGTTACGGTTTCCGATGGCTCGCTCGTGCAGTGCATCCGGGAACTCCGCCATAAGCTCGGCGACGACCACCACCGCCTGATCAAGACGATGTCTCGCCGCGGTTATTTGCTCGACGTCGCAGTCTCGGCCCGGGCGCCGCAATCGTTGTCGGACGGATCCGTGGCGACACCGCCCGAAGGAGCACGGACACCTGCGACCAAGCCCGACGTGCCGCACCGTATCTTAAGGACGGTCCCGGCGCATAAGTTGCGCATGTGGGGCACGGCTGCGGCAGGTCTCATGGGTGTCGCGTTGGTGGCCCTATATCTGCGTGGCTGGCCAGCCTCGGTCTCCGACCTGGGGCAAGTCAGCCTCGCCAGGAACGGGCCTGCGGAGCCGCAGCCGCGTCCTACCTTCAAGGACTGCGCGGATTGCCCGGAGATGGTCACGCTGCCTGCCGGTGAGTTCATGATGGGCTCTCCCGCGGATGAACGTTGGCGCGAGGTGGACGAAGGATTGCCACGACTCGTGGTCATCAAAAAACCAATTGCGATCGGCAGATTCGAGGTCACGGTCGATCAATTCTCTGCCTTCGTGGCGGAAACCGGGACGACGGCGGGTAACCGCTGCGCGGCGATCGTAGGAGACAGTCGTAACTTGCAAGGTAGCCGCTTTATTATGAGCCCGCCGGACGCATCGTTTCGCCAACCCGGTTACGCGGTTACCGGAACCCATCCGGTGGTTTGCATCAGCTGGCATGACGCGCAGGAGTATGTAGATTGGTTGAGGCGCCGAACCGGCAAGCCTTATCGGCTGCCAACCGAGTCCGAATGGGAATATGCCGCACGCGCAGGTACACAGACCATGTACAGCTTTGGTAACAACCGTGACGCGCTCTGCGCCTATGGTAGATTCGCAGATATCGAATCTCCCTTCCCATGGCGCGACGGTTGTCTCCACGATACGGCCAGTCCCATTCCGGTTGGCCAGCTCCGGCCCAATCCGTGGGGAATTTTCGATATGCATGGCAACGCCTGGGAATGGGTCGAGGATTGCTGGACTCCCAATGCATTGGAAATCCCCACCGATGGATCCGCATTTTTACGCTCCGGGAGTTGTGGGGTGGGCGTCATGCGAGGCGGCAGTTGGGCCAATCCGTCTCGCCAGCAAAGGTCGGCAGCTCGACGGGGGGTGACAATGGGGGCTCACGCAAACCACATAGGTTTTCGCGTTGCTCTCTCGCTTGGCAGCTGAACGTTGAATTCAGAAGAATTTGGCGCGCTTCCTGCGTTCGCCTGTGAGCCGCGCCAAATCGCGGGTGGCTATGAGACGCCGGCCATGAGATGTTGGCGACGAGGCTTGGGCGGCCGAGCCGTCCAGCCTAACATTGCAGAGGAGTGAGTGATCGCATCAGAACGAAAGCCGCGCTAATTGATCAGCTTGCCGATGCGCTCGATGATCGGCTTGGGCGTGGCGTAGGCTTTCTTGACCAGCGCTTCGAGCTCTTCGCCGCCTTCGGGTTCGAGCGCGAGCTTGCGCTGCTGGGTTTCGGCGATGAATTCCGGGTCCTTCATGGTCGCCATGAAGGCATCGCGTAGCAGCTTGAGCCGATCCGGCGGCAGATTGGGCGGTGCGACGAATGGACGCCCGATGCCCTGGCCAACATAGAGAAACTCGATCGCCTGCCTGTCGGCGTCATTGCGCGCGAGGTCGACGACGAACGGTGCGTCTTTCAATTCCGGATTGGGCTTGGTGCCGCCTTGGAACAGGACCGAGACGGTCTTGGTCGCAATCCAGTCCGGCCGGCGCACCTTGACGCTGTCGAGGCTCTCGCAAATGCCCTGCACCTCGCCGCGTTCCATCGCCAGGAACACGTCGGCGGATGAGGGATAGACGCCGACGATCCTGAACTTCATGCCGAGAATGTCGTTGAGCGCCTTCGGGTAGGAGCGGGTGCCGGTCCCGGGCCCGGTGTCGCCGACCACCAACTGCCTCTCCAGGAGATCGGGTACGGTCTTCACCGGCGCCGTGTTGTAGGCGATGCAGACATTCGTTTCGATGGCCGGGGTTCCGAGCCACGACAATTTGGTTGCATCGAACTGCGCCCCCGGCGCGCCCGTGAGGGGCCCGAGCGGGGTATCGCGGGCGATCAGCGCGAAGGCCGTGCCGTCCTTCGGCGCCACGTTGTAAATGAAGTTGGCGGCGCGGTAGCTGCCCGCACCTTCCATGTTCTGCGGCGTGACGGTCGGGTTGCCCGGCAGGTGTCTGCCGATATGGCGCGCCAAGATGCGGGCCCACAGGTCATACCCGCCACCCGGGCCGAAGCCGATGATCAGGTTCACCGTCTTGCCGGCGAAGACGCCGGTCGGTGTCTGCGCCGCAGCATGTCCGATGGCGATTAGCGCAGCCAACAGCCCGGCCGGCAGTGCGAAGGAAATGGGGTGCTTGCTCATTGGGACGATCCCCAGTGACGGTTTGCTGGTACTAACAGCTCCCCCATAATCAATCGCCGCTGAAATTTATCGTCAAATAGGATGTGATCGCCTGCGCCTCGTCCGGCGTCGCCACGGCGCCGCGGCTGACCATGTTGGCCACCAGGGCCGGCCATCCGGTTTTCTGACGCTTGATCACCGTGACCCGTTCGAGATCGTGGCAGGCGGTGCAGCGCGCTTCGACCAACTCCTTGCCGGGCCCGCCAGGCAGCGCCACCGGCGTGGCGGATAGGGCAGGCGTCGTGGGGCCGAAATTGGCGGCGAGGTACGCCACGACCATTTCGGCCTCACGCGCGTTCAATTGCGCGCCGCGCGTCACCATGTTGTAGACGTGGCGCTTCCAGCCTTCCGCGCCTTCGCGCATCGACCTGATCACGTTGAGCGGGTGGCATTGCGAGCACGCCGTCGTCATCAGGTCGCGGCCTTCGCCCGGCGGCAGCACGCCCTGGGCACAGGCCGGCACGGCGATCGTGATTGCGAGCGCCGCGGTGCAGAGCACTGGGATAAGCCGTCTCATCACACCCTCCTGGTCCGGATATCTGCGACCGAATAGACCGGATGCCAGGTGCTGGCAGCCCCGATGCCGTCGCGCTGGGTGTGGATGTCGAGCAGATAGGGCCGCCCGTCGGCGATGACGCGCTGGGCGCGCAGGATCGCCGCCTTGACCTCGCCGGGCGCTGTAACGACCTCGCCCTCCACCCCGAAGGCGCCGGCGGCCTTGACGTAGTCCACGTCCGGGCTGCCGATGTAGCAGGTCATGTCGCGCCCGGTCTTGAACTGGCGGCCGCCGAAAGCCCAGATGCGGTTGCGCTCGTTGTTGTAGCTTCTGTTGTTGAGCACGATGTTCATCACCGGCACCCGGTAGCGCGCCTGGCTCCATAAGGGCTGCGGGCCGGAGAAGCAGAAGCTACCGTCGCCGACCACGGAAACCACCGGCTGATCGGGCCGCGCCACCTTGACGCCGAAGGCCGCCGCCATGCCCCAGCCGAGAATGTTGGGGCCGGTGGAGAAGTACGTCTTGTCGGCGCCGCCGAACGACATCAGCGGGTCCATGGCCTTGCCGGAATCGACATCGCACACATAGCAGGTGTCGGGCGCGAGCGCGCCTTCGAGCTCAAGCCCGATGCGCGAGAGGGTGATCGGCGAGCGGTCGGCGTTTTCGCGGGCGATCTTCATGCGGAATTCCGCCATCTCACTCGAATAGGCCCGCGTCCTCGCGGTGCGCTCCGCGGCGATCTCCTTGAGCCGCGTCGGCGTCGCGAAGCTCTTGATCGCCGCGATGAGGTCGGCGGTGGCGAGGCGAATGTCCGCCACCATGGCAAGATCGACCGGCGTCGCGCGCGCAAGGCTGGTCGGATCGTGGCGGATCGAGATGAGAGTCGTGCCGGGCGCGGCGCGGTCGCCGAAGCGGTTGCCGAGATTGATGAGCACGTCGAGCTTGCCGGGGAAGCGCATCTCGCGCAACTGCCCTCCGATGTACAACGGATGCCGGGTCGGGAACGGCTTCGACCAGAAGCCGAGCGCGGATGCGCCCCCTTGGGTGGCGACCGGCAGGCCGAGCAATTCGGCAAGCTCCACGGCTTCTTTCTCGCCGTGGCACCAGGTGATCTCGTCGCCCACGCTCATCAGCGGATTTTTGGCTTCGATCAGGAGGCGAGCGGCCTTCTCGACGTCATCCTTGTCGGGGCGAATGCGCATCGGCACGTCGAACTTGGCCTGGTCCCAGATCGCCGCCTTGGCCTCGTCGCGCAGCGTGTTGTTCGGAAGCGCGAGGAACACCGGGCCGCACGGCGGCGTCGAGGCGAATTTGAAGCCGCGCCGCAAGGTCTCCGGAATGCCGGTGGTGGTCTTCGCCATCCAGGTCCATTTGGTGATCGGATGGGTCATGGTCTCGTGGAATTCGACTTCCTGAAGCTGATCGCGGCCCATGGTTTCCTGGTCGGCCGAGGCGACCGCAACCAGCAGCGGAATCTGGTCCTTCCAGCTGTTGATCATCTGGGTCATGGCGTTGGGCAGACCCACATTGGCGACGATCACCACGCCCGGCTTGCCGGTGGCGCGCGCATAGCCGTCCGCCATGGCGACCACGGCGCCTTCGTGAATGCCCTTGATGACCTGAATGCTCGGCTCATCGACCAGCGCGTCGAAAATCGGATAGTCGCCGGTCGACGGGTTGAAGAATACGTATTTCACGCCCGCGGCTTTGAGCTGCGCCACGAACAGCGCCCCGCCGGTGCCCTGCACGTCCCGCATCGCGCCGGGCGGCGCCGATGCGGGGCTGAGCGATTGCGCCATCGCATTGGCCGCGACCGTGCTCATGCCGAGCGCACTCAGCCCGGTCATGAGTTGCCGGCGCGACATGCCCTCGTCGAGGTACTGCCTGATCAGCTCCTTCATGGAAGTCTCCTCCCGGCAAGGGGCGCTTGTCGGCGCACTTGGCGACCGTCAGCGGCGGCCCCATTTCGATTTCGAACAGAATAGCACCGCAATCTTGCCGTGCCCACAAGCGGCGTCCTCCAACATTGCCTGCTGTAGGGGCGACCCTTGGGGTCGCCCGGTTTGCACCCCGCGTCCGCTAGCAACTGGGCGACCACAAGGGTCGCCCCCATAGGCGTTAGGTTAAGGGCTGGACGCCAGGAATCCCAATGTGATTCAAGATTGGGATGGTGATTCGTGACGAGCTTTTGAACATCTGGGAGCAAGTGCGGGCGCACCTGCCGCCG
>WNFF01003922.1_pt1 | contig 18248 bp, 11 predicted proteins | sample 5400441 | NCBI WGS metagenome assembly WNFF01 (sample SAMN13153345, study PRJNA577476) | soil metagenome | isolation source: 120 cm saprolite under Douglas fir tree site 2 hole 3 replicate 1 | place: USA:California | collected 2015-04-18 | reverse complement strand
GAAGCGGCTTCCAGACCTGGTACCAGGGACGCTCTTTCGTCGTCATCACCGAGACCAATCCATCACGTGAAAAAGCGCGTTCTCCCGAAAGATCGATCTGTTCCAGCTTGTAATGTTGTGACGGGTCCAGATCGGCGATGGTCAACCCGAACGCCCGCGTATTAGCGATCAGGAGCATGCTTACGATTGCAACGACGATCGGACAGTTGGACGCTCTCCGCCACTCGCGCGAGGTGCCTCTTCCGCCCTGCTCTTCGGCACAACCTCTTCCGTTCTGACATAGTTGCGCGGAAGATTCTCGGTGCCGGCGAACCACTGCACTCGCGCAGGCCCGGAACAGCGAAAATAGGACCCAAAAATAACAACTGACTTCATAATCCGTCTATTTACCTGAATTTTTCTATAGAGCCAGGACCTCGGGTTTCACCTGGGGGCACAAGTCTCGTATCCGTTTCTCTGAATGAGGCTTTGAAGCATCTTCCATCGCATGGGGACACGACGGGGCCGCCGATGCCGATAGTGGTGTTCAAAAAGAAGGAAGTCGATGGCCCGCAAAGTAGTTCTCGGCTCCCGCCTCCAATTAGTATGCTCTGGCTCCCTACCAGCGCTTCCAATCGCACAGATCTGGCATTGCAGCGCGATGGGAGTGCGCAACAAACGCCCGATGGGGCAAATCCGAGAAGAAAGCCTTTGATTTTACAAGGTAAAATGGTGGAGCAGAAGGGATTTGAACCCCCAAGAAAGCCCAGAAAACCTTAGGTTTCTCGGTCCGAAATGTGCCCCAAAGTGGCCGTTTCGGTACAGTTTGCCCCACGTGGGGCAAACTGTACAACCCTCTGCCAGCTCCGCTTGAGCCGCGATCGGGCCATCCACGCTGTCCTTCGGCCCGGCGGGCGATCGCGTTCGAGTTTGTGTGGTACTTTCGCGACTCCTTGCGCCGTTGAATACGAGCTCGTACCAGTGTAGACACTTCCCGTTTGTGGACATTGGACTCTCACTGGCGCTTTCCCCACTCCCATTTAAAGAAGACAACACGTAGAGTAGTGTGCTAGCGAGCTTTGGCTGACTCTGGCGCAACGCAGCATTAGAGTGGCCAGAAGAAGCGGCCACGCAATGAGTACCGCACTCCAACTTGGAAATAAGCTCGGGGAAGCCATCTCCGCGCCGACGAATGTGTCGACCCGGCCCGCCCCTATGAGTAAGACCACCCCCTCGACCCAGCCGTATCCAGAAATCGCGGGACTCCTGCTGCTGGCGCTGGCTCTCCTGTTCACCACGATCGTGCTCGCACCCGAGGCGCGTATCGAGCGCGTCCCCGTGAACGACCTGTCATTTCATCTCGAAGCTTCCCAACGCCTTGGCGAAAGTATCGCGCATGGCGAGCCGTTCATGGACCCCTGGGTTTCGCAGTGGTCCCTCGGCTTTCCACTATGGCGCGTCTATCAGCCGCTGCCCCATCTTCTCGCCGCGGTCGTAATTGCGCTCGCGCGGCCGTTCGGCTCGCCGGCCGCAAGCTTCGCCGCACTTTACTACGCGCTGTTGGTTTTGATGCCCGCCGGCGTTTACCTCGGCGCACGGCTGATGGGATTGAATCCCTTAGCGGCAGGGCTCGCGTCCATCTTGATCCTCGCTCCAGCCGAAGAAGGCGACTTCAGCCGCTACGGACTCAGTTTCGACGCCTACGCATGGCGAGGCTCGGGCCTTTTCAGTGAGTTGATTGCCTTCGAAATGCTGATGCTGGCGCTTGGCCTCGTGGCGCGTGCGATTGACTCAGGGAAAAGGGAGACGACCGCGGCGTTGGCGCTCGCACTGACGGCGCTCGCGCACGTATTTTTCGGCTACATCGCATTCGTCTCAATCGCATTTTGGGCGCTGGTCAAGCCCGGCGAAGGCCGGGCACAGCGAATCACGCGCGCTGTTTCCATAGCGGCCAAGGCGATGCTGCTGCTGGCGTGGTTCGTCATCCCGATGGTCCTCGGAGGCGCGGAGGTCAACCGCAGCAGATGGGACCCCGCCTACAAGTTCGACTCCTACGGTGCACAGACCATCCTGAAGGAGCTTTTCTCCGGCAAACTGCTGGACTTCGGCCGCTTACCGATGCTGTCGCTGATGGTCGCGGCGGCAGCGTTGATCGCCGCCTTCAACCTCAAGGATTCGATTGCGAGACGGCTGCTCGTGCTCACGGGCCTGTGGCTGGCGCTTTATTTCGGCCGTCCGACCTGGGGCCATCTCCTCGTGCTGGCGGGAATTCCGAGCCAGTTCCACCTGCACCGGTTGGAAGCCGCCTTCGAGCTTTTCGCGGTATTGCTCGCCGCGTGGGGACTCGAACGAATCATCGCAGCCGCCATTCGTAGTCCTGGACTTGTCGCGATCGCGATGGGCGCCGTACTCGGCGGCGCACTCGTACTAATCGCAGCGGAGCGCGTGCAGTATCTCAGCCTCAACGCACAGTGGGGCGAGAGTAACCTGACCGCCTACGCCCATGAACGCGGCGACCTCGACGCGGCGCTGGCCGACGTGCGGACGATTCTCGCCGAACGTCCCGGCCGCGTATCGGCGGGGAAGGCGGCGGAGTGGGGCGGGACCTTCAATATCGGCTCCGCGAAAGTGTATTCCTTCCTCGCACTCAACGGGATGGATGAGGCGAGCTTCCTCTATCACACGATCTCGCTGACCTCCGAGTTCATGGTGCTGCGCGATGAGAACGATCCCGTCCATGAGGATCTGTTCGGGATTCGCGCGGTGCTGGCGCCCGTCACGCTCAAGCTGCAGCCCTGGTTCCGTAAACGGGGCGTACACGGCCGCTTCGCAGTCTACGAGGCCTCGCCGACCGGCTACTTCAGCCTCGTCGATATCGGAGCGCGTTACGACGGCGGCCCGGCCACATGGTTCGACCCGATTTCGGGATGGTTGCGGAGCCCGATGCTTCACGCGGGCGAGGTGATCGCGCTCGATCCCCGCGCCGTCGCGGCGCCGCTTATCACGCGATGGCAACAGCTACCGGCGCCCGACCCCAAGTTCATGACTCCGCGCGGCCAGATCCTTTCTGAAACCAAAGTCGGCGAGGATTACCGCGCCAGCATCGACGCTCAGCGCCTATGCTATGCCCTCATCAAAATCACCTACCATCCGGGCCTCGTTGCATGGGTCGACGGGCAACGCGCGCCCCTCCTGCGCGTTTCTCCCGATTTCGGAGCGATCGCGCTTGTCCCCGGTCATCATGACGTCGAGGTTCGTTACCAGCCCGGACCGCTCAAGCCCCTGCTCCTTCTTGTAGGTCTTGCGCTGTTTGTGCTCGCCGTGCGGCCGCCACTGCTTCAAGCCTGGGAGAGCGCCGAGAATCGCTTGCAGGAACAGCTCGTCGTATGCGGCGAATGGTTGACGACCGACCGCGTGAAGATCGCCGTCGCGCTCGCATTGTTGATTCTCTTGTTCACCCGCGGTCTTTTCCGAGGCCAGCTTATTGACGGCCACGATTCGGGTGAATATCCGCCGCGATTGTCCGAATTCTCGAAGATAATCGGCGAACATCAGTTTCCGCCGGTTTGGGCGCCCGATTTGGACAATGGGCACGGCCAGCCGCTGTTCGAATTCGCGCCGCCGCTCATCTACGTGACGGCATTGCCCTTCTACGAAGGTGGCGTCAAGCTGGCCGATTCTCTCCAGTTCGGCCTTGTAATCCTATTCGCAATGGGTGCGATCGCCGTCTATCTGCTCGGGCGAAGAATGTCCTTCTCGCGAATCGCCTCTCTGGGCGGAGCGGCGGTATGGCTGTTCGCCCCCTATCAGTCGCTTGACGTATATGTCTCCGCCCGGTTCGCCGAGGCTTCCGCAATCGCGATGGCGCCTGTCGCGTTGCTGGGCCTGATAATCGCGCTTCAGAATCCTACGATTCTGAACGTCGCGCTCGGTGCGGTTGCGATCGCTTTGCTGCCGCTGGCGCACAACGCGATCGCGTTACTCATGTTCCCGATCTTCGCATTGATTATTCTCGCGCGCTCTGCCGTCTCCGATCGCCCGGTCCGAACCGCCGCCGCCGGTGCAGCCGCGATCGCTGGCGGACTCGGCCTCAGCGCTTTCTTCTGGCTACCCGCGTTACTCGAAAAAGACTTCGTCAAGACCAACCTCCTGCGCACGGACTTCCTCGACTGGCGCTTCCACATAATTTCACCCTGGCAGTTGTTCTGGGGCAAGTGGGGTTTCGGCTACTCGGTCGCCGGACCCAATGACGGGATTTCCTTCTCGCTGGGTTGGGTTCACATAGCCTTGGCGATCGCGGGAATAGTCATTGGAATCCGCGCACTGAACCGTATGCGGCGGGTCGACGCCATGATCTTCGCTGGAGCGGTGCTGGCCGGATCGCTCCTGGCCACCGAATGGACGTCGCCAATATGGGCGCACGTAGCCACGCTGCAGTACATGGCCTATCCATGGCGAACGCTATGCATCCCGGCGCTCTTCATGCCCCTGCTGGCGCTATATGTTTTTGACCGTCTCGGCCCCAAGTCGGTTGTCTTGCTGATTGCGGCGGTGGTGCTGGTGAACCTGCCCCACACCGAACCCAAGGGCTATCTTACGTTCGATGAGGAGTTCTACGAGCCCTCGTCGATCGCGCAGCGAGGCCTCAACACCACCACGCGCGAGGAGTACGAGCCGCGATGGGCCAGGCAGCGGATGTGGGGCACCGGTAACGGTTTTCTGAATTCGCCGCTCTGGCAGTCCGTTCGCGAGTTGTACTGGACCTCGACCAGCCACGAGTATTCGGTTGTGACGAAATCGCCGATGCTGGCGATCGACACGACCGATTACTATCCCGGCTGGACCGTGACGATCGACGGCCGCGAGACAAACATCACGCCCGAGCCGATGTTTGGCCTCATCTCGTTTCAGGTTCCCCCCGGACAGCATACGATCAAGATTGAATTGTTGCCGACGCGAGTGCGCCACCTGGCCTTGATGCTTTCGATACTGACCCTGGCGGCACTGCTGTTGGCGATTGCCGTGGCCCGGTATGGCGCACGGCTTCGGAAGCTCTGGCCGCGCGCGCCGTCGCACGAGCCATCGATCGAGTCCGAGGGCGACACGGTCGATCATGTCAGCCTCGCTGCTGGACACTCGTTAGCCAATGAGGTCGATGCGCTCGCAAGAGCAACGAACGTAACGAGCGCGAAACTGGCCCGGATCGCGGGCGTGGTCCTGTTGGCGGTCTTCGTAGGTCAGGGCCTGATGTTCATCCGCGCCAACTCCCAGACCTTCGACGAGGCGATTCATCTGGTGTCCGGCTACTCTTATCTGACGACGCGGGATTTTCGCCTGTTTCCGCAGCACGCACCGCTGGTGCCGGAGCTCTCGGCCCTTCCTGTTTACCTGTGGTATCGGCTGCCATTCAAGCCAATCCCCGAACTCTGGAATCGGGTAAAAGAACAAGAGATCTTCGGATGGACGCTCGGGCGGGACTTCCTCTACGGTTCACCCGTAGCGGCAAGCCGGCTCCTCACGCTCAGCCGAATCCCCAACCTTCTGTTGGGCGCAATTCTGGTGGCCCTTGTCGGATGGTGGAGTTTTCGCCTATGGGGCGCCGCGGCCGCGATCGTCGGGATATGGCTCGCTGCGGTCGATCCGAACCTCGTAGCCAATAGCTCCCTGGTTACCTCGGATCTCGCGCCGGCCCTTTTTTCGTTTGCTACGCTGTACCTTCTTTGGGAATACAAGCGGCGCACCTCCGGCTGGCTCCTGGCCGCCACCGGGATCAGTTTGGGCCTCGCCTTAGTCTCCAAATTTTCGACTGTGCTGCTGCTCCCGATCCTCGCCCTGGTGGTGATTGGAGAGGGGCTATCACTGCCCGAGTCCAAACTAACGAATAAACCGGGCAGCCATGCGGGAAAAATGGTGGAGGGATTTGCCGCCGCCGGTTTGATTCTGTTCTTTGCGGCGCTGGTCGTCCCGCTCGCCTACTTTGGCTTCCGCCGCGGGTTCTTCGGATGGATTGCCGGGTTCCAGGCGGTGATGGCGCTACAGAAAGCCGGGTTTCGCGCCTACCTGATGGGTAGTTATTCCGGCCAGGGATGGTGGAGCTACTTCCTGGTGGCTTTCCTGGTGAAGACACCGGCCGGCACGCTGTTCTTGATTTTTGCGGCTCTCGCCCTATGTCGAATCGGCGCGCCGCTCGGCCGCAAGGAAGCGATTTTCCTCGTTGTTCCCCCCATCGCCTTCATCGCGGCCGCATCAATTGGCAAGATCGACGTCGGCCTTCGGCATATTCTCCCGATGTATCCCTTTCTCTTCGTCCTCGCCTCGCGCATCGCTACAGCCCCTTTTCGCCGCGCCTGGGTAGCGCCCGTGCTGTGCGGTCTGCCGCTGATGCTTTCGACGGTCTCGTCGTTGGGGATCGCCCCCCATGACCTCGCCTACTTCAACGAGTTGGCCGGTGGACCCGGCAACGGCTACCGCTATCTGAGCGATTCCAATATCGACTGGGGCCAGGACCTCCAGGGATTGAAAGCCTATATGGAGCGCGAGAAACTCCCCTGGATTTATCTTTCCTATTTCGGGACAGCCCTACCCGGCTACTACGGAATTCATTACCAATACGTTCCCACCTCGTTCACTCTGGAATGCTGCCCTTCGTCGATCCAGCCTCCGGGCACGCGCGACGTGTTGGCGATAAGCGTGGTTAATCTTCAGGGAGTCATGACCGGGCCGCAAAACAATTCTCTCGTCTGGCTCGACAGGCGCACCCCGATCGCGAAGATCGGCTACTCGATCTACGTTTACGACATTACCGGAGACGCGGAAGCTCACTTCTTGCTGGCGAATGCCTATTTGAGCGCGGGCGGACTTTTACCTCAAGCCTTATCCGAGCTCGCGAAAGCGCAGGCCCTTGATCCGTCCAACCTCGAGGCGAAGCGATTAGCCTCATTGCTCGCCCCACCCGGCGCAGTGCTGAAATCGGCTCCTTGAATTTTTTTAGCGCCCGTCCGGCAGCAATAATTGATCGGGCCTTGTAGCCGCATGGCCGAGACAGCGGGCCAATCGCGCCTGGCGCTCGATTGGGCTAGCGCTTCGGTGGAGAGGACGCGCGCGGATTCGAGCACAGGAAAACCCAAAAGCCGTCGATCCGCTGAGGCTCGACCGAACCATAATCGGTATACAAATGTTGCTGGATAATCGGCAACGACGCCCAGTAATCGAACGACCCGCTCATCCCTTCGCTGCCGAGCACGAACCATAGCCGCTTCTTCTTCGCGGCGGTCGCATCTATCTGCGCGATCAGGTGCCGCGCGAAGAAATCCTGCGCATCGATGTCCGCGGTGTATTTACCGTCGATAAAGAGGTCGGGGCCCCAATCGGGAAAAACATCCTCGATCAGTCCGCGCGGCATCCCGAGCCGCTCGAAGTAGTAATCCAATTCGAGCAGGTTCTGCCAGTAACGGACCGCAAGCGCGTCGCCCGGCTGCGAGCGCGCCAAAATGTAGGTTGCAGGATCGCGCCACTCGAAGCGCGGCAAACGCTCGAGCACGTACCACGTATGCCACCCCGATCCGATCAGCAACGCCGCGACCACGACGGCCGCGATCGAGCGCATGCGCGTCGCAGTCACACCGCCGGCGACGAACAGGCACAGGCTGGGCACGCAAAAGATCAGGAACCGGAAATAAAGAGTCGGCTTGATGAACGACACCGCCGCCACTAGCGCAAACGGCAGCACCACGCCCGAGGCCGTCAGCACAAACGGCATCGCGGCGGCCGGCGACCGATCCCAGGCTCGCACCGTGGCCACGAATCCGAGCAGCACGCCCGCGGCATAGACCGCCACCACGGTCTGGCCCGACGCGTCGTCGGCAAGACCATTTGCCACACCGTAGAGCGTCTCTCGAATAACGGGCCAGCTAAGCGCTGGAATCCAGGCGTACATGTTGTGATGGCCGACTACGACGAAACCGATCACGCCCAATACCGGCGCAACGCCCAGCATCAATGGAGCGGCGGCAATCAAGAGCCGCCGCCATGGCACGTCGCGGCGATCGAGCAGCAGGAGCGGTATCAGTTGCGCGGGGACCGCGGCGATCGCCAGCGTATGCGCGAACACCGCCAGCGCGTCGCATAGCGCCCATCCGGCCAGATTGCCGGCGCTCGGACGCTCGAGCGCGCGCAGCAGAAAGAGCAAGCCTGCCGTGACGAACATCAGCTCCAACGCATAGCCGGTCGTGTCGCGCGCCCACGCCACGGAGACCGGGCTCAGCGCGAGCAGCAGCGCAGCCAGGACTCCGGCCCGCTCCCCGAACAGCCGCACGCCCGCGCGGTAGATGAGCAAGACCGTGACGACCGAGGCGATCGCCGACGGCATCCTGAGCGCCGTCTCCGAGGATCCGAAGATCGTTATCCATAGACGTAGAAAAGCGTAGAACAGGCCGCGGTTGGTTTCGCGGGTGAGGATGAGATGCCACATCGCGCCGATGGGCATGGTGGCGATGCGGTAGCTTGTCGCCTCGTCGATCTCAAGGCTCGGCCGACCGAGATGATACAGGCGGATGGCGGCCGCCATGACGATTATCGCGGGTACGGCCCATTCGCGCAGGCCGCGCATCGCGCGCATGCCTTGGCTGGGCGACGACGCTTGGCCGGGAGTGGGGGTTATCGCTGCGGCGGAAATTTTTGCGTCCCTCTGCTCGAGTAGCTTACGCGATGGTTCGGATTACGGAAATATCCGCTGCTTCGTCTCGTTTGCGTGTTCTCGCCGTGGCGAAAAGCTCAAGGAAGCAGGGGCTAATTCGCGATACACGGGGAGTCAACTACTATGGATAGTATCATCATCGCTCCGCGTCGATCAGTCGACGGAGCCTGCCGCGAGTGGTGCCTCAGGATAGCGCGTCAGCATGTTTATCGTGAGACAGCAGTGACGCAACATCTGTTGTGGCCGCTGCCCTCACCCTCACCCTCTCCCTGGACAGAGGCTGTCGATTTTCTCGATCTTGCGGCCCGAGCGAGCAAAAAAGTTGAGCATTGGCGTGCACGGCTTTGCGGAAAAGAGAGAAAATCGACAGCCTCTGGACAGGGAGAGGGATCTGAGATGGACAGGGAAGCGAGAATTCAGAAACTCGCAGAATGACATCCGGCTGCGAGAATCAGTAGCTCTGACAGATGTACGCGATGGTGTCGCCGTCGGCCCAAGGTGCGGCAGCGTCGATTGTGAGCGTGCTCGCGGTCGACTTCACGCCCGCCACGTTCGCATGGGCGCCACCGTTGGTTTCGTTCATCGCCACGCAGGCGGGGGCATTCGGAAACGGCGTCGAAAAGGTCAGGACGCAGACCGTGTTATCCGTCCCGAGCGTCAGCTTGCCGGCGGTGTCGGAGCCGACGATGGTTGCGCCGCCGCCGCATCCGGAGCCGAGGCTCGGCGTGCCTGCGAATGAGGTGGCCGACAATATCAGCACGGCCACCGCCGCCATCATAACGGCCAGCGCGCCCGTCTTTCTCATAACTCGATATAGCATAATCACTGCTCCTTTGCGGGACCGGTCCTGACCGTTAGTAGGACGTGCAGGAATAGCTGACGATGTCGCCTGGTACCCACGGATACATTCCATCCATCTCTACGGTGGTAGTCGTCGTCCTCACGCCGACCGGGACAGCATTTCCTCCACCGTTGGTCTCATTCGTTGCCGTGCAGGCGGGCGGATTCAGCGGCGCCACCGAAAACGCCAGGGTGCACGTCGCCGCTGGGGCGGTGCCCAGCGTCACTTTGCCCGCCGAATCCGATCCCACGATGGCCGCTCCGGTACCGCAATCGGGCCCGAGGGTTGGCGTAGCTGCGAGTGAGGTAGACGACCAACACAACGCTGCTGCTACCGCCATGAACGCAGCCACACTTCTTGTCCTTGATAGATATCGTTGCACGTTTGCTGCTCCTGCTTTTCTTTGAGAACGACTAATCATGCCCGGTCCTTGTGTCTCATCTCGCAGACACGGAGTGGCGGGCGGGTCCGCCCGCCACTCCCGAATCGTCTACGGACTGACACCGACAGTGGCGTCAACTGTTGTGACATCGTTTGTGTTGTTTCCAGTCTGGATTTGAACATCAACGAGGTCACCCGCGTTGAACGAGACGCTCAGCCCGGTCGTGCTGCAGGTCTTGCTTCCGGTCGGGACCGTGCAAGTGACTCCGGTCACATTTGTCGCGCCCGCATACGCTGGGGCGGAATTAACCCGAAGCTGACAGACATCGGAGGTGGAGGCCGTCGGCTGCTTGCTCACGAAGCAGTAGATGGAATTGAAATGCCCCATGGCGTTTCCGACCGTCTGACCCGCACCCACTATCTGCTCGATGTTCAGCTCGTTCGCCACGCTCACTGGCGCCGTCGCTATGCCGAAGTACTGGGTCGCGTTGTGGGTCGTTACGGCACCACCGCTGCTGAAGAGGATGAAGCTCGCGGGTCCGGCTCCTCCGGTCGCTCCCGTCGCTCCACTCGGTCCGCTCGCTCCAGTCGCACCGGTCGCACCCGTCCCGGTCGCGCCTGCCGGTCCGGTGTTGCCGGTCGCACCAGTCGCGCCGACTCCGGTCGGTCCAGTCGCACCGGTGGTCCCGACTCCGGTCGCGCCTGTCGGTCCGGTATTGCCGGTCACGCCAGTCACGCCGGTTGGGCCGGTATTGCCGGTCACGCCCGTCGGACCAGTAGCGCCGGTTACTCCAGTGTCACCAGTCGGGCCAGTCACACCGGTTAGGCCGGTTGGCCCGGTCTCGCCAGTTACGCCGGTTACGCCAGTCGGGCCAGTTACGCCGGTCAGGCCAGTCGGTCCAGTCTCGCCAGTGACGCCGGTTACGCCGGTCGGTCCCGTCTCACCAGTCAAGCCGGTTGGGCCGGTTACACCGGTTACTCCAGTGTCGCCCGTCGGGCCGGTTACGCCGGTCAGGCCGGTTGGCCCGGTCTCACCAGTTACGCCGGTCACGCCAGTCGGACCAGTTACGCCGGTCAGGCCGGTCGGTCCGGTGTCGCCAGTTACGCCGGTTACGCCTGTCGGGCCAGTTACGCCGGTCAAGCCAGTCGGCCCTGTCTCACCAGTCAGGCCCGTGGGACCAGTCACGCCAGTTACGCCGGTATCGCCAGTTGGACCGGTTACACCGGTTAGGCCGGTTGGTCCCGTCTCACCAGTCAGGCCGGTCGGTCCGGTCACGCCAGTTACGCCGGTATCACCTGTAGGACCAGTTACGCCGGTCAGGCCAGTTGGTCCGGTTACGCCCGTGACGCCGGTTACGCCAGTTGCGCCGGTTACGCCCGTGGAACCGGTCGCCCCCGTCAATCCTATTGGTCCTCGCGTCCCCGTGGAGCCGGTAGCTCCGGTAGCTCCCGTAACTCCGGTCACTCCCGTTGCTGCGCTCGGCCCCGTGGGACCAGACGCCCCTGAAGCTCCCTCGATAGAGAAAAGCGTCTCGTTCTTGTGGCACGGGGTCGCCGATAACGCTTGGGTCTGCGAAATAACATGGGTCGTTCCGCTCGAATCATTCACACATTCGAAGATGAGCTGGTCGGGTTCGGCGCGAGCACTCGCGGCGGTAAAGACGAGGAAAGCCACGATAGTCGCGGCGAAAGCGATGCGAGATAGCGTAATAATTCTGGATATGCTTTGAGACATCGTTCTCCCCCAAAAGAGAGCGGCATCTCTGTTTAGCGTAGTTTTATGATTCTTGTCAAGTGTTAACTATAGAATTCCTTTTAAAGGATCTAAGAATCTAAGAAGCATATTTTAAAGATTGATTCTCAAAGCAGGAGAACTAATAGATAATCAAAAATCTTGGCCGCATGAAGGCCATTAATTTTACTCTATTTTCAAGGGATTAGCTCTCAAATCAGAGGTTAAACGGCCCTACAGATGGCAAGACCTCAACATGGCGAGTCATGCCCAAGTGGAACCTGGGAATTTTTGCGGTCCAGCTTTCGGTAGAGTCGGTTATTCATGATCAGACTGCTATAAACGTGTGGCACGACTCGCAGCCATGCGAGTCATGCTGGATTCACCGGACAGCCTGATTTTGAGATAGAAGGCCGAGCTACGCCTGACCGCGAGTAGGATTCGTTGGACAAAATGTGAGCAAAGCCAAAAGACAAGCCAGAAAAAAGATACGCACTGTGGAGCTTGCTACAAGTGGTTTTAAATAGTCTGAGGTGTAATTGAACTAGAATATATAACGTTGACGTAGAAGTGCTGCGGACAGCGATCAGCCACGTCTATCTGAATCAGTAAGAGCGTTGAGATCGATACGTCGGGACGATACCGCCGTCCCCCCGCTTCGGTGCGCGAGAAACGTAGCCATGCCAACCTCCTGAACCTGTTACCTGCTATATGGGCGCATGGTGCCGGGCACGATGTATCGATGACGAGGTTCGCCAGAGGATGTTCAGGCACGCGTGCACTGCGCTGAGGAGTTGCGGCTCTTCGCCAGGGTTGCGACCCAGGACTTCCGTGCTGCACGGGCTTCGCCCCGCATCCGGGGACGTTCTTTGTTCACAGGGCGAACGGCTACGACGACCGGTGCGCCGGCTGGGACGCCACGTTCAACGCACCGAAGTCGGTGAACATTCAAGGGCTGGTCGGAGAGATTCCGGCCTCATCGACGCGCGCAGGACGGTCAGTCGCGCGCTTGTGGAGCTGCAAGAGTATGCGCTCTCGCGTGGCCGCGGCGGCAGCGAATGGGTCGTGGCGGGCAATGTCGTTGCCGCGAGCTTCGACCACATCGCGGCCCGTCCCGTCACCGGCGTTGAAGACGGCTACGGCCAACCCCCACCTCCACACCCACTCGTGATCGCCAACATGACGCGCCGCCCGGACGGGCAGTGGCGTGGTATCGACCCGATCGAGATCTATCGCGCTCAAGCCTTCGCCACTGCCGTCTATCGCTCTGAACTGGCGCGCCAGGCTCAACAGCTTGGATACGGACTCTGGATCGCCGGACGAGATGGGCGATGGGAGCTTTTTGGTATTCGCGCGAGCACGTGATCGCTTTTTTTCTCGCGTAGCCAAGGCATCGAACGGGCGCGCAGGCGCCCAGCAGCATGGCATCGAAGTCGAGCGTCGCTTCTCACAATCGCGCGAGCGTGGGCCGCTCCAACATCGAGGCCAGGAAAAAGCGTGACAAGCCGTCCGCCAAGGCATCGACGAAAACAGCGAGCGCGAGGCAGTCATTGATCGTCGCGCCCTTGAAGTGAAGGCGCTCCAACATGCGATGAACGTCCAAATGGATCAGGTACGAATGGAGAGTCACCGGTTCGAGCGAGAGGGACAGCTGATCGCCGTCGGCAAAGCCGTGAAGTTGCTCAAGGCTCTTGCACGACGCTTCAGATAATTGCGCTTGAGCGCGACAACATCGACCTGACGCGGACGGGTCAAAGGCGAGCAGCAGCCATTGGCAATCCCGACCAAATCCGAGGGTCGGCCAGCGAACGACGGTTGCCTTATGATCAGGCTCGTGTCGCCGAACTCACGCTTGCGTCTAATGATTGGCTTACTTCAATCAAGGGTCGCGCCTGCGCTACGAAGACGACAACCGACGGCACGATACGCGAGTTTGCCGAAGGACAAGCATACGCGGTGTATGGGTCCGCCCCGACGACTCGCGCGGTCAAGTCCCCTTTCCGAGGCATCCGTCTCCGCGAGAACTGTCGCCAGTCCCCTCGAAGGCAGATCACCGGACGCGCAAGCGAAGCAGATCGGGATTGTTGACGAATCGAGCCTGACGTGGCAGGTTAACCGGCTCCTCCACAAAGCAAGCGAGGAACGCCTGGGCGCCCTTCGTAACCTATAGGCCGTGGGAATTGAGCGCAGTCCGGGCACCCTTCGCGTCTTAGTTCAAGTAAAAACTTTACAGCGCCTGTAGCGAGAACCGGCCGAGACCGGCACCCGTGCGGGCGAACGGGCTTCATCACGGTTCGCTATAACGCCCTTCCTGCCAACTCCAGCCACCAGCCTGCCATCGACTCGAAAATACTCATCTTGATTTAAATCGGAGATTATGTAATTGCATAATTCTGACCTCGACCAAGGACGAGGCGAATGAAAACGCGCGCAACGACACTTTTCCTCAGCTTCGGCATGGCTCTGGCAGTGACGGTCTTTTCTCCAGTGCCAGGCTGGGCAGCGACCGCCGCACTGCCATGGGACCAGACCCTGCTTGCTTTGCAGGACATGCTGATCAGTTACGTCGCTCCCGCTGGAATCGGACTGGTGCTTAGCGGCGCAATAGTTCTCTACACGCTTGGGGGTCGCGGCGAACAGGCCGGGCGGCTGTTTGGTTCCGCGCTTGGCGGCTGCATCGCACTCGCGATCGTCAAGCTGCTGAAATACCTACTTCCTTGATCTTGAATCCTAGTAACAACCGAACTCGGCAGTTAGGAGGTCATATGAAACTCGCACGCATCACCAAGCCGCTCCGCTCCGTTCAGGTCCACTTCATGCTCCCTGGAGATCTGAACGGCACCCTCGAACGCTACGCGCAGTACTACGAGCACATCCATGGCGAGCCTGTGGACACGAGAGCGCTCATCCCACAAATTCTCCGGGCCTTCCTCGAAGCGGACCGTGAGTTCCAGTCGTGGTCGCGCTCCGCTGACAACCAGCCACGCCGCGGCCCCGCTCCGCCTTCCTCCAACGGCACCGCCAAGACTCGACAGTGACTCGCATCATCGAGGTACGAGCTGACGTGCTTCGCACGTGTTTACAACTGACACGCCACTCATCCCTCTGGATGAACGATGTGTACCGAAGCGTGCACGATCCATCGGAAAGTGGCGTGAACCCGCGCGCTTTTCCGTGCACGCGAGCGTGTACGGCGCGCTGACTCGCGCGAAGCACGTCAGCCTAAGTCCCCGGATTCATTGAAGTGTACGGCGTGTACGCCTTGAACAAAATGAAGAGCCGTCCGATGCCGGAAATTCCATACACCGTCCGTCTAGCGCCGGAGCTGTTGGAACGGATCGAGAAGACGGCGCGGGCCAAGGGAATTGCGCCGCGCAAACTGATCCGCGCGGTGCTCGCCGAGCACTTCGCCGGAGATCGCGACGCTCCGCAAGACGGGTCGGTCAGCCAGTCGAACCCGCAACGCGGACTCGATCAGATTCTCTTCGATCTGACCCGCACCCGGCTCACGCTCCAGCACCTGCTCGATCGCCAGGTTGGCTCCGAGGTCACAGATCAGATCCGCCAGACCGCGCAACAGGAAGCCGAGCGCTACATGCAGCGGCTCAGGAGAACAACGATATGAATTTGTCGCGAAAAGCCATCCGATACGAATTGAGTTGCGGTTCAGCCGCGATGCTGCTGCGCCTGTATCTACGAATCCAGCTGCTTTGGATTCTGATCTGGGCGGCATCAGATCTTTTCTTGGTCTGGTACTGGGCCGGCCGCGTCTCCGGACTGGGCGCGCACGAATACTTCGGCCGCTGGATTCTCGCCTGGTTCTTCACCCAGAAGGTTCCACTCTATTTCCTCTCGCTCCCTTACCGAGGCGGCCGCTACACGATCGGGAGTATGTACCTGTACCTGAATTGGCGCTTCTATCTGGGGCGCTCGTTCGGGGAGTGGTTCGCCTCATACAGCATCTGGGGAGCGGTACCGGCGACCCTTACTCTCGTCGCGCTCGGCTACCTCCTTCTCCGCGACCCCGGAGACCGTCCCGAGGGGAGGCACCTGCGAGGCCTCAGCCTGATCCGTCCCCGCCAGCTCTCACGCGAACTTCACCGCAGCGAATTGCGGGGCGACCGCGCGGGAGTCGAACTCGCCCGAGTGCGCATTCCGCGCTCGATCGAGTGCGAGCATTTCCTCATCACGGGCGCGACCGGAGCGGGGAAGTCGATGGCGATCCGCTCGCTGCTTCGCCAGATCCAAGCTCGCGGCGAGCTCGCGATCGTGGTCGATCCTGAGTGCGAATACGTGTCCGAATTCTACCGACCCGTGCGTGGTGACCTGATCCTCAACCCGGTCGATGAGCGCTGTCCGTACTGGTCGCCGTGGCTGGAGTTGAGCGAGCGGTACTACCAGGCTGACGCGGCGACACTCGCGGCTTCGCTCATTCCCGAACCTCCGCGCGGCTACGAAAGCGGGTCCGATCACTTCTTCCGGCAATCCAGCAGGACCCTGCTCGAAAGCCTGCTTCAGGTTTCGGCACCCCGAGAGCCGCAGAGCATCCCGAAACTGCTCGAACTCAGTCGCGATCAGTTGAAGCAGGCGCTCTCCGGCACTCCGGCATACAGTCTGATCGACCCCGGAGCACACGAGCAGGGCGCTGGCATCATCGCGACGGTCGCCAACGCGACCCGGCCATTCCTGTACTTGCCGCCGTCTGATGGACGGCCCTCGTGGAGCGCGCTCCAATGGGCCGAGCGTCCCGAAGGATGGCTGTTCGTGACGATGCGGGACGAGTCCTGCTCGGCTGCGCTGCCACTCGCGAATCTCTGGCTCGACCTCATTGTCGGCCGCCTGCTCAACTCCGCCAGCGATCGCCGAAGGGTCTGGATCGTGGTGGACGAGCTGCCGGTGCTTGGCCGTCAGGCCAAGCTCGAGACGTTGGTAACTCGTGGACGAAAGCGCGGACTCGCCGCCGTGCTGGGGTTCCAGAGCATCGCTCAACTGCGCCGGATCTATGGCCACGAGCAGGCGGCAGTGCTCGCGTCCATGCCTTCGACCAAGCTCCTGCTGCGCGTTGATGAGCCCGAGACGGCTGCCTTCATCGCGCGGCAGATCGGCCAGCGCGAGACGCTGCGCGAGGAGATCGGAATAAGCACGGCCGAGCACGGCAACCGGTACAACCTCCATCCTGCACGCCGGACCGAGCCCGTTGTGATGGCCTCCGAGGTCCAGCGGCTGCCCAAGCTGGAAGGCTATCTCTGCATCGCCGGTCTCGATCGCGCCCGCGTCAGAGTGAAGCCGTGCCTTCCGCACAGACGGCAGGTCGAATTCGTTCCGCGCGCTCTTCCGAGGCCGGTCAGCAAGGAGCCCAGCGCCGATTTGGCGACGCTGATGATCAGTCGTGGCCCGACGCCTCCGAACGGGACCGCGGGCGCCCCGGTGAGGATTCAGGACTAATGCTGGTAATGTCCAAAGGCGCGCTCACCGCCGCAAAAGCCGAGACCTATTACGAAGAGAAGTACTCGCAGGACGACTACTACACCGAGAAACAGCGGGTCGTCGGTAATTGGTTCGGCCGCGGCGCTGATGAGTTGGGACTCTCCGGCGAGGTTGCGACCGAGGACTTCCGCGCCGTATTGCGTGGGCTTCGCCCCGCCTCCGGTGAGGTGCTCGTTCATAAGGCGAACGGCTACGACGACAGGCGCGCCGGCTGGGACGCCACGTTCAACGCACCGAAGTCGGTGAGCATCCAAGGCTTGCTCGGAGACGATCACCGCCTTATCGAGGCGCACAGGAAGGCAGTCAGCCGCGCCCTCGTAGAACTCGAACAGTACGCGCTCTCGCGCCGCCGAGGCGGCAGCGAATGGGTCGTGACCAGCAACATCGTCGCCGCCCGCTTCGATCACATCGCGGCGCGGCCCGCGAGGGGTGCCGCGGACGACTACGGCCCCGACCCTCATCTTCACACGCACGTCGTCATCGCCAACATGACCCGACGCCCGGACGGGGAGTGGCGCGGCCTCGATCCCATTGAAATCTATCGCGCGCAGGCCTTCGCGACCGCAGTTTACCGCTCCGAATTGGCCGGCGAGGTTCAACAGCTTGGATACGAAATCAGGATCGCCGGACCAGACGGACGATGGGAGCTTGGCGGCTACACGCGCGAGCAGGTGATGGCCTTTTCCCGTCGTCGCCAAGACATCGAGCAGACGCTCGCCCGTGAAGGGCGGGCGGGCGCCGAGGCGGCACAGAACATCGCACATCGAACTAGGCTCTCCAAGGATCATCGCGACGAAGAAAGTCTCAAGGCAGAATGGCGCTCACGCGCGCTGCAGTATGGAATCGAAGTCGAGCGTCACTTGTCTCAATCGCGCGAACGCGTCCCCATGCACTTTCGACATCCGAAAAAGGCGGAAGAAGCCATTCGCCAGAGTATCAACGAAAACAGCGAGCGCGAAGCGGTCATTGATCGCCGTGCGCTTGAAGCGAAGGCTCTGCAGCACGCGATGGGCCGGGCTGACCTTCATCGGGTACGTGCTGAGAGCCAGCGATTCCAGCAAAACGGCCAGCTGATCGCCGCCAGCAACTCCGTGAACTCACCGCGAGGCGCCTATACGACCCCGGAGATGATC
>WNFF01002957.1_pt1 | contig 18248 bp, 16 predicted proteins | sample 5400441 | NCBI WGS metagenome assembly WNFF01 (sample SAMN13153345, study PRJNA577476) | soil metagenome | isolation source: 120 cm saprolite under Douglas fir tree site 2 hole 3 replicate 1 | place: USA:California | collected 2015-04-18 | reverse complement strand
ATTGCAGAGACTCCGCTCTTGACGAGCTTTTTCGCAATCCAGGTTCCTATTGTGCATCATCAACATCAGGAATAAATAATTTCAGCGGTCGTATGCGGACGACGATATGCCCCAACTCGCGAAGTTCTCGTCATGATGCTTCGGACCATGGCTCTGCTCGTTGGCTGGTTACTGCTGGAACCATCAGGGTACTGTTACGCGCAGGAGTTGGAGAATTTTCCTGATGCCGCGCTGACAAGTCAGCAGTGGCAACAACGCGTGCAGGACGCCCGCCGCCGGTCCGAGGAATTCGTTGCGAACGCGCGTACGCAGACGGCGGATCCTCCGCCCTCCGACAAGGCAGACGCCGCAGCTGCGGATCAACGGGCGATGAACGACCCAAGTCTTCAGCGCGGCGACATCATCGCAACCAGCCAGGGCTTCATGGTCTTCGTCGGGCGCGACAGCGAAGAGCGTCAGCCTGGTGATTTCGTGCCAGCCCCGTCGCCGCGCTAGCCACCGTGATCCATCTCACAGATCTATGCTGCGGGAGCCGATACAGAGAGGCCACAAACATCCTTAACCGCAATCGCCCGCATTTCACCGGGCGAGGCTTAGGGCAGAAAAATTAACGACTTCAATAGGTTGAGACCTCTGCGATCGGCTCGATCACACGAGGTTGATCCAAATCGGACCTAAAAACATCTTGTTCCAATTCACTAAAACACGCATAAAGGTCAAATTAACGGCTATTTTTGGACACCCAGATCCCTGCCACGCTGCGTTGCAGCATTTCCAGCGTCCGATTCTTGGTCAACCAACGCGTATGACATGCTCACTTTGCCAGCGCTTGCAAAAATGGTTAACAAAAACAATACGTTATGATATTCAGCTTAACGGAAGCTTGCTTAGAATAGAGGCTTGCGAAAATTGTGCACTGCCCATTAATTTGATAAAAAAAGAGTTAAGAAAAAGGGGTAGAGGAGATTCGTTTTTGAAATTGTTTTTAGGAGTACCCGCATGAACGGATTGGTCGATGTTCGCAGTTTGCGATTTGCGGCAACTGGATCACCGCATCCTACCGGACTTCTTTCGAAGAGAGTCATTGACATTATCTTGGCAGTCTCCGGAATTGTCTTGCTCGCTCCCTTGTTGATTATTTGTTTCCTCGCGACTGTCGTCACCTCGCCTGGACCGGCGCTGTTCCGTCATAAACGGGTAGGATTCAGAGGAAAGCATTTCGATTGCTTGAAGTTCCGCACGATGGTGACGGACGCACCCGAGCGTTTGCGCCAGCTTCTTGATGCGGATCCGGTCGCCGCCGCGGAGTGGACGGCCAATCGCAAGCTGCGGTACGACCCGCGGGTGACCGCGATCGGCGCCATTTTACGCAAGTCCAGCCTGGACGAGCTGCCCCAGTTGTTTAACGTCCTTAGGGGCGACATGAGCATCGTCGGACCGCGCCCGGTTACCGAGGAAGAGTTGGTCAGGTATTCCGGCGCCGCAAACGCCTATCTGGCTTGCCGGCCGGGCATCACCGGGCTCTGGCAAGTTAGCGGCCGCAGTACAACGACCTATAACAAGCGCATCGCGTGTGACACGTTCTATGCGCGCAATTGGTCGATGACTCTGGACGCGAAGATAGTAATTGTGACGATTCCTGCCCTTTTGCTTTCCGATGGCGCCTATTGAAGATGCGATGATCAATCTCTGATACAGCCGGCATGAAACAAAAGATGGGAGGAATTCTTATACCCCTGCCCCGTTGGCGCTTCCGTATTTCAAGTTGAACCCGGCTGGATTTCATAGACGGACCTCTCTCCGAATCGGCCCCAGCATTTGAGCATTAGATCGACCGATCGGATGCGTCCTTGACGCCACGTTGTGGCACAAGTGAGCAGGCATCCGGATTATCGGGCCTCCTTCAAAACGCCTCTTTCAATGAGATGATCCGATCTGGTGACAGGCAATGCCGCCTGTGAAACCACGTCGTCTCAATCCCGAAAAATCTGCCCGAAAAATCTGCCTAAAATCTGCCAATGTCTCGGCTTGAACTTTTCGACGGCTGTCACCGACAGATCTGTGAGTGTTCGTATGTGTCGGACCACATTCAGCAAGAGGGCCCATCCCTCGACCAGCTGAATTTTGGCAAATCGGGTAGTCCCGCCTTGGATAAGAAGTAAGGATAACCCGGTCCCTTCATGATATGCGAAACATTCCTTTACGTTAATTCGCCGTTGAGATTGCTGATCCGATGCGTCGCAGTTACTGATCGCTTATCAAACAGCGGTAACAACGAATGAATGATCTTCAGCGATCAGTGAAATCGCAGAATCCGCCAATCAAGTCTCGATTGTCTGCGCAACCGGGCCAGAAAATCGCAATCTGCCTCCTTGCCGCACTGATCGTAACGGTGATGATCGTATGGTTCAGCTTCCTGGGCTGGGGATTTATCGCAATATTGCAGTGGCTGCTTGATTGCATTAAGAACTTCTGGATGTCTTACTAATTTAGATAGTCGGCCTCCGTTTGAAAGCGCGCCTGGACCTGGATCCTTCTTCTGCCATTCAGGCATGGCCCAGGGTTCGGCTCGCGGCGAACGAATTATCGATCGCAACGGAACTGACAATATTGCGGCCCATTTTGGGAAGTTCTATTGATGACAAATATTCTCGTTGCTGGTGGAGCGGGATATATCGGGGCTCACACGTGCCTTGATCTATTCAACAAGGGCTTCACACCAATCGTGTATGACAATCTCTCGAATGGTCATGCTGAATTCGTGAAATGGGGTCCGCTTGAGATAGGCGACATCCGTGACCGCGGCAGACTCGATGAAGTGCTCACGAAATACAACCCCCTTGCGATCGTACATTTCGCTGCGGCGATCGAGGTTGGCGAGTCGGTTCGAGACCCCGGCGCCTACTATGACAACAATGTCGCCGGAACAATAACCTTGCTGCGAGCGGCGCAGGCCGCGGGCATCGACAAGATCGTGTTTTCCTCGACCTGCGCCACGTATGGCATTCCCTCATCAATACCGATGAATGAGGCTCACGCCCAGTCGCCAATCAATCCGTACGGTCGAAGCAAGCTCATCGTCGAGCAGATATTGAACGACCTGGACCTCTACCAGGGCTTTCGGTCTTTTATCTTGCGTTATTTTAACGCAGGCGGAGCAGACCCTGAAGGAAGAATTGGCGAATGGCATTCGCCAGAAACTCACGCCATCCCGATTGCGATCGAGACCGCTTTGGGCCGCCGGCCACATTTTCAAGTTCTCGGCACCGACTACGACACCCGCGACGGATCTTGCGTGCGCGACTTCGTTCACGTTCTCGATCTCGCCGATGCGCATACCCGCGCGATCGAGCATCTCTTGAATAACGGCACGAGCCATGCCCTGAATCTCGGGACCGGACATGGGACAACCGTGAAGGAGTTGCTTGAGACTGTTCAGCACGTCGTAGGCAGAGATCTCAATATCAAATACGGGCCACGGCGCGAAGGCGACTCGCCAGTTCTGGTCGCTGACAATGCCTTGGCAAGGCGTACGATCGGCTGGTCCCCCCAGCACGATCTCCAGTCGATCATCGGAACCGCGTGGAACTGGCACTCAAACTACCTGCCCGCGTAAGCCGAAGTTTTCGCAGCGGCGGAACCTACATCGACACGATTCGTTAACGCCATCGCATAGCGAAGATTTAACCTCGCTGCGGGACAATCGCACCATCAATCGATAACGCGATCACATGATCGCATCTCCCTCGATCATTGGTGTTTCATGGCGCGACGCTTTCCGTCGATATACTTGGCGATGCTTGTTGGCGCACTCTCCGTGGGCAGCGCCGACGCGCGCAACAGGCCTCTGCCGGATTCGAACTCGCTGACACCGATTGTTGAAGCGTCGCCAACCTTGGCTCCATTTCAGCACGTGCGATTTTGCCTTCGCTATCCCTCCGACTGCAAATCGAATCCGACGGAAAACGAACGCATTGACCTTAACGCAGAGACCTCGGAATTGCTGAAGCGTGTCAATCACAGCGTCAACATCTCCATTATTCCGACACCCAAGAGCTATGGCCCGAATCTCGGGGACGGTTGGACGATCGCCCCGGACGTGGGAGACTGCAACGATTACGCGGTCACCAAGCGGCACGAGCTTCTTGAGAACGGCCTGCCCTCGAAAGCCCTGCGGCTGTCGGTGGTCAAGACAGCCTCGGGAATTGGGCATCTCGTTCTTGTCGTTGTAACGACAAAGGGCGACATCGTAATGGACAATCTGACTGAAGTGATCCGCCCCTGGCAGACCACAGACTACCATTGGCTCAAGATACAGTCCGCCACCGACTCGAAGTTCTGGTACGAGATCAAGGCACCCGCGGTCGGCCCTACCGTGTCGCAAGCTGATCCAAAAGTTCGTTTGGCGGGTCGATAACCGGTTCGGTTGAATCCGCCGAAGCCCACGCGGCAATCGCGGACGGCTTCGTCCCTCGTCATGCTTTTCGGCTTCACGCGGAATCCCTTGTCGGCACACATGAACATCATCGCGGCGCTGTCTTGAAATGCTAGCTCAAGCAGGCGCGAACGATCGCACTGCGCCGACCGCCGCCGGTGCAGCGGATGCCTTGGCGAGGCCGCAACCGAGCAGAATACCGAATAAGACAAGATAGCCGGGAATCTGCAGGGAAAAATCGATCATCGAATGGAGATAGCTGAGGACCACGATCCCGGTGATCGCAGCCAGCGGGCGGCGACTTCTGCTCTCTGATCGAAGTGCAGCGCGCGCGAGGATAAACAGCGACGCCAACGCGGCAATCACAACCATGGCCGCAACCGGAATTCCCATCTCGACCGCGATCTCAAGAATGGTCGAGTGAGCATAATCCCACACACCCCAACTGTAAAAATTGTCGGCCCGCAGCGAAGGAAACAGATCCTCAAAGGTGCCAAATCCGGCTCCCAGCAGCGGCCGCTGCCGGATGGCCTCCACGCAAAATCCGTAAACGGACCATCGCCCATCATCGAACAGCCCCTGGCTGCCAATTCTACCCATCCGGCTGAGCAACACGACAGTGACCGCAAGTGCCGCGGCTCCCCAGCCCACCATGTGCCGGAATCTCGGCTTTTGCCTGTTGGCAACCATCAGGATGATTGCGACGAGCAATCCTAAGCAGGTGCAAATCAGACCGCCGCGCGAGCCCGTCAAAAGCAGCGCAAAGAAACAGGTGAGTGCGGCCCCGGATCGAGCGAGGAAACTGAATGCAAGATGCTCATTGGCTCGATTCAGCAGCAACAACCGGATCGACGAAAATCCAGACGATTGTTGCAACGAGGAAAAGGCAGAACTGAACCACAGGATCGCACCGGCACCAATGAAAGTCGCGGCGGTGTTGTGGTTGATGAAGGTCGCGGTCAGACTTCCGCGGTAAGCGAGCTTTGGGGCCCACAACACCATATTCGGGGTGAGTATCAGCGCGGCCAGGCCATAGATCGCATAAAGCAGGATCGAGTATTGCGCGAACCAAATCAGGCTGTCGCTGTTACGCCGCGATGTCCCGATGAAGAAGCCGCTTATGAAAGAAGTCGCGAACAGCAGAAAATGCCCGACCGCAAGCGGCGGCATCTCCGCACGGCTTGAAATCCGTGGCAACGCATCCAGGCCAAGAAGGTCGTTTGCCTGCCGCCAACTCGGATCGTTGAGCTGGTCGACGACATGGGGAGAGATCTGAACGATCGCTACCAGCGTGTAAACGCCGCACAAAGCAAAAAAGCCGAACAATACCCGGCTCTGCCCCGTGTCCATCGGCGCGGCTACGCCGCACAGAACGCTGATCGAAAGCAGAATTGCCCAAACCGCGATCCAGAACAGATCGACCGACCCGAAGAACAGCGGCGCCAGAATCAACGCGACGATCGTCGTCCAGAGCTGGATTGAACTGAACATCGCGACCGGCAACTCCGACAGCGGCCGGCGCATCATCGCGATGAGATCGTGACTTTCAGTCTAAACCTACCACCTGGTCTTGACAGCCGTGTTCACGTTAGTCGCGGCGTTTGCGGCGCCAGACACTGCAGTTGTCGTGCTGTTGATGAGCAAGAGCAGCTTGTAGTAGTCCACGACCTTCGCATTGGCGACGTACATCACGTCCTTGATTTTCATCTGGAAGGCCGAGGCGAGCAGCATGCCCGCAGGATCGCGCAGGTTGACGTGATAGATCGTCGGAACCCGGTCGAGCGTAAACTTGGTGGTGTCGACACCCATCTTCTCCAGGAAACGGCGGTCCTCATACCGATAGACGTAGATCTCGCTGGGGTCGGATTGCTGGTCATTGAGTCCGCCGGACTTGCCCATCGCCTGGGCCAGTGTCAGCGTTTCAACGTCGAACGGAATTTCGGTATTTGTGCCGAAGATGTTCTGATTGAGCGCGCCGAGCGCGGTGAACGAGGGCGATTCGCGGGTGAGGAAAATCACATCATTCGGTCGAATGAAGATGTTTTCGCGGGGGTCGTGCACCACACGGCTTAGCAGGACTTTGACGCGCTTGCCGTCCCGCTGCAGCGTCACATAGCTTTCGATCGCCTCGAACTTCGGTCCACCGGCGCGCGCGATCAGCGCCAGCAGCCGTTCGCCGACGCTGTTGAGCGCCAATACGCCGGGCGTATTCACATCACCCAACACGCTGACGACGCTGGAATGCTGCTGATTAAGGCTGACGACCACCTGAGGCTCGATAGCGCGGTTGCGCAGCCGGGCAACGATCGCCTGCTGAATGTCCGGTATGGTTCGCGCAGCGGCGGGAATCTCGCCGGCATACGGAACATAAATGCTGCCCTTCTGATCAACGGCTTGCGCCGGCAGATCGACGAAGTTGCCGGGGCGTGCGCCCGCGGCTTGTCCGGGCGTGAACAGACCGCCGGGCGCGGCTTCAAAGATCGATATGTTGAGAACGTCGCCGACCCCGACGACCTGGTTGGGCTTGGCGCGTTTATCGGGGAATTCGCCCTGGAACGTAACCAGATTGGGTTGCGACAAAAAGCCGATCGTGTCGGCGCTCACGTCGACCAGCGCGTAAGAAAGTGCTGCGCTGGACCGCACCCCGGCTGTCGCATTGTTCTCTACGACATCGCCTTTCGGCCCCGTTCCCGGAAGCAGCGAGCAAGCAGGCAGTACCGCTGCGACAACAACCGCAAGTAGCGGAGAACCCAATCGTTTCAGCATACCGACATGCCCCACCGACCGCCAGAATGCCCGACCATGACCACACGCCCCAAATTCGCACGCAAACGCTTGGCTAAATCCGACCCGCCCTCAGTCGCAAAAATGGGTACGGTCCTGAATTCCAACGTCGCCCCCAAGTTTCCGCTCAGCCGTCCAACTTTTGGTTAATTTGACCGTAATTCGCAGGCTGGCCCGCAAACTCTCTCGTGGCGCAAACCTACAGGGGGAGTCGCCGGTATCAAATAGCTCAATACCGGCCAGCCACCGTTTTGCCCGCTTCGTTGCGTTCGTGCCACACTCGCCTGATCTGCCGCATATGTGATTGTAAGGCTTCGCAAATCAGGTCTTTTTTCGTGGGAGCAGACCTCCTTCTTTCCTAGAACGAGGCATCGTTCGGAATGCCAGTGGCTTGGCGGCATCGCTGTCGAGTGCGTCGATGGCCCCAGATGATGACCGCACATCGTCATCATTCCCTTAACGAGTCGCGAGGGAACTTGACACTTGATGGATGGAGCAAAATCTCAGCGCCATTGAAGAGCCCCTCGGCCAGACTGAAATTCCGTCGAGATTGTGGCTGCTTTTGGTAAAACGCTGTGATTGAATCAGGGTGTGATTCGCTTTTGCAGGGCATGCCAAAAAGGCGCCCGCTTCGGCGATGCGTTCACTCGTAGCAGGAATATTAACCTTTGCCGGTCACCAATGGTGCTCGTCTGGCAGTGCTTTGAGTAATTCGTGCGGATACTGACGTTAACTGCTGCAAACGACGGGGACATTGGGATGGTATATGCCGCCATCGCGCTTGCCATAATGGGCGCTGCGGTTGGTCTAGCGTTCCGGTTGAAAGTCCTTTTACCGGTTCTTGCGCTGCTGCTTGTCGTTTCGGTGCTGTTTTCCCTCAACCGCGGCTTTGACTTCCTGGACACCGCGTTGACGATCATGGTCGTGCAGACCATTCTCCAAGCCAGTTATTTTCTGGGATTGGTGATCCGGGCGGTTCTGACCGCAGGTCATCGCATGCGGCCCATTCTCTGATACCAACACCTGGTGCATCAGGTCTCTGGAACTCGGAAAACGCCTTATTGCTTTTGACAATCTGAATAGAAAGTTCCGTTGGCCGCATCCGTCCGTTCGAGACACTGCGACGGATCAGTCACCTTGCCGGCGACAGTAAAGTCGTATCCCTGATTCTTTAGAACAAGAACGTAGCGACCGGCAGGAAGCACGAAATCGGGGTTCTCCGCTTGCACCATGAGCATTTCGGGATTTCCGGAAATCGGCCGTACCCTGAATTCAGAAGATAGATTCCGAATGTTCCAGGCGTCCGAGACTGGCGTGAAGCTCGCTTTTCCCTTGGCATCGAAGGTCAGGGCGCGCACCACGCGGGCGACCACACGAACCTCAATTCGATCGGGCGCGGAGCCCACGAGATCGCGGCGGAACACCACAAATCTCGCTTTTCCGTCGGGCAGAGTCGTCCGGCTGGATTGATTGATGGGTGTCGACATCGCAATCCGCTTATCCGGCACCTGCTCCTGCAGAAGATTAAGTTCGCTCAGCTTGGCATCGTTCAGGGCATACACGCCATAATCGGTCGGCAGCGGGAAAGGCAACGAACCCTGTGAAACGGCGCCTGTGACCAGGCTCTGTTGGGCTGGATCCGGAATCGCCGGCTTTGCGACCAACGTGGCCGGGGAAGGCGCTCTCGCGCTTGTCCCCAGCAGGGACGTCCGCTGGCTATATATTGCCAAGCCGGCGACCGTACCGAACAGCAATATTCCGATCGCGAACCGGGCCAGCGTCGATAGCAGCACCCGCGTTTGCGCCTGTGCAATCGACTCCGCTTCAGGCCGCGCATAAACTTCTTTCAAAACAACGCTTTTTGGCGCGGAGTTTACCTGATGGATCGTCACCATCGAGGTAGCCGGCGGTTCGGCCGGAGAGGCGCCAAGCCCAACTTGCGGAGTCGGAGGCTGCAGGCGCTCCTTCTCGTCGCGGCGCGCCGAAAACTGTTCAACCCCCTGGATAGCCGTTTCGAGCGCGGCCGAAAACCGATCCCGTTCAGCCTCTTCAGCCCATGAGGTATCGATCTGCAGTCGGGCGCGCGCAAACTCGTAGATCGACAGGCGCAGCTGAACCGGATCTTCCTTTACCGTATTGATCATCCGCGAAAGAATCAGGGCGAACTCGACCTCTTGCGCATGAGGCGAGACCGTCTTGTCCTGATCTATCGCTGGAAACTCAGGTTTCATGACCACATTGGGTTGACTGGCAAAATTTTATCGGATCCACACACTCACGTAAACAGTTGGGAAAACAAGTCTTTTTCGCTCTCTTGCGCGCGCCGCATCGGCGCGGGTACGAATCGCGGTGGTGCGCGCGGCTGCGGTCCGGCAAAAGTCCATTCGGGAAGCCCATCAGATTGGCCAGACACCATTAGTCAGGGGATCGCGGTAGTCGATTGTAAAGATCGCGCGCCATACGCCTTGGCGAACCGCCGCTTTACGGTTTATGGTCCGCGTCACCAAGTATCACCGTCCGACGATTATATTTCAAGGATCAGGATATGTCGCACGCCACCAAGATCGCTATCGTTGCTGCATTCGTTGCTGCGCTCGGCGGCATATCGAACGAGGCGTCCGCTCGCGGACGCCTCTATCCGCTGACTCGCTGCGGACCCGATCTCGCCTACCTGTGCCCTATCCACGGCTACTTTGATCAGGCACCCTTCCATTACAACGTCGCCGTCTACCCCGGCTGCATCAAGGTGGTCCCTGTTGAAACGCCCAACGGCATCGAGCACCGGCGCGCTATCGTTTGCGGCGCACCTGAAAGATCGATGATCTGGTGGTAAGAAACTGACCGCTTTCGGTCAGCTCGCATCCGATAGAAGATCGATACCGCGCGCTACCGGATTGCACCGTTATTCGTACCTGCCTTGACCCGCGGGGTCGGGCCAGGCGCGTTTGTGATTGGCCCGTTAAGATTGCTGGGGGGCCCGAGATAACTGGCTGGGCCCTGGCTGAAGCCTCTCACCGGATTCATGCCGGTATTGCGGATCAGATTGCCGTTGCCATCCCTGGCGTTTGATACGCCATACTGCGCCATTGCTGAAGTGCCGCAAGCAAACATGCAAAAAATCGCCAGTGTAAACCTCATGTGCCCTCGCTTGTATTCAAGCCAATACAATAGATCAGGCTGCCGGGATATGCATCCCCAAACGGCGGTTCCCGGAGCGATCTCGAGCCGTGTCCGTGACTGACCAACGACGGAGTTTCGGTTGCTGACCAGGAAGCGCGACTCGAACGCTGGAACCTGGGCTCGAAAGCCAAGCCCATGACCGGTGAAATGCAGCCCGCATCACCCGCATCAATTGTGATCCGGAGCGCGCGCCTGGTTGCGGAGATTTCCCCTCACGGCGCCGAACTGATCCGACTGCAGGATCGCGACGGCAAAGACCTGCTCTGGAACGGGTGCGCAAAATGGTGGACGGGACGGGCGCCACTGTTGTTTCCCATCGTCGGCGGACTCCCGAACAACGCGGTTATGATCGACGGCGAAACGTTCTCGATGCGTCAACATGGTTTCGCGCGGGATAAGCAATTCTCTATTGTCGGCGCGGGCCCATCTGGGTGCAGGTTTCGGCTCGCGTCCAGCGATGAGACGCGGCGACAGTTTCCCTTCGATTTTGTCCTTGAGGTTGCTTTCGTCATTGAAGGCGCGGCTTTGCGTATCGGCGCGACCGTCTTCAACGAGTCGTCGCGTGCGATGCCGGTTTCGTTCGGCTTTCACCCCGCGTTTCGTTGGCCCCTGCCCTATGGCGGTTCACGACAAGACCATGAAATCAGATTCGAAAGACCGGAATCCGCGCCCATTCGTCGATTGACCGATGGCCTTCTCGACATGACCGCGAGCACGGAGATTTTCGAAGGCAGCATCATGTCGCTCGATGATGCCATGTTCGTGCCCGGCGCGCTGATCTTCGATCGACTGAAAAGCCGCGCTGTCAATTTCGGCGTGCCAGGAGAACCATCGATCCGGATCCGATTTCCGGACCTGCCACATCTGGGAGTGTGGACCAGGCCCGGCGCAGGTTTCCTGTGTATCGAGCCCTGGCAGGGTTATGCAACTCCCCTGGGATTTGCCGGTGATCTCAAAGACAAGCCTGGCGGCGTATTATTGGCCGCCAACGCCAGCAGTAAATTCGCGATTGAGATTTGCCTGCTGGGAGCGAACGAGCCATCCGCTTGATCCTTCGCTGGCAATAAGACCATGTCTCACGCCACCTCGTGCGAACCTTCAGGCCAATCCGCTCTTTGGGATCAACGGCGGGCACCGGCCAATAGGCAAGACCGCCAACGGCAGGCCATGATATGATGGCGCAAAGCAGGAGATACCGCATGGAATGGGTTCTTTTCGTTTCGTTGCAATGGATTGTTTTTGGAAGTCCTACCCAACCCATCTCGCAACAAATTCAGCATTTTTCGTCGGAAGAGCTCTGTAACAAGGCCGCCGAGGCAATCAAGACTGAGATCAACGCACCGATCGCAGGCCAGCGCACTCAAACGCTCGGCAAGATTGTCTGCGTCCAGACAAGAGACAAGTGAATGACGGCGCACCGGGTCTGAGCTGTCGTCCAGCTGGGACTTGGCACGTCCGCTTGCGCACCGGTGTCAGCGCTTGGGATATGGTCCTGGCGAGTCAGTTTCACTTAAAGAGAACACTTCTTCACTTAAAGAGAACACTTCCATGTTCTCGCGTTTGAAAATTTGGGCGCGCAGGCTCAGCCGAGACGGTCACGCGATCTATCTCGCTTCCCGCGATCCGCGCGTGCCATGGTATGTCAAATTTCTCGCTATTGCCGTTGCCGGATATGCGCTTTCGCCTATCGATCTTATTCCAGACTTTATTCCGGTGGTCGGCTATCTCGACGATCTGATCATCGTGCCTCTCGGCATTTGGCTGGTGGTGTCGCTCATTCCCGAACAGATCATGGATGAGTATCGAGCGATAGCAAACGAGGCTGGGCAGCGTCCGGTCAGCCAAGCCGGAATGATCACCATCATTGTGCTCTGGATTTTTGGGGCGTTGACGCTGGGCTGGATCGGCTATGCCCTTTGGAGTCGACCGGAATAGACGGCAATCAAATCGGGCTGGCGCCGCGCCCGGATCGTTGTTCATCCGCCATGGCCGCTGGCTCAGCCCCGCGACTCACATTGATTTCAGAAGGTTGCCCGCAAGCCCGCGTAGAAGGCGCGCGGCCGTGCCGGGCTGACGGAACGTGGGTCCGTGAAATCCGCGCCGCCATTGGCGAGATTGGGGATAGCGCCGGTATTGAAGAAGGTTCCATAGGTCGCATAGCGGTTATCGAAGATATTGTCCGCGCGCGCGTAGATCTGGAACGTCTTGTTGATCTGATACGAGGCGTGGAGGTTGAACACCGCATAAGAAGCCAGCCTCTGTGCCTGATTGGATTCGTCGCCGACAAAGTATTGACTGCCGACGAACAGCGCATCGCCTCCAACCTTGAAGGCGTCGGTGACCGAAAAATCGATACCGGCCTTGACCCGGTTGCGCGGGATCGCCGGGACACGGTTGCCGGGCAGAATCTGGACGTTGCCGTTGCCATCGGCAAAGGGGCTGTTGGAGCCGACCAGCAATGTGTCAAGGAATCGCGCGTCCACGAGCGCATAGCTGGCGTACAGATTTACTGTGGACGACTTCAGCGTGACTTCAGCTTCGATGCCCTGGCGGCGCGTCGAACCGACGTTCTGGAAATAGCCAAATCCCTGCACGTCGGGACTGGGGATCGCGAGGATGTCGTCGGTGTTCTTGGATCGGAAAGCCCCGACCTTCCAGCCGAGCGTGCCGATGTTCAGATCCTTGGTGCCGCGCAGACCGGCTTCCACGGTGCGGGACACGACTTGCTTAAGCGGGGGATCGGAAACCAGGAATGCGGCGACGATACAGGGATGCTTGGGATCGGCGCATCCCAGTTCCAGCGGGGTTGGCGCGCGGTTGGCTTCCGAATAGCTAGCATAGGCCGTCAATCCGGGCGCGACCTTATAGGTGCCGCCGACAATCGGATTGAACCGGTCAAACGCCTCATTGCCGTTGAGGGCGCTGCCGATCTGATCCTCGAGCCTGATGCGCGCTGCGTTGAACCGCCCGCCCGCCGTGATCGAGAACGCATTGGTGACGTCGAACGTGTCGAGCGCATAAAGCCCGCTATATTGATTGGTGGTGCGAAGCGCGACCGGGCCGATCGATATCGGATCGCCGGATTGCCCGAGAAATATTCCGCTGCCGCTGACGACGAAATCCGGACCGATGGTGCCCAGTTCCGCGCTGGCGGAGAAGCGGCTGACGCTGGAGTCGAAGCTGGCTCCGACCACCAGATGATTGTTGTGACCGAACAGTTGATCGGTATTGGTTGCCTGCAACGACACGCCCGTCGTGGTCGAATGGGTCGTGGTTCGATCGTTCTCTCCCAGCACGGCATTACCGAAAGCAGCGCTGTGTTGGCGCATGGCTGCGTGCCGGTCGGATTACCATCCAGCGTCTTGTGATCGAAGACCCGCACATGGGCGGAGCCTTCGATCGTCCAGCTCGGCGTGGCCTCGACCTTCCCGGTCAGATTGACATAGCCGGCGCGGTTGGTTGAGGTTTGCGGCGTGGTGTAGGTCGCGCCATAATATTGCTGCAGCAGTTCAACCGGCACGGTCGTAGCCGCGCCGAAATTATTGTCGGCCACGCCCATATTGACATGAAATTCGCTTGCGTCGTTCTTGTAGCCGACATCGCCGTAGAAGCGGCGCACGTTCGACGCCGAAAAATTGCGGAATCCGCCGTCGTGTAGTCCTTCCAGGGCACCATAAACGGCAAAGTTATCGATCTGCTTGCCCCACTGCGCCGAACTCTGGATGCGTCCGAACGAGCCGCCCATCGTGTCAATCTCGGCGCCATGATAGGTGAAGCCGTTCTTCATCTGCACGTTGACCGCTCCGCCCAGGGCATTAAGTCCGAAAGCGGGGTTGTTGGTCACCACGGCGACTGACTGTATCGCGGCAGTCGGGATCAAGTCCCAGTTGACGGTATCGCCGAACGCTTCGTTGACGCGCACCCCGTTCTGATAAACCGCAAGTCCTTGAGGCGTGCCGGCCACGGGGGATGCGACGAAGCCGCGAAATTGCACGTCTGGCTGAAACGGATTGCCGGCAACCTCGTTGACGATGATTCCCGGCACGTGTTGTTGCAGAGCGTCCGTGACGTTCAGCGACCCGGTTTGCTTGATCTGATTGGCGTCGACGACATTGACACTCGCCGCCACCTTATCGGGATCGATGCCCGCGCCCGATATCGGCGTGGTCGGGTACACAAAGACCCTCGGCAAGGTCCGAGCGACACGGCTCGCGGTTTGGGAGCGGCCGCGTTTGGCGCTTGGCGCCGGCCCGGACACCACGATGGGTGGCAAGGCCTGAACGGCGCCGGCCGTGTCTTGCGCATAAGCACATTCATCGCCGGGAAGCAGGCATATCGATGCCGATACAATAAACAGTCGTCGAACGCCCATCTGCCTCATTCCATGCCGCTCCGGCTGTTCTGGTGTCCGCCGGTTAGCGGTGGATGATCCTAGTGCGCCGACAAAGCTGCGCCAGCTACAAAACGTCCCGGGATGTTCGGGATAAATTCCCGGACCGATGCGTCGCCACGGGTCCGGCAACGCCGCTAACCGGGCTGCAAGCCTTTAGTCTTACAGATTCGCCACTCTCCTGGTTCTAGAGCGGGATGGTTTTTGATTGAATCGGTCTGTCCGCGGATTCAGTTCAGGCCATGCTGCGATCATCACCGGGAAAGACAGCCGCAAGGGCCGACGCGGCGCTCGCTCCCAACTAAAATATCGAAAACAACCCCATGCAAAGTAGCATGGCGGTCGCTGGCATGGATGCTTTGAGCGAATCCTGCGAAAACATTTGACACGTCGGGCAAATCACCGGCACTATTCAAACATCGCGCAATTTGCAAAACGCCCATGGCCCTGCCCGACAACGGGCTGTTCGGCGCGATTGCAGGCAAAAAATCCTTACCCACAATTGAAGTTGCATCGGCTCGCCACAGCGAAGGCTCGCCTCTCGCGTTGCCGAGCCGCGCGCGCTTGCCATGCGCGAGCCCGAGGAGATATCGACGTGAACCCAGTTCCAGACCTCGACACGGCAACGGCACTAGTCTAGGAGCGCCCGCCCGTGGGAACCATAGCCTCCACGGTTACTCCACTGTCGGTGGAGGCGACGGTAAGCGTGCCACCCAAGGCCAGGATCCGCTCCCGCATTCCAATCAGGCCGAGGCCAAGCTTGTGGTCCGGGCTCAGTCCGCGGCCATTGTCGCATACACGTACCCGGGCGCCCCCGCCGCCGTCGCGTCTGATCCCGGAAAGCTGCCCGCTGGGTTCGATGGTCACGCTGACGGATGTCGCGCCGGCGTGGCGAAACACATTTGTCAGAGCTTCCTGAACGGTACGGTAAATCGTCAAATCGGCCGTCTCGCCGGTTTCGCCGAGCGACGGCGCAATCGCGGTTTGGATGACCACACCCGGATGTGCCTCGCCCCACAGGCGCAGCAGCGCATCGAGCGCCTCGCGAAGGCCAAGCTCCGTCAGTCCAACGGGCCGCAACTTTTCAAGAACCCGCCGATTGAACTGCTGCAAGGCATTTACCTGTTCCAGTATGGCGCCGCCATGCTTTCGCAAGGCATCCGTGTTCGGTTCGCGGGCGTCGGCGATCCGCATCAGGGAACTCGCGTGCGCGCGCAGCGCGAAAAGATACGGGCCGAACTCGTCATGCAGCTCGCGCGCGATCTCCTTGCGCTCGACGTCCTGCAGTGAGACGACGCGCTCCGCCAGCCGCCTCTTGTCGTCCACGGCGTCTCCCAATGCGGCCGCGAGATGGTTCAGCTTGGTACAGATCGCAGCCAGTTCGGGCGGACCATCCGGCTTGACGCGTGTGTCATAACCGCCGGATTCGATCTTCGTCATCGCTTCCGACAGCGCCTGAATGGGTGCGAGCGCCCGGCTGACCACCATGATCGTAATCAGAAAAAGAGCGACGGCGATCGCGGAGCCGACCTGGAGCTGGGTAACGATTCCGTCCCAAATCTCGGTCATCTCGTCGTTCGGATGCGAGGTGATCACCAGCGATCCCGCCTTTCCATGGATGGAAATCGGGACATTCACGGCAGTTTTCTCCGGATGAACCAGCGCAACGAACCACGCCGGCAACGAACGCGGCTCGCGATCGTCGCCGGAGCGGTCGGTCGTCAACGGCCTGGTCTCGACCGCATCATCCTGCCACGTAATGCTGACGTGACGCAGCCGATTGAGGTCTTGAACAATCTGATCAAGTCTCGCGTCGGGGTCTGGCGTTTCATTCAGGCCGGCGACCAACGTTTCGAGAAATTCGCGCGCCAGTCGTATGACGCTTTGGTCTTCGGCCTGCACACGAGGTGCCGCCTCCAGCACGAGCCGTGCGATGTTGATGGCCAAACCCAGCGCAAGAATGAGCGCCAGAAGCATGTTGAGCCGGGCGCGCAAGGATAGTTTCTGCCACATGGCTTTCGTCCAATTCCGCGCCGCGTCGGGTCCTCCTCAAGAGGAGCGTTGACAGATAAAAAACGCGGCTATCTAATTGAACCGTACAGCAATTACGCTTGGGACGCATAGCAAGCGTCGCCTCGGCGGATATTGCTGTGGCTCACTCTGATGCGATGCAGCAACGCAACCTGACACGGGTATTTGGGGTCGATGCCGATGCGTGTTCTGATCGTCGATGATCACCCCATCGTGGCTTCGGGTTGCCGTGCATTACTCGCCGGGGAACCCGAGATCGTCATACTGGAAGCGTCCGACGCCGAGAGCGGCGAGCGTGCATTTGTCGCCGAACATCCCGATATTTGCGTTCTCGATATCAACCTGCCGACCGTGTCAGGGTTTGAATTGGCGCGGCGGATTCTGGCCCATGTCGCGTCCGCGCGCATCATCATGTTCAGCATGAACGATGATCCGATATTCGCCGTCCGCGCGATCGAAATCGGCGCCAAGGGCTATGTCTCCAAGTCCGGAGATCCATACGACCTCGTTGAGGCCATCCGTGAAGTGGGCAAAGGCGGAACATACCTGCCGCCCGCAATCGCCCGAAGCATCGCGTTCGCCGGCCCTTCGTTGACCCAGAACCCGCTGTCGAAACTGACGTCACGCGAGATCGAGATATTACGTTTGCTCAGCGCCGGCAAAAGTCTTTCCGAGATCGCGTGGCTGGTTCATTCCTCCTACAAAACGATCGCCAATACGTCTTCCATCATGCGCCAGAAGCTTGGCGTACGTACCTCGGCCGAACTGGTGCGACTGGCAATCGAGAGCAGCCTGACCTGATCCCCGCAGGTAATCCGTGCAATCCAGCTCCCGGTATTTCGACCGGCGCGGCTGCCCAACTGAGCCATCAGACTGCCGTTTTCCGCTCCGATAAATCACAACGACCGACCAGTGAGCGGTTTTCCGCGCCGCGATGCAGCACATTTTGTTCGTCGCAGCGAAGAAATGGTTTTGCGTCGCAACCCGGCACATCCGATTCGCTACCCGCCGACACCGCCGATCAAAAATCGAGACGTTTGAAATCGCGAGCCTTGACGTCCAGCGTCAGCGTGCAATGCTCTGGGGGACAACGACGGAATACTTGTCCGGGTTTTTGCACGTCGCGTTTTCACGCGCACGAAAAAATGCATTGGCGTCGTTCCGGGTTAACGAAATCGCAAAAGCCAAAGTCTTGAGGGAGAGGGACAGATGAAGACACGCGCCGCCGTCGCATTCGAAGCAAAGAAGCCGCTTGAAATCGTCGAGCTTGATCTCGATGGGCCGAAGGCCGGCGAAGTCCTTGTTGAAATCAAGGCGACCGGAATCTGCCACACCGACGCCTACACCCTTGACGGCCTCGACAGCGAAGGAATCTTTCCTTCGATCCTCGGCCATGAGGGCGCCGGCATTGTTCGCGAGATCGGAGCA
>WNFF01012645.1_pt1 | contig 18250 bp, 13 predicted proteins | sample 5400441 | NCBI WGS metagenome assembly WNFF01 (sample SAMN13153345, study PRJNA577476) | soil metagenome | isolation source: 120 cm saprolite under Douglas fir tree site 2 hole 3 replicate 1 | place: USA:California | collected 2015-04-18 | reverse complement strand
AAGATGGCCGCGGCGACCGCCGAGGCGTGGTCCCGGCCCTGAACAGCCAGGTCGATCCAGTTGCCGACGGCGAAGAGCAGCCACACGATCCAGACGACCACCGCGGTCGGCGAGCGGAACGTCTGCGTCTGGCCCACCGGTCTAGCCTAATGGCCCCGCTGCGCAGCAGGATGCACGGCTAAGCCCCGGTCACGCCGGGCAGCGGCTGCGCGACGATCGCGCCGTCGTCCCACAGGGCGGTGATCGCCGTGGCCGCCATCACGCGCACCCCGACGCCGATGGCACGCTCGTCGACGTCGAAGGTCGGCTGGTGAATGTCGTGCGACACGACCGAGCCGGGCACGCGGGTGCCGAGCCGGGCCAGCGCGCCCGGGATGGACTCCAGGTACCAGGCGAAGTCCTCGCCGCCGAGGCTCTGCGGCGTCTGCACGACCGAGCCCGCGCCGAGCACGCCGAGGGCCGCGGCGGAGATCATGGCCGCGCTGGCCTGGTCGTTGACGGTGGGCGGCACGTACCGCTGGTAGCTGAGCTCGGCGTGCACCCCATACGCCGAAGCCACCGAGTCGATGAGCTCCTTGAGCAGGTCAGGTGCGGTGTGCCAGGCAGCATCGTCGAGGCAGCGGACGGTCCCCTCGGCGATGCCGCCGTCCGGGATGGCGTTGGCCACGGTGCCCGCGCTGACCCGGCCCCAGACCAGGCTCAGGCTGGACCGGGGGTCGACCCGCCGGGACAGCGCCGCGGGAACCTCGGTGAGGATCTTGCCGAGCGCGTAGACCAGGTCCGCGGTCAGGTGCGGCCGGGCGGTGTGCCCGCCGGGCCCGGACACGCGCACCTCGATCCTGTCGCAGGCGGCGGTGATCGCGCCGGAGCGCACGCCGAGCTGGCCCGCGTCGAGCCGGGGGTCGCAGTGCAGCGTGAAGATGCGGCCGACCGAGGCGATCCCGCCCGCCGCGAGCACGTCGAGCGCGCCGCCGGCCGCCTCCTCGGCGGCCTGGAAGACGAGCCTGACCCGCCCGGGCAGCACGCCCGCGGCGGCCTGTTCGGCCAGGAACAGGCCGGCGCCCAGCAGCACCGTGGTGTGCACGTCATGACCGCAGGCGTGGCAGACGTTCGGCACGGTCGAGCGGTACGGGACGTCCTTTTCGTCCGCCATCGGCAGCGCGTCGAGGTCCGCGCGCAGGGCGACCACGGGCCGTTCGGTATAAGTAACCTGCTCCGACCAATTGGGCGAGGCGATGTCGACGAGCAGGCCGGTGCCCTTGGGCAAGATCACCGGCCGCAGGCCCGCCGCGGCCAGGCGCAGCGCGACCCGGCGGGTGGTGCGGTGCTCGTTGTAGGCCAGTTCGGGGTGGGCGTGCAGGTCGCGGCGGAACTCGATCAGCTCGGCTTCATGCTCCGCGAGGAACGTGTCCAGATCCGCGACCAGATCAGTGCCTTCCATGCCCACCATCCCCGTACGTGCAGAATCTGTCTTCGGCGAACTCGGTAACGAGAGCGTCTACCACGCTGACAAGATCCCCGGTCTGCGCGTAGACGGCCCGCTGCCGTTCGTAAGAGGCGCCATGCTCGAGCACTTCCGAGGCCACGGAGAGCTCGTCCAGGCAGCCTAGCCGCGAGGCCACCGGCTCGAGCTCGGCGAGCAGTTCGTAAAGCTCGTCGCGTAGCGGCGCGGTGGCGCCGGCCTCGTCAGTGATCACGATCGCGTCCAGCCCGTACCGCGTCGCGCGCCACTTGTTGTCCCTGACCACCCAGGATGACGGGCACGGCAGCGTGTAGCCGCGGTCCAGCTGAGCGTCGAAGAGCTGAACCAGGCACTGCGAGAGCGCCGCTACCATGCCGACCTCGCGGAGCGTCGGTACCCCGTCGGACATGCGAATCTCGACGGTACCGAAGTCCGGGTGCGGCCGGATGTCCCACCAGACCTCCTTGATGCTGCGGATCGTCCCCGCGCGCAGCAGCGTGTTCATGTAGTCCTCGAACTGTTTCCAGTCCGTGAGCCGATGCGGCGGACCCGCCGTCGGCAATGCGCCGAATGTCACCGACCTGCTGGAGGCAAGCCCCGTGTCATACCCGCACCAGAACGGGCTCGACGCGGTAATGGCGAGAAAATGCGGAAGGTATGCGGCCAGGGCATTGACGATCGGAATCGCCTTGCTCCCGTCACGAATCCCCACGTGAACGTGCACGCCGAAGGTCTGAATCCGGCGAGCAAGCCACTGCATTTGCTCAACCAGCTCCGTATAGCGCTGGATAGGCGCCATCGTCGCGTCTCGCCAGTCACTCACCGGGTGAGTTCCGGCGCACGCCAATAGGATACCGTGCTCCGTCGCCATCCGCTGGACTTCGGTGATCGTTGCGGCCAGGTCGTCTTTTGCCTCGGACACCGTGCTGCAGATGCCGGTGACCAGCTCAAGCGTGGACTGCATCAGCTCGTGGCGGATGCGCGGATGCTCCCCCGTGTCGGTCACGGGCAGCTCGTCGAGCAGCTTGCCGGCTTCCTGGCGCAGCAGCCTGGTCTCGCTGTCGATTAGCTGGACCTCCCATTCGACGCCGAGCGTCGGACCACGGGAAGGATTCCACTCGATAGCCATGCCCGGCCTCCGTGCCCGAAATTATTAAATTATCAAATTTCCCCGGGCTGATACTCGCCCCAGACATCCCGTAGCGCGTCGCAAACCTCACCAAGGGTGGCGTCGGCCCGCAGTGCGTCCCGGAGCGGGTAAAGGACGTTACCGGTGCCTTCCGCGGCTGATTTGAGTGCAGAAATCGCGTGGCCTGCGGCGGCGTTGTCCCGCTGCCCGCGCAGCTTGGCCAGCCGTTCGGCTTGCTGGGCCTCGATGGACGGGTCGCCACGCAGCGGCTGATAGGGCTCCTCGCCGTCCGCGGTGAACCTGTTCACCCCGACGATCACCCGCTCGCCCTCGTCTATTTCCCGCGCGACCAGGTAGGCCGCGCTCTCGATCTCGGATTTCTGGAAACCGCGCTCGATCGCCGCGGCCGCCCCGCCCATCTCCTCGATGCGGTCCATCAGCGTTGCGGCGGCCGATTCGACGTCATCGGTCATCGACTCGATCGCGTACGAGCCCGCGAACGGGTCCGCCGTCGCGGTCAGGTCGCTCTCGTAGGCGATCACCTGCTGGGTGCGCAGCGCCAGCCGGGCCGCCTTCGCGCTGGGCAGCGCGAGCGCCTCGTCGAAGGAGTTCGTGTGCAGCGACTGGGTCCCGCCGAGCACCGCCGCCAGGGCCTGCAGGCTCACCCGGATCAGGTTCACCTCCGGCTGCTGCGCGGTGAGCTGCACGCCGGCCGTCTGGGTGTGGAAGCGCAGCATCTGGGACCGGGGATCCTGCGCCTTGAACTCGTTTTTCATGATGCGGGCCCAGAGCCGCCGCGCCGCGCGGAACTTCGCGACCTCTTCGAGCAGTGTGGTCCGCGCGACGAAGAAGAAGGAGAGCCTTGGCGCGAACTCGTCGATTTCCAGCCCGGACGCGATAGCGGCCCTTACGTACTCCTTGGCGTTGGCCAGCGTGAACGCGATCTCCTGGACCGGGGTGGCGCCCGCCTCGGCCATGTGGTAACCGGAGATGGAGATCGTGTTCCACTTCGGCAGCTCTTGGCGGCAGTAGGCGAACGTGTCGGCGACCAGGCGCAGCGACGGCCGGGGCGGATAGATATAGGTGCCGCGGGCGATGTACTCCTTGAGCACGTCGTTCTGGATCGTCCCGGTCAGCTTTTCCGGACGTACGCCCTGTTCTTCGCCGACCGTCTGGTACATCAGCAGCAGGATCGCGGCGGGCGCGTTGATGGTCATCGACGTGGAGACGTCGCCGAGCGGAATCCGGTCGAAGAGCGTGCGCATGTCATCGACGGTGTCGATGGCTACGCCGACCTTGCCCACCTCGCCGTGCGCCACCGGGGCATCGGAGTCGTATCCCATCTGGGTGGGCAGGTCAAAGGCGACCGAAAGCCCGGTGGTGCCCGCCTCGATCAGCTCGTGATAGCGGCGGTTGGACTCTTTCGCGGTCGCGAAGCCGGCGTACTGCCGCATCGTCCACGGGCGGTCGACGTACATTCGCGGATACACTCCGCGAGTAAACGGATACTCGCCCGGCCTGCCAAGCTTTTCTTCGGGCCGGAAATCCGTAAGCTTGCTGTCGTCGTAGACGGGATCGATGGGAAGTCCTGACTCGGACATGCGCTCCATGTGCCCAGGTTACTTCGGGGCGGCCGGACGACCCACGGTGAGAGCTGGGAGACTCATGCTGGACCGGTTCGGCCTGTGGACCACGTTGGCCGTCGCGGGGACGGTGCTGACCGCCGCTCTCGCCGTTGTTCCGGCCGCAGCCGCTGCCTCGGTGTCCGCCTCCGCTGCTGCCCCGGTGTCCGCCGCTGCTGCCCCGGTGTCCGCCTCCGCTGCTGCCTCGGTGTCTCCCGCGGCCATCGGCGGAGCGCAGTTGTCCGGCCGCGGCGTGATCGTCAACTACCCGCCCGGCTCGGTGCGACGACTGCCCGGCGTCAGGGCCTCGGCGTTCGTCATCGCCGACGCCGGCACCGGCCAGGTCCTCGCGGCCCGGGACCCGCACGGCTGGTACCGGCCGGCCAGCACGCTCAAGGTGCTCACCGCGATCGCGCTGATCCCGGTGCTCAACCCGGACGCCACGGTCGTGGCCACCAAGCAGGCCACGACGGTGGTGCCGAACGTGGTCGGCCTCATCCCCGGCCACGCCTACCAGATCGCCGGCCTGTTCACCGCGCTGCTGACGATCTCCGCCAACGACGCCGCAGTCGCGCTGACCCAGGCGACCGGCTCGTTCGGCCGGGGCATGGCGCTGATCAACGCGGAGGCGCGGCACCTGCGGGCCGACGACACCGTGGCGGTCCAGCCCAACGGCCTCGATGGCCCCGGCCAGCGCACCTCCGCCTATGACCTGGCCCTGATCGCCCGGCAGGCGCTGAAGATGCCGGCCTTCCTGAAGTACGACCAGGCGATCACCGCGAAGTTCCAGGTCAGCGCCAAGAAGCAGGTCACCCTGTACAACCAGAACGGACTGCTCACCAGCTACCCGGGCGCGGTCGGCGGCAAGATCGGCTGGACCAGCGCGGCCGGGGCTACCTACCTGGGGATCGCCAGGCGGAACGGCGTCACGCTGATCGTGACCCTGCTGCACTGCCCCGCGCTGACCGAGGTCGACTCGGCCAAGAGCCTGCTGAACTGGGGCTTCGCGGTCGACGGCAAGGTCAGGCCGGTCGGCACCCTGGTCAGCGCGCTATCGCCGTCCGCCCCCGCTCCGGCCCAGTCCGTTCGGGCCCAATCCGTTCCTCCCCGGTCGGTCGCCGCGGTCCAGTCGGCGGCCGGCCGATCGCATTCGGTGGCCTCCGGGCCGTCGGTGCTCGCCGCGGCCGGGTTCAGCTGCGTAGCCCTGCTCGCCGCGGGAATCGGCTTCGCCTACAGCCGCCGTCGGCGGCCCGCGGCCCGGTACCCGCGCCAGCGGGACTGACAGGGGGCTCCTGGGGTTTTTGGGACCAGGCCGGCGCTTCAGCCGGCTGGCTTGAGCAGGCCGATGTGGTCGCGGACGGCCGTCATGGTCCGGCCGGCGACCTGACGCGCACGCGCGGCGCCGTGCGCGAGCAGCCGGTCAAGCCCGGCCTCGTCAGCGAGTATCCGTTCCGTCCGCTCCCGGATCGGGGCGAAGCTGGCGACGATGAGTTCGGCCAGGTCCTTCTTGAACCCGCCGTAGCCCGCGCCCTGGTACCTGGCCTCCAGGGCGGCCACCGGCTCGCCGGACAGGGCGGAGTAGATCCGCAGCAGGTTGGTCACGCCCGGCTTGGCGTCCGGGTCGGCGCGGACCTCTGAGCCCGCGTCGGTGACCGCACGGGCGATCTTCCTGCGGATCACGGCCGGGTCGTCCAGCACGTCGATGATGCCCTGCGGGGAAGAGGATGACTTGCTCATCTTGGCCGTCGGGTCCTGCAGGTCGTAGATCTTGGCCACGTCGGCCAGGATGTACGGCTGCGGGGGCACGAACGTCTGGCCGTACCTGTGGTTGAACCGCTGGGCCAGCGTCCGGCTGAGCTCGAGGTGCTGCCGCTGGTCCTCGCCCACCGGCACCTGGTCGGCCTGATAGAGCAGGATGTCCGCGGCCTGCAGGATCGGGTAGGTGAACAGGCCGACCGAGGCCTGGTCCTGGCCTTCCTTCGCCGACTTGTCCTTGAACTGGATCATCCGGCTCGCCTCGCCGAACCCGGTGATGCAGCCGAGTATCCAGGCCAGTTCGGCGTGCTCGGGCACATGGCTCTGCACGAACAGCGTGCACCGGTCCGGGTCGAGCCCGGCCCCGAGCAGCTGAGCGGCGGCGATCCTGGTCCGCCGGGGCAGCAGGGCCGGGTCCTGCGGCACCGTGATGGCGTGCAGGTCGACCACGCAGTAGAAGGCGTCGTAGCTATCCTGCAGCGCCACCCACTGCCGCACCGCGCCGAGGTAGTTGCCGAGGTGGAAGGAGTCGGCGGTGGGCTGGATGCCGGAAAGCACGCGGAGCATGGGCAGGAGTCTAGCGGCGGCCGCCGGGCAGTCCGGAATCGGCGACGACCACCTCGACCCGCTGGAACTCCTTCAGGTCGGAGTAACCGGCCGTGGCCATCGTACGGCGGAGCGCGCCCATCAGGTTCATCGAGCCGTCGGGAACGGTCGACGGGCCGTGCAGGATCTGCTCCAGCGTGCCGATCGTCCCGACGCGGACCCGGGCGCCCCGGGGCAGTTCGGTGTGGTTGGCCTCGCTGCCCCAGTGGTAGCCCCGGCCAGGCGCTTCGGTGGCCCGGGCCAGCGGCGATGGCGATGTCGCCGCTGCTGGTCATGGACCCGTCGGCGATCACGTGCACGTAGCGGCCGCCGGACTCGTCCAGGTAGTCACGCCGCGCCGCGGCCACGTCGGCGATCGCGGTGGCCATCGGCACCGCGACGCCGAGCACGGTCACGGTGGTGTGGCCCGATCCGCCGCCGAAGCCGACCAGCACCCCGGCGGCCCCGGTGCGCATCAGGTGCAGCGCGGCGGTGTAGGTCGCGCAGCCGCCGACCACCACGGGGACGTCAAGCTCGTAGATGAACTGCTTGAGGTTGAGCGGCTCGGCCCGGCCGGAGACGTGCTCCGCGGACACCGTGGTGCCGCGGATCACGAAGATGTCCACGCCCGCGTCGACAACCGCCTTGGCGTACCGCGCGGTGCGCTGCGGCGACAGGCTGGCCGCGGCGGTCACCCCGGCGCGCGCGATCTCCTCGATCCTGCGCCCGATGAGGTCCTCGGAGATCGGCTCGGCGTACATGGCCTGCAGCCGCCGGGTGGCCGCCTGCTCGTCAAGCTCGGTCACCTCGGCGAGCAGCGGCTCGGGGTTCTCGTACCGGGTCCACAGCCCTTCCAGGTCGAGCACGGCCAGGCCGCCCAGCCGGCCGATCTGGATGGCGGTGGCCGGCGACACGACGCTGTCCATCGGGCAGGCCATCAGCGGCAGCTCGAACCGGTAGGCGTCGATCTGCCAGGCGATCGACACCTCCTCCGGGTCGCGGGTGCGGCGGGCGGGCACGATGCCGATCTCGCCGAGCGAGTAGGCCCTTCTCCCGGTCTTGCCCCGCCCGATCTCCACGTCTGTCATCTACCGGTCCCGTCACGGCCCGCGCGGCCGCTGTAGTTGGGCGCCTCGACGGTCATCTTGACGTCGTGCGGGTGGCTCTCGGTCAGGCCGGCCGCGGTGATCTGGATGAACCGGGCCTCCTGCAGGTCGGCGATGGTCCGCGCACCGCAGTAACCCATGGCCGCGCGCAACCCGCCGACGAGCTGGCCGGCCACCGCGGACAGCGGGCCGCGGTAGGGCACCTGCCCCTCGATGCCCTCCGGCACCAGCTTGTCCTCGCGCAGCACGTCATCCTGGAAGTACCGGTCCCTGGAGTAGGACCGGCCCCGCTCCCGGTTCCGCATGGCACCGAGCGAGCCCATGCCCCGGTAGAGCTTGTACTGCTTGCCGTTGATGAAGACCATCTCGCCCGGGCTCTCCTCGCAGCCGGCGAGCAGGCTGCCCAGCATGACGGTGTCGGCGCCCGCGGCGATGGCCTTGGCGATGTCGCCCGAGTACTGCAGGCCGCCGTCGCCGACCACGGGCACGCCGGCCGACCGGGCCGCCTGCGCCGCCTCGTAAATCGCCGTGACCTGCGGGACGCCCACGCCCGCCACCACCCGGGTCGTGCAGATGGATCCCGGCCCGACGCCCACCTTGATGCCGTCCGCGCCCGCCTCCACCAGGGCCTTCGCACCCGCCCTGGTGGCCACGTTGCCGCCGATCACCTCGCGGTCCGAGTTGGCCTTGATCTGCGCCACCATGTCCAGCACGGCCTGCGCGTGCCCGTGCGCGGTATCCACCACCAGGAAGTCCACGCCGGTCTCGATCAGCGCCTGCGCGCGGCGCTTGGCGTCCTCGCCGACCCCGATCGCGGCACCCACCACCAGCCGGCCGGCCGGGTCCTTGGTCGCGTAGGGGAACTTCTCGCTCTTGGTGAAGTCCTTCACGGTGATAAGCCCGCGTAGCCGGCCCGCGTCGTCGACCAACGGCAGCTTCTCCACCTTGTGCTGCCGCAGCAGGCGCAGTGCCTCCTCGGGCGCCACCCCGACTGGCGCGGTGACCAGGGGCATCGAGGTCATCACTTCGGCCACCCGGCGGCTGTGGTCGGTCTCGAACCTGATGTCGCGGTTGGTGACGATGCCGACCAGCACGCCGTCCGGGCCGGTCACCGGCACGCCGGAGATCCGGTAGCGGCTGCACAGGCCGTCAACGTCCGCGATGGTGGCGTCGGGCCCGCAGGTCACCGGGTCAGTGATCATGCCGGCCTCTGAGCGCTTGACCATGTCCACCTGCTGCGCCTGCTCCTCCACGGACAGGTTGCGGTGCAGCACCCCGACGCCGCCCTGGCGGGCCATGGCGATCGCCATCCTGGCCTCGGTGACGGTGTCCATCGACGCGGACACCAGCGGGACGCGGAGCCGGTAACGGCGCGTGATCCGGGTGGTGGTGTCCGCCTCATTGGGCAGCACCGCGGAATGGGCGGGCAGCAAGAGCACATCATCAAAGGTCAGACCGACGGGCGCGAACTTGTCATCCGGGCCCGGACGTACTTGGTCAGTCATGGCACCTTCACCGGGAGTGGCAGCGGGGATGTACCCATCCTAGTGAGGCCCAGCCCCGCCCGCTCCGGAGTGCCCCTCGCTTGCCCCGTGTGGCCGTTAGCAAGCGTCCTCCGCGGGCTCGCGGGCGGCGAGCGCGCGGAGCCGGACCAGCGCCCGGTGCTGGGCGACGCGGACCGCGCCCGGTGACATGTCGAGCACGTACCCCGTGTCCTCGGCGGACAGCCCCGCCACCACCCGGAGCAGGAGCAGCCGCCGCTGTCCGTCGGGCAGGCTGGCCAGCAAGATCCGCACCTGCCTCGCGTCGACGCCCGCGACCGCGGTCTCCTCGGGTCCCAGGCACCGGTCCGGCAGGTCGGGCAGGACCGGCACGGGCAGCGGCGAGCGCGCGGCGCGGCGGGCCGCGTCCGCCACCTTGTGTGCGGCGATGGCGAACACGAAGGCGCCGAACGGCCGCTCCATGTCCCGGTAGGACGGCAGCGCGGATAGCAGCGCGAGGCAGACTTCCTGCGCGACGTCATCCTCGTCATGGCTGCCGGTCCGGGCCAGGCGAGCCCGGCAGTACCTGACGATGGCCGGCCTGAGCTGGCGCAGCAGCGCCTCGATCGCATCCGGCCGGCCCGTCTCCGGTCTCAGCCAGGCCGGGACCGCTGTGTCGTCCGTGCCTGCCGTGTACTCCGCTTCCGCGCCGGTGAACGCGAGGTGTCCCCATGTAGTCACTCAGAGTCAATGCCCGCCTGGCGGTCAGGTGTCCCCGCGAAACGCCGAACGCGGGGGCCACATTCTTGTGGCCCCCGCGTTACTCCACTGTTGCCCGCCGTCAGATGCGACGGCTGAGGCTTAGTGCGAGTGGCTGTGCCCGTGGCCATTGGCCCCGGGGGTCTCCTTCTCCTCCGGCTTCTCGACCACCAGGGTCTCCGTGGTCAGCAGCATGCCGGCGATCGACGCGGCGTTCTGCACGGCGGACCTGGTTACCTTCACCGGGTCGATGACGCCCTGAGCCACCAGGTCGCCGTACTCGCCGGTGGCCGCGTTGAAGCCGTGCCCGGCGGGCAGGGTGGCGATCTTGGCGACCACGACGGAACCCTCCTGGCCCGCGTTCAGCGCGATCCAGCGGGCCGGCTCGCTCAGGGCGCGCTTGACGACGCGCACACCGGTCGCCTCGTCACCCTTGCGGCCGAGGTCGTCGAGGTCGGTGGCCAGGTGCACTAGGGCACTGCCGCCACCGGCGATGATGCCTTCCTCGATGGCCGCCCGGGTGGCGGAGATGGCGTCCTCAAGGCGGTGCTTCTTCTCCTTGAGCTCCACCTCGGTCGCGGCGCCGACGCGCAGGACGCAGACGCCGCCGGACAGCTTGGCCAGCCGCTCCTGCAGCTTCTCCTTGTCCCAGTCGGAGTCGGTGTTCTCGATCTCGGTGCGGATCTGCCTGATCCTGTCCTCGATCTCCGACTTGTCGCCCGCCCCGTCCACGATCGTGGTGTCGTCCTTGGTGACGACGATCCGGCGGGCGCGGCCCAGGCTCTCAAGCCCGACGGACTCCAGCTTGGTGCCGAGTTCGTCGGTGACCACGGTGCCGCCGGTCAGGGCCGCGATGTCGGCCAGCATGGCCTTGCGGCGGTCACCGAAACCGGGCGCCTTCACGGCTACCACGTTCAGCAGGCCGCGGATCTTGTTCACCACGAGGGTGGCCAGCGCCTCGCCCTCGACGTCCTCGGCGACCACCAGCAGCGGCCGCTTCACCTGCGCGATCTTCTCGAGCAGCGGCAGGAAGTCGGACATCGAGGAGATCTTGGCCTGGTGGATGAGGACGTACGCGTCTTCCAGTACCGCCTCGAGGCGCTCGGGATCGGTGATGAAGTACGGCGAAATGTAGCCCTTGTCGAACTGGAGGCCCTCGGTGAACTCCAGCTCGAGTCCCATCGTCGGCGATTCCTCGACGGTGATGACACCGTCCTTGCCGACCTTGCTGAACGCCTCGGCGATCAGCTCGCCGATCTTCTCGTCCTGCGCGGAGATCGTCGCGACGTGCGCGATCTCGGTCTGCTCCTCCACGTCACGCGCGGACTCGAGCAGCCGCTTGGAGACCTCGGCGGCGGCGGCGTCGACGCCGCGCTTGAGGTCCATCGGGTTGGCGCCGGCCGCGACCGAACGCAGTCCGTGATGCACCATCGCCTGGGCCAGGACGGTCGCCGTCGTGGTGCCGTCCCCGGCGATGTCGTTGGTCTTGGTGGCGACTTCCTTGGCGAGCTGGGCCCCCAGGTTCTCGTACGGGTCCTCCAGCTCCACCTCCTTGGCGACGGTCACGCCGTCGTTGGTGATGGTGGGGGCGCCCCATTTTTTATCGATTACGACGTTGCGGCCCAGAGGGCCTAGCGTCACCTTCACGGCGTCGGCGAGCTTGTTGACGCCGCGCTCCAGCGAGCGGCGGGCGTCCTCGTCGAACTCCAGGATCTTGGGCATTTACTACCTCAACCTACGGTTGGATCGAGTTCTCAGTCAGCATGCGATTAGCGCATGCTCACGGGCCCCGGCGGCAAGACCCCGGCGATTCGCCGACCGTCCTGCCTCCGGAGCCCGCGAACTACTACTACTTGTCGATGATGGCGAGTACGTCGCGGGCGGAGAGCACCAGGTACTCCTCGCCCCCGTACTTCACCTCGGTGCCGCCGTACTTGCTGTACAGCACCACGTCGCCGACCTTTACGTCGATCGGCACGCGCTTGGTTCCCGCCAGTCCGGACGCGGTGGTCTGCTCTGCCTCAAGCGGGCGGACCACAATCCGGTCTTCGAGCGGCTTGATAACTACCTTGGTGGCGGTCGTCACGATCGGACCTCCCCCTCCGGAAAGGCTAATGGTGAGTTGCTAGAGAGGGCGAACATGGCCGCCTGCCGTCGCGGGGGTCAGACTGCCTCGTCGCGTTAGCACTCTACACTAGCGAGTGCTAATCCCGAACAGTAGCGGTACCAGGCGGACTCGTCAAACGAGCGAGTTGGGCAGCAATCAGCCTCTTTCGCTCTCCGCACACAACTGATTACGAAGAGCTACTAGAGTTGTCCGGTCCCCGGTCCCCGGTCCCCGGTCCCCGGTCCCGGTCCCAGCGGGGACCGACCTGAACGACCACCGGGATGAGCAACCCCCGGGATGAGCAACCCCTTCTGAAGGAGCATCATGGACCAGCCGGGCAACCACGTCCTGCTTCGCGGAAACCAGCCGGGTGCCGCCGATCGCATGCGCGAGCTGCTCGCCCGCACGGTACAGGACCACGTCGCCGACCAGCGGTCGAACGCCGGCGTGCTGGAAGACATCCGCCAGCGAATGGAAGGGCTCGAGTGGCTGGTGAAGGAGGTGCGCGAGCGGGAGGTTCCCGCCATGACGGCCCGGCTGGACGGCCTGGCCCAGCACCTTGACGAGACCACGCAACGGCCGCCCCAGTGGGCCGAGTCGCTCGCCGAGCACATCAAACTGCTCCGGGCCCAGGTCGCCCCGGTGGCCGAGCTGCACTCGCTGTGGGCCGACGTGGGCACCGTCTCGGAGAACGTCGAGCAGGCCCTGCCGCAGCTGCAGGCGGTGTGCGACACCATCGGCCAGGCCACGGAGGCGCTGCGGGCGCAGGACGAGCGGCTGACCAAGCTGCAGCAGAGCATGAGCAAGCTGCAGCAGAGCATGGAATCGGCGGCGGGCCGTTTCGGCCGCCTGGACAAGGCCGTCGCCGAGCTCGCGCAGCGGACCGGCCAGCTCGATAAGGAGATCTCGGCGGTCAAGGGGCGGGCCGAGGTGGGCTTCGGCACGCTGGCGGCCAAGGTGGAGCAGAGCGCGGAGGCCTCCTCACGCCAGGTCACCCAGGCCATGGAGACAATGGCGGCCACCGTCGACGGCCTGGCGGAGAACGTGGCGGGCGTCGGCGGCCAGGTCGACCTGCTCGGCGGCCAGGTACAGGTGGTGCACGGGCGGATCGAGCGGCTCGACGAACGGCTGGCGGACACCGACGGCAAGCTCGGCGCCCTCGACACCAAGCTGGACGCCACCGACGGCAAGCTCGGCGCGCTGGGCGCCAAGCTGACGGCGACCGACGGCAAGATCGGCTCGACCGACGCCAGGGTCGCCGCCCTCGACACCAGGCTGGAACGCCTGGACGAGCGCCTCGACGACCAGTACGACCGGGTGAGCGCCATCGGCAACACGCTCGGCGCCACCGACACCAAGCTCGGCGCGATCGGCAACACCCTGGCCGCCACCGACACCAGGATCGGCGTGGCCGAGGCCGCGCTGGTCGCCGTCGACACCAAGCTTGGCGCGATGGACACCAGGATGGAGCGGTTTGACGACCGGCTGGGCGAGCACGGCAAGGGGCTCACCTCGGTGGACGGCAAGCTCAGCACGGTGGCGGGCAGGCTCGGCCCGGTCGACAGCAAGCTCAGCGCGCTGGACAGCAGGCTCGGCGCAGTCGACGGCAAGGTCGGCACGCTCGGCGGACGGCTCGACGGTCTCGACGGCAGGCTAGAAGGCGTCGGCGCGAGAATCGACGGCCTCGGCGACAAGTTCGGAGTGCTGGACGGCAGGTTCGGCGTGCTGGACGGCAGGCTCGAGACCGCGAACGGCCGCTTCACCGATGTCAGCGGCAAGCTCGAGGCGCTGGGCCAGGAGCTGGCCGCGGTGGGCGGCAGGCTCAACTCGGTGGGCGAGCACCTGACCAGCCAGCTCGAGCCGCTCGCCGACGAGCTGCGCTCTCGCCCGGGTCATCTCGAGGTCACCGAGGCGCTGGCGAAGATCGTCGACGCCGCCCAGACCGACGTGACCGCCCACCTCGGCTCGCTGGAGGAGACCGTGCTCACCCTGGCCGAAGCCCTGCTGCGGCCGCAAGGACGTCAGATTCCCGCGCCCCGCGAAGGTAACCGCATCTAGCTCCGCGCCACCCTCCTTCCGAGGCAACGGCGCGGTGGCCAGGGAGTTATGGTGTGCGGTATGTCCCAGGTGTTCTTGGAGCGGGCGTACGCCGAGGAACTGGACGCGGCGGATCCGCTGGCCGGGTTCCGCGAGCGGTTCGCCCTTGACGACCCTTCCCTGATCTACCTGAACGGAAATTCGCTCGGCGCCCTCCCGCGGGCCACGCTGCGGCGGATGGAGGCGATGCTCCGCGAGGAGTGGGGCGCCGCGCTGGCCAGGTCGTGGGACCACTGGGTGGACCTGCCCGGACGTGCCGGCGACCTGGTCGGCGAGCTGACCGGTGCCGCGCCCGGCCAGGTACTGGTCGCCGACAACACCACGGTCAACCTGTACAAGCTCGCCTCGGCGGCGCTTGACGCCCGGCCCGGCCGGCACGTGATCGTCACCGACCAGGACAACTTCCCCAGCGACCGCTACGTGGTCGAGGGAATCGCAACCCAGCGGGACGCCGAGCTGCGCATGCTGACCACCGACATCAACCAGGGCCTGGACCCGGACGAGGTGCGCGCCGCGGTGAACGAGGACACCGCGCTGGTCAGCCTGTCCCACGTGGCTTACCGCAGCGGCGCCCTCGCCGACATGGCGGCCATCACCCAGATCGCGCACCAGGCCGGCGCGCTCATGCTCTGGGATCTGTGCCACTCGGTCGGCGCGGTGCCCGTCGAGCTTGACGGCTGCGACGTGGACCTCGCGGTCGGCTGCACCTACAAGTACCTCAACGCGGGTCCCGGCGCTCCCGCGTTCCTCTACGTCTCGGCCCGGCTGCGGGAAGTGCTGCGACAGCCGATATGGGGCTGGTTCTCCCAGCGCGACCAGTTCGCCATGGGGCCCAGGTACGACCCGGCGGCCGGCATCGCCAAGTTCATGACGGGCACCCCGTCTATCCTGGGCACCGCCGCGGTGGAAGAGGGCGCGCGGCTGCTGCTCGAGGCTGGCCCCGGCCCGATGCGCGCCAAGAGCCTGCGGCTGACCAGCTACCTCATCGACCTGGGGGACGCCTGGCTCGAGCCGCTTGGCTGCATGCTGGCTACGCCGCGGGACAGCGGCCGCCGCGGCGGCCACGTCACCTACTGCCATCCGCAGGCCGAGCAGATCGTCGGGCAGCTCGCCGCCGCGAACATCGTCACGGACTACCGCACCCCGGAGCGGTTCCGGTTCGGCCTGTCCCCGCTCACCACGCGCTTCACCGACGTCTGGACCGCCGCCGGCGCCGCCCGCGACATCATCGAGCAGAAACGCTACGAGAACCATGGCTGAACCCGTCACCTACTCCGGATACCTGCGGCTTGATCAGCTGCTGTCGGCGCAGCAGCCCAGGTCAAGCGAGCACGACGAGATGCTGTTCATCGTCATTCACCAGATCTACGAGCTGTGGTTCAAGCAGTTGCTGCACGAGCTCGCCAAACTGCAGGCCGAACTCGAATCCGGCGGCACCACGCACGCCATGCGCACGCTCCGGCGGACGCTGGCCATCTTGAAGATCGTGGTGGCGCAGCTTGACGTGCTCGAGACCATGTCGCCAACCCAGTTCACCAGGTTCCGCGACTGGCTCGGCACCTCGAGCGGGTTCGAGTCGGCGCAGTTCCGCGAGCTGGAAGCGGTCCTGGGCCGGCGGGACCGGATGATGGTCGCGCAGTACGCCCAGGGCAGTGCGGAGCGGGAACGCATCTCGGCGGCGATGTCGCGGCCGTCCCTGTTCGACTCCTTCGTCTGCTACCTGGCCGGCCAGGGATACGACGTGCCCGCCGACACCATGCACCGCGACGTCAGCCAGCCCATCGAGGCCTCTGCCGGGATGCAGCAGGTGCTGAAGAAGGTCTACGACGACGACACCGACGCGGCCGCCGTGTGCGAGCTCCTCGTGGACCTCGACGAAGGCATGCAGGAATGGCGCTATCACCACATCAAGATGGTGGAGCGGACGATCGGCGGCAGGCGAGGCACAGGCGGCTCAGCAGGCGCCACCTACCTCAGGGCCACGCTGGGAACGCCCACCTTCCCCGACCTCTGGGCCATGCGCAGCCTCGGGAAACCCGGTCCGTTCGGTAAAAGTCTTTTACTCCCATTCGATGGTCGCGGGGGGCTTGCTGGTGACGTCGAGGACCACGCGGTTGACTTCGGGTACCTCGTTGGTGACGCGGGTGGAGATCCGGGCCAGCACGTCGTCCGGCAACCGGGCCCAGTCCGCGGTCATCGCGTCCTCGCTGGTCACCGGGCGGAGCACGACCGGGTGGCCGTAGCTGCGGCCGTCGCCTTGCACGCCCACCGAACGCACGTCGGCCAGCAGCACCACCGGGCACTGCCAGACCAGGGTGTCGAGCCCGGCGGCGGACATCTCCTCCCGGACGATGGCGTCGGCCTCGCGCAGGACCGCGAGCCGTTCGGCGGTCACCTCGCCGATGATCCTGATCGCCAGCCCGGGGCCGGGGAACGGCTGGCGGCGGACGATCGCCTGCGGCAGGCCGAGTTCCTCCCCCACCCGCCGCACCTCGTCCTTGAAGAGCCAGCGCAGCGGCTCGACCAGGCGGAACTTCAGGTCGTCGGGCAGGCCGCCGACGTTGTGGTGCGACTTGATGTTCGCGGTGCCGGCGCCGCCGCCCGACTCGACCACGTCCGGGTACAGCGTGCCCTGGACCAGGAACTCGCACACCTCGCCGTGCTCGCCGGCCTCGGCGGTGATCTCCCGGGCGGCGCGCTCGAACGCGCGGATGAACTCCCGGCCGATGATCTTCCGCTTCTGCTCGGGATCGGCCACCCCGGCCAGGGCGGAAAGGAACGCCTCGGCTTCGGTCGCCACCATGAGCCGGACCCCGGTCGCGGCCACGAAGTCTTGCTCGACCTGTTCGGCTTCGCCCTTGCGCAGCAGGCCATGATCGACGAACACGCAGGTGAGACGGTCGCCGATGGCGCGCTGCACGAGCGCGGCGGCGACCGCGGAGTCCACGCCGCCGGACAGGCCGCAGATCGCCCGGCCGCCGCCGACCTGCTCGCGGATCAGCGCCACCTGCTCCTCGACGATGTTCAGCATGGTCCAGGACGGACGGCATCCGGCCAGCTCGAGGAAGCGGCCGAGGATACGGGTGCCCTGCTCGGTGTGCATGACCTCGGGGTGGAACTGGACGCCGAACATGCGGCTCTGGACGTTCTCCACCGCCGCCACCGGCGTCACGCCGGTCCGCGCGGTCACCGTGAAGCCCGGCGGGGCCGCCGTGCAGGTGTCGCCGTGCGACATCCACACCCGCTGGCGCGCGGGGGTCCCGGAAAGCAGGGCGCCGCCGGAGCTCTCGAGCGCCGTGGCACCGTATTCGGCCGCACCGGTCCGCTCGACCGTCCCGCCCAACCCGGCCACCATCAGCTGGAATCCGTAGCAGATGCCGAGGACGGGCACCCCGGCCTGGAAAAGGCCGGCCGGCGCGGGCGGCGCGCCCTCGGCGTAGACGGACGAAGGGCCGCCGGACAAGATGATCGCCTTCGGCCGCTTGGCCAGCATCTCGTCCACCGGCATGGTGGACGGAACGATCTCGGAGTAGACGTGACACTCGCGTACCCGGCGGGCGATCAGCTGCGCGTACTGCGCGCCGAAGTCGACGACGAGAACGGTGTCAAAGCCGCCGGGCCTAGAGGGGGTGGCGGGGGTAGCGGGGCTGGCAGGAGCGGCTGGGGTGGCAGGAGCGGCTGGGGTGGCCGGGCTGGGGGCGTTGGAGGTGACGCGGAGGCGGGCGATGCGGCGGCCGTCTAGTTCGGTCACGGTGATCGTGCGGCCGGCCACCTGAACGCTGTCGCCTTCGGACGGCAGGTCGCCGAGGGCGGCCAGGACGTAGCCCGCGGCGGTCTCGTAGGGGCCTTCCGGCAGCTCGACTCCGGTCTGCTCAGCGAACTCGTCCAGGTTGAGCAGGCCGTCGACCTCGACCTCGCCGGCCTGCAGCGTGGTGGCCTGGTCCTGCTCCAGGTCGTATTCGTCCCAGATGTCGCCGATCAGCTCCTCGACCAGGTCCTCCAGGGTGACGATGCCGGCCGTGCCGCCGTAGTCGTCGACGACGATGGCCAGGTGAGCGCGCTCGCGCCGCATCTCGGACAGCGAGGAGAGCACGGTCTTGCTGATCGGCAGGAACTTCACCGGCCGGCTGATCCGGGCGACCGGCAC
>WNFF01003839.1_pt1 | contig 18265 bp, 23 predicted proteins | sample 5400441 | NCBI WGS metagenome assembly WNFF01 (sample SAMN13153345, study PRJNA577476) | soil metagenome | isolation source: 120 cm saprolite under Douglas fir tree site 2 hole 3 replicate 1 | place: USA:California | collected 2015-04-18 | reverse complement strand
CGACCTTTATGAAGGCGTTCCCAGCAGAGGATCTTCCCATGAACGAAACCACTTCTCACGTTCAAGTCCCTCGGTGTCCCTATTGCGGCGGCAAACAATTCCTTCGATCGAGAAGGCGCAGATTGATTAAGGGTGTACGATTCTCCAGGCATGTGTTTCATAGGAGCCGGACCGTGGACCTGAGCACCGTGAACAAACACTCTCCTTGGAGTTTGGCCATATCATCGATTTTCTTTTCGTGTTTCGGTGGCATGAAACTCGGATGGGGTATTCAGCAGTTCGCAGCGGCCAGCCAGATTCCAGTATTCATGGATAGAATCGTTTTTGACCGGTTCAGCCTTCCTAGGCGTTGGCATATTCTGGGTCGTGTTGCTGGTCCGTCGTGCGACGCCCGACACGGGCCGCGGAGGCGAAGCAGCCTGAGTGATATGAACGGGAACGCGTGTCCGTACTGGAACGCACTTGTCCGGCGTTAATCAGGCTTTGGCGGAAGGTCAGTTTGTATTCTCTCGACGCTGGCCTTAATCTGTTCCACCGTCAAGCCCGCAGCGTTAGTATTGAAGACGGGCTGCGCGGTCGGTGAATGCAATGCCCCATTGCTGCAAGCGCCGGACGAGGTCGGGAGATACGCCGACGTCACGGAACTGTTGCGCTGCCTCCCAGACCTTGCCGCCACTGATGTCGCCGTAGGCTTGGGGCGTAGCGTAGGCCTGGCGGTGCACGCCCATAGGCAAGTGCTTCACGATCGGGTATTGCAAGTTTTTGTCCATCCATGCTGCAAGCAACGACTCGGTTAGAGCGCGATGTAGTTCGGCCGGCAACGGTTTGAAGAAGGGCGCCCAGGCGGGACTGATCATGATGCGGGGATCAACGTTCTGGTCCGGCCGCCAACCCTGGGTGAGGTTGTCGGGGCCCAAGCGGGGGTCGGTAGATTGCAGCGATTTGATTACGGCGACAAGGAGCCGCGCCGGTTCCGGTTGGTGTGTCTGGCCATAAAGATCACGGTACCTGCTGACCATATAGACCCAATCCACCGGGCCGCGATCCCGGTGTTGATGATTGCCGGAATTCAGGATGAGCTGCAACTCATACCAGGAAGCGGAAAAGTATTCGTTGGTCAGTGCGCTGCCGCCGACTCCGGCGGGTCCATCGGGGATATGGGTCTCCGGCGGAGCAGTTTCAGCGGGAATGGTGTTGAACCACGAGCGGTCTTCCGCGGTCGGTCCAAAAAGATCGCGCCCGCGTCCTTCGAGCCCAAACTCTTGCATCATCTCCCAGGTCTTCGCAAGCTGCCACAGCTGAGTTGAGTAGACCTTGTCGGTCAACGCTGGCGACCACACTGTTTTTCCTTCGACAAAGCGCTTAAGGAAGGAACGTCGCAGTTGAGACCACTGGGAGAACGTGGCAACGACAGGACGAATGTTGTGATCCGCGGTCTGAGCCGTTGCCAGGAGTGTGCGCAGCGGCAGGTTCGTGGCAGTTTTGTTTTTGCTTCCCGGAGGCGCCTTGCCATCGTAGAGTGCAGCGAATTCGCTCTGTGTAAACGCTTGTCCCCAGGCGTCCTTGGGATGTACGCGTGGCAGCCACTGGCTCCAATCCGGCAGTTGCAAGGCGATCGGAATCTCACGAGGATTGAGGTTGCCGTCGGGACGAAAGATCTCCGGAGTAATCTGCCCCACGAGATCAGGAAGATTGGGCGCGCTCCCCGGTGGATTTGAGACTGCCGTGTCCCGTCGAGCGCTGCTCTGCCTGAGAATGTATGGCAGTGCGCGAGTATCCTGCTCGAGCACCCAGAAAAGTCCGGCACCTGCAGCCCAGCTGGAGATGGGTTGCCCGTCGACTCCCGGTCCCGGTTGATAAGGGGGGTTCCACGGGCGGCCAGGGTTGGGAAGCGGCAAGCTGCGAATGTAGCTGGCGATCTGCTCGCCCTGCAGTTTGGAAAGGCCGTGAAAGCGTGAGCGGTCGACGATGCTAGCGTTGGAAAAATTGAAATATTTGAGGTCGCGACCGTCCTGGGCGTGACAGTCGGCACAGTGTGCCTGAATTCTGGGACTATCGGGGAGGCTGTTTGCTGCAAGCGACGCGGTCTGCCAGAGATCCCGCCCCATCTTGATCGAAGCGGCGTCGGGCAAGGGTGGCGCCCAGGTTTCGGGTGCATCTTGGGCAAAATCCTCTGGTGGGATGACCTTCCTTCCATCGGAGGTTAGGAAATTCCAAGCGAGGACGCGATAGGCGCTGGTGAACCCGTCGGTCTGGTTGAACCGGAAGCGAATCGTGTTGAGGCCACCGACAACCGTGCCGTTCGGGAGGGGGAGAGTCATTGCGAGGGTGGAAAAGCCTCCGCCGATCCCTCCAAAACTTCTGCCGGGCTCGGCGATGGCGAGCGTGTTGTTATTGAGGGGTATCCATGCGCTCGTGTTGACCTGGACGCTGGCTTGATTCGCATAACGCACGCCGTGGATCTGAAGCCAGAGAGATTGCACTGAGTCAGCCTGTGCGGGCTCAAGGGCGACGGTCCTGCTCGCCGTCGTTTCGCTCGCGCTTAAAACCTCGATCGGCAGGAGCATTGGGTCTGCCAAAGTATCCGCAAATCCGATGCAGATTGTTCCGGTGGCAAGGAGTAGACACAGGACAGAGTAATACGATCTCGTCGCGGAGAGGGTGCGGCGGAGCCGCTTACCAAAGGATTGCACAATTTTCGCATGATAGCAGTTTCTCAAATTGTTTTGTGAATCTCGACCCATGGGCAAGCGCAATACAGCTACGGGCTGAACCTGATGACGTACAGGTTGCCTCAGCACCTTCTGATAAGTCGGATGACCGGACAAATGCGTAGCATGACTTCACATGTCCGGTTTCAACTAACCAGGCATAACATTTAATTGTGGTAGATTTTCGTATGCTCGGGATCTTTGTTTGTGGCCTCCAAGACAGTCGGATGTGCATCAATGGGAAATTTAAGCAAATTGATCAAGGCCATAAAGCTGCGTGATGTGAACCAGGTCAGGACGATTCTGGACGAAGACGGCGAACTGGTGCGTGCATACGACGAAACGGGCGCAACCGCTCTTCACTACGCGGCGTTTGATGGACTTCGCGAAATCGTCCAACTGCTGCTCGACAAAGGGGCAGAAATCAACAGCCGAGACAGCCGGTTCGGTGCCACGCCAACCGGTTGGGCAATCGAGTATTTGCGGGAGAGGGGTGGCTACCTTGCCATTGAGCTCACCGACCTTGCTTATGCCATTGAGCTTGGAGACGTTAGGTGGGTAGCGCGATTTCTGGAACGCTTTCCTGCACTTCGCCAAGGCAGAGATCCAAGCGGACAGCCGTTTCGACAACTGGCGGAAGAGTCTGGAAATCGAGAACTTATGGCCCTTTTTCGAGTGTCTGGCGAGGCTGGAAGCTGACCAGCGTCCTAACTAAATACGGTCACCGACAAATGGCATCCACAAATGCCGCAGCCCATGTCGATCGGTGCCGCGTTACGCTTCCGCTCTTTGTCGTTCCGAAACTTCTACCCATGTCCCTACCGCTGAATGTAGCTCCAAACCAACTGCGTATCGTGACTTCGCCAAAGGATGACAATAAATTACCTTTGCCCGCGATCGGATGCTGCCATGGTAAGACTGTACGATTACGCGCTCTCCTGGTTTCCACGCGCGCTCCGTTACAGCGCGGACTCCGTGCAAGCTGACATTTTCGGTGAATGCCAATTCGGTGATGAACGGCTGCTGCGCGCTAGTGATCTGCAAAGCCACGCTAGCAGGTGTTCGTTTCTGGATTCTCTTGCAGTCAGTGGGCATCCGGCAATGCTCCTCTCAGGTAAAGGACGTGCACTGAAAATGAACCGAGATTTCATGTCCGAATGATAAGGGAAACGTACAGGGCGGAGTCAATCGCGCTCGAACCTGTGATTGCACATTTCATAAACAAGGTACCAGGCCAAAGCCTGGTTAACGCGTGCCGATCCGCGATTCCGGTTACCCGACTTATCAGGAGTTTGAGCACGGCCGTGGTGTAAGAACACTTGAGCTAGAGCTGGCGTCAGGGCCCTATGGGATTTTGGCGTATCGCGGAAATCGTACTCGGCGTGGGCGGTATTTTGTATGCTTTATTGGGATTTCTTCTCAAGGAGTACCGGCCGCTAGGATGGACAACCAGGCTGATGTGGGGTGAGAAAAACATTCCCGCTTGGGTCGCTAGTCCTTTCTATTTTCTATTAGGTTTGCTCCTGCTTTATTGGGGACTTGCGGGGAAATAGTCTACTCACTCGGCTCCGTGCACAGACTGACTTGGAGGGGCACAAGATTCAACAATAACGACCGCAACGACATACAACGAAGTGATGGTTCAGTTTGAATCTAAAACCGCGATACCTTCGTCTAGGTATCCTTCGAGATTTTCGCTTAACCATGTTTGGTCCGCCCGAAGTCGATGGAATCGGACAGTTGCTTCGCGGCCATCGTAGGCCACGATAACAACAAAACTGCCACCGAAGACATCGGCCAACGCCTTGTGCAACAGCCTCGCGAATTCTAGAGCTTCGCCCAAATCCTCGACATGGAGATGATTGATGAAGCATTCGTATCCGGTCTCATCTTCGTTAGCGCGGGCAAACGCGAAACCGCGTGCCTTTGATGCAAGTAGCACGCATCCCGTTTCTTCCACAAAACCTGCAGCGAGGACACTCGATAATTCTGACGAAAGAGCAGACCCATCGGTTTTCAGCTGTCCCAAAAATCGACGCATATTTTGGTTCGTCTTCATCTCGCGCTGATAGTGCCATAGATAGGAGCCCCGAACGAAGCGGAAGATCCGGCACGATTAGCATTGGGCCAAGTCCTGGTAAACGCTTACCGGAGATGTGCAGTCCTAGGACGAAATTTGTCCGATAATGTGGCGCTTGTCTATCGAGTTGGCGATTCGCAGCCGATAACTGAGCCAAGATAAATCAGGCCACTATCGTCACTAAAAGCTGCTGTTCTGCACACCGCGTTCTTGTCGTTCGGGTCGGCTGACCGCTTCAGGGTAATCTGGTAGTGCTTTCCGTCTGGGCTTGTGGTGATCGTCAGTTCGTACGGTTTCGGATTCTCAAGGTCAATGGGTGACTTGCTCAAGATGCCTTTTGTTCGCAGAAAGCTAAGCATTTCCTGTTGAGTTGCGAATCGACCTTTGTCATGCTGATACGTATATTCCTGGGTATTCAAGAGCCGGAGGGCATTCACGAGATTCGCATTGGGGATGTCAGCTTGTCCATTAGCCTGGGACGGAATAGCGGCTCCCATTAGAATCATTTCAAGGAAACCGCAAAACAGGGCAAGATAGATTCTCTTCATATGGACCTCCCAACATCCACAGTGTAACCAAAGCCGAAGTGAAAACGAGTCTTAATACTAAGGGGGAGCCTGGCTACCGCCTGATAAACGCGTTACCGGACAACGGCCGTCGGTACTTCGCTCCTGCCGCCGTCACTCTCGATCTTCAAACGCACGGCCCGGCCCAAAGCAAAAGGCGCCCGACGTGGAAGAGCCGGGCGCCTTCTCAGATTTTTGGCGAGTTAACCGGGTGGTTTCCTACGTCACGGCTTCTCCGGTGGTTTCGCCGCTTTTGCAGCTTCCATCTTGCTCTTCAACTCGGTCTGTTGCTCAGGTGTCAACACTTCATTCACCTTGGCCATGATGCTACTGTGGAGTTCCTTCATCTTCGCTTTTTTCTGCTCATCGCTCAGCGTAGTATCACTCGACACCGCCTGGCCCTTGGTCTTCGCATCCGCAAAGATATCTTTCACCTTGGCCTTCTGCTCGTCTGTGAGACTCAAGCTCTCGACCGCGGCCTGCAGCCCGCCCCCGTGCATTCCCTTTTCCTTACCTGCGGCTTGGGGTGGGGGCGTAGCCTGCGACTTTGCCAGGGCCACGGGCACAGCCAGCGCCGCAACCAGGCCCAACGACGCGAATCCTCCCAATATTCTTTCGATCTTCATTTGCGAATCTCCTCAGTTTGATTTCTGGGCGGAGTTGAGGGCAGGGGCTCAATACAGTCCTACCACATTGTTTTGGTCCCGGCGACAAGAAAATGCCTCTGTTCTCGACTGAGTGCAATGGCCTGTAAATTGTGACAGTTGGATGGGGCACCCATCTGACGACAAACTATTTGTCCGGTAGGCTCATGTTCAGAAAGATTCCATGCGATTAGCCGTCCTCAGCCTTGTGGCTTTCGCCGTACTCCCATCAGTAACCCGAGGACAGGCGCCTGTGTTCGAAATTACGCCACTACACAGCTCGATTAAGTTCGACGTGAAGGCGTCAATAAACATCGCCGGCAAATTCGACAAATGGGATGCCACGTTAACATTTACATCTCCTGACGAAACGACAGGCGTTTTGGAGATCATAATCCAGGCAGCCAGCGTGGATACTGGAAGCGGGATGAAGAATGGGAAGCTGAAGAGCAAAGACTTCTTCGACGTTGAGAGGAGTCCGGTGATCACGTTTAAGTCAACGAAAATTGTGAAGACCGGGCACGAAACCTATGAAGTAGATGGCGACTTTACGATTCGCGGAGTCTCAAACCCCGAGAAGCTGACGCTAACGGTCTCAGGCAAAGGGACGGGCTCAGGCGAGATCAAAGGGAAAATGGTTTTCAACCGTCGGGATTACGGAATGAACAAAGGCATTCCGTTCATCAAGATCGCCGACCATGTCGACGTAAATTTTCACCTCAAGGGAAAGCGTGTCAGCGGGCCTCCCATGGACCTCAACTAATAGCCAGGATTTGCAACGGGTAGTTGCGGACGCCGCGTCTAGCTCCTGATAAGTCGCGTAACCGGACATGTCCCGTCCGAGTACGTCAAGTTTCCGGTAACCGCGTTTGTCAGGCGTCTGACTACTTCCGATTACGCTATAATTCGCGGTGGCAAATAAATTCCAGCGAAATTCCTGTCGGAAACGCGACTGGCTCGTCATACCATCATACGACTTCTTGTTCAGCATATCGTTCAGAGTGTTGCTGAACCAAGCCGGGAGGGATGATGCACACCTTGTTCCAAGACCTTCGGTACGCCTTACGAACTCTTCGCAAGAACATGATGCTGACCTTGGTGATCGTCGCGTCTTTAGGCATCGGAATCGGTGCCAATTCGGCGATTTTCAGCGTCGTAGACGCGCTACTACTGCGTCCACTGCCTTACCCGGAACCGGATCGGCTGGCTGCTGTCTGGCTGCACTCTCCTGGAATCGGCATTTTGCGCGACTGGCCTTCGCCTGGGGAGTTCCTCGATGTCCAGAAGGAGAACCATTCCTTTGAACAAATGGCACTCGCGCAGAGCCGGACATTCACACTGACGGGCCGGGAGCAGCCTGAACGAGTTGACGGGGTGCGCACGCAATCCGGCCTTTTGAAGATGCTTGGTGCGAAGCCGCTCTTGGGGCGTTTGTTGTTGCCGGAGGAGGATAAACCCGGTGCAGGGGAGGTGGCTATTCTCAGCGATCGCGTTTGGAAACGGTTATTCAATTCGGACCCAGGCATCGTAGGGAAGACCATCGTGCTCAATGGTAAGCCGTACACCGTGGCGGGAGTGCTCCAGCGCGGCTTCCTGCTCAACTCTGAAGTGATGCCATCGGAAGGACCCATGGATAGGATGGATTTGTTTCTGCCCTTGCCGCTGGGAGCCGATGCTGAGAAAAACAGGGGCGACGAAAACTACAACATTATTGTGCGGCTGAAGCCCGGCGTTTCCGTGAAGAACGCCCAGGCGGACGTTGACGTGATCGCCAGCCGTATCAGAGAGAAGGACAAGCGCGACGCGAGCTTCGGCATGCATGTAGTGGGGCTGCAGGAGCAGGTGGTCGGGGACGTACGCCGGGCGTTGTTGGTGCTGCTCGGTTCGGTGGGGCTAGTGCTGTTGATCGCCTGCGCCAACGTAGCAAACCTGCTGCTTGCACGAGCAGCAGGGCGCGAAAAAGAAGTGGCCATTCGTACGGCCTTGGGAGCCGGCTGGCAACGGCTGGCGCGGCAACTACTTACGGAGAGTGTTCTCTTGGGACTTCTCGGCGGAGTGACCGGACTCCTAGTAGCTCAATTAAGCCTTTCCGCAGTGCGCACAATGAATCCTGGGAATATTCCGAGATTGGAAGACATTGCGATCAATAGCGGGGTTCTGGTGTTCACACTTGGCGTTTCGTTTGCAACAGGAATTCTGTTCGGTGTCGCACCGATATGGCGTGCCATCAAAGTGGATTTAAACACGTCGCTCAAAGCAGGTGGGCGAAGCCGGCAAAGCGACGGTGGCCTACATTTAAGAAGGCACAGTTTGCGCGGGCTGCTCGTTGTTTCCGAGCTGACTCTTTCGTTGATGCTCCTGATTGGAGCCGGGCTGTTGATTCGCAGCTTCGTGCGGTTGCAAAACGTGCCTCCGGGGTTCACCACCGATCATGTGCTGACGATGGAGGTTGCCGCCACCGGTCCGAAATACCGTGACCATAAACCAGTAGTCAATTTCTACAAAGAACTCGAGAGTCGCGTCGCGCACCTTCCGGGCGTGGTGGAAGAGGGCGTGGTTTCGGTACTGCCGCTGACGGGTTCGGTAGGGTGGGGAGGCATCAACGTGGAGGGCTACGCACCGCCCGCCGGGCAGGAGTTGCAAGTAGATATTCGTGGCGCGAGTACGGATTATTTTCGGACGATGGAGATTCCACTTCGCAAGGGCCGGTTTTTCACCGAGGATGATACGGCGGATAAGCCGCAAGTCGTAATCATAGACGAGAAATTCGCACAGCGTTTCTGGCCGGACAGCGATCCCATTGGGAAACACCTGTGGTTTGATCCCAAGAAGCCTTTCACGATTGTGGGTGTGGTGGGAGTGGTTAGACAGTATGGCCTAGAAACGGATGGCAAGATCGCGACCTATTTCTCGCAACAGCAGCAACCCTCGAATGGAATGTTTCTGGCAGTGCGAACGTCATCGGAAGAGGCGGGTCTATCTTCGGCGGTCGTTAGCGAGATCCATACAGTCGATCCTAACGTGGTGATTTACGGAATCAAGACAATGCAGGAGCGGCTGCACGATTCGCTGGCGCGGCAGCGTTTTTCTAGCACGATGCTAGGAGCGTTTTCGGTGTTCGCACTATTGTTGTCAGCTGTGGGCCTCTACGGCGTGATGTCTCATCTAGTGACACAAAGCACTCACGATATCGGCGTGTTGGTGACATTAGGTGCACAGCCCGGGAACATCATCGGGCTGGTCGTGCGGCAGGGGATGGAGTTGGCAGGGATTGGAATCGTCGCGGGCCTTGTGGGCGCAGCCGCGTTGACTCGCGTGATGGCCAGCTTGCTATTTGGGGTGAGTACCACAGACGCGTTCACCTTCGGGACAGTGCCGGTGCTGTTGGCGACCGTAGCGTTTGCTGCGACCGCCATTCCTGCGTGGAGGGCAACTCGAGTGGATCCGATGGTCGCGTTACGAGAAGAATAGCGGCCCGTGTCGCGGTTTTATTCATTTCGCTGTATTTCAGCACTGCGTTTACAACCTACGATGCCTAATCTCTCAGCGGATCCTCAACTTTCGCCGGGACCTACCGCGGTTCGTTGTAGGAAACTTCGATGAACACACGTCTAACATCAGAGGGCTCACAGTCCGGCGAGTTCTGAGCGAATCGTCGGCAAACCAGACGTAATCCTCGGACTTGATTTGCCTGGTCACAAGTTGCCAACGCCTGATAAGTTCGCCTAACCGGACAAGTCGCGTACCAGGACTTCACTTTTCCGGTAACCGCGTTAATCAGGCACTGACTGGTTTCCGACAGGCTTTGGAAGGCGTAGCGCTGGGCTTTTCCATTTCCACTTCTGTTCCTGCTTCAATCGGCCCTTGTTCTCCTCTAACTGTTGCTGCTTTTGAAGTTGGTCGACCCTTGTTCGCAACCGCGCCTTCCATTCTGGACTGTCCCGCAAGAAAACCCATAAGCGACCTTCACCGAAGCGGAGCGCATCTAATAACTTCCGCGCTGCCTCGCTGTCCGGGCTGCGTTCAAGGGCGATGATGCCTTCGGTGTAAATAGCGGCGAATCGTTCTTTGCGCTCCCGCCGCGTCTCCTCACGGTTCTCTCGCCGGTCTTTTTTCTTTTGTATCTTTTCTCGTAAATTCACAACCCCAGTCTTGCGAACCTTCTTCTTGGTTAGGCCCTTTCGGAACAGTTCTGCGGCGAATGATTCTTCAACAGGCCCAAGTTCGTTCAGACTTAACCCTTCCGCCGCATGCAGTAGATTCTTCGATTTTCTTCTAACGACTCGGTTTCTGTAATTCTTTTTCTTTTTCCACGTTTTGCGAAAGCCTCGTGGTGAAAGCCGAGCAAAAGTGTAATGGTCCTTTTCGTACTCTGCTTCTTTCTTCTCGGGCGGCGTTTTCTTCTTAGACATTGTTGTTTGGTTCCAAACCGCAATTTAGCATGCCATTCGTAGAAAAGAGGCATGAATCCGCAGGAGATTGACTATCGTGTGACCAATGGTTCTGGCAGCTTACCGTCAGTGCCTAACAAGCTTTTTGATGTAATGTAGGCGCTGGTAGCGACACTGAACGCAGAGGCTGAGAACCCTAGAATGAGCCTTGGCGATACGTTTAACACCTACAATCCAGTCACTCTGGCTCTTGGGATTTTTTTCGTAGCCGCTGGAGTCCGGACCATAACGGAGCTAGTCGTGTACGGTGTACGCACCGCAATCGGTGGCGTTTTCGTTGTCGTTCTCTTCGTCCTCATTCCGGTCAGTTTAGGAATGGCAATCGTACAAAACCAATTGCGGCTGCGGAAAAACTCAAAATGATTCTTGAAGGGTTCTGGTGCGAACTTTACCGGTTACCGCGTTTACCAGGACTTGACGCTGCTATCCAGAATCGGTAACGCTTAGTTCAGTGCATGGCCTAATATTCATCGGCGAAATGCTGGTTCTGTTTCTGTACGCGGTCGTGATCTCTCTCCCCGGGATAGGTGCTGCTTACGTTGGTTGGAAGTTTTCTCGCGAGTGGCACTCTCTTTCGGCTCAGACCTTCTTTAGAGCAAGCCTCATCGCTGTCGCAGTCACTCCTTCGATCTGGGGGCACGCCGGAATACTTCCCGCAATACTCTTGACCCTCGTGCTTAGCGGCAAGGAAAAACTGGCGGGGATTGTTCCTATCCTAGCTGTGTGGATCATCGCTATTCCGGTCATCGGCATACTCGCCAAAAGGCGAGCGAGACGTGAAGTTCGCCCAACGGCCAGTTAGGCGCGCACAGGAATTATGAATTGGGGCTCGAATCCCACTTTCCGATACCGCGTTTACCAGGAGGTGTGATGTAGCAAGGGAACGCTGACTGCTGTTAACATTCTGGGTCCCCCGTCCGTCCCGGTGTGAGAGCACCTTGCGAGGACCTATGAGAACTCCCATCTTTCCTGCCGCTGTCATGAGATTCACTATCGGCACCGTTTTCTATTGCAGCCTTTTCGCGGCTGCCGCGTCTTCACAATCCATTGGCTCGGAACCTTCGCCGATGGAAGCCTTCGCGGGCCAGGAAGGCGTTCGCACGACTTGGTCTAGCGAAGTCGCACGATGGGAGCAAAACGGCACACGGTTAGTTCTTGCGGTAGCAGTACTTGAGGATAATGCACAACCTGCACGGAAACTCCGAGGTGTGAGGGTCGAACTATCGAGCGAAAAAGCTAAAGACCAAGTCTATCTCGACGAGCAAGCCACGGAGCGAACCCGCTCGGCCTTGGAGGAAATCTCCGTTGCCGTAGCGCTCAATGGCATGCCCGGCGCTAGCGGATGTACGGGAGCTAAAGAATTCTGGCCTGGGTATGACTGGCCGTGGAACAAGTATCACGAGCTGAATGTTGACTTCTGCGGAGATTCAAAAAACAGCGCGCTAGTAATACACGGCAGGGGCAAGCCTGGGTCCTTTCACTTCCCCGGTAAGAGTCCGACCGTTCTGGCAGAAATCCTCGCTACTGCGATGGAAAAATTGAAGCAGCATTGAGCCGAGCTGACAGGGACACATTTAAGTTGATTCGCCGCCTGTGCTGGTCAGTCGCATAATCGGACAACTGCCCAGGAGCCAATTCCACTTCTCCGATAACCGCGTTTACCGGGAGTTGACCGCGCCTATTCAGAGCCGCTTATACTCATTCTTGGGTTGTGGTGTCTAACTGTCTATGAAATCGCACATCGCCGTTGTGCTGCTTACGCTTGGTCTAGTTACCAACTGTTGGGGCCAAGAGTCACAGAAGAAGAGTCTGCCGCCAGAATGCACGAAGACAATTCGCCGTTCAAGACACTTCCCGGCGAGTCCTACAAACAGTCACCAACCGTGAAGTACCTAATTCAGGAGGACGGCACAGTCTCCAATGCCACCATCACCCGCAGTTCTGGTATGGCCGACATGGACAAGAAGATTCTTGATGCGATTACAAAGTGGAAATACAAGCCCCGGCCTTCTGGATGTGGGGTCATAGAAACCGAAATGACAGCTATCATCCACTTGCTTTAGACCATATCCAGAATGCTTTGCTCTCTGGCTGCTTCAAGGCTGAGTAGTGCCCGGTAAGTCGGGCGGATTACCGGACATCTTCCGTACCAGGACTTCACTTTTCCGGTAAGCGCGTTTATCAGGCAGTGAGAAGAATTTGACGCTCGATTCGACTTGCAAAGCGTCGCCAACTAACTAGACAAGCCGGTCCTAACTATCAACTTTTTCCATGGGCCGTGCGGACGCAGCAGGCTGCGTGGCCCGGACGTAGAATCTGGAGACGAATTTGGGTGTCCCACCCTCGGTTTTTAAGAGGGCGGGGAATCCTCCGGCCCGCGTGTTGCCGTCAAGAGGAACGAGAGCGCAGAGTCAGGGCACTCGTCCTGATTTTCACATGTTCTCAGTCATTTAACTTGCTCTCAGTTGCATTCGGACGCGGCACGACTCTCGCACAGAGCATTTGACGGAACTGCGTCGGAGTGGCACCCACGATGCGGCGAAAAACCTTTGTGAAGCGGCTCTGGTCCGCGAATCCAGTCGCCTTTGCAACTTGATTGATCCCCAATTCGCGACTCCGGAGGAATATCTTCGCCGGGTCGATCCTGCATCGCACCAAATACTGGTGAGGTGTTAAGCCCGTGCTCTTCTTAAACAGGTCGCAGAAGTAATGCGGGCTCATTCCCGCGAGTTGCGCTAACTCCCAAAGCCGCGTCTCCTTCGCGTAGTTTTGTCGCATGAAATCAAGAACACGATTGAGCCGGACGGTCGGCATCCCGCCCTTGTATTCCCCTTCACGCAAGGCTCGCACGGAATAGCGACGGATGAGGTAGTGCGCAAGCGCCACCCCCAGGGACTCGCCATAAAGCGGGCCCGCTGGGGAGCCATCTTTCAGATCCAAGCCGAGAGTCAGCATTAGGGAGGTAATGTGCGGATCGTGAAGACTCCAGTTAGGAACCAACTCAACATCGGCCAGATGCGTGGTTTCATCCAAGGCTCTGGCAAGAAAGTAGGGTGTCATCACCAGCGTGAGATGGCTCGTGGGCGCCGACCGGGTAAACCGATCACGGGTCCCGGTAGGAAGAATATAGAGACTCCCTGGGCCATGCTCTGCCCTTCGCGTGTGTCCTTCCGTCGTCCATTCACACTTAGCCCGTCCCGATCTTTGGAGATTCAGCATGTGAGTCGGATGCTCGTGCTCGGGAATGGAGCAGGCGGGTACATCGTTGAACGATTCCATTGCGATACCCTGCCATCCCACATGCCGACTTGAAAGTGTCGAGGGCGCGGGGAATGGGGGTATCGCGTTCTCGCCGCGAAGCAACTCAACTCCTATTACAGGGAGAATTTCTGCTCGGTCGGGCATGTCAGCTTCCTCGCACATGCAATGATGGTTGCCTCACCATTATAGGAATACAAGCTAATTAATTCCCAGGAAGCCTACAAAGAAATCGGAAGAATTGACCAATGTCGGGACTTTTGACCAAAAGCAGGGGGGTACCCTGATCAGAATAACTGGGTCGCAGCAATCGGCCATTAGGAGGATTCGCACCGATGCGTTTAAGAGAGGGTGCGCGTTGGATTTGCACAAATGCCGAATGTCGCGCCGAATTTGTCGTCAGCCTCTCCGCGAAAATGGAAGGTGCCTCCAACCCGCGCTGTTGCTGCGGAAGCCTGATGAAGCAACCTTATTTGCAGCCTATTCTGACGACAATCCGAGAGCCCGAAGAACTCGGCAGGCTTCGCCGCCTGTTGGAACAGAACAAAAAGTGATGCGACGCAGCATCATCCAGCCCGATTTGCTGCCCGGCGAGCATAAGGCAATTTCCGCACCAGATGCCAAGCACTTTAACTAGCTGAAATGTACAAAGGACTTCTGTTGTTTCTTACAATGAATTTTTTAGGTGCCGGTTGCTACCTCATCTGGGACGTGCTGGCAAATCGCTTGAGCGCAGGCCCCGCAGCTATCGTTGGTGGCGCGGCATCTGGAGCGCTGGGCCTTGTTTGTTTCTATTCCCTCGTGAAGATGTGGATCCGTGAGCTATCGTGCAAAAAGGCGTCGCGAACGAACTATCCCTACCGAAAACTCCATACGGATTGAGCCAGTTGAATATGGACGAACTTGCCGCTTAGGTTGCCTGCAACATGTTGGCGATTATGTTCGCGCTGTTCCATCCTGCGCGACGAATGGAGTACGCAAGGTCAAGGTTAGTTCATTCCCTGGAAAACCGTGCAGCATCAGCATCCTGTTGTTCGTTCCAGGATTGCGTACACACCGTGGCGAGAAACTCCTCCATCGCTTCGGTCTCTCCATCAAAAAGCTTGCGATACAAATACCGTGGGTTCCAATCAATTAGCACGCCGCCGAGATCGAACACGGCGATGGAGCATTCGGCCATGCGGAAGAAATTCTAACTGAGAGAGCGACTCCGGTCGAGGTGTTCAATAATCAGCGAGCCTGCCTTTCAGATCACGCGCAAAGCCCAAGAGGGAGACTCTGCTCAACTCCTGGTAAGTCGCGTAACCGGACGAGTCCAGTCCTAGGACTTCACTTTTCCGGTAACCGCGTTTACCAGGCACTACAACGCTTATGTTACGGTCAAATGCTCAGCCGGGAGGTATCGATGCGTCCGACAACCGACGGCATTCTTGAATCCTCACTGTATGTGAGCGATTTGCCTCGCTCAGTTCGCTTCTACGAGGAGACTTTTGGGTTTTGCGTCATCAACGAGTTTGGCGAGCGTGGTTGTGCGATGCACGCAGGTACACGCCAGGTGCTACTTCTGTTCAAGAAAGGAGCTTCGCGAGCGACTGAAACACCTCACGACGGGGACGGCGAATTACACGTCGCGTTCGCGATCCCATCTGCTGAATTGGCCAACTGGGAATTGTGGCTCCAAACGAAAGGAATTGCTGTGGAAGAGAAGCGGACTTGGGAATTGGGAGGCTGGAGCATCTACTTTCGAGACCCGGACCGCCATTTGATCGAACTCGCAACGCCGGGCGTATGGTCGGTCTATTGAAATGAGATGATTGCATAACAATGTCGGCTCCTCGACCCGAGTAGACTGAGGCTGTTTCGACGACCACAGGCTCGGGAGGAAGGAGCCGAACATGTTCATTATAGGCGTAGATTATCACCCGAGCTTTCAGCAGATTGCATTTTTAGATCAGGGAACAGGTGAGTGCGGCGAACGGCGATTGAACCACAGTGATGGAGAAGCAGAGAAGTTCTACCGAGACCTGCAGCAGCGAGGAGTCAGCGTGCGCGTGGGGATGGAGGCCACCGGATACTCACGCTGGTTCGAGCGGTTGCTGGCAGAACTGGGTATCGAGGTGTGGATTGGCAATGCAGCGGAGATCAAGACGAGGCGAGTCCGCAAGCAAAAGACCGATCGGCTGGATGCCCAACTTCTGTTGAAGCTTCTACTGGAAAATAACTTTCCGCGAATCTGGGTACCGAGCCCGGAGAATCGTGATCTGCGGCAACTGCTGTGGCACCGGCATCGGCTGGTGCAGATGCGGACACGGATCATGAATCAGCTGCAAGCTCTGGCGATGAACGAAGGCCAGCGACGGAAGAAAAAGCTGTGGAATGAACAAGGACGAGCACAGCTGGAAAAGCTTCCACTCGCAACATGGGCATCCCGGCGCCGGAAAGATCTGCTCGAGCTGCTGGACCGGATGAACCCGACCATCGAGGAGTTAACCCGAGCCATCGAGCAGGAAGCGAAGAAGTGGCCTGCAGCGCTGCGGCTGATGACGCATCCCGGCGTGGGGCCGCTTACAGCACTCGCCTTCGTGCTGATCATTGGAACTTGGGAACGTTTTCCACGTGGCAAGCAGATCGGCAGCTACATTGGGCTAGTTCCCAGTGAAGACTCCAGTGCTGACCATCAACGGCTGGGACACATCAGCAAGCAAGGCAATGCACTGCTGCGTTTCTTGCTGGTAGAAGCGGCCCAAGCGGCGACACGGTGCAGCCCGGACTGGCGGCGTCGCTACATCCATCTAGCGATGCGCCGGCAAAAGAACATCGCCAGGGTGGCCATGGGGCGCAGAATGGCGGTTCGTTTGTATTGGATGTGGCGGAACGGTTGCGAATATTCGCCGTCGTTAGAGTTCGGTTCGTACGCGGGACAGCTCGTTACCGGACATGGCGCGAAGTAGAACGCCGTCCATATGATTGGGCATCCCGCTCCCTGAAAAGGGAGTTTGAAGAAGTAATCATGGTCGAAGTTCTGATCGAAGAGATGTATAGGTCGGACTGAAGCCGACCGCTAGATTAGGAACGAGCCGTGGTCGTCGATGCAGGAAAAAACAGAAAGCGGAAAAGAACGAAAGAGAAAAACTCTTTTAAGTGAAAAGAAAGAAGTGTCTTCAAAAAGAGCTTGACAGGGCCGACATTGTTAGAGATGTCCGGTAACGGCGTTAATCAGGAGTTGACTCGTGTTTGTTGCGACTGCCGAAGAACCGAGTACAATTTCATCTACGTGACCGAGTTAAAATTCAGCCGCGATCAGTAGAGAGCCAAATGACCATCGACGACTTCAAAATCGAACATTTCAAGGCCAATTTTCCGGATCGGGAATTTCCGGTTGTAAATACAGTACTCCCGTCCGGTAACGGCGTTTACCAGGACTTTGGGTTTCCTCCCCGCGACGATAGAATTGGAAGCGTGGAAAACGAACTCTACGTGGGCCAGCAGAAAATTCTGTTCGACCGAGAAGCCACGGCTGCACTATACCGTCAGACAATCATGGTTCCCGGTGCTGACCAGTGCAGTTGCATTCCCTGCAAGAACTTCGCAGCCCAACGCGGAACCGCATTTCCCGAGGAGTTTGTTCAATTCTTGAATGAACTTGGCGCCGACCCACTCAAGGAATGGGAACTATTTGACTATAATTTCGACTCGAAGCATCCGCGCAAACGTGTTCTTTATGGTGGATGGTTCCTGTTTGTCGGTGAACTCGTCGAGGGATTCGATAAACGCCCTGAGCCTGCGCACCAAGGCTTTGCTCACTGGTTCACAACCTCATTCCCTGCCGGGACACTACCAACAGGCTTGAAGCTTTGTGCAGTGGAGTTTCTTGGTGAAATTCCTTGGGTTTTTTCAGAAACGTCCGAATGAAGAATCCCGCCAAGACCCTTGGCCACGTAACTCCTGATTAGTCGCGTAACCGGTAACTTGGGTACCAGGACCCACTTCTCCGGTAACCGCGTTAACCAGGACTTGAGTCCGATAACACTAGCCGAAGCTTTCGCATTATTCCCGGGTTGCGGGTACTATTTGGCAGAGGCGGTAACGCCTGGAAGTTGGAAGAAACGCCAGAGCAATCCTCCTGAAATCCATCCCCACACAAATCCTACCCAGATGAACCCGAGCGGTAGAAACGCTAAGAAGCCAGTTGGGAGAAACAGCACGCAAGCCAGCAAAGTGATAAGAACGCCAGCAACAACCGAATCCCGGATGGCACTTTTTCGGCTTAGCGGTGCGCGGCGTGTGAGTGGAAAGCACAGCAGAATGCACACCACAGCCGTTGCCAGTTGGGGGGCAGCAAGGATATACCCGCCGCCAGACACCATGATCGGGATGCTATAGAGAACCACCCACAAGAACCATAGATCCAAGATCAATTCGGAGCGCTTGCGTCCCGGCCGCCAGTCGAAAACGCGCTGTTCCGGAGACCACCGCGCGGCCAGCTCACCGCCTAGAATTCCGAAATAGGCAACGGCGGATATGACGAAGCTGCGGGCACATTCGATTCTGCTGC
>WNFF01001644.1_pt1 | contig 18272 bp, 15 predicted proteins | sample 5400441 | NCBI WGS metagenome assembly WNFF01 (sample SAMN13153345, study PRJNA577476) | soil metagenome | isolation source: 120 cm saprolite under Douglas fir tree site 2 hole 3 replicate 1 | place: USA:California | collected 2015-04-18 | reverse complement strand
TTCGTCGGGACCCGGAGAGGTCTGGAGGCCCGGGTTGTGCACGAGTGTGGCTACCGGTTGGAAATGATCACGGCACGCGGCCTCAAGCGCGTCGGCCCGGTCAAGCTCCTGCTCGGACTTCTCGCCTTACCGATTTCGTTCGTGGAATCTTGGCGAATCTTAAGAAAATACCGACCCGACGTGGTGCTGGGAGTCGGAGGCTATGCGTCCGGCGCGGTTGTGTTCATCGCCTTCGCGGAGTCGCGCAAGTATTTCCCGGTCAAGAAAGCGCAGCTGATCGGAAACCCGATTCGCCGGATGCTGCTCGACAATTACCTTCGCTCTCGAAGCGCTCACGACAGGTTTACCGTGCTAGTGTTCGGCGGCTCTCAAGGTGCGCGGGGAGTCAACGACCGGGTGGTGGAGGCGCTCGATGATCTGGGCGAGCTCAAGAACGAGTTTCACTTCATCCATCAAACGGGGAAGAAAGATCTCGATCGGGTCCGCGGCGAGTACGTCCGCCGGGGCTTTTCCGCCGAGGTGGTGGATTTCATCGACGACATGTCCAGCGCCTATGCCAAGGCAGAGGTCGTCATCTGCCGCGCGGGCGCCGTTACCCTCGCCGAGCTCACCGTCTGCAAGAAGGCTTCCATCCTGATTCCCCTTCCCACTGCCACCGACAACCACCAGGAAGCGAACGCGCAAGCGATGGTGGCGGCCGGGGCGGCGCTGATGTTTCGCGAATCGGAGCTCACCGGCAAGCGCCTGGCGGAGCAGATCCGGAGCTTGAAGGGGGACCCCGAGGCCCTGAGGAAGATGGAACGGCAGGCGGCGCTGCTCGGCAGGCCGGAAGCCAGCAAGGAGCTCGCCGATGTCTGCGTTCAGATGATGGTGGACGCCTGGGGACCGCACGGGCGAGACCGGCCGGACAAGAAGCGGAGGGTTCCAGCGTGAGCGTGGAAAGGCCTCGCAGTCTGTTTCGATCCCGCCATGCCGCTCACGTGCACTTCGTGGGGATCGGCGGGATCGGGATGAGCGGAATCGCCGAGGTGCTCCTCAATCTGGGATACCGCATTTCCGGCTCCGACCTGAAGGAATCGGACGTGACCCGGCGGCTCTCCAAGCTCGGAGCGCGGGTGATGTCCGGCCACCGGAAGGAAAATCTGGTCGCCGCCGACGTGGTGGTGATCTCCGCGGCGATCGCCAAGGACAATCCGGAGGTGCTCGCCGCGAGACAGCGAAAGATTCCAGTGATCGCCCGGGCGGAGATGCTCGCCGAGTTGATGCGGCTCAAGTACGCGGTGGCAGTCGCCGGTTCCCACGGCAAGACCACCACCACGTCGATGATCGCCACCGTGCTCACTGCGGCCGGGTTGGATCCAACCGCGGTGGTGGGAGGCAAGGTCAACGTCCTCGACTCCAACGCGAAGCTGGGCAGGAGCGAATTGATGGTGGTGGAGGCGGACGAGTCCGACGGCTCCTTTCTTCGCCTCCACCCGTCGATCACCGTGGTGACGAACATCGACGCCGAGCACATGGACCATTACCGCACCCTCGACGCGCTCAAAGCGGCGTTCGTGAAGTTCTGCAATCTGGTGCCGTTCTACGGGCTCAACGTCGTCTGCCTCGATCATCCGAACGTGCAGGCGCTGCTGCCGGAATTGGAGAAGCGCTTCGTCACCTACGGGACGGCCCACACCGCCGACTACCGCCTGGAGGGAGTCCAGCTGAACGGCTTTTCGACGTCGTTCCGCGCCTTCCGCCGCGGCGAGGACCTGGGACACTTTTCCATGCAAATGGTAGGCGCGCACAACGCGCTGAACGCGCTGTCGGTCCTCGCCGTGGCCGATGAACTGGACATCTCGATCGACGTGGTGCGCTCGGCGCTGGCGGAGTTCGCCGGGGTCCAGCGCCGGTTCACCGTCCGCGGCGAGCTGAAGGGAGTTACCGTCGTCGATGACTATGGCCATCACCCGGCGGAGGTGAAGGCGACGCTGGCGGGCGCGCGCGCGGCGTTCGGCAGGCGGCTGGTGGTTGTGTTTCAGCCCCACCGCTACACGCGCACCCGGGATCTCCTCGCGGAATTCGCCACCTCCTTCAACGACGCCGACGTTCTGTTTCTCACCAGCATCTACGCCGGAGGCGAATTGCCCATCCCCGGGGTCACCAGCAAGGCGCTGGTCGACGCGCTCGTCGCCCATGGCCACCGCGACGTCACCTACGTCGAGAAGCGCGCCGACCTGGCGCGAGCGATTGCCCCCAAGCTGAAGGAAGGCGACATCGTCCTCACGCTCGGGGCCGGCGACATCACCCAGGTGGGTCCCGAGCTCTTGCACCTGCTCAGCCTGGAAGCAGACCCCCTCTCCGCGGTGGAAAGAGCGGTGGCGAAATGAAGCCCGCCCTGGCCTCGACGACCCCGCTCCAGCGGCTCTCCCACGTCTGGGACGCGGAGACGTTCGCCGACGAGCCGCTCGCGCCGAAAACGAGCGTGCGGGTCGGAGGCAGCGCCGAGCTCTACGTGCGCCCGAGATCGATCGATGGATTGCTCGAGGTCTTGAAGACCGCCCGAGCCGATAATCTTCCGCTCACCCTGCTCGGAGGTGGCGCGAATACGCTGGTTGGAGACGGGGGCGTGCGCGGAATCACCCTCAAGCTGCCTTCCGATTTTCTGCCCGAGGAAGCGCGCCTTTCCTCATCCGAGGGGCGCCTCACGCTCGGCGCCGGCGCGGCGATCGCACGCTTGATTCAGCTCGCCAAGCTCAATGGCCTGGTCGGGGCGGAGTTCCTCGCCGGCATCCCGGGAACGATCGGCGGCGCGGCGGCGATGAACGCGGGGACGAAGATGGGGGAGTGCATGAGCGTGGTGGAGGCGGTGGAGATCGCCACCCCCGACGGGATCGGCTGGACGGATCGCTCGGCCCTCCTTTGCCGGTACCGACAGACGACATTGCCGGCAGGGGCCGTCGTCACCCGGGTCCGGTTTCTCCTCGAGGTGGGCGATCTGGTCAGGTCGGTCGCCCAGATGGATGCGGACTTAAGCTATCGGAAGCGGACTCAACCGTTCAGCCTGCCGAACTTCGGCAGCGTATTCCAGAATCCACCGGGGGATTTCGCGGGGCGACTGATCGAAGCGGCCGGCCTGAAGAGCTTTACCATCGGACGGGCACAGATCTCCGCGGTCCATGCCAACTGGATCGTCAACCTCGGCGGGTGCACCGCCCGGGACATCGTTTCGCTGATGGAGCTGGCCAGCTCGCGGGTTCGCGACCTCACCGGGATCGAGCTGAAGCCGGAAGTGAAGCGGGTGGGGGTCTTCGAGTGAGCGCGATGCCACGCCCGTCGATCAAGCAGAAGCGGGTAGGAGTGCTCTTCGGCGGCCTTTCGGTGGAGCGGGAGGTGAGCATCCGCACCGGGGCGGCGGTGGCCAAGGCGTTGCGCGGCCTCGGATACGAGATCGTGGAGATCGACGTTCAAAAGGACCTCCCGGCCCGGCTCGTCGGAGAGCGAATCGAGCTCGCCTTCATTGCGTTGCACGGCCGCTACGGCGAGGACGGCTGCGTGCAGGGGTTGCTCGAGTCGATGTTCATCCCCTACACAGGATCTGGCGTGCTGGCTTCCTCGGTGGGGATGGAGAAGGTCTTCGCCAAACAGATCTTCATCGCCGAGGGCATTCCCACTCCGCGCCACGTCGCCTTCCGGACCAGCGCCGACGCGCGAGCGGGCTTTGCCTCGCTCCCGTTTCCCCTCCCGGTGGTGGTCAAGCCTTCCCGCGAGGGCTCCTCGGTGGGCGTCCACATCTGCAAAACGCGCGAGCAGCTCGAGCAGGCGGTCGACGATGCGGTCCAATACGCCGGCGTGGTGATGGTGGAGGAGTTCATCAAAGGGCGCGAGGTGCAGGGCGCGGTGCTGGACGACGAGGCGCTGGGGGCGATCGAAATCGTCCCGGCGCGCGAGTTCTACGACTATGAGGCGAAGTACAGCAGCGGCAGCGGGACCCGATACCTGTTTCCGGCGCCGCTGCCTCCTGATCAATACGAGCGGGTGAATCAGGTCTGCCTGGCCGCTCACCGGGCGCTTGGGTGCAGCGGAGCCACCCGATCGGACGTGATCGCCGGCGAGAAAGGCGAAGTGCACCTGCTCGAGCTGAACACGCTGCCCGGGATGACCGCCACCAGCCTGCTCCCGAAAATTGCCGCGGGGCGCGGAATCGATTTCCCGGCGCTGTGTGAGCGGCTGCTCCTCGGCGCGTCCTTGAAGGCATGATCGAATGGCGGAATGGCAAATCGCTACCGGTATGTGGCGAAAAACTGGCGAGGGGATCAAACCGAGTCGAGCATTTGAGGTTGGATAAGTTTTGGGGCTGAGAAAGCACAAGAATCGCCGAAAGGCGGATCCGCGGCAGACGATTGCGGCGGTCAATGGGGCGCTGGCGAAGCTTGGCCGGACGCTGCTCTGGTGTTCGCTCGCCGTCGGTTCGATCGCCGCCCTGGCGGTCGGCGGATACCGCACCTATCGCTGGGTGCACCAGTCGCCGCGATTCGCGCTCAATGCGGTGAGCTTCCAGGGGCTTCGCCACGCTTCGCAAGTCGATCTGCTCCGCCTGGCGGGCTTGAGCGTGGGGCAGAACCTTTTCCAGCTGGACTCGATCTCGATCGAGCGGGCGATGGCCGCCCACCCATGGGTCGATCGGGTTCAGGTCGTTCGCCGATTCCCCAGCTCGCTCGCGGTATCGGTCAAGGAGCACGATCCGGTGGCGCTGGTTGCGCTCGGCGACCTCTACCTCGTCGACAGCGACGGCCGTCCGTTCAAGAAGATCCAGGCCGGGGATCCGAGGGAGCTGCCGCTGATCACCGGCCTGCCGCGCGAGCAGTTCGTGGAAGCGCCCGAGCAGAGCCGGATCCGGCTGCGCGAGATGCTCGATTGGGCGGATGCCTACGCGGAGGCGGATTCCGCCCATGCCTCCCCGCTGAGCGAGATCCGGATTGGACGGACGGGGGTTGCGCTGGTGGCGGCTCAGGGCGAGGAGATCTGGATTGGCGAGGGCGACCCAAGCGAGAGCCTGGCGCGGCTGAAGGGGATCCGGACCGAGCTCGAAAAGCGGGGGCTGACCGCCCAGGTCATCCATCTGGAGAACCGATCGCGCCCTGCCTGGGTGGCGGTGAAGCTTGCAAACGCTGTCGCAGCGAAGAGAGGCAGCCCGGCGCGATAGCGAAATTCATCCATCTCGGGCGACTTATTTGGGAGGATTCATGGCGAAGCAGAAATCGGGAGAGATCGTCGTTGGCCTGGACATCGGCACAACGAAGATCTGCGCCATCGTCGGCGAGATCACCGAAAACGGAATCGACATCATCGGAATTGGCAGCCACCCGTCGAAGGGGCTGCGCAAGGGAGTGGTGGTGAACATCGAGGCCACCGTCTCTTCGATCCGGCGCGCGATCGAAGAGGCGGAGCTGATGGCCGGCTGCGAGATCGCCAACGTCTACACCGGGATCGCCGGCGGCCACATCAAGGGATTCAACAGCCAGGGCATCGTCGCGGTGAAGGACAAGGAGGTCCGCGAGGCGGACATCACGCGAGTGATCGATGCGGCGAAGGCGGTGGCCATTCCGCTGGACCGCGAAGTGATCCACGTGCTGCCGCAGGAATTCATTATCGATGAGCAGGGAGGGATCAAAGAGCCCTTGGGAATGTCCGGGGTTCGCCTGGAGGCCAAGGTTCACATCGTCACCGGCGCCGTCTCCTCCGCGCAGAACATCGTCAAGTGCGCGAACCGGACCGGGCTCAATGTTTCGGACATCGTTCTCCAGCCGCTCGCCTCGTCCGAGGCGGTGTTGAGCGAGGATGAAAAAGAGCTCGGCGTCTGCCTGGTGGACATCGGAGGGGGCACCACGGACATCGCGATCTTTTCCGGAGGCTCGATCGTCCATACCGCGGTGATCGCGCTCGGCGGCAACAACCTCACTTCGGACATCGCGATCGGCCTGCGCACGCCGGCCCACGAGGCCGAGCGGATCAAGCAAAAGTATGGCTGCGCCCTGGTGTCGATGGTCGACAAGGAAGACACCATCGAGGTCCCTTCCGTGGGCGGGCGGCAGCCTCGGGTGCTCGGCCGGCCGATCCTCTGCGAGATTCTCGAGCCCAGGGTCGAGGAGATTTTCCAGCTGGTGCAGCGGGAGATCCAGCGCTGTGGCTACGAGGAGCTGCTCGCTTCCGGAGTGGTGATTACAGGGGGGTCGACGCTGCTCGCCGGGATGCCCGAGCTTGCCGAGGAAGTACTCGGCCTACCGGTCCGCCGGGGAATGCCGCGCGGGATCGGTGGATTGGTGGACGTGGTCAAAAGCCCGATGTACGCCACGGGCGTCGGCCTCGTCGTCTACGGTGCAAAGCACCAGGACCGCCGGATGTTCCGGATCCGGGAGGACAACGTCTACAAGAAGGTGAAGGGGCGGATGCGCGAGTGGCTTGAAGAGATTTTTTAATGAGGGACGACCAATGAGCTCAATTGACGAGAGCAAGCAGGCAGCGAAAATCCGGGTGGTGGGGGTGGGCGGCGGAGGGTGCAACGCGGTGAACACGATGATTGCGGCCAGCCTGGACCGCGTGGATTTCATCGCCGCGAATACCGACATTCAAGCGCTCGCCGCCAACCGGGCCCTGACCAAGATCCAGATTGGGGCCACGCTGACCAAAGGCCTGGGAGCGGGCGCGAACCCGGAAGTCGGGCGCGAAGCGGCGCTCGAATCGAAAGAGCAGATCGCCGAGGCGCTGGCGGGCGCGGACATGGTGTTCATCACCGCGGGGATGGGCGGCGGTACCGGGACGGGCGCGGCGCCGATCATCGCCGACTTGGCGAAGAGCCTGGGCTGCTTGACGGTGGCGGTGGTCACCAAGCCATTCCTTTTCGAAGGTAACAGGCGGCGCAAGCAAGCGGAGCAGGGGTTGATCGAGCTCAAGGCCGCGGTCGATACCTTGATCACCATCCCCAATCAGCGATTGCTCAGCCTAAGCGACCAGCAGATGGCCCTGCTCGACACCTTCAAGCGGGCGGACGAGGTCCTGCTCAACGCGGTTCAGGGCATTTCCGATCTCGTCCAGTACCACGGCTACATCAACGTGGATTTCGCGGACGTGAAGACGATCATGAGCGACCGCGGCCTGGCCTTGATGGGATCGGGTCGGGCGACCGGAGAGAAGCGGGCGGTGGCGGCAATGCAGCAGGCGATCTCCAGCCCGCTGCTGGAGGACGTCTCCATCGACGGCGCCACCGGATTGCTGATCAACATCACCGGCGGTCGGGACATGACCCTTCAGGAGGTCAACGAAGCGTTGACCCTGGTCCATGATTCGGCCGACCCCGAGGCGGAGATCATCTTCGGTTCGCTGATCGACGATGCCGTCTGCGATGAGGTGAAGATCACGATCATCGCCACCGGCTTTGGCCATCGCGATGTGAAGCACCGCCCAACGGTGGCGCATCAGTCGGCGGTCCAGGTGGCGCGACCCGCGGCAGCGGCGCCGCCTCCTCCTGCGCTGCCGGTCCGGGAAGAGGTCCCCGTCGCCGCTCCGAGCAAGCTTGCCGGCCGCGGCGCCGCAGCGGCCGATGCGAGATTGGCCGCGACCGTGCGGCCGATCGCGCGGGATCCCAGCCTTCCGGTGGATGAAGATCAATTCGACATCCCGACGTTTCTGCGCAGGCACGGCCAGACGGAGCCGCGCTAAGCTGCGCTTGGCCACGCCGTTGGGATTTTTCCTATCAGGACCACCCCGGTGCCAGGAATTTCGTTGTGGAACGCCGCAGCGGCCGAGCACCTTCCTCCCGCACTGCAACGCCAGAAGGCGTCCTGCTATTCGCCAGCCGCCCGGGCGCTCCGATACTTGAACATCCGCTGGCGATGAGTGCTGCCGTCCAGGGCGGCAAAGAGGTGTCCGCGGAAGACCATCCCCAGGTGGAAGATCGCGCCCTTTACTGCCGCGTTGACCAGCATCCCAGTCAAGCCAAAGCCATAAAACTCGGGCATCCACCAAAGCGCGGCGAGGAGAATCGCGCTGGGCAACAACCACTCGATCCAGTGCTGCTGAAGAAAGGAAATGCTTTTCTGGACAGTGGCCAGCCCTCCATAGGTGCCGCGCTGGTAGATGGCTTCCGGAGCGGCGCTGAGCAGGATGAGCGCAATGTACGTGAGGCCGGCCATGAGAAGACTGCCCTGCCGATTTCCCGGTAGCGCCATGCCGATCAGCAGCTGGGCGACCCAGATCACGAAGTAGAGGTTTACGGTCGACCAGAAATAGGCGCCGATGCTGCGGCCGATCTCGGCAACGCTCACCCGTGAGTGGGAGACGATCTCTCCGAGAAAGTAAAGGTAACAGCTCATGAGCGCAGCCATGAAGAGATTCCGAAGGATTCCGCCCACGAAGCCCAGGGGAGCCGCCAGGCCCGCCGAGAGTATCCAGGCGACGAGGAGCCCGGCGGGGAGCAGCAGCGTCCAGGCATTCTTCTTCAGTCCATTGACTGCCTTGGCAAGGCATTCCCCGTAAAGCCTCGCGTAGACCACGAGAACATTCATGCCGGTCTTTTAACTGAAGCGGGGGCTACGATCCGATGAAGATCGCGCTCACTCGCCGCGCAGACGAGAAAGATAGTGCCCCGTGCGATGGGTCAGCTCCCCGGTTTTCTCCAACAGCGAATCGAGCTCCCGGTATGCATTCTCGACCGCGGCCGCATCCAGTCCGGGCGGCGCCGCGCGCAACCGATTGAGCAGGGCCAGGACTTTGAGCAGATGCTGATGGGCGAGGAGAAGATCGCGTCCGGCGCGGCTCCCCTCGGGGGAGAAAATCAGTCCGGTGGTGTAGAGCCGCCCGATCGATCTGCGGTTGGAGTCCAGGGCCTGGGAAATCCTCTTCTGGTAAGCGAGCAGCCGCCGCTGGGCGCGCAATTTTCCAAGCTCGATCACCACAGCCAGTTGAGGGGCCGCTTTTGCCACGGGCGCAGGCTACGACAGCCTTTCCGCCGAGCGCAACCCAAGTTGGATTTACCGTTGCTCTTGCCATGCCCCAACCCGATCGCTAGGTTGCCGAATTTCCCGTCCCAGACCTCTCCTCATGTTCAAAAAGCTGCTGATCGCAAATCGGGCAGAAATTGCGCGCCGGATCAACGCGGTCGCGCAAAAAATGAACATCTCCACGGTGGCAGTCTACTCGGACGCGGATCGCGACCTGCCCTTTGTCCGCGAGGCGGACGAGGCGATCCGGATCGGTCCCGCTCCCGCCAAGGAGAGCTATCTGAACGCGGCGGCGATCTTCGATGCGGCGAAAAAGACCGGCGCCGAAGCGATCCATCCTGGATATGGGTTTCTCTCGGAGAGCGGCGAGCTCGCGCGCGCCTGCCGGGCGTTGGGCCTCGTCTTCGTTGGCCCGCCTGCCGACGCAATGACGAAGATGAAGGACAAGAGCGAAGCCCGGCGAATTGTCAGCGCCGCCGGCGTGCCGGTGGTGCCGGGCAGCGAGAGCACGCTTCCGACCGCGTCCGCGGCGGCGCAGGAGGCGGAGCGGATCGGCTTTCCGGTTCTCTGCAAAGCGGCCGGGGGCGGCGGCGGAATTGGAATGGCCGTCGCCCGGAACCTGGGCGAAGTGGAGAAGGTTTTCCGGCAGTGCACCGACCGCGCGCGCGCCGCCTTCGGCAGGGAAGGGGTGTACCTCGAGCGCTACTTCGAATCGCCCAGGCACATCGAGGTGCAGATCCTCGGAGATCACCGTGGCCACCTGATTCATGGTCTCGAGCGCGAATGTTCGATCCAGCGCCGCCACCAGAAAGTACTCGAGGAGGCGCCTTCGCCCCTTTTCGCCGGTGGAGCGAACGCCCGGCTCTCCAGCGAGATGCTCAAGGCCGCGCTCGCGGCGGCCGCCGCCTTTGGCTACGCGAACGCGGGGACGGTCGAGTTCCTCGTCGCGGATGGCGCGTTCTATTTCATCGAGATGAACGCCAGGCTCCAGGTCGAGCACCCGATTACCGAGATCACCACCGGTCTTGATTTGATCGGCTGGCAGCTGCGGATCGCCGCCGGAGAGGAGCTGGCGGTGAAGCAGAGCGATGTCGTCCGCCGCGGGGCGGCGATCGAGTTTCGCATCTACGCCGAGGACCCGATCCGGTTCCTGCCCTCGCCGGGCACGCTTATCCGGTGGTCCCCTCCGGAAGGAGAAGGCATCCGCCTCGACTCGGGTTACGAGCAATCGAACGTGGTCACCCCGCACTACGATCCGATGATCGCCAAGCTGATCGTCTCCGGCTCCACCCGGGAAGAAGCGATCGAACGCTCGATGCGCGCGTTGAGCTCGTTCGTGGTCGAGGGAATCAAAACGAATATCCCGCTTCACCTTCGAATCGTGCAGGATGCCGGTTTCAAGTCCGGTGCGGTGGACACTTCATTCTTGGAGCACCGGGCGAAGCCCTGAAGGAACTTCAAATGGCGGACGTTCTGGCGCACATCACGGGGACGGTTTGGAAGATTGAGGTCAAGATCGGCCAGCAAGTCGCCGCCGGCGACACGCTGGTGATCATCGAGTCGATGAAGATGGAGATGCCGGTGGAGGCGCCGGAGAGCGGGACGGTGGCCGAGATCCGATGCGCCGAAGCCCAGGCGGTCAACGAAGGGGATGTGCTGATCGTTCTGCGCTGATTCGATCCCGCGCAGCCCTCATCGGCCAGGCGCCCGGCCGGACTCGTATTGCTCCAGAAATACCTGCACTTTCGCCGTGTCCGGGTCATTGGGCGCAAGCTGCACGAACTGGCGGTAGTGCTGGGCGCCAAGCTCAGGCTCCTTGAGCTTCGCATAGGTGGACCCGAGCACCATGTGGCATTTGGCGAACGATGGGTCCACTTTCAAGCACTCGTTCAAGGTGCTGGCCGCCTCGGTGTACTGTCCCTTCCGATAGAGGTCGGTGCCCTGGTCATAGAGCTTCTCCGCGTCCTGGGCCGAACGCGGCGCGCGGTCAGGCTCTTCGCCGGCCTGAGCAGTCGGTTTACGCGCGCGGGCGACCAGCCGGCGAGACGCTTCGGCGCGGGCCTTGAGTTGTTCGCGCTCCTTGGCGAAGGTCACCGTTTCGCTCGACTCTTCCAAGAGGCGAAAAGTTTCGTCGAGCTTTCCCGCGCTCAAGCTCTTCTGCGCCGACACCAGCTTTTTCTGGGCCTCGAGCTCGGTGTTTGCCCGGGCGAGGGCGGTTTCTACCGGATCCGGGCGCGAGCCGTCCGAGCTCTTGACCGGCTCCAGTATCTCGATCGCCTTTTGGAAGTCGCGACGGGTCATCGCCGTCCTGGCCATGCGCAGCTTGCTCTCCATCTGGGGAGGTGGGCGTGGCGGCGGAGTGGGACGCGCGTTTTGAAGGCTCGGGCTGGGGCTGGGGCTGGGGACCGGGGCGGCGATTTTCTCCTCCTGGGGGACCTCGGTCCGGGCGGGCGGCTGCTCCGCGGCCCTCACCGCGGGTGGAGGTGGTGGTTCCCCTTTCACCGCGCCTGGAAATGGTTCCCCTTTCAGCACGGCGGTCAGTCTTTCGTCGGCGAGCAGAAATCTGAAGTGCACCGACAGAATGTAGGCCGCGCCGACGACGACCAACGCCAGCACAATCGCGGCGATGAGCCACTTGCGCTTCGGCGATGCGCTGCTCCTTTCGCTGGGCTGGCGAACCGCGTCACCGTGGACGGAGGCGACAAATTTCAGCTTGACCTCGCCCAGTTGGAGCAGGTCTCCGTCGCTCAACCTCGCCTTGCCGAAGGCCTCGCCGTTGACGAGCATGTCGTTGGACGCGTCGAGATGGACGATTTGCCATTCCCCCGAAGGCTCGCGCAACAGCCGGGCGTGGGTTTGGGCCACGGAAACGTGGTCGAGCACCAGATCGTTCTCCGCCGACCGTCCGATCATCATCGGGGAACGAGCGCAAGGGAGCTTGCGGCCGGCGAGGTCGGTATTCAAGACGACGAGTCGCGGGGCTTCGGCCGCTTCGATCTCCGTCGTGGGCCGGGTGGTGGAAGCCCTGGCAGGAGAGCTCTCCGTCTGCCGCTCGGTCACCGGGATCGCCATCGGACGCGTAGTCTCGCTCTGCCGTACAGCCTCGGGCCTTCTCTCCAGCTCCCGGGTGGGTGAGCGTGAGCGCTCGCTGACGTGAACCGAATCGTCGTCGATCGCCAGCTCGTAGTCGCCGATCTGGACGCGATCCCCGGCGTTGACCGCCGCCGTGCCTTCGATGCGGGCGCCGTTGATCCGAACGCCGTTGAAGCTTCCGAGATCCTCCAACAGGACCGCGCCGTTCTGGCGCAGGAACCGCGCGTGATGGCGCGACACGTTCCGCTCGGTCAGCCGGATGGTGTTGCCTTCCTGGCGACCGATGGTGATTTCCTGTCGGACAAACGGGACGACCGTGCGCCGGCCTTCGTCATCCACGATGATGAGCTTCAACAATGCTGCACCTCGCAGGAAGTCTACCGCAGGACCCCACAGGGGTGAACAAGCGGATATTCTCTCTTAAATGCGATCGTTTCGCCTGGATCGGATTCCGTGGCTGACCGCGGCGGTCATTCTCGTCAACGTCGCCGGCTACACCTATACCGCGCGACAAGGCCCGCTCGATGTCGATGCGATGGTGCGGTTTGGCGGCAAGGTAGGTCCGCTGATCGTCGACGCGGGACAGTTCTGGCGCCTTTTGACCGCGAACTTCCTCCACCGGGACGCGCTCCACCTGTCCGTCAACATGCTCGTGCTGGCCATCGTGGGGGGCGTTCTGGAGAACGCCTATCGCCGTCTCAATTTCCTGGCGCTGCTTCTTTTGTCCGGCCTGGCGACGATGACCGTTTCGCTGCTCCTCTCGGATGGGATCAGCGTCGGGGCCTCGGGAATGGTTTACGGCTGTCTGGGCGGCGCCGTGGTGTTCGGATTCAAGTACCGATCTCTGCTCCCGCCGCGCTACCGGCGAGTCCTGGGAGAAGCCGCGATTCCCACAGTCTTGATGTTCCTCTGGATCGGCTGGACGTCCTCCGGAGTGGACAACTCCGCTCATCTGGGAGGCTTGCTCCTGGGGATGGCGAGCGGACTGGTTCTGCGTCCGAGGCTGTTGCTCGAGGGTCCCGTTTCGCGCGGTCGGGATCTGCTTCGCGCTCTGGCCGTCGCCAGTCTGGCCGCGGCGCCGATCGCCGCCGGCCGGTGGCTGCACTGGATGCCGCCTTTTCGCACCGAGCGGGACGACAATCTGGGGATCTCGATCGAGCTTCCCCGGGACTGGCGCAAAGACCCCGGCGGTCCGGCGCAATTCGCGTTCGACAATGGGTTGCCGGCGCTGGGTCGCGCCACTTTCTCCGCGGACGCGATCGCCGGCGATGGATTCCTGGATCTTGCCGCCCGGGCGCAGACCTTCGTCCTGCGGGACCTGGGCCCGCGGTCGCCCGGCTCGCGGATGGACGTTTCGCCGCCGGCGCCGACGCGAATCGCCGATCGGCCCGCCCTTCGCATCGAGGCAAGCTTCGAGGAGCCTTCCGGGATGATGCGCCTGGTCGCCTACTTCGTTCGCCGGGGGGAGCTCGTCTATCAGCTCGTCTTCACCCATCCGGCGGGGTTTGCGCGGTACGGAGCGGTGATCGAGCAGATGGTCGAACGGCTGAGGTTTGTCGAATCGCGCGAGCTCCGGGAAGCGCGAGCCCGGGCGCTCCTCTTCCCGGGAGCACCCTGGGCTTCGGCGAGCCTGGGCACGGCTCTTCGGCGGCTCGGCGATCCGTCGGCCGCGGCCGAGGCCCTCCGGTCTGCCGTTCGCGCGCAACCGACGTCCGCGCTTTTTCAAGCGCAGCTTGCCTTGACGCTGCTGCAGATGGGTCAACTGGAGGAGGGCTGCGCGATTTCAGCGAAGGCGGTGCGGGAGGCGCCGGCCGATCCCCGCGCGCGGGAAGCAGATGCGCGATGCGAGCTGGCCCGAGGCAATTCCGGCGCGGCGTTGGAGCGCCTGCGCTCGGCTCGGGGGCTGGCCCCGGCCGACGAGCGGCTCCGGCAAGCGGAGGAGGCGGTTCGACGAGAGATCGAGATGCCGCACCGATAGAGATGTCGAGACGGAATTCATCCGCCCGAATGCGCACTTCACCGGACAACGCGGTTCATTTTTTTGCCCGCCCCGTCTCGAAGGGATCGAGAAAATCAGTGTATGGTTGGGCATCCATTTTGTCTTAAGAGGAGGCAGTCACCGTCGTGGCGATCGAAGTCGAGCAGGTACCAGCGACCCGGAATGGATCTCTCACCGACGCGATCTTCGGGGTGGCGTTTCTTGAAGCCGGCGCCGCAAAGCTTCGCGGATCTCAAAACCGGGGATTGAAGGCACTCGGCCGCCTCGTCGAATCCTTCCTTCGGCTTCGCCCGGAGGTACGGATCGCCGCCGCGGTCGCTGCGTTGGCTGGGCTTTTGTTCATCCCCTACCTCGGGGCGGTGGGCCTGTGGGACTGCTGGGAGACCCACTACGGCGAAGTGGCCCGCTCGATGATCCAGCGAAACGACTACCTCTACACGTATTGGGAAGGCACCCCGTTCTTTTCCAAACCTCCGTTGACGATGTGGCTCATGGCCCTCGGGATGCAGATCGTCGGCACCAATCGCACCAATGGAGCGCTGGCGCTGTACACCGAGTGGGGGATGCGGCTTCCCTTCGCGCTCTGGTCGATCCTCGGCCTTGCGCTGCTCTCCTACGCGCTGTCCCGTCTGGTGAACCGGCGAGTCGCCCTGGCGACGGGCTTCGCCCTGGCGACGATGCCGATGTACTTTCTGGTCACCCGTCAAGCGGTTACCGACACCCCGCTCGTCTGCGCGATGACGTGCGCTCTGGCCTGCGGCCTGGTGGGTCAGCTCGACGCGGGAACGAAGCACCGGGCGGCCTGGTGGTACGCGTTCTATTTCTTCTGCGGGCTCGCGACCCTGGCGAAGGAGTCGCTGGGCGTGGTGGTCCTCGTCGTCTTTGCGATCTACCTCGCGCTGACCGTCGCCCCGTACGACATCCAGAGCTGGGAGGAGCACCTATCTTGGCTCACCTCCTCGAGCTACCGCGACGAAGTTCGCGCCGGAACGCGGCCGATGCCCGTTCTCTGGGATCAATTTTTCAAGATGCGCCTGGGCACCGGACTGCTGGTGTTCGCCGCGGTGGGTTTGCCGTGGTACCTCGCGATGCTGCTCACCGCGAGGGGCGTGGACGATGAGTCGAAGACCTTCCTCGGGAGGCTCATCCACGACAACTTCAACCGCCTCGCGCTGGGGGTGCACACCACCACCCCGGGCGGAACGTTCGCCTACTACATCGAGCAAGGGGGGTTCGCGATCTTCCCCTGGGTGGCGCTGCTTCCCGGCGCCCTGGCGGTGGCGGCTCGCTTCCGGATCCGCTCGCCGAGCGCCACCGATCGCGTCGGGGTGCTCGCTTCGATCTGGATCGCGGTCCTTTTCCTTCTCTTCAGTATTTCCGCGACCAGGTTTCACCACTACCTGTTTCCGATCCTGCCCGGACTGGGGATCCTGATCGCGCTGTTCATGGACCGGTTGTGGGAAGAGGGCATCGCGGCCCACGCCGTGAGCCTGGTTTTCGGCCTGGTGCTGTTCATTCTGGTGGGCAAGGATCTCTCGAACAATCCGAAGAACTTCACCGATCTCTTCGTCTACAACTACGACCGTCCCTATCCCTACGATCTGGTGCAAAAGCCGATCGCTCTGTTCGGATCGCGGTTTCTGCTGACCGGAGATCTCTTCGCGTTGGTGCTGATTGCCATCGGCAGCTACGTCTTCATGGAAACCCTCTCCGGGAAGAAGCGGAGCGTCTATCCGCGCGCGGTGGGGCTGTTGCTCGGTCTGGTCGGCGTCGCGATCCTGATCGCCACCGGGACCCGCGGACAGCTTTCGGCGATGCTCTTCATTGGTCTGGGGCTCGCGCTGGTGGCGCTCTACCTGGCTTGGGAAGCGGGCAGATCAGAAAAAACGGAGAAGGGCCGGATCCTCGTTTCCAGCGGACTGGTCGCGCTGGCCGCGCTGGTTTTCGTTGCCCAGGGCCTTCGCGGCTCGGCGAGGCTCGATCCTCTCCTTCCCAATCTGCTCCAGGGGGTCAACGTGAAGTCGGGGTTGGGCTTCGCCTTCGCGGTGGCGGGAACCTTTTGTCTGGTGGCCGCGGTGCTGCGGGCACGGGCGATGCTGTTCGGAAGCTTCTGGGCGCTCGCCTTCGCGTTCGCGCTTTGGCTCAATTGGTCGCACTGGGTCAACCTCTCTCACCACTGGACCCAGCGAGACCTCTTCTGGCGCTACTACGCCCAGCGCAAGCCGGACGAGCCGATCGCGGCGGTGATGATGAATTGGCGCGGCGAGACGCTCTACTCCAAGAACACCGTCAAGCAGATCAGAGACGCCGACACAAAGCTGGCGCGGTACGCGGCGCTTCCCGGCCGCAAGTGGGCGCTGGTGGAGCACAACCGACTTCAAGTGCTCAAGAATGCGGTTGGACCGGAGAAGGTCGTGAACACCGTTGACCGGGACCTCAACAATAAGTTCGTGCTGGTCACGATCGAGTGAGCGCGATCGAAGTCGTTGGTCTCACCAAGCGATTTGGTCCGAGACTGGCGGTGGACAACCTCACCTTCCAGGTCGACCCGGGCGAGGTGTTCGGTCTTTTGGGTCCGAACGGCTCCGGCAAGACGACCACCGTGCGGCTCCTCACCGGACTGCTTTCCCCGAGCGAAGGCGAAGCCACGGTGTGCGGATTTTCGATCGCCAGCGGCGGTGAATCGCTGCGGCGGGCGGTCGGCCTGCTCACCGAGAACCCCGGCCTCTACGACCGCCTGACCGCGCGGGAAAATCTCCTCTTCTTCATCAAGCTGAACGAGCTGGAGCCAAAGGACGCCTGGGCGCGCGCGGAGCATTATCTGAAGGAATTCGGGCTCGCCGGGCGCGAGGATGATCCCTGCGGCAGCTATTCGAAGGGGATGCGCCAGAAGCTCGCGATCGTGCGGGCGATCGTCCATCAGCCGAAGATCCTTTTCCTCGACGAGCCGACGTCCGGGTTGGATCCGGAGGCAGCCCGAACCGTGCGCGATGCGATCGCCGAGCTGGCCTCCGAGGGCAGCACGATCGTGCTCTGCTCGCACAACCTGGTGGAGGTGGAGCAGCTCTGCCAGCGGGTGGCGGTGATCAAGACCTCTTTGCTCGCGCTTGCCACCGTCGACTCGCTGCGGAAGTCGGATCCGGTTCTGGAGATCCGTCTCGCCGGAGACCCGGCGCTCTTCACGCCCGCGGTGGCGTCCCTGCCCTTTGCGTCGTCGGTGTCGGTTCGCGGCGGCACGATGCGGGTGCATCTGCAGCGGGAGGAGCAGGCGGCGGATGTCATCTCGCACCTGGCCCTCGCGGGCGCCCGCATCTATTCGGCGATGCCGGCGAGGATGCCGCTCGAGCAGGCCTACCTGGATCTGATGCGGCGCGACGGGGTGGGCTGATGGCCTTTCACCCGCGCAGGGCATTGGCGGTCTTCTGGAAGGACTCTCTCGACCTGCGCAAAAACAAGGGGTTGGTCTGGACGATGGCGGTGCTGCCGGCGATGCTCGTTTTGATACCGGCGGGAATCGTCTACGGCTACGCCCATGATCCGGGCGATCCGTCCTTGCGCACGATGGCGCTGTTCTACGATTCGAGCATCCAGACAAACGCCAGCGCGGCGCGCTTCCTGATCGACAAGACGCTCACCGATTGGTTCGGCCTGTATCTGATCATGCCGATATTCGTTCCCATCTTCATCTCCTCGCAGAGCGTGGCCGGGGAGAAAGAGCGCCGGACGCTCGAGCCGCTGCTGGCCTCGCCGGTGACCGCCGCGGAGATCCTGGCGGGGAAAAGCCTCGCCTCGCTCGTTCCCGCGGTTGCCTTGAGCGTGGTCGCTTTCCTCGTGCTCTGCGTTCTGGTGGACCTGGTCGCCTGGCCCTACACCCACGAGCTGCTGCTGCCGAATGGCATGTGGCTGTTCGGCGTCCTGGTGATCGCCCCCTTGTTCGCCTTTTTTGGAAACGGGGTCGCGGTGCTGGTATCGGCCCGCGTCGCCGAGGCGAGGATGGCGCAACAGCTTTCGGGGCTGGTGACGCTTCCGCTCATCGGTCTGGTGGGAGGCCAGCTCGGGGGGCTGCTCAAGGCGGGCACGTTCTACTATGCCATCGAGGGCGGCGTGGTTTTGCTGCTCGATGTGGTGCTGGTCGTGGCCGCGGTTCGCCTCTTCGACCGGGAGAGGTTGATCAGCCGCTGGGTCTAGAACCCCGGCGA
>WNFF01002066.1_pt1 | contig 18275 bp, 14 predicted proteins | sample 5400441 | NCBI WGS metagenome assembly WNFF01 (sample SAMN13153345, study PRJNA577476) | soil metagenome | isolation source: 120 cm saprolite under Douglas fir tree site 2 hole 3 replicate 1 | place: USA:California | collected 2015-04-18 | reverse complement strand
CCGAAGTTCCCCCCAGTGATCCGTGCGTGTGGCCGTTTACCTGGGGTTTCGGGGTGGTGCGGGGCAGGCTGCTGACTACGTGGTGCCGAGACGGTGGCTGACGCCGAGTAGTTCGAGGGCCCGGCGCTGCTGGGGGGTGGGGGTGGTGACGAGCCGGAAGCTGGGCAGGGCGGGGTCGGCGGGCTGGATCTGGTTGAGGCAGATGGTGGCCAGGTCGGCGAGCAGGCTGTCGAGGCTGTGCACGGGAAGGTTGCCCTCGGTGCGCTTGGCGGCGGCCTTGGCCAGGGCTCGCGGGGAGCGGGCAGCGGGAGCGACGGGGCTGCGCCGGGCGGCCTGGGCGGCTGGCTTGTCGTCGTCGGTGAACAGGATCGGGGCGAGGCGGTCGTGCATGTGCCAGGTGATGTAGTACGACAGCATCCGCAAGAACACGTGGGCCCGGACCCGGGTCTCGGTGTGGTGGCGGATGGGCCGGATGTCCAGGTCGGTGCCGAAGGCGCGGAACGCGCGCTCGACCTGGGCGAGCGCCTTGTAGGAGGAGACGATCTCGCTGCTGTCCAGGTCGCCGGGTTCGACGCTGGTGCGCAGCACGTAGATCCCGTCGAGGGCGGCTTCGGCGGTGATGGAGTCCTGGTTGCGGGCGTAGCTGAGGTGGTGGTCGGTGATCTCGATGGTGAAGTGCCCGGCGACCTTGCGGCGGTTGAGGACTTTGCCTGTCCGCAGCGCGATCTTGTCTTTGCCGCGCAGCGGCCGGCGGGCCCGCGCGCACGCGGCGGCGATTTTCTCCAGGTCGGCTTCGGTGGCGGCCAGCAGTGATTCCCGCTTGCGGGCCCGCTCGGCTTCCAGGAACGGGTTCTTGCAGGCCACCAGCCGCTCACCGGGGTAGTCAGGATGGCTGATCTCGGCCAGGTCCACCTGATCGAACAGGGTCAGCTGCAGCGCGCCGTCGCGGACCAGCTTCTTGACCTGCGGGGCGCGCAGCGCGGTGATCCAGTCCAGGTCCGCGGGCCGGATGTCCTCGCGCAGCCGTGCTGCGGTCAGCATGCCGCGGTCGCCGGCGAGTACCACGCGGGTGAGGCCGAAGCGGTCCTTGACCTTGCTGACCTGGCTGGCGACGGTCTTGGGGTCGCCGGTGTTGCCCTGGAACACCTCGATGGCGACCGGGACGCCGTCCTTGCTGGTGAGCAGCCCGTAGACGATCTGCAGCCGGCCCCGGACCCCGTCCTTGGGGTGCCCGATGGCGCCCAGCGGGCAGGTCCGCCCCTCGAACGCGGCGGAGGAGACGTCGTAGAGGACCAGGGTGCCGCCGGCCAGGTGCCGGGCCGCCAGCGCGTCCTCGATGCGGTCCTGCCGGGCGGCCAGCCAGTCCATCGCCGCATACAGGTCGTCCTCGTCACAGGCGGCAACATCCAGCACCTGGCCCAGGGAGCTGGCGGCGGTCTCGGCGCGTAGCCCGCGGGCGATGGCCAGCTTGGAGCCCGGCCCGGTCACCTGCGCCACCGCCATCGCTGTCACCAGGTCACGCTGCCGCGAGGGCGCGGGGTCGATCAGCTTTTCCAGGCCCAGTTCCCGCGCCGCGCCGAGCACGGCGGCGACGTGCCCGTGCGGCAGGCTGCGGGCGATCTCGAACGTCCCCTCCGCCGCCGCGGCCGGGGGCTGGCCTTTCAGCACCCGCGTCAGGGCGTCGACTTTCGCCTCGGGCCAGGCGGACAGGTTGGCCAGGGTGCGGTTCTTGACTTTGCCCGCTTCCCGGTAGCTTTCGCGCAGCAGCACGGCGGGCGGTGAGCCCCGGTTCGGCACCTTAGCCACGTACATGACGACGACGATACCGGGCTCTCCAGTATGTTAGCAGCCCAACACGCCGGTATCGTCACCAACGGTGTGATTTATGTTAGCAGCCCAACACGCCGGTATCGTCACCAACGGTGTGATTTACATGACTACATACCCTGCTATCAGGAAGCGCAGTTCACCTGGTCACGGCCCAAACCGCAGGTTCATCAGAGGCTGATAGGGGGGAACTTCGGCTTAGCCTGACCCCTCATGCCCTGCGGCGCGGCCCGGCGATCACGCCGCCGGGTCGCGCGTGTCGCCGTCGCCCACGAAAGCCGTCTGCAGCACGTGGTGCTGGCGGCGGGTGAGCAGCATGGCGCGGCCGGGCGGGAACTGGCGGGGCCGGACGTTCCCGAGCAGCATTCCCTCTGTCGGCGGGCAGGACAGCGCCAGGTCGGGCGTGTTGGATTCCTGGAGGCGGCGCAGCACCGGATCCATGGCGGTGCGCATGTTGCCCGCTGCTCCGCGGGCGAGCACGACGTGCAGGCCGATGTCGCTGGCCTGAGCCAGGAACTCCACCAGCGGGCTGAAGGGGCTGCTGGCTGAGGACGCCACCAGGTCGTAGTCGTCGATCAGCAGGTAGATCTCCGGCCCGGTCCACCAGTCGCGGCGGCGCAGCCGCTCGGGGGTGATGTCCTGGCCCGGGATGCGCCCGCGCAGCTCGCTGGCCAGGTCGCTCACGATCTGGCCGGCGACTGCGGCGGACACCGCGTAGCCGAGCCGGAACTCGGGCGGCACCTCGTCATACAGCTCGCGGCGCAGGTCGACCAGGACGACCTTGGCTTCCTCGGACGTGTAGCACCGGCTGACCGAGCGGGCGATGAGCCGCAGCAGGTTCGTCTTGCCGCTCTCAGTGTCGCCCAGCACGGTCAGGTGGGCGCTGGTCGAGAAGTCATGCCAGACGGGGGCCAGCGCGGCCTCGCTCCAGCCCAGTGCCACCTTCATCTTGCCCGTGGGCGGCGGCAGCTGGCCTGCGGGCAGCTGGTCGGGCAGCATCCGCACCCGAGGTGCTGGCGGGCCGTCCCAGTAGTCGCTTACCGCGCGCACCATGTCACTGACCCCCTCCTCCAGGTCGGACATGTCGCTGCTGCCGTCTATGCGCGGCAGCGCGCCCAGGAACTGGAGCTTCCCCATCGTGAGCCCTCGGCCTGGCAGTTCGGGCACGTTCTTGGCCGCGCGAATGTCGATGACGGAGTCGAGCGTGTCGCCCAGCCGCAGCTCCAGGCGCGTCCCGATCTGATCGCGCACCGAGCTGTGCAGGTCCGACCAGCGGTTCGCGCACACGATGAGATGCACGCCATAGTTGAGCATCCGCGGGAGCACCGTGCGCAGCGCGGCCTCCAGCGACTCGAAGTCGTGCTTGAACGTGCTCCAGCCGTCGATCACGAGGAAGACGTCGCCGCGCGGGTCGTCACTGAACCGCCCGGCGGCCAGCAGCTGGCGGTAGGCGGCCATGTTGGCGATCCCGTGCTCGGCGAACAGCTTCTCCCGTCCGGTCACCAGACCGGTCACCTCGGCAATCATGCGGTTGACCAGGTCTGTCTCCAGGCGGGTGGCGACACCGCCGACATGCGGGAGCCCGGCCAGCGAGGCAAGTGTGCCGCCGCCGAGGTCCACGCAGTAGATCTGGGCCTGCAAGGGCGTGTGGGTGAGTGCGATGGCGGCCAGCAGCGTGCGCAGCAGGGTGCTCTTGCCGCCCTGCTGGCGGCCTGCGATGCCGACGTGGCCGCCGACCCCGGACAGGTCGACCATGTGCAGGTCGCGAACCTGCTCGAACGGCCGGTCGACCACGCCGACCGGCACGACCAGCCCGCCCCTGCCCGCCCAGTCGGCGGGGGCGAGGCCGACGCCGGGCAGGGGCTCCAGCGCGGGCAGCAGCTCGTCGATGGTGGGCGATGTCTCCAGCGGGGGCAGCCAGACCTGGTGTGCGGCGGGGCCCTTGCCGGCGATCCGCTCTACCATCATCTCCAGGAGCGTGCGGCCGCCCCCAGAGGCGCCATCTGGCTCGGGCGCCGCGCCGGCCGGCTCGTCCGCGCCGGGGGGCGGTCCCGCCGGGTCCAGGTGGGGGTCCGTCGGCTCGCGCGGTATGAGGTAGTCCGTGCCGTAGGGGACCACGAGCTGCCGGACGGCCTCCTGGCGCTGGCGCTGGGTGGCGGGAGGCCGGTGGATGCCGGATACGTAGGCCGCCTTGAACCTGACAAGTGTGGACACGTCCGTTCGCATGTACCCGGAGCCGGGCCGGGCCGGGAGCTCGTAGGCGTCCGGGACGCCGATGACGGCGCGCGACTCCATAGAGGAGAAGGTCCGCAGCCCGATCCGGTACGACAGGTGGGACTCCAGCTGGTGAATGCGGCCGTCGTCGAGGCGCTGGGAGGCCAGCAGCAGGTGGACGGCGAGCGACCGGCCGAGCCGGCCGATCATGACGAACAGGTCGATGAACTCGCGGTGCGCGGTCAGCAGCTCGCTGAACTCGTCCACCACGACGAACAGCGTCGGCAGTGGGTCCAGCGGCGCGCCCTGAGCACGGGCCTTCTCGTATTCGAGCGCGGAGGTGAAGTTGCCGGCCCGGCGCAGCAGCTCCTGGCGGCGTACCAGCTCGCCCTGCAGGGCTTCCTGCATTCTCGCGACGAGCTGTACCTCATCGGCCAGGTTGGTGATGAGCGCGGAGGTGTGCGGAAGCTTGTCGAGCCCGATGAAGGTCGCGCCGCCCTTGAAGTCCACCAGGACGAAGTTGAGCGTGGACGAGGAGTGCGTGGTGGCCATGGCCAGCACGAGCGTGCGCAGCAGCTCGCTCTTGCCCGAGCCGGTTGCGCCGATGAGCATGCCGTGCGGGCCCATGCCGTCCTGGGCCGATTCCTTGATGTCCAGTTCGACCGTGCCGCCGTCCTGGTCGATCCCGATGGGTACCCGCAGCCGGTCGGCGGCCGGCCGGGACGCCCACTGCGGGCGCGGGTCGAAGGTGGCGACGTCGCCGATCCCCAGGAGGTTGGTGAGGTCGAAGTCGGTGGCCAGCGGCTCGGAGATCTCGGTGCCGGCGCCCAGCCGGAACGGGGAAATGATCCGTGCGCAGGCCCGCGCGTGCGCGACGCTGAGCGTGTCGCCGCGCCCGATGGAGTTGCGCGTTTCCTTGCCCGACCGGTTCGCCTGCACCATTTCCAGGCCCTCCGGCGTCACGTCCAGCCGCAGGACCCGCCGGGCGTGCCGCCACGGCACGGTCTGGCCGACGTCGATCAGGACCGCGTTGCGGTACCCGGCGCCGGTGAGGCGGGTCTCCTCGCCGATCTCCCCGCCGTCGAGGACGATCACCACGTAGGGCTCGTCACGGTTGGGGACCGCCCCCGGCTCGTGCCGGGGACGGTTGGCGAAGTCCGGGCCGAGCATGGCGATCAGCTCGGTGAGCTCGGGCCGCAGCATCCGGGCCGGCCCGGCCGCGTCTGCCTCGGACAGATGCTGGGAATGCGGCAGCCACTTGACCCACTCCCAGTCCGGGGCGGCCTGCTCCCCGCAGCACACCGCGATGCGGACATCCTCGGGGGCGTGGAAAGCGAACAACTGGGCCAGCAACGCGCGAGCCATGCCGTGGGCCAGCCCGTTGTCGCCGCGCAGCAGGATCTGCGCGAAGCCGCGCATGAACACCGCGACCGGCTGGTCGGGCACTGTCACGTGGGCGTGGACGAACCGGCGCAGCGCCCTGGCGCACAGCGGTTCCAGGTCCTCGACGGGCTTGGTCTGGATGGGGTTGATCTTGACTGCGAAGAGCTGCGGCCCGGTACCGATCCTGACCTCGGCGAAGTCGTGGTGCGCCGGCCGCCGTTCCCAGAGCCGGTTGCTCAGCGCGATCGACCACAGTGATCCAGGCTCGGGGTGCAGCCAGGACAGTGACTGCCGCTGCTCGGCGGCCTGCCGTCGGACCTTCCGCCGGGTCTGGGTCAAGTAGCGCAGGTAATCACGGCGCTCGCCCTTGGTGCGCCGCTTGCGGCTGCCGGTGGTCCGGCCCATCTGGCCGACCATCATGGACATGGTCGTGACCACCATCAGGCCGCCTGCGATCCAGGTGGTCGATCCGCCCGCGCCGGGCCTGACGAACAGCAGGATCATCATGCTCGATCCCAGTGCCATGGGCAGAAAGGTCAGCAGCAGCGACAGGTTGCCGGTGGGTTCCTCGGCCATCACCGGCGGTTCTTGCAGGGACAACTCGCCTGTGGGCATCTCCGGCGGCTGCCGCCGGGCCGGTCGCCGGAACAAGATTGTGCTCATCGTGGCGGTCCTCTTCGTTGCTGGTCTCTGCACCAATACGCGCAGGGGGCCACGGAGCCGTCAAACGAGCTGCCTGTTATCCGGTGAAGACTGCGCGCCGGTCCATCCGTAAGGCAGGCATGAGCGAGAACTCGCCTGAGCCGGCACTGAATGGCGGCGGCGGCCATCTGACGGAAGGCGCGGCAGCCGGCAAGAGCAGGGGGCTGGCCGCCGAGGGGCCCGTTGCCAGCGCCGGAGAGCACGCCGCGGCGGAAGCCGGGGCGTCAGCTGGGATAGTGGACGACCTGTGCCGCCTGACTGTGTGCGGCCCGTCCCGGAGCGTGGAACTGGCCGTGCCAGCGCACGTGCCGCTCATCGACCTGCTGCCTGCTCTGCTCAGCCATCTCGGCGACGGCCTCGCCGACGCCGGGCTGGAGCACGGTGGCTGGGTGCTGCAGCGGCTCGGCGATCCGCCGCTGCGGGAGGACCTGAGCGTCGCCGCGCTCGGCCTGCACGACGGTGACATGGTGCACATGCGGCCGCGATCGGACCAGCTACCGCCGCTCGACTTCGACGATCTCATCGACGGGATCGCCGTCGGCATCGCGGGCCGGCCCGACCGCTGGCGGCCGGAGATGTCCCGGCGCCTGCTGGCCGGGCTGCTGAGCGCGCCGCTGGCGGCTGGCCTGGTCCTGCTCGCCGGCCACCTGAGCCCGCTGGCGGACCTGGTGGCGGCCGGGCTGGCAGTCATCCTGCTCGCGCTCACCGCGGCAGCGGCCCGGGCCTTCGCCGACAGGCCCGCCGCAGCGATCCTCGCGGCCGCGGCGATCAGCTACGCGGGTCTGGCCGGCGCAGAGCTGCCCCTGCTGGGCGGGGGATCGCGCGGGTATTCGCTGCTGGCCTGGGGCATGCTCCGGGCCGCGCTGCTGGCAGGCGGTGCCGCGATCGCCGGGGCGTCGGCCGCCGCTGTCATAGTGACGGGCGGCCGCCGGCCCGCGCTGGCCGGGACGATCATCGCAGCGTTGCTCGCGGCGGCCGGCGGCGCAGCCGCAACGTTCGGCTATCTCGGCCCGGCGGCGGCAGCGGCTGTGATGCTGACGCTGGTCATGCCTGTGGGCGGCTGGGTGCCGGTACTTTCGTTCCGGCTCGCGAAGATGCGCCTCGATCCGACGCCCAGCAGCGCCGAAGATCTGCAAGCCGACCTCGACCCGCTGCACGGCCAGCATGTGCTGGAGCGAACGCGCTGGGCTGACCGCTACATGACCGCACTGTACGGCGGGCTTGCCGTGGTCGCGGCCGGCTGCCTGGCTGTGCTCGGCCTCTCGGCCAGCCTGCGGGCCCAGGCCGTGGCCATCGACGCGATCGTCCTGCTGCTCCTGCATGCGCGGGCGCTGGTGGCGGCGCGGCACCGGCTCGCCGTGGTCATCCCGGCTGCCGCGGGCGCCGCCATCCTGGTCACCATGGCCGGGCTGCGGGCCGACTCGCGCTCCTGGCTGCCGATCCTGGCCGTGCTGATGGCGGCGGCCCTGCTGCTGCTCGTCGCGGAGCGCTCGCTGCCCGGCCACAAGCTGCTCCCGCACTGGGGCCGGGTCGGCGACCTGCTGCAGACACTCGCGGCCGCCGCGCTGCTGCCGCTGACGCTCTGGGTGCTGAACCTCTATGCGTTCGTCCGGTCGGCCCGCGGATGAACCGGACCGCGCCAGCGCCAGCCGCAAAGAGATCAAGAGCCCGCCCGGTCCCGGTGAGGAGGACCTGCCGTGAATTCCCGGCGTGACCAGGTACAAGCCCACGCCTACGTAGTGGGCCGGCTGACCTCGGCGCTGGTGCATGGTGAGCCGGATGCGCCGGAAAGCCCGATGCGCCGCACCAATCTCGGCTCGTTCGGCGGCCTGCTGCTCGGTACCCTGCTGGTCGCGGCGTTCCTCATCTGGGGACTCATCTCGCCCTCCGGCAGAGCCGCTGCGCTGACCCCGGGCGAACTGGTGATAGCCAGCGAGACCGGGAGCCGGTACATCTACGCCCGGGGCGCACTGCACCCGGTGCTCAACTGGTCCTCGGCCATGCTGCTGCTCAACGGCAAGCCCGTGAGCAAGTCGGTGCCGGCCGCTTCGCTGGCGGGCGTGCCGCAAGGCCAGTCGCTGGGGATCGCCGGCGCGCCCGACTCGCTGCCGGCCGCCAGTGCCATCAACAAGGGATTCTGGCTGGTCTGCGCGGAGTCGTCCGGCGGGCACCCGGTCGTATCGCTGACGATCGGCACTCACGCGGCCGTGGCTTCGGCACCGCCGGACAGCGCGACCGTGGTGCAGGCCCCGGATGGCAGTCAGTACCTGGTGTACCACGGCCAGCGGATGAGGCTGGACGCCTCCTGGATCCGGGACGCGCTTGGCTTGGGCCGCGCGCCGGTCGTCCAGGTCAGCGCCGCGTGGCTGAACGCGGTGCCCGTCGCGGCTGACCTTCGGCCGGTGACCGTGGCTGGCCGCGGCCACCCCGGACCGACGCTCGGCGGCCAGCACACCCGGATCGGCCAGGTCCTGGTCGAGCACAACGTCGGCAGCGCGAGCCAGCTCTACCTCGCAGTCGCCGGCGGCGTTGCCCCGATCAGCCTGACTCAGGCGGCGGTGCTGCTCGCCGACCCGGCGACCAGCGCGGCCTACCCCAAGGCTTCGGTCGCGCCGGTTCCGGTCACCCCGGCCGCCATCACCGGCAGCCGGGTGGTCAGCCAGAGCCTGCCGGACGGGCCGGGTGCTCCGGCGGCTCCGCCCAAGGGCTTCACCCCGGCCCAGGGACAGGTGCCCTGCATGGACTTTCCCGGCTCTGGCCGGGCCGTTCCCACCCTCGTGTATGCCGCGCCGCCCACCGGGTCCCCGCCTGACCTGAACATGACCGGGGTGACGGCCAGCCCCGAGAGCGCGGACCTCATCAAGGTGGTCCCGGGTAGCGGCGCCCTGCTCCGCCCGCAGGTGGCTCCGGGCACCAACGGAAGCTCCTTCTTCCTGGTGACAGACGCGGGGGTCAAGTTTCCCGTGCCGTCGGCGACCCAGGTGACGGCGCTGGGCTATCGCGCGGGCCAGGCGACACGGCTGCCCGCCGCGCTCGCCGGGCTCCTGCCGACCGGCCCGGCGCTGAACCTGCCGGCGATGGGGGGGTGATCGGTTAACGGAGACGGTGACCGATGAAGTTCACAGCCACCACTCGATTTCCGAAAGGAAACGCCATGACGGCGACAGGCAGATCAGATCAACCCGCTCAAGGTGTTCCTCTGGAAATCCCGGACCCGCCACCTATGTTCTGCGGTACGCCTAACGAGTTCTTTAGGCCGCTAGCGGAACACTCCCTATCTCAAGCAATCCCTGCACTTCCAGCCGACGGTCCACGGAGGCAGGAAGTGGCGCACCCAGCATCTCAGGAAATCCCAAGTCAAGTGAGGAGTTCATAGATGACAACGCCGGTCACCGCGCAGCAGAGGCAGAACATCATTACCTCGGCGAACATCTTCGAAGATGGCGTCAACATGATGAACAAGATCTACAACGACGTGTTCGCCGCGGGAGATCAGCTGAAGGGCCAGGCCATGGTTAGCACGGCAGGCTCGCTGTTCGCCCTGGTCATTACCCGATGGACCGACGACTTCAACAACATCAAGAACCTGCTCCAGGCCATGCATGACCAGCTCATGTCGACGGTGGACCAGACGTTCAACACGAACCAGGCCAACGAGGAGATCGCCCAGGGTATCGCGTATACGGCGCCAGCCGTCTGATAGGCACGGAGTATCAGGGCGAAAGAATTACCACGCGAACCTCAGAAAGGAAATGCAATGAGCGCTGACAGCATCTACGTCAACTACAGCGGGTGCACCGACGTCGCGGACGTACTCAACACCTCCACCCGCGCTGTCACCCAGGTGATCGACCACATCCAGAACGCCGTCCAGCAGCTGCAAGCCAGCTGGGAGGGCAGTTCGATGGATGCCTACGGGCAGGTCCAGACACGGTGGAATTCGGACATGGCTGACATGCAGGCCATGGTCGCGCAGTACGCGCCCACTCTCGACGAGATGAGTGGCAATTACAGCCAAACGGACAACAACCTCGCTCTGCAGTGGTCGGGAATCGGCTAAGACCACAGCGGGCAGCCGCCCGGCCGCGGAGACTGCGCGGCCGGGCGGCTGCCCGCGGCGAGCCCGTCACTCATGGAGGAGAAAAATGGCAGGCACTGGTGTAACCCAGATAAATAAGGACTACCTGAATGGGCTGAAGGGCCAGCTCAGCCAGATTCTGACCGATGTCGAAGGGCAACTGACGGGGGGAGGCTCGACCAGCGATCCCGGCACGACAGGGTGGCTCAAGCCAATCGACAGTACCTTCAGCGTCTCAGCGGGTGGCAGCAATTTCAATGCCGCGACAGAGCTGAACAATGCGCTGAAGACCTTTGGCGGCAGTGTCCACGATCAGCTCACCTGGCTGAAAAAAGTGCTGACCGACATGATCAGCGAAATCACCACGACCGTCGACTCGATGGGCAACACCGAGGACCTCAACACCCAGAGCGTGGATCAGCTGATCACCGACTTCCAGAGCACCGTCAACGACATGAACAATCCCCCGGGCAGCAGCCCCGGCGGCAGCGGCAGCGGCAACCCCAACAGCGGCGGTTAACAGTCGTAGGGGCCCGGCGGGTGACGGCGGGCCAGGATCGCCTGGATAGCCGTCAGGGAGGCAGGAAATCACATGGCCGGCAAAACCACGTGGCTGGGCCCTTACGGTGGCGCGGGCAACGAGCCGCCGCCTAACAGTAATAACAACCCTTCCAATGCGAATAACGTAAATACGGGCCCCTCGCCGTCGTCGTCCAAGCCGGTGACCACCCCGGCGACGGGCGACGACTACAAGAACTGGAACTGGGAGCAGATCCTTGTCGGCGTGCTGGGCATGCAAACGCCAAGCCGCAGCGACGTGGTCGCTGAAGAATGGCTGGCGTTCGACACGCAAACCAATTACGACCGCGGCCTGTACCGTATCTTCGACGCCTGGTGGGGGCAAGATATTGCCAAGGGGCCGGCGCAGAAAACGGTCGGCATGAGTGTGTATCTCAACCCGAACCTCCAGAAGTCCGGCGGTATCTGGAATAATTATTTCTGGCAGTCTGTGCAGGCCATCCAGGAAGCCAGCAATAGTGGCCAGGGCGGTTACACAAACACAAGCTACACGGGCTTGCAGAATTTTGATCCGCGGAGTTTCGGCAACGCTTACATGGAACTCTACCTGGCCGAGATGTTCTACGGCTCGACCGAAACTACGCTGAAAGGCATGCGTGATCAGCTGAGCGGCGACCAGTCGCAGTTCAAGGGCCAGGCGGGCGACGCCTTCTATCAGCTGATGAACAACTTGTACTCGATAGCGAATGACTCGTGGACGCAGCTGAGCACCTCTCCTACCTACGCGGGCCTGATCGGGAACGCGGATACCCAGGCCAGACAGTTCCTCATTGCCCTGTGGAATGCCATTGCCAACTGGTCGAAGATGCTCGACCACTCGCCGCTCGGGGCGATCTACCAGTCAATGGAAGACCACGGCATCATCACCGCGTCGAATAACAACACATCATTTCAGCTGGCCAACTCTAATGACTTCAATTCCCCAATGGGGGACCTGAGGGACACTGGCACGTGGCTGGCCATCGAGGCCGACGCAAAGCAGCTCTGGCAGAGCTCGGTTGTGTCCGCTCTCGACTACCCGGCGCAGGCCGCGCTGCAGGCGCTGGTGAACTCCTATAACCAGGTGATCAGCGGAGCGCAGCCGCTCACGACGACCGCCCATCAGATCAAGGCCCCGCCGCCCAACCTCAACAACAGCGGGCTGAACGGGCCGGGCCTCAACATGCCGAATATCAACATGCCGAATATCAACATGCCGAACCTCAACCTCGGCGGCGGCGGGGGGCTGGGCGGCGGCGGGCTGAACGGCAACGGGCTGAACAACCCCGGTGGGCTGAACAACCCCGGTCGGCTGAACCTGGGCAGCGGGGGGCTGAACAACCCTGGTGGGCTGAACCTCAGTGGCGGTGGGGGGCTGAACAACCCCGGCGGGGTGAACGGGCCGGGACCTGTGCTGACGGGGGTGGGCGGTGGCGGCGGCGGGCTCAACCTCGGCAGTGGCGGGCTGAACAGCCCGGGGAATGTGCTGACCGGGCTGGGTTCGCAGCAGGGTGTGCAGCAGGCTCTTGCTGACAACACGGCTTTGCAGGGTGCGCTGCGTAAGGCGCTGGCGCTGGCGCCGGCGAGCGGGCCGCTGCATAACGCGCTGACGACCGCGCTGGCTGACAGCGGCAAGACCGGCAGTGCGCTGGGCAGTGCGCTGGCCAGCGGGAACCCCGCGGAGATCCAGAAGGCCATCGCGGACAACACGGCTTTGCATGGTGCGCTGGGCAAGGCGCTGGCGCTGGCGCCGCATACCGGGCCGCTGCACAACGCGCTGAAGGCGGCGCTGGGTGATAGCCAGCAGATGGGCGGGGCGCTGCATCAGGCGCTGGCCCAGGCCGGGGTCCAGGCCGAGCCGCTGAAGGGCCTGCTGCAGGCCGGGCCGGGGTCGCCCGGTGCGGCGCTGGGCCCGCTGCACACCGGACTCGCGAGCCAGGGGCTGAGCGCCAACCTGGGCGGCGGATCCGGCGCCGGCGCCGGGGGGCTTTCCGGCCTGGCTGGCGGCGCCGGCGGGACCGGGCACGTCTCCTCCGGTGCGTTCACCGGGCCGCCGGGGGCAAGCGGCGCGGCTGGCTCCAACGGCAGCGGCAGCGGCACCAGCGCCGTGCCGTTCTTCCCGCCGATGGCCGGCATGGGCGGCATGGGCGGCATGGGCGGGCAGGGCCAGAACCAGGAGCGCGAACGGACGACCTGGCTGGCCGAGGACGAGGAAGTCTGGGGCACCGAACCCGATCTCGCCCCCTCGGTCCTGGGCCGGGACTTCATCGACGACGAGGCCGACAGCTACGACGACTTCGGCGACTTCGACGAGCCGGGTACCCCGCGGGAACGGCGCGACCCCTCGCGGATCAGAGGCCGCTGACATGAACGGCGCCGCTGCTTGTCGCGTAGCTACTATCGCAAACACGAGGGAGGTCGGCTGAGTGGTCCACTACCAGCAGGCCGACTCGCTGTCCACAGACACGGCCGTGCCCATATCCGGCCAGGGAGGGAACAGCTCGCCGGAGCCTCCCTCGGGCGGTACCGACTACAACGCGTGGCCGTGGGAAGTGGTGCTCGCCACGGTCCTGGACATCGGCATTCCCGACCGGACAGAGGTCACCGGCCAGCCATGGCTCACCATCGCGCAAGATGGCTCCGGCAACCCGGGCTCGCACCTGATCTGGTCGGCCAACTGGAACGCCAAGCAGAACTCGGGCGCCGCGTCCGTCCAGGTCTACCTCAACCCGGCGCTGTATACCGCGGGCGGGCCGTGGGACCGCTTCCTCAACGCTCCTGCCGACACCATGCTCGGCGCGGGACCTGGATTCAGCGGCCTGCCGTTGGTCCCGCAGACCTTCCAGGATGCCAGCCTCGAGCTGGCGAGCCTCACCAGCGCGATGAACACCGTGGCACAGCAGTTCGGCTCCCTGTACAACTCGGTGACAGCGGGCGGCGCGCCGTTCAACGGCAACGTGGCGACCGTCGTCGCGGAGCTGTTCGGCGGGCTGAACCGGGTCACCCTGAACCTCTACCACCAGCTGTCCGGGCCTCCCGCCTACAGCGACTCGGTGGGCGCGGCCGGCGGCGCGGCAACGGCATTCCTGGCCGACCTCAGATCCGCTTACACGGCCTGGTCCCAGCTCACCGAGCACTCGCCCCTCGGCGCCGTCGTGAAGGTGCTGACGGAGATCGCGACTCCGGACGGCAACGGCGGATACACGATCCCCGATCCGCAGAACACCCCATACGGGGACCTCACCACCGGCGCGGCCTGGGCGGCGGTCGAGCAGCAGGCCAAGAACGTGTGGCTGGGCTCGCTCACCGGGTCGGGTGATTTCGGCGGACTCGACCTGCTCGGCCAGACGGCCCTGAGCAAGCTGACCGGGCAGTACGCCACCACCACCGCGACGGTCGTTCCCGTCACCGGTCCCGGGGTGCCGGCACACCAGCCGAACCCAGTCGGCAACGGCCCGAACGGCCAGAACGGCCCCAACGGACAGAATGGCCCGAACGGTCCCAATGGCAACCCGAACGGTTTGAACGGCCCCAACGGCCCCAATGGCCAGAACGGCAACCCCGGCGGAGGCCCGCACACCTTCCTGGCCGGCGGCGGCGGAGGCGGAGGCGGAGGCGGGCCATCCGGCAACGGGGCCACGCCACCCGGCGGCGGGCCCACGACGACCGGCCAGCCCGGCGGTCCCGTCCCGGTCAGCTTCCTCGCACTCGGGAACCCCGCCGGCGGCCCGGGCAGCACCGGAACGGGCCCAACCGCAGGCCCGCAGGCCGAGTTCTTCGTTCCGGGCCTGACCGCGCTCGGCGCGCCCGGTGGCCCAGGCCAGTCCGGGCCGCTGACCCTCGCGTCCGGGCCTGGCGGCGCGCCCGGCTTCATCGGCCTGGTCGGTCCGGCCGGCCTGGCCGGCCTGCAGACCACCCAGCCCAACGGCCGGAAGGCCGCCCGCCGGCGCGGCCTGATCATCCCTGGGGCGCCTGGGGTGCTGTCCGGGGCGATCGGCAAGACCGGCCAGCCCGGCGGCACCGGCCAGGGGACCGGCGGCAAGGGCTTCACCGGCACCATCGGGCTCCCGCCCGGGACAGACGGCCGGTTCGCCGCCGGGGGACCGGCCGTCACGGTGCGCGTGGTCCCGGCGGCCGGGTTCTCCCTGGGCGGCAGCCCGAACGGCGCCGTTCTCCAGCAGTCCGCCGTGCCGGTGATCCCGGCCAGTTCGTCTGGCATCACGTCGGGTCCCATCAATACCCAGCTCACGCCGGGCGGCGCGGGCGGAATCCCGGGCGGTGCGGGCGTAACACCGGGTGGCGGCGCGGGCGGAGTCCCTGGCACTCAGCCGGGGGCGGACCGGATGATGATGCTGCCGCCGGTCGGCCGGGGCATCGGCGCGGATCAGGGGAACCAGGAACGCGAGCGGCTGGCGTACCTGCCCGAGGCGCAGGACTCCTGGGGCACCGACCCCGAGCATGCGCCGCCAGCGGTCGGTGCCGACCTCAAGCGCGACGCGAGCGAACCGGAGTTCAGCGGTTCCCGCCTGGTCACCGCGGTCGGTGCTGACCGCGAGCCCGACGCGAGCGAACCGGAGTTCAGCGGTTCCCGCCTGGTCACCGCGATCGGCGTGGAGGCCACCACGGAAGCAAACACACAGTCTGGAGCAGACCGGAGGAGACGATGAGCTCGAACCTCAACTTCTCACTGGCGGAGGCGACCGCCGAGCTGCGGCGCCAGCAGGAACGCCTGCAGGGCGTCAGGTCCCGGTTGCGGGACGTCAAGAGCAAGGTCACATCCAAGGACGGGATGATCACCGTCACCCTGGACGGCCGGGGCGATGTCTCGTCCATCGCCTTCAACACTACGAAGTTCCGCCGGATGGCACCGGCCGAGCTGGGAGCCGCGCTGGTGGAGGTGATCGGGCGGGCACGCGCGCAGGGCCGGGAGCAGGTGGCGGACGCGTACCGCGAATTCCTCCCGCCGGGGCTGAACATGGAAGAGATGCTCGCCGGCAAGGCCGACTTCGGCCGCATGTTCGATGACGCGGTGCAAAAGGCAAACGACATCATGGCCCGCGGGCCGGCCGGCGACCTGCGCCGGGCGGCAGATCAGCGAGGAGGAAACAATGGGTAATGTGTTCTGGGCCAATCCCAGTGACATCCGCAACAGCAGCTCCCGGTTCCAGGACGTGTCAGATACGGCGCGCCGTATCGACGAGGACACGACGAACGGGCTCGGCAATCTGCACCCGATTGCTGGTGACGACGAGCTCGGCAGGAAATTCGACGTGAGGTTCTTCGAGGCTTATAACGCCGCCAGCGGCGTGGTGAGGGGAACCTCCGACGGACTGGACAAGACAAAGACGAAGCTGGAAGACACCGCTGCCTTTTACGAGAAGGCGGATCAAATCAACACCCAGCTTCCCACGCATCTGAGGTGATCGGCAGAGCCAGCCATCGCTGACTTCTGGAGATCGGCGATGGCTGGCTCGTGCGTGCGCCGGGAGTTGGATGGGCCGCAGCCTGAGGCTGAGCGGCGGGCGACGTGAGGGAGCGGGATATGAGAGTTGTTCTCGCCATACCGAATTACAACATGCGGCAGGCCCTGGGGGAGCTCCTGAGGAGCCTCGCAGCCGAGCGGTTCGATGAGATATACGTCCTTGACGACGCCTCAACCGATGGCTCCGCCGATTACGTTGCCGAAGCTTTCCCCGACGTCAAGCTGGTGCGCGGCGGACACAATATGTGCGCCGCCGGCAACCGGAATCGGTTGCTTCCTTTCTTGTCGGGCGACGAACTCGTGCTGTATCTGGATGCTGATTCAGAGTTGCTGTCCAGAGGACTCGCCGAGTCTGTTAACCGCTGGTTCGATGATGACCGGCTGGGCTTGGCCGGCAGCCTCATACTTGACAAATCCGGCCGACCGCGATCGTGGAATTACGGCTGGGCGATGAATCCGGTGAGCGATGCCCGGAACGCGGTGTACGAAGCGCTCACGGAAATGACCTGGCCTGGCTCGCACGTGTATCAGGCAATACGGAAGCTGGCGCTCGAATTTCAGGACAACTGCAATTTTGAGATAGCTTGCTCCGTACCGCTCAGCCGCAAAGTCGACTGGGTGTCCGAAGGGCTGTTCGCGGTCCGCGCGGACATATTTCAGAAAATCGGCGGGTTTGACGAGCGCTTCCGTTACCACTCCGGCCAGGACCTTGGCCTGCGCGTGGCAGCGGCAGGTTTCGAGGTGCGATTCGAGCCGGGCATAGCCGTGCGGCACCTGGAACTGGATGTCCGCGGCGACAGCCGCTCGGAAGACCACCGGGAGGGCGCATTTCTTTTCTACGCCAAGCACTGGGGCATGAGCCGGCAAGTCTTCGATCGGCTGGTTCCGTAGCGATCCTGAGAGTGCCTGCCAGCGGCCCCGATAGGTGGCGCAGCACCGGGTACACCCATGCTGAGCTCAGGTGGCGCGGCAGGTGCCGTAGCGGGCCTGGCCGGGCACGTCGTCACAGGCGAAATTGTTGACGGCGGCCGAGACGGTGACGCTGTAGGTGGCCACCTGCCAGCTCGACGGGCTGCCGCCGCAGCCAACGTGCAGCGAGTAACTCTCCTTCCTGGGCAACGTGTACCAGGGACGCGCACGGACAGGTCCGGCCGCCATGACCATGACGGCCGGCGCGGCGGGCCAGCTATCTGGGACATGGCTCGAAGCTCGTCGACGAGGGGATCCGGCTGCGGCGGTCAGGGAACCGCTGGCAGGGCATGTCTATCAGCGAGACCGGTCATCTGGCCCCCGGGCTGCGCACCGGCTGAGCTCGCCTGCGCCGGCGGTCACGTCGGTAAGCAGACCCGTATGACCGGGCGGATCATCCCGGATACGCGAGAGCAACACACCGCTTGGCCCACCGCATTCTTGCCGCGCATAGGTCAGGGTGGTCACCCGCCTCCTGCGCGATCAGCTCCAGGCACACCTTAGGGTTCCCCTGGCAGGCGCGGAACTGTACGTCGACTGCCTCCCTGATCTCCGCGGGGGACGCGTGCTCGGAGCGCTGGACCGGAGAAACGAACAGCAATTCGGCGAACGAGCTGAGATCGGCCTGAGGTGAAGCTGCGATCATTAGCATGACATGACCTCCTTTACAGCCTTCACGTCCTTCTACGCGCGATAAAGTGCCGGAAGTTCAGCTCCCGGCGGGTAAGGCCGGGATTGCCGCACGCCCTGATCGTTCCAGACGCCCTTCAGCAGGTGAGCTGCTCCCACCACCAGGTTATGGAGGGGAAGGGCAACGGATCCGGGGCGGCGTCCTGGGGGGTGCGGGCGAGGCTCTGTGGCAGGTCGGCGGGGTTGCGGTCTTAGCGAACACCTGCCGGGTGGGCTGGGGCGGGGGTGGTGAGGGTGGTGTGGATGGGCTGGTGGAGGAGGTGGTGGGGGTGGCGGGCGAGGGTGGTGAGGGTGGCGGGGCCGTGGCGGGGGGTGGCGAGGAGGAGGGGCTGCTGGTGGAGGCGGTGCTGGTGGAGGAGGAGTGCGAGGTCT
>WNFF01002294.1_pt1 | contig 18315 bp, 17 predicted proteins | sample 5400441 | NCBI WGS metagenome assembly WNFF01 (sample SAMN13153345, study PRJNA577476) | soil metagenome | isolation source: 120 cm saprolite under Douglas fir tree site 2 hole 3 replicate 1 | place: USA:California | collected 2015-04-18 | reverse complement strand
TTCTCCCACACCACGTCGGCCCCGACCACCAGGCGCCTGACGACCTCGATCGCCTCTTTCCGTCGCAGGTCCAGAGTGATCGACCGCTTGTTGCCGTTCATGGAGAGGAACGAGGGGGCCATCTTCCGCTCCGCCCACTTGGGATCGGCGGGGGAGATGCGCGTCTCGTCGCCCTCGTGCGACTCGATCTTGACGACGTCCGCGCCCAGGAGCGCCAGCTGGTAGGTCCCGTAGGGGCCGGCGAGATAGCGGGTGAAGTCGAGGATGCGGACCCCCGCGAACGGCTTGCTCACACGCCCTCGCGCTTCGCCTTCGCCACCGCCTTCACCACCTCGAACTCCTTCCGCCGCTCCGCGATGTCCTCCGGCGAGAGCTTCCCCACGTCGAGGTACTTGCGCTTCCAGGCCGCGTCCGCGGTCCACCGGAGCGGCGACGCCACCGTGGTCCGGGGGGCGGCGGCGGTCTCGAGCAGCCGCAGGGCCAGCTCGAGGGTGCGCGTCTGGGACTCCACGTCGAACGGCCGCCCCGCGGAGTTGCCGAGCGGGAAGTCGCTCCACACGAAGCGCGGGACCCCGCAGTGCTCGACGATGTCCCTGGCGCAGCCCATGATCACGGTCGGGATGCCGCTCGCCTCGAGATGCCGGGCGGCCAGACCCACGGTCTGGTGGCAGACGGGTCAGCTCGGGACGAGGACCGCCACGTCGGCGCCGTCCTCGCGGCAGCGCCGCAGGAGCTCGGGCGCGTCGGTCTCCATGGTCACCCGGTGGCTCCGGTTGGTCGGGGCTCCGTGAAAGCGGGGGCCCAGGCCGCCGATCCGTCCCGCCGCGACCGCTTCCTGCAGCCGGGCCAGCGGGAAGTAGGCGTCGAGGTCCTCGGGCACCGTGTTTGCCCGGTCGTAGCCCACGTGCGAGATCCGGAGATCGGGCTTGCTGTCCACCGGGGCCGAGTAGACCTGGTAGAACTTCGCCGCCGCGTTGTACGGCGCGCGCGGGCCCTGGTCGCCCGCCTCCGGCTGAAACGGGGCAGCGGTGGTGATCAGCGCGACCCGGGACTTCGCGAGTGGCAGGCGCAGCGGCGTGAACGGCGCGTCGGTGAAGTGGGCCCACCGATACGGAGTGAAGCCGAGCGCCTGGTAATACTCCCGCGTGCGATCCATGTACCGGATCGGCACGTCGTCTTCCGGGGCGAACTGGATCCGGGGGGCCGGGGCCCCGGGGGTCGGACCTGCGCTCATGACGAGAAGGTCTTGATGACGAGCCCGCGCGCCTTCTCGGGATCGATCCCGTTGGCCGCCATGCAGGGACTCGCGTCTTCCAGGATCCGGTCCGCGTCACCCATGTGCATGTACTTCTTGTAGGTGTCCTCGAACTCGATCCCGAGCGCGCGGGCGAAGAGGGTCAGGTAGTGCTCGACCACGATCGGGCGCTTGAGCTCGAAGCGGCACTGGTCGCGATGGCAGCCGTGGTAGATGCCGGCCAGGTGCGTGGCACCCGCCGCGCGCGCCCGGTCGATGTCGTCGAGCGCCATCTGCCGCCAGACCTCGGGCCCGAGCTGCTCCTGCAGGGCCGGCGTGCAGGTACGCCCCCAGCGGGCGTCCGGCTCGAAGTCGATCACCGTGATGCCGGGCACCGCCTCCAGCAGCCGCCGGGCGGCCCGCCCCTCGCGCGCCCGGGCCTCGGTCGCGTAGTGGTAGTGGAGCGCCACGGTGGCGTCGACCCGCTGGGTGAACGTGAAGAGCCCGCGGTCGAGACAGTCGGCGAGGAACTCGGCGGTGTGCCGCTTCGGGAACGGCAGGTCGGCCTTCAGCACCTCGTCATAGAACTGGATGCACGAGGGACACCACATGACGACCTCGCGCGGGGCCATGGACTGCAGCAGCTCGACGGTATGATTGGCGTACCGCTCGCCCGAAGCCTCCTGCCCGCGCCGGTGGTGCTGGATGCCGCAGCAATAGGTCGGCCCGCCCGCGGCCACGTAGTCGAGCCCGAGGCGATCGAAGACCGCGCCCACCGTCTCGACCAGGTGGGAGGTCCGCAGCACGTTGCAGCCCAGGTAGAGGACGACATCGTGGCGCTCCCCATCGCGGGGCGGCTTGAGCAGCCAGGTCCGCTCCTTCTTCTTGGAGAGGAGGTCGTGGGTCAGCTTGATCTCGCCGAAGTACTTGCCGTAGTCGAAGCTCATGGTGTCGAGAGTTTACCACCGCAAGGGGGCAAACGAACCGGGGCTCAGGCGGGGGCCGGCGCCAGGCGCGACAGCTCCACCGTCTCGTCGACCAGGCGCGCCGGATCGACGCGGGCGCGGCTCCGGATCAGGCCGGCCACGGTCTTGAGCTCGCTCTCGGACTTCGGGTCCTCCGGGTCGCCGCCGCGGTCGAGCCCGACCGCCGCGCGCAACACGCCGTCCTTCAGGTAGAAGCCGAGGAACTTCCGGCTCTCCGGCTTGCCCCGGAACACGAGCCGATCCCACGTCGCGGCGAAGCCCACGTACTCGATCAGGTGCTCGTACTGATCCGACCAGAACGAGTGGATGTAGTCGTAGGGCTCGCTCCCGCCCAGCATCGCGCGGGCCGCGGCCCGTCCGTGCTGCAGCCCGTTGTTCCAGTGCTCCACCCGGAGGCGGCCGAAGAGCGGGTGCAAATGGTTCGCCACGTCGCCCGCCGCGTACACATCCGGCAGCGAGGTGCGGCACTGGGGGTCGACGAGGACGCCGTTGTCGACGAGGGCGCCCGCCGCCGCCAGCAGCTCCTGGTTGGGCTCGATCCCGATGCCGGCCACCACCAGGTCGCAGTCGAGCACCCGCCCCTTGGCGGTGCGCACCCGCTCGACGCGGCCTTGACCCTCGAACGCGGCGACCGAGTCGCCCAGCACCAGCTCGACGCCCTGGTCCCGATGGATGGCCGCCAGCACCGCGCCCACCTCGGGCCCGAGGACGCGCGCGAGCGGAACCGGATGGCCCTCGATCGCGGACACCGCCACGCCCATCTGGCGCAGGGACGCGGTCACCTCGGAGCCGATGAAGCCCATGCCGACCACGACCGCGCGGGCGCCGCGGCGCGCCGCCGCCCGGATGCGGTCGCAGTCCTCCACCGTGCGGAGCTGGAAGACGCCGGAGAGATCCGCGCCCGGCGTGTGGAGGGTGCGATTGCGGCCGCCGGTGGCCACCAGCAGCCGGTCGTACGGCACCGTCTCGCCCCCGCCCAGCTCGACCACCCGGCGGGCCGGATCCACGCGGCTTGCGCGCGCGCCGAGCCGCACCGTGATGCGCTGCTTGCCGTAGTAGTCCGCCGGGTTGACGAGCTGATCCTCGAAGCGCTCCTGGCCGCGGAGATAACCCTTCGAGAGAGCCGGCCGGCTGTAGGGCAGCCGGGCCTCCTCCCCGATCAGCGTCAGGTCGCCCTCGAAGCCGCCATCACGCAGGGCCGCCGCCGCGCTGGCCCCCGCCAGCGACGCGCCGACGATCACGAACCGACCGGTCGCCATGGTCCCGTGCCCTCCCGAGGCTCATTGAACGCCGGATCGGGCCGCCTGTCCAAGACTCGCTCGGTCCGTTCCGCGGCGCGATCAGTTCACGCCGGGAGCTCGTCGGGCGCTCGGGACCGCGACCACCGCCGCCGGCTCGTCGCCGTCCCACGCGCGCAGCCCGTCGACGCTGCCTCCGACCACGCGCGCGGTCCGCGGGTCGTCGCCCTTGACCCGCTGGGTGATCCGGGTGACGAGTCGCTCGCCGGGCGCGATCTCGCCGGTCAGCTCCTGCCGGTAGATCCGTAACCCCGCGTAGCGAGCGGAGACGCGCGCGGTGAACGGGCCCGCCCCCGCGCCGGTGAGGATCAGGGTGTAGGCCCCCTCGGCGCCCCCCGGCACCTCGATGAGCCAGCGCTGGCTGCCCCGGCTCGCGCTGAGCGAGCCGAACACCTGGTTGACCTCGACGCCCTCGGCCAGGAAGCCGGCCGCGACGCGGCCGTCCGGCATCCGCAGCAAGGGCACCACCGGGCCGGACGATTCGATCTCGAGCGTGCTCGCGCCGGCCACGAAGGGCTCCGGGGTGACGGGCCAGCCTTGCCGCGCCCACGCCCGCTGACCCGCCATCAGCACCGCCTCGCTCTGGCCGACCCGGTTGGTGATGGTCATCAGGCCGCGCCGCGTCCAGCAGACGAAGCCCTCCGGGCCGCGCTCGGCCCCGATGAGCCCGTCGCGGGCGGTCGCGCTGTAATCGTTGGACTCGAGCGTGAGCACCGACCGGCTGCCCGCCGCCTGCACCACCCGCGCCCAGACCCGGCCGGCGTGGATGAAGAGCCGCATCCCGCTCGTGGCGCGCTCGCTGGAGGTCTGCTTCACGGTGACCTCGGAGCTCGGCATCACGGTGACCGTGCTCCCGTTCAGGAACGTGATCAGCGCGATGCCGCCCACGCCGGTCTTGATCCGATCGCCATCCGCCAGGTTCATGCCGTTGACTCCGGGCTCCGGGGCGCTCGCGCCCGCCGGGATCCGCTCGACGGGAGCGGCCAGCACGCTGAGCGTGGCCGCGACCTCGGTCTGAGCCCTCACCACCGACGGCAGGCCCAGCGCTCCCGCCACGACCGCCACCACGCACCATGTCCGCCACGTCATGATCCGCCTCCGCTTCGTGGTCGTTCGCCGCCCGCCGCATTGCGTCCCGGCCCCGCCCCACCCGGCCCGACCGGCCGACGGGTCTAGAGCAATCGGTGCGCCATCGCGCATCGCGGCGTAAGGTGCCGTCGCGTCGGCACCGCCCCCGGTTGATCGGGCAGGACGCCCGGCCAGAACGGGCACTCCACCCGCGGACGGCGCCGAGCTTGGGCCGCTGCGGGCGGCCGTGGTAGCGTGAGGCCGAAGTGAACAGGCTCCATCGCGCGATCACGCTGCTGGCTCTCCTGCTCGCGGGCACCGCGTGCTCGAAGACGGTGCTGGACCCGCGGGACTACGCGATGCCGGTCGAGACGCCGACCGGCGGCCGGGGCGCGACGGTCGCGCGCATCGCCACCGCCTACCTGGGCGCGCCGTACGCCTGGTCCGGATCGAGCCCGTCCGGATTCGACTGCTCGGGCCTGGTGTCCTACGTGTACGGTCGCGTCGGCATGAGCATCCCGCACAACGCGGCCCAGCAGTATCGCTTCGGTACGCCGGTATCGCGTGGGCAGCTGATCCCCGGCGATCTCGTCTTCTTCGACCGGCTCCGCCACAACGGCATCTACCTGGGCGACGGCCGCTTCGTCCACGCCACGACGCCGGGCGGCGTCAAGATCGCGCGACTCGACGATGATTGGTTCCGCCAGCGCTGGGTCGGCGCCCGCCGCCTCTAGGTTGGCCGGCACCGCACGCCGGCCACAGAGCGCGCGGGGCGCTGAGAAAGGTGCAGCTGCGAGGCGGCGCCCGAAGGTCGGGCGCGAGGCGTACTCCGCGTACGTTGAGCGCCCAGACCGAGGGTGCCGCACTCCCGCAGATGCGCCTTTATCAGCGGCCCGCGTCAGCGGCCCGCGGCTTGGTGAGGATCCAGCCAGTCTCGGAGGCCATCGGCGACCATGTTGAAGCCGAGGACCGCGGCCATGATCGCCATGCCGGGGAAGATCACCATCCAGGGCGCCTGCACCATGAACCCGCGCCCGTCGGCCAGCATGAGACCGAGCGACGGAGTGGGCGGGCGCACGCCCACCCCGAGGAACGACAGCGACGCCTCGACCAGGATCGCGATCGCCATCAGCACCGAGGCCTGCACCAGGATGGGGGTCGCCGCGTTCGGCAGGATGTGCCGCAGCACCAGGCGCGGCACCGGCGCCCCCAGCGCGCGGGCGCCGTCGACGTAGACCTCGACCTTCACCGCGAGGACCGCGGCCCGCACCACCCGGGCCACGATCGGCGTGTAGACCACCGCGAGCGACACCGCCACCAGCACCACGCCGGTGCCGAAGACGCTCATGAGCGCGATGGCGAGCAGGATGGCGGGGAAGGACATCAGCACGTCGAGCGGCCGCATGATGAGCTGGTCGAGCGCGCCCTCCGCGTAGCCCGCGACCAGCCCGAGGGGGACGCCGGCCAGCAGCGCCAGGCCCACCGAGCCGAGCGCCACCCCGAGCGAGACCCGGTAGGCGTGGACCACCCGGCTCAGGATGCTGCGCCCGAGGTCGTCCATGCCGAAGGGCTGCACCCACGTGGGCGGGCGCAGCGCGAGATCCTTGGCGATCTCGGTCGGGCTGCCGGGCACGATGGTCGACGCGAGCGCGGCGGCGAGCGCGAGGACGCCCACGACGACCAGGCCGGCCAGGGTGACCCCGCGGTGCCGCGCCGGCCGCGCACCCCGGATGGCGCGCCACATCAGCGGCGCCCCGTCCATCAGCGCTGCCGCATGCGGGGATCGATGGCCCCGTAGAGCACGTCGGTCGCCAGGTTCACCAGCATGAACATCGCGCCGATCACCAGCACCGCGCTCTGGACCACCGGGTAGTTGCGCTCGAGCACCGCGTCGAGGGTCATGCGGCCGACCCCGGGCAGCGTGAAGATCATCTCCACCACGATGGCCCCGCCCAGCATGTAGCCCACCTGCAGGCCGAGCACGGTGACGATCGGGATGGCCGCGTTGGGCAGCACGTGGCGGAACAGGATGGCGCGCTCGCCCAGCCCCTTGGCCCGGGCGTACTGCACGAAGCCGCGATGCATGGTGTCGAGCACCGCGGCCCGCGTGAGCCGGCCCAGCACCGCGGCCCGGCTCACCGCGAGGGTGAGCGCGGGGAGCGTCAGGTGGATCAGGTTGTCGACCGGGCTCTCCGCGAAGGGCACCCAGCCCCCCGAGGGCAGGAGCCCCGCACCCAGCGAGAGCCCGAGGATCAGCATGATGCCGAGCCAGAAGTCGGGGATGGACACGCCGATCAGCCCCACCGCGAGCGCGGCGCGATCCGTCCCGCCCCCGCGCCGGCCCCCGGCCAGGAGGCCGAACGGCACGCCGATCAGCGCGGTGCAGAGCGCGGCGAGGCCGGTCAGCTCGAGGGTGACCGGCAGCCGGTCGAGGATCATGCGGCCGATCGGCTCGTTCTGGCGGAAGTCGTGGCCCAGGTCTCCGCGCGCCGCCGCCCCGAGCCAGCGCAGGTACTGCCGGGGCACCGGCTCGTCGAGGTGAAACGCCTCCCGCAGGGCGGCGACGCCCTCGGGAGTGGCCTTGTAGCCGAGCACCGCCACCGCGGGGTCGCCCGGGACCAGGCGCATGAGCGCGAAGATCAGCACGCTCATGCCGAGCAGCAGCGGCACCGCCAGGAGGACCCGCCGCGCCGCATACGAGGTCATCTCGCGCTCGCTCGAAAGCGGTGGGGGGGTCTGGGGGAGGAGCGGCGCTTCGCTCCCCCCCAGTCAGAAAATCTCAGCTCAGCCAGGTGTCCTCGAAGCGCAGCTCGAGCGAGGACAGCGGCGCCGAGCCCTGGACGTTGGGCTTCATCCAGTAGCGCTGCAGCTCGTTGCTGAAGACGACCAGCGAGCCCTCTTCCTGGAACCAGCGCACCAGCTCCGGGTACATCTTCTTGCGCGCGGCCGGGCTCGCGGTGAAGCGGAAGGCGTCGAGCCGCCTGTCGGCCTCCTCCGACTTGAAGCCGCAGAAGTTCCACGCCGAGGAGGAGTGCTGCATCGGGTAGTAGAACATGTCGGGATCGACGGTGACGCTCCAGTAGCCGCCCGCGATGTCGAACTTCTTGCCGACCAGCTCCTCGAAGTACTGCCCCGACTCGAGCGGGCGGACGTCGAGCGTGATGCCGACCTTCTTGAGCTGCTCGCGCAGGATCTCGCCGGTCTTCACGAGCACCGGCACCTGCGACTTGACCAGGTAGGTCAGGCTCAGGCCGCCGCCCTTGCCCGCGTCGGCCAGGAGCTGCTTGGCCCGGGCCAGGTCGGGGCCGCCCTTGTGGGCGTTCACCCCGGTGGCCCACGGGCTCGGCTCCGGCGTGGGCTCGGCGGTCACCACGTGGCTGTCGTAGTAGACGAGCTTCACGATCTCGGAGCGGTCGATGGCCCACGCGATGGCCTGCCGCAGGCGCTTGTCGTTGAAGGGCGGGCGACTCGCGTTGAGCATCAGGTAGAACGGGAAGTAGGGCCGGCCGGGGGAGGACTTCATCTCGCGCGTCAGCCGCTCGAGCTCCGGGATGCGCTGCGGCGGCACGGTCTGGATCCAGTTGTAGCGCCCGGTCTGCAGCCCGGTGAGCCGCACCGTGTCGTCCGCCGGCGACTGGAAGATGATGCGGTCGAGGTAGGGCCGGCCGGGCCGGAAGTACTTGTCCCAGCGCTCGAGCGTGATGTGGTCGTCCTTCACCCACTCCACGAACCGGTAGGGCCCGGTGCCGATCGGGAAGAGCTTCGGATCCTTCTCGGCGAGCGCCTTCTCGTTGACGATCTCGGTGGCCTGCGACAGCATCGCGAAGAGCGGTCCGAACGGCCGGCTCAGGGTGAAGCGCACCTGGTGCGAGCCGATCGCCTCCACCCCCTCCACCGGCGAGAAGAACACGCGCATCGGGAGCTTGTTCTTGGCATCGAGCAGCCGGTTGAACGTGAAGGCCACGTCCTTGGCGGTGAACGGCTCACCGTTGTGGAAGACCGCGTTGTCCACCAGGTCGAAGACCCAGGCCTTCTCCCCGTCGGCCTTCCAGGACTTGGCGAGCCCGGGAACGAACTGGCCTCCCTCGTCCACGTAGACCAGCTTGTTGTAGACGTTCTGGTAAACCTGCAGCGACGAGTAGAGCTGGGCGAAGCCCGGATCCATGTTGACCGGCTTGTCGACGGTGGCGACCTTCAGGACGCCGCCGCGCTTGGGCTGGCCCTGCGCCCACGCGGGACGGCCCGCGACCCCGCCGAGCGAGGCGAGCCCGGCGCCCGCGGCGAGCCCGCCCATGCGCGACAGCCACTCCCGGCGCGTGCTCCGGTCCCCGCCCGCGGTCCGCTCCCGATCCCTCATCGCCCGTTCCTCCCCTGGATGTTCGACATGACGTCCTGGACTTCCCCGTCCTTCATGACGACCCCTACCTGGCGCAGCGCCCGGATGTCCGCGAGCGGGTCCCCCTCCACCGCGAGCAGGTCCGCGCGCTTGCCCGGCGCCACCGTGCCGACCAGGTCGTCCACCCGGCAGGCCTCCGCGCCCCAGCGCGTGCCGGAGAGCAGCGCGTCCCGCGAGGAGACCCCGAACTGCACGAGGCACTCGAGCTCGAAGGGCATGCACCCGTGGACGCCGTCGGTCCCGGAGGCGAAGCGCACGCCCGAGGCCAGATGGGCCGGGAAGCGCTCGGTCATCACCCGTCGCGCCGCGCGGAGCTTGTCCATGATCGCGACGTGGCGACCGTCGCCGCCCTCGATGCCGCGCTCGTGCATGAAGATCGAGAAGGTGCAGATGAGCCAGGCCCCGTGGGCCTTCATGAGGGCGATGTCGTCGTCGGTGGCGAGACCGGCGTGCTCGATCGTGGAGACGCCTTCCTCGACGCACAGGCGCAGGCCCGGGCCCCCGTGGGCGTGGGCCGCCGCGTACTTGCCGGCCCGCTCCGCCTCCTCCACCGCGGCCCGGATCTCCTCGCGCGAGTAGACGCTCGCGTTGAGCGTGGTGCCGGGGGAGCTGACCCCGCCGGTGGCGAAGATCTTCACGTGGTCCGCCCCGCCCTGGAAGTTCTCCCGCACCCCGCGGCGGATCGCATCGACCCCGTCGAAGGAGGAGTGGGCGCGTCCGTGCCCATTGCTCGCGGTGATGCCGCGGGTGCCGCAGAGCAGCCGCGGTCCCGGGATCACCCCCGCCGCGATGGCCTCCCGCACCTGGACGTCGAGGAAGCGCTCCTCGGTCATCACCCGGAGCGTGGTGGTGCCGGAGGCGAGGTCGCGGCGGAGGTTCGAGGTCGCGCGCAGGGCCTGGGGCACAACATCCTGCCGAAGCTGGCCGATCTGGTCACCGTCTCCCGGCACGATCGAGATGTGGCTGTGGGCGTCGACCAGGCCGGGCATCACGAAGCGATCGCTCCAGTCGAGGACTTCGGCGCCGGCGGGGACGGGGGTGGAGGCGGCCGGGCCGGCCGCGGTGATCCGCCCACCGTCCACCACGACCACCGCCTGCCGCACCGGGGCCGCGCCGGTGGCGTCGAACAGCGTGCCGCAGCGGATTGCGCGGAGCGCCACCGCGAGCGGCCCTAGGCCCCGGCCGCCGCGGCCGCGCCGTAGTCGCGCCGCGCGGCCTCGCCGCTCACGTAGCCCTCGCGCACGTCGCGGCGCACCGCCTCCGGATCGCGCTCGGCCGGGGGCCCGTAGCCTCCGCCCCCGCCGGTCATGATGCGCACCCGCTCCCCCGCCCCGATCGGATGCTGGGTGGCCTTGCGCACGTGGCGCACCGCCCCGTCCGGCGCGGTGATCTCGACGTCGTTCACCGCGCCGTCGCCGCCGCCCCGCAGGCCCCAGGGCGGCGTCACCTTCCGCTCGAGGCTGAAGGTGATGAAGGCCGGCGCGAGGAACTCGTAGAGCCGCTCGATGCCGAGGCCGCCGCGGAAGCGGCCGGCGCCCCCGGAGTCCGGGCGCAGGCCGTAGCGGAGGATGCGGATGGACGGGGTGCGCGACTCCACCACCTCCACCGGGTTGTTGCGGGCGGTCGACCCCGCGAAGATGATCATGGCGGACTCGCCGTCGTAGGCGGGCCGCCCCCCGGTGCCGCCCGCGTTGAGATCACCCTGGATGAAGAGGCGGCCGGTCTCGGGATGCGTGCCGAAGGCGATGGTCGGCATCTGGTCGCCGTAGGAGCCGGCCGGGATCCGGTCGGGCATCGCCTCCGACAGCGCGCGCAGGCCCAGGTCGATTAAAAGATTTATCGGCACGTAGTAGCGGGCGGTCGGAGCCGGCTCCTGGCAGGCCAGCACCGAGCGCTCCGGGATGATCACCCGGAGCGGGCGGAAGCACCCCTCGTCCACCGGGGTGAGCGGAGTCGACAGGCACTTGATGAGCAGGCGGCAGGCACTGATGGTGATCGCGTCGCCGCAGTTGAACGGGCCCACCACCTGCGGGCTCGAGCCGGTGAAGTCCACCGTCATCGCGCCGTCGTCGAGGGTGATCGCCATCTCGATGCGCACCGGCTGGTCGAGGGTGATGCCGTCGTTGTCGAAGTGGGCGACCGCGCGGTAGGTGCCGGCCGGGATGCGGGCGAGCTCCGCGCGCGTGCGGCGCTCGGACTGCTCGAGGTAGACGCGGGTCGACTCGAGCACGGTGTCGCGACCGTACTTGCCCAGGATCTCGCGGAAGTAGGCCTCCCCCGCCCGACACACCGCGATCATGGCCTGGATGTCCTTGAGGGTGCCGCTCTCGGTGCGGATGTTGCCGCGGATCATCCGCATCACTTCCTCGTTGCACTCGCCCCGGTCGAAGAGGCGCACCGACTGGAAGCGAAGCCCCTCCTGCCGGAACTCCCGCGAGCCGATCTGCATGGAGCTCGGCACCGGACCCCCCACGTCGCTCCAGTGGGCCTTCACCGAGACGAAGCCGGTGAGCGCGCCCTCCCAGAACACCGGGGCGTACATCGCCACGTCGTTCAGGTGGTTGCCGTTGCCCGCGTAGGGATCATTGTGCATGAACACGTCACCCTCGCGGAAGGCCTCGAGGCCGCGGTCGGCCAGGGTCGCCTGGATCGGGAAGCCCAGGTGGCCCTGGAACACGGGCAGCCCGATGCCCTGGGCGATCATCTGCACGTCGGGGTCGAAGATGGCGCACCCGAAGTCCAGGCTCTCGCTGATGATGTGGTTGTAGGCGGTCTTGATCATGGTGATCCGCATGCGCTCGGCGGCGGCGTTGAGCGCGGCGCGGACCACCTCGACGGTCACCGCGTCGAGCGGCTGGTTTCCCATGGTCAGACCCCTTTCGCCACGTCGATCACCAGGCAGGCGTTGCCCTCGACCTGGAGACGATCGCCCGGCTCCAGCATGGTGGTGGTGCCCGCCTCCTCGATCGCGGCGGGCCCCTCGATCACGTCGCCCGCCCGCAGCCGGTCGCGCGCGTATACGCGGTGCTCGAGCAGGTCGCGCAGCAGCGTGGAGTAGATCTTGCGCGTCTCGAAGGCGGGCGCGCGGCCGGTCCCGCGCTCGAGCGCGGGCAGCGGGGCGCGCTCGAGCGGGTAGACCACCGCCAGGCGCAGGTTCAGGAGCTGCACCTCTACATCCGGCGCGGCGTAGCCGTAGGCGCGCTGGTGGGCCGCGTCGAACCGGCTCCGCAGCGAGGCCCAGTCCTCGAGGCCGCCGACCGGGACGGTCACGGTGTGCTCCTGCCCGAGGTAGCGCAGATCCGCCGCCCGGTGGCGGACCGCGGCGCCCACCGGCGGCAGGATGGCCTCGATCTCGGTCTCCATCTCCCGGTAGCGCGCCTCGGCCCACGCGCCGTCGGTCCGCTCGAGCGGCTCGAGCACGGTGCGCACCAGGTCGTGACGGAGATCGGTGGCGAGCATCCCCCACGCCGAGAAGGTGGCGGGCGCGGGCGGGATGATCACGCGCGGGATGCCCAGCTCCCGCGCGATCGCGACGGCGTGCAGCGGCCCGCCGCCCCCGTAGGCAACCAGAGCATAATCGCGCGGGTCGAGCCCGCGCTCGGTCGTGATGCTGCGCACCGCGAGGGCCATCTTCACGTCGGCGAGCCGGACGACCCCGGCGGCCGCGCTGTCGCGCGCGAGGCCGAGCGGCAGGCCGAGCCGCTCCTCGATCGCGCGCCCCGCCGCGGCCTGGTCGAGCGGCATGGTGCCGCCCAGGAAGCGGCCGGCCGCGATGCGCCCCAGCACCAGGTTGGCGTCGGTGACGGTCGGCTCGGTCCCCGCGCGCCCGTAGCAGACCGGCCCCGGGTCGGCGCCCGCGCTCTGCGGCCCCAGCGCGAGCGCCCCGCCCGCGTCGATCCACGCGATCGTGCCACCGCCCGCGCTCACCTCGGTGATGTCGATCACCGGGATGCGGAGCGGGTGCCCGTCCACGTGGTACTCGTCGGTGGTCTGTACGAGCCCGCCCGCCACGATCGCGCACTTGGCGGTGGTGCCGCCCATGTCGAAGGAGATGAGCCGATCGGCCCCGAGAGCCTGGGCCAGGCTCGCGCAGCCGATGGCGCCCGCGGCCGGGCCCGACTCGATCGTGTGCACCGGCTTGGAGGCCGCCGCCTCCACCGAGAAGGCCCCGCCGTTGGACTGGGTGATCAGGAGCTGCCCGCGGAACCCGCGGCCGGCGAGCCCGCGCGCGAAGGCGCCGAGGTAGCGGTCCATGATCGGCCGCACGTAGGCGTTGACCACCGTGGTGCTGGTGCGCTCGTACTCGCGCCACTCCTGGGTGATGCGGTGCGAGACCGAGATCGACACGCCGGGCAGCATCTCGGCCAGGATCTCGGCCGCGCGCCGCTCGTGCTCCGGGTTGCGGAACGAGAACAGGAAGCACACCGCGACCGACTCCACGCCGTCGGCGCCGAGCTGCCGGGCCGCCGCCCGCACCGCGGCCTCGTCGAGCGGGGCCAGGATCTCCCCGCGGGCGGTCACCCGCTCGCCCACCTCGAGCCGCCGGCCGCGCGGCACCAGCGGGGTCGGCCGCCGGTAGAGCACGTCGTACATGCGCAGGAAGTTGCCGCGCCCGATCTCGAGCACGTCGCGGAAGCCCTCGGTGGTGACGAGCCCGGTCCGGGCCCCCTTGTGCTCCAGCAGGGCGTTGATCCCGATAGTGGTGCCGTGGATGGCGAGCCGGCAGTCCTCGAGCCGCGTGCCGGCCTGGTCCACGCAGCGGAGGATGCCCTGGAGCAGGTCCTGGGGGGTGGAGAGGGCCTTGGTGTCCACCAGGGCACCCGTCGCCTCGTCCAGCGCGACCAGGTCCGTGAAGGTGCCGCCGATGTCGATGCCGATCCGGAGAGCCACGTTTCGCGGAGTATAGGGTGCCCCGCCCCGCGTCGCAAGCGGATCGCCCGCTCGTGATACCCTCCCGGCGTGACCGCGATCGGCTTCGAGATCCCCGCGGACATCACCCGGATCGTGGCGGGCCTCACCCAGTTCGTCCGGGCCGAGGTGGTTACGCGCCACGAGAAGCACGCGGCCCTGCTCGACGACCCGCGCCAGCGCTACGGGCCCGACGGCCGCTACGCGCCCGCGGTGGTCGACCTGATCCGCGAGGTCCGGGTGGCCTCCGCCGCCGCGGGGTACTTCAACCTCTGCGCGCCCGTCTCACTCGGCGGGCTCGGCCAGGGCCATCTCGCCTACTACGTGGCCTGGGAGGCGATCAACCACCTCTGCGGCCCGCACCACTGGCTCGGGACGTTCGCGCTCAGCCACTGGGCCTTCGGCCCGAGCGTGGTGCTCGAGCAGCTCACCCCGGACGCGCGGGACCGCGCGCTGCCCGGCCTGGTCTCCGGCCGCCAGTCCATGTGCTTCGGGCTCTCGGAGCCGGGCGCCGGCTCCGACGCCACCATGATCACCACCCGCGCGGTCCCCGAGGGCTCGGGCTGGCGGATCAGCGGACGGAAGATGTGGACGTCGAACATCACGTTCGCGGACTGGATCGTGGTCTTCGCGGTGACCGATCCCGCCCGCGCCGCGGCCAAGCGCGGCGGCATCAGCGCGTTCCTGGTGCCCACCACCGCGCCCGGCTTCGCGCTCCAGCGCGTGACCCTGCTCCAGGGCGACATCGGCGGGGCCGAGGGGGAGTCGACCTTCGACGCGGTCCGGGTCGAGCCCTGGCAGCTCGTGGGCCCGCTCCACGAGGGCTTCCGCATCGCGCTGCTGGGCGTCTCGCTCGGGCGCGTCTACAATGCGGCGCGCGCGGTCGGCCTCGCCCGCTGGGCGCTCGAGAAGGCGGTGGCCTACGCGGGTCAGCGGGTGACCTTCGGGGCGCCGATCGCGGAGCACCAGGGCGTCGCGTTCCCGCTCGCCGAGTCCGCGATGGAGGTGCACGCGGCCCACCTGGCCGGCCTCAACGCCGCGATGCTCCTCGACCGCGGCGAGCGCGCGATCAAGGAGCTGTCGATGGCCAAGGCCTACTCGGTCGAGGTGTGCCTCCGCGCGGTGGACCGGGCCATCCAGACCCACGGCGGCATGGGCCTCACCAACGAGGTGGGCCTCGTGCACGCCTACAACACGCTCCGCATCATCAACATCGCGGACGGCACCAACGAGATCCTCCGGCGCACCGTCTTCCAGCAGCTCGCCCGCGGCGATCTCGACCTCTGAGGTGGAGACCTCCATGCGATTCGACGGCAAGGTGGCGCTGATCTCGGGCGCGGGCTCGGGCATCGGCCGGGCGACCGCGCTCGGCTTCGCGGGACGCGGCGCGAAGGTGGCGGTGGCGGACCTCGACGGCGGGCGCGCGGAGGCGGTGACCGCGGAGATCCGCGCCGCGGGCAGCAAGGCGGTGGCGATCACCGCCGACGCGGGCGCTCCGGCCGGCATCGACCCGGCTCGCCTTCACCGCCGACCTCGACGACGCGATCTGGACCCACATCGTCGACCTGGCCCTCACCGGCGTCTTCCGTGCGACCAAGCGGGCCATCCCGGAGCTGCTCGCGCGCGGCGGCGGCGCCATCGTCAACACCGCGTCGATCTCCGGCCTCTTCGCCGACTTCGCGATCGGCGCCTACAACGCGGCCAAGGCCGGGGTGATCAACCTCACGCGGGTGACCGCCATCGAGTACGCGGGGCGCGGCATCCGGGTCAACTGCGTCTGCCCGGGCGCGATCGATACTCCGCTCCTGCGCCCCTCGCTCGGCATCCCCGGCTTCGCGGACACCACCACCGCCATGATCCCGATGCGCCGCCTCGGCCGCCCGGAGGAGATCGCGAACGTGGTGCTGTTCCTCGCCTCCGATCTCGCGTCCTACGTCACCGGGGCCGCGCTGGTCGCCGACGGCGGCCTGACCGCGCAGACCGGGATGCCGTCGCGGATCCCCGTGCCCTGATGACTCAGGCCTCGTATTCCTGCACCACCTCGATCGCCACGTCGCCGTCGTCGTCGAAGGTCAGCGTGATCAGGTTGGGCCGGCAGCACACCGTGCAGTCCTCGGTGAACGTCTGGTGTCGACCGCCGCTCGGGTCGACGAGGACGTCGTTCTCCTCGCCGCAGAAGACGCAGTCGTAGGTCACGATCCCCAGTGTACGCGGAGAGAGCTCATGAGATTCGAGGGTAAAGTCGCGCTGATCTCGGCGGCGGGCGCGGGCATCGGGAAGGCGACCGCGATGATCATCGCCCGCGAGGGCGGCACCGTGGTGGGCGTCGACGTGGAGCAGGCCGCGCTCGATCGCCTCGCGGCCGACGTCACCTCGGCGGGCGGCCGGGCGCTCGGCCTGCGGGCCGACGCCCTCGACGCGGCCGCGGTGGAGGCCGTGGTGAAGCGGGCCGTCGACGCCCACGGGCGCATCGACATCCTGGTCAACGCGGTGGGCGGCAGCACCGTGGTGAGCCGCCCCGCCGCGCCGCTCGACGAGCTGACGCTCCAGGAGTGGCAGAAGCTGCTCGATTTCAACCTCACCGGCACCTTCCTCTTCACCCACGCGGTGGTGCCGGTGATGAAGCGGCAGGGGGTCGGCAAGATCGTCAACCTCTCGTCGATCGCCGGGCATGGGGTCAGCCAGTCGAGCTCGAGCGCCTACGCCACCGCCAAGGGCGGCATCATCGCGCTCACCCGCAAGCTCGCCTTCGAGCTGGGGCCCCACGGCATCACCGTCAACGCCATCGCCCCCAGCCTGACCCTGTCCGAGCGCATCCGGCCCCACTGGGACCGGCGGTCGGCCGAAGGCCAGGCCGCCGAGATCCGGCGCACCCCCCTGGGGCGGGTGGCGACCCCCGAGGATCAGGCCCGGGTCATCTGCTTCCTGGCCTCGTCCGACGCGGACTTCGTGACCGGCGTCACCATCGACGTGACCGGCGGGCAGTAGCGGGACCGCGCCCGCCCCCCGGGCGGGCCGAGTTGACAAGGCCGGGACCGGGGGACTAGGGTGGCGCAAGCGCTTTACCCGGACGGCGAGGAGCCACCTCCATGGGCGAGATTCTCGGGCTGGGCATGACGCACTACCCGCCACTCACCGGTCTGGACCAGAACATGGCCGGCATCCTTCGTCGGGTCCTCCAGGATCCCGGCCTGCCCGAGCGCCACCGAGATCCCGCGAGCTGGCCGGCCCCGATGCGCGCCGAGTACGGGTCCGACGGCGGCACCGCGAGCGCGGCCGGCCATCGCGACGCCCTGCTCCACCACTTCCGCAAGGCGCGGAAGATCCTCGACGACTTCCGGCCCGACGTGGTGGTCATCTGGGGTGACGACCAGCACGAGAACTTCACCGCGGACGTCATTCCCCCGTTCTGCGTTCTGGCCTACGACAAGGTGGAAGCGCGGCCGTGGCAGCGGGCGGGCGTCGGGCCCAACGTCTGGGGGGAGCCGTCCGAGACCTCGTTCCAGATCATGGGCCACCGCGAGGCCGGCAAGCACCTGGCGACCGGCCTCCTCGAGCAGGGCGTCGACATGGCCTACGCCTACAAGCCGCTCCACTATCCGGGGCTGGCGCACGCCTTCCTCAACACGATCATGTTCCTCGACTACGATCGCGTCGGCTTCCCGTACCCGGTCATCGCCTTCCAGGTGGCCCAGCGGGGCGGGCGCGCGAGCCTGGCCAAGCCCCTCGCGGAGGCCGACCTCGACCCGCCATCGCCCTCGCCCAAGCGCTGCATGGAGGTGGGCGCGGCGACCGCGCGGGTCATGCGTGACAGCCCCTGGCGCACCGCCCTGATCGCCTCGTCGAGCTGGTCGCACGCCTTTCTCACCGACAAGAACCACCAGCTCTACCCCGACATCGAGTCGGACCGCCGCCTCTACGAGGCCCTCCGCATCGGGGACTACGAGACCTGGCGGAAGACGCCGCTGCACGCCATCGAGTCGTCGGGCCAGCAGGAGATGCTGAACTGGTACATGCTGGCCGGCGCCATGGAGGCGCTCGGACGCAAGCCCGACGAGTGCTACTTCCTCGAGACGTGGTCGTTCAACTTGAACAAGTGCTTCGCCACGTTCATGCCCTGAAGGAGATCGGCGTGCCGACACCTACCCCCCAGCCGACCCCGCGCCTGCACGTCGCCGACGCGCGACCGAACGGTGCCGTCCCCAAGCTCAGCGGCGACATCCGGCACCTGATCCCGAAGCTCGGCCTCCGCAACTACTGGTACCCCGCGGTCGAGGCCCGCCACGTTGGGCGGCGGAAGCCGATCAAGGTCTCGCTCCTTGGCGAGGAGCTGTGCCTGTTCCGCGGCGCGGCCGGGGACGTGGTGGCCATCCAGGACGTCTGCCCCCATCGCGGGGCGCGGCTCAGCGAGGGCGACTGCCACTA